>Ga0207797_1000117_pt1 | contig 55734 bp, 47 predicted proteins | sample PRCRCaboRojoPR_6_FD_187275 | JGI IMG/M metagenome (GOLD analysis project Ga0207797, IMG submission 187275) | Marine sediment microbial community from Cabo Rojo, Puerto Rico - PR CR 10% Liquid 1 (SPAdes) | ecosystem: Environmental > Aquatic > Marine > Coastal > Sediment | place: Cabo Rojo, Puerto...
CCAGGCGCTCGTCGACGGGGAGTTCTCCTTCCGGGGGACGCTCGTGGGCCGGTACGCGGAGCTCCAGGAACTCGTCGCGCTCGTCGAGCGCGGGGACGTCGCACTCCACACCTCGCGATACGGGTTAGACGAGGTGAACACGGTCGCCGAACGCCTGGAGCGCGGCGAGATCGACGGCCGGGCCGTCGTCACCCCGAACTGATCCCGGCGGCGGGACGGGGATCGGTGCCCGGCGGCGCGCCGCTGGTCGGAGCGCGGTCCGACGGGGCGTGGTCTGCTGTCGCTCGTCCGCGTCAGTCGCCTCGCCCCCTTCGTCGGGATCGTCGGTCGCCTCGACCCGCCGGTCCGGTGCCGGCGTGGTCGGCGCCTCGCGTTTCATAGGGTCGGTTGTAACCGTTTCCCGGTGATTCGACGACCGTTCCGTCGAACACCGGAAACGAACTACAACCGACCCTATCAGCCGAGGAACTCCGCGAGCTCCTCGCGGAACTCGTCGGGCCGGTCTGCGGGCACCCAGTGGTTCGCGTCCATCGGGACGAGCCGGCCGCCGAGGTCGTCTGCGAGTCGCTCGGCCCACCGGATCGGCTGGAACCCGTCGTGCTCGCCCCACAGGAGGAGCAGGTCGACGTCGATCGCGTCGTAGTCGATCTCGGTGGTGTGGCTCGTGTTCGTCCCGACCGCCGCGCGGCAGAACGACACGACGCCCGCCTCGGAGTTCCACGGCGCCGTCATCGCCTCGACGAACGCGTCGTCGGGTTCGTCCGCGTACAGCGTGCTCCCGAAGAGCTCCTCCAGCATCGCCTGCATCTCCTCGACGCTCGTCTCGCGGGCCGTCTGGGGGAGTCCCACGTCGGTGATCGTCTGGATCGGCCAGGAGTCGTACGCGACGCAGTTCGAGAGCACGAGCCGGTCGATCCTGTCGGGCTGGTGTGCGGCCAGCCTGAGGCCGACGCCGCCCCCGAGGTCGTGGCCGACGAAGTCGAACCTGTCGACGCCCAGCTGGTCGAGCAGGCCCGAAACAGCCACTTCCTGTGCCCGGATGGACCGGTCGAAGCCGTCGTGCATCGACGACTGCCCGTAGCCGACCATGTCCGGGAGGATCACGCGCCGCTCGGCCGCGATCGGCTCGAGAACCGCCGCGAACAGGTAGGAGTTCGTCGGGATGCCGTGCAGGAAGACGACCGGTGTGTCGTCGCCCTCGCGGGGCCCCGCGTCGTAGTAGGCGACCTCGAGGTCGTGCCCGTCGACCTCGACCGTCGCCGTCGCCTGTGCCGCCGTCCACTCGTCGTATCGCAGGTCAGTCATCCGACACACCTCAGCTGTAGGCCGACGGGAAGCCGGGGATCTCGGTCTGACTGTCCGGGGCGTCCGCCGGGAAGCCGGGGGCGACGTTCGCGCGGTTCCGTGTGGGCGGCCACGTCAGGACGTAGTCGCCCCAGAACAGCCCGGTCCGTCGCGGGAGCCCGTCGTGGTTCCGTCTGTCGATGTCGAAGTCCATGGTGGTCTGCCCGGCGGCGATCGCCGCCGGACGTGGTCGTCCCGTGTCGCGAGAGCGACGTAGGCTCACGCAGCGAGAGCGGGGACAGAGGGGGCCAGCAGCCGCGTCTGGGGGCATCAACGGCTGACGTCGCCCGTCTCTGTGTCCCTCTGTGGCCTGTCTCCCGAGATCCGTTCGTCCGCACGCGTCCCCCGTTGGTGACCCGTTCCCGGTCCGGACGCCGACCGCGGCCGGTCGGTAACGAGCCGTTAACGCCTCCGGATGCGGAGCGAGCGGTCGAGGTCCGGTGTGGGACGGCCGGCGGGGAGGGGCCTCGCCGACGCTCGACGTCGATGCCCGCCGGCGCCCGACGTCGATGCTCGTTCACGGCCGACGACAGGGGCCGGCACGGCTCGGGAACGGACGGCCGGGACAGACCGTGATCGACGCTCGACGCGTTCGGTTAGCACGACCGCCCGACCGGGGAACCGGTTTGTCATCGTCGACTGATACGGACCGTATGGCTACGCAGGTCCAGCACCGCGAACACACCGTCGAACTCACGGTCAGTGTCGTCGACCGGAACTGCTTTTTCGTCGCGGCGTCGGCGGACGCGAACTGCGCCGTCCGGCTGGAGGACGCGATCCACCGGAGCGACGGCGGGCTCCTGGAGTTCTTCACCGTCCGGAACGCGGCACCCGACGAGGTACTCGAGATGGCGGCCGAGGCACCGGGGGTCGAGGACGGCCGGCTCGTCGGGGAGAGCGACGAGGGCGGGCTCTTCCAGTTCGTCGTCACCGGCGACTGCGTGACCGCGACCCTGGCCGACACTGGCGCGATCGCGCGCTCCGTGACCGCCGAAGACGGCCAGGGACGGGTCGTCGCCGAGGTGCCCCCGCACGTCCCGGTCCGACGCGTCGTCGAGTGGTTCCGCGACCGGCACGCTGGCTCGGAGCTGCTGGCCCGACGCACGCGCAACCGGGAGTTCCCGGCGCTCTCGGCGGCCGAGCACAGGGCCCGACTCGTCAACGCGCTCACCGACCGCCAGCAGGAGGTCGTCCGGACCGCCTACCTCGCGGGCTACTTCAACTGGCCCCGCGAGACGAGCGCCGCCGACTGCGCTGCCGCACTCGACGTCTCCCAGCCGACGTTCTCCCAGCACCTCCGGACGGGACAGCACCGGCTGTTCGCCGCACTCTTCGACGAGGGGCTCGGCGAGTTCTGAGCGTCCCGCCGGTCGTCGACCGAGTCCGTACACGACCAGGGCCGTCCGGCACCGTCGTCGGGCCGGTCGAACGGCGACCGATCCCGGATCGAACCGGGGGTCCCGGAGCGCGAACCGTCCGGCTCGGGCTCCCGGCGCGGTCGTCCGGCTCCCGGCGCGGTCGTCCACCCGGTACGCACCCGCGCGACCCTATCACCATAGGCAGCAGGACCTTCCGACCGAGCGACCACGTGACAAACGATGCACGGTAGCACGAGGCGAGAGAGGGGGAGTGGCGCGTCGCGGTTCGACCGGGAGCGACGGTCGGCCGGGAACCGGACCGGATCGTCCCGACGCCTCCGGTCGGGAACGTGGTGGCTCGGCGCGGGGCCGTCGACGCGTACACCGACCTCCGATCGCGAAGGGACGCGACCCGGGAGGCAGGCCGGATCATGAGCGAAGCGGAGCCGTCGGAGACGGTCGACGGGTCGACGACCGACCGGCCGGTCGAGCCGGGGACCCGGGAGACACCCGGAGCCGGATCCGCGACGGGACGGGACGGCGACGGCGGATCGGACGCGACGTCCGCCACGGACGGCGACGTCGACGTCGACGACGACGCGGACCGGCGAGGCGCCCGGGCGACCGCTTCGGACGACGAGGACGACGGGGATGCGACGGCGGTGCCGAAGGTCGAAGCCGGCGTCCGGCCCGAACCGGGTCCGGAAGCGTTCACGATCGACGACGCGTTCGGGACCCTCTCCAACCAGCGGCGGCGCTTCGTCGTCTACGCCCTCCTCGACTGCGAGGAGGGGTTCGAGCTGCGCGAGCTGTCGCGTCGCGTCGCCGCCTGGGAGAACGACAAGCCCGACGATCGGGTCACGTCACAGGAGCGTCGCCGGGTGTACAACGCGCTCCAGCAGTTCCACCTCCCCAAGATGGACGACGCGGGCGTGATCGACTACGACGCTGCCCGGGGGACGATCACCCCGACCGAGACCCTCGGGTGTCTCGAACGCTACGTCGACGAGCCGATCGGCCAGCGCCGGCCGTGGGGGTTCTACTACCTCGCGCTCGGGGCGGCGGGCACTGTGGGGCTGGCGATCGGGGCGGCGATCGGGGTCGCGTCGACCCTCCTCGCGGCGCTCGTCCCGCTGGTGGTGACGCTCTCGGCACTCCTGCACGTCTGGGACAGCAGGCGCCAGGGGGTCGGGGCCTTCGCACCGCCGCAGCCGTGCGAGATCGGTCCCGGCGACGACCTCGACGGGGACGTCACGGTCGGATGGTGATCGACGGCGCCGACGGAGTACCGACGGCGTGCCGGATCCGACGGCGGAACACGATGCGGGACGCGCGACGCGAGGTGTGGAAGGGAGACGGAGGGAGCGGAGACGGACCGAGTCCCGTCCTACTGGTAGTCGACTTCGCCCTCGCCCTCGCCGACCCACGCGCCGCGGTCGGGGTTCCGGGAGTTCAGCGGGTCGATGTCCTTGTACCAGGGGACGTTCTTCAGTTGCTCCTTGTTGTAGACGAACTCGTTTTTCGTGTCCGCCGTGAACTCGAAGTTCTGGGTCAGCAGGATGGCGTCGACGGGACAGACCTCCTCACAGAGCCGACAGTAGATGCACTGCCCGATGTGGAGGTTGTACTGCTCGCCGTTGCGCTTGTCGTCCATCACGATCTGGATCGTGTCGTTCGGACAGACGTTCTCGCACTGGCGACACCAGATGCACCGCTCCTGGCTGAACTTGTGGACGCCGCGGAACCGCGGACTCACCTCGGGGGCGACGTCCGGATACTCCACGGTGAACGTCTTGCCGTCCAGTGCGTGCTTCATCGTCGTCGCCATGCCTTTCAGGATTCCTATCATTGTGCGAGCACCCCCACGATGATGGCCGTGAGCACCAGGTTCGCGAACGAGAGCACCAGCATCCCCTTCCAGCCGACGTCGAGGAACTGGTCGATCCGCAGGCGGGGCACCGCCGACCGGGCCCACTGCGTGAACAGGAAGAACGCCCACATCTTCAGGTAGATCCAGACGAAGCCGGGCAGGATCGGGCCGGCCGGGCCGCCGAGGAACAGCGTGGCGGCGATGGCGCCGCCAAGGAAGATGTGGATGAACTCGCCGAGGTAGACGAGCACGAAGTAGACCGAGGAGTACTCGGTCTGGTAGCCGGCGACGATCTCCGTGGGCGCCTCGGGGATGTCGAAGGGGTTCCGTCCGACCTCGGCCACGTTCGCGAGGATGAACAGCACGAACGCGAACGGGTTGACGAACGCGAACCACGAGGGGATCGAGACGCCGGCGATCGTCACGAGCGGCGCGGTCTGCGCCTCGACGATCCCCGACATCTGGAGCGTGCCGGTAAACAGGACGACCGAGGCCGCCGTGACCACGAGCGGGATCTCGTAGGCGATGTTCGACGCCACCGCGCGGAGCCCGCCGAGCAGCGAGTACTTGTTGTTCGAGGCGTAGCCCATCATGATCAGCCCGAGCGACGCGATCGACGAGACGGCGAAGACGAAGACGAGGCCCGTCTCGGGGTCGGCGAGCTGGAGACCGCTCCCGAACGGGATCACCGCGAAGCCCAGCAGCGCCGAGAAGGGGAGGATCAGCGGCGCGATGTCCCACGCCGGGCGGTCGACGCCCTCGGGGACGACGAGCTCCTTCGAGAGGAGCCGGACGGCGTCGGCGGCGATGATCAGGAGGCCGAAGGGGCCGATCCGGTTGACCGCGATGCGGTCGGTGAACGCGGCGGTGATCTTCCGCTTGGCCCACGGTCCGGCGACGGCGGTCGTGGCGAGCATCAGGTTCGCGATGATGAACGCGCCGATCAGCCCGCCGACGACGTCGCCCAGGACGCCCTGCAGGCCCAGGAGGTTCGCGATCGTCTCCGGGAGGAGCGTCGGCCCGGCGCCGCCCGAGCCTCCGCCGTCCGACTGGAGGACGACCGGCGCGAACGCGGCGAGCGACGACGCGAGCGACGCGCCCCCCGCCGTCATCGATCCACCTCGCCGAGCACGATGTCGAGGCTCCCGAGCGCGGCGATCATGTCGGGGATGTACTCGCCGTTCGACATCTCCGGGAGCGTCTGGAGGTTCGAGAAGCACGGGCTCCGGATCTTGAACCGCGCGGGCTTGTCCGTCCCGTCGGCGCGGATGTAGATCCCGAGTTCGCCCTTCGCGGCCTCGACGGCGCGGTAGACCTCCGTGTCGTCGTCCGGCCGGAGCGTCCGGGGCACGTTCGCCTGGATCGTCCGGTCGTCCTCGGGCCACGACTCGAGGAGGTCGACGCACTGCTCGATGATCTTGGCGGACTCCTCGACCTCGCGCAGCCGGACGAGCAGCCGGGAGTAGTTGTCACAGCCGTCCTCGACCGCGACGTTCCAGTCCAGCTCGGAGTAGTAGCCGTACGGGTCGTCCCGCCGGAGGTCGTAGTCGACGCCCGACCCGCGGACGACCGGTCCGGTGGCGCCGTACGACTTCGCCACCTCGGGGGGAAGCACGCCCGTGTCGATCGTGCGGACCTGGAGGATCTCGTTCGAGGAGATGAGGTCGTGGTACTCCTGGAGCGCCTCGGGGAGGTCGTCGACGAAGTCGCGGACCTTCTCGAAGAACTCCTCGCGGGGCTCGGGGAGGTCCCAGACGACGCCGCCCAGCCGGAAGTAGTTGAACATCATCCGCTGGCCGGTGAGGTCCTCCAAGATGTTCTGGACCTTCTCGCGGTCCCGCATCGCGTACATGAAGATGGCGGTGAAGTCGCCGTAGACGTCCAGCGCGAACGTCCCGACGGCCAGCATGTGCGAGGCGATCCGGCACAGCTCCGCGCCCATCGTCCGGATGATCTGCGCGTAGTCGGGCACCTCGATGTCCGCCAGCGTCTCGGCCGCCCGGGCGTACGCCCACTCGTTGAGCAGGCCCGAGGAGGCGTAGTCCCAGCGGTCGGGGTACGGCATGATCTGGTACCGGTAGGTCCCCTGCTGGGCCATCTGCTCCTCACAGCGGTGGAGGTAGCCGATGTCCGACTCGACGTCGACCACCTGCTCGCCGTCCAGTACCGTCTTCACGTGGAGCACGCCGTGCGTCGCCGGGTGGTGCGGGCCGATGTTGAGGTACATCGTGTCCGCGTCGGCCTCGTCGCGCTGGTCAGCCTGGAGCGGGTTGGCGTGCTCGCGGAGCGTGACGATCTGCGGGCGCTCCTGGTCGTAGTCCAGCGAGAGCGGGTGGCCCTGCCACGTCTCGGGGAGCAGGATCCGCCGGAGGTCGGGGTGACCCTCGTAGTCGATACCCACCAGGTCGTACGCCTCCCGCTCGTGCCAGTCGGCGGTCCGGAAGACCGGTTCGGCCGTCCGGCTCACCGGCTCGTCCTTCGCGGCCGGGACGACGACGCTGACCTCCTGGGTCGGGTCGTCGAACTTCCGGAGGTGGTAGATCGACTCGTAGCGGTTCTCGTACTCCTGTGCGGTGACGCAGGCGCAGTGGTCGAAGCCCGCCTCGTCGCGGAGCCGGAAGAGCGCGTCCTGCACCTCGTCCGGGCGGACGACGAAGCCGGGCGCGTTCAGGTGCTCCTCGCGGTCGATCGCGAGGTCGCCGAGCAGCTCGGCCAGCTCGTCGGGTGACTGTTCGACCGCCAGGCTCTCGTCGACGACGGGTACGTCCGGTTCAGGTTCCTCGAGGCTCATGGCGAATCGGCCCAGTTGTACCGCATGACGAGGTCGTCCTCGTCGATCTGGTCGGCGAGCTTGTCGACCACCTCGTCGCGGTCCAGGTCGCCGAACTGCTCTAGCTCGTAGGGCTTGACCACGACCGGCGACGACTCGCCCTTCGCGATCCGCTCCTGGAGCTTGGCGACGCCGTAGACCAGCGCCTCGGGGCGCGGCGGGCAGCCCGGGACGTGGATGTCGACCGGGATGACCTCCTCGGCGCCCTTGATGACGTTGTACCCCTCCTGGAACGGACCGCCGGAGATGGTACACGACCCCATGCCGACGACGAACTTCGGCTCGGGCATCTGGTCGTAGACCCGCTTCATGCGCGGGGCGAACTTCGAGACGATGGTACCAGGCACGATGATCACGTCCGCCTGTCGCGGCGACGCCCGGGGGACGCCCGCGCCGAAGCGGTCGAGGTCGTGTTTCACCGCGTAGGTGTGCATCATCTCGATGCTGCAGCAGGCGATCCCGAACTGCAGCATGAACATCGACGACCCGCGGACCCAGTTCATGAACTGGTCGAACTTCGTGAGGATGAACGGCGAGGAGCCGAACGCCTCCCGGAGTTTGGAGTTGAACCGGTCGTCGGACCCGCCGAGGCGGGCGTCCCGGGTCGCTGTCGATACCTGTGTCGTGTCGGACTCGAAGGTCGGTTCGCTACTCATGGTCTGTCTGCGCTCCGTTCGGTCTTCCGTCTGCTCGCACGCGGGCTCTTGACCCACCTGACGGCGCCGTTGCGCCAGGCCCACGCCAGCCCCACGACGAGTACGCCGATGAAGATCAGCATCGGGAGGAGTACCGTCGCCAGACTGACGCCGGACGCGAGGGCGGAGTTGTAGATGACCGTCCACGGGAAGATGAGGACCGTCTCGATGTCGAAGACGACGAACAGCAGCGCAACCATGTAGTACTGGATGTTGAACTGGATGCGCGCCGTCCCCGTGGGGACCTCACCGCTCTCGTAGGTGGCGCTCTTGCCCTGCTCCGGCACTTTCGGGCGCAATATCGCCGACACCGCCATCATCCCGAGTGGGATGCCGATGCCGACCAGGCCCAGCATGCCGATCACTATCCACTGGTTCATTGGGGAATCCCTATCACGTCGCGGTTAGGAGCGGGCCACAATAAGGCATTGGTTTGTACCCGTCCCCCCGGGTGGCCGATTCGCAGGACGTCGCGGCAGCGATCACCGCGAACGGGAACCGGGTCGTCGCTGGTGACGTCCCGCCCCTCCCGCCGTCGTCGGGGAAGCGGCCGTCGCCCGTCGTTGCGAACCCGCGACCGGGGAACAGTCTTATCCGACGACCGCTTACCTGACGGGGTGAAGCCACCACGCGCCTTCGTCACGGCGGTCTCGGGAGTGATCACTTGAGGAGGGGGTTCGGAACGGACCGCGCGAGCCCGTTCGACTACCCGGACGAGGCTCCTGACCCGGTCGTCCGGCTCGTCCGCCGGTACGCCGGGACGGAGCTCCCGCTGTTCGCCCTCGGCGTCGTCGCGGGCGTCCTGGGTCGGGGCGCGAGCCTCGTCCCGCCGGTCGTCCTCGGCGTCGCCATCGACGCGCTGTTCGACGACAGCGCGCCGTACTCGCTCCCGGTCGTGCCGGCGACCTGGCTCCCCGTGGACCCGCGCGGCCAGCTGGAGCTGTCCGTCGGCCTGATCCTCGGGGCGCTGGCAGTCGCCGTCGTCCTCGGGTGGGCACAGGGGGCGAGCCTCTCGCTGTTCTCCAACCGCGTCCAGCACGCCGTCCGCGTCGACGCGTACGGGGCGATGCAGTCACTCGAGATGGCGTTCTTCGACGACGAGCAGACCGGCCAGCTGCTCGCGATCCTCAACGACGACGTCAGGAACCTGCGGAACTTCCTGGGATCGACAGTGTCGAGCGCCCTCCAGCTCGTCGCCACGATCGTCGGCATCGCCGGGATCCTCTTCTGGATGAACGCCGGACTCGCGCTCGTCACGCTCGTGGCCGTGCCGCTGCTCGCGGCGTTCACGGTCTGGTTCATGCGGCGCGCCCGTCCGCTCTACCGGGCGCTCCGGGCGAGCGTCGGGGGCCTGAACGCGCGCCTGGAGACGAACGTCGGCGGGATGGAGGTCGTCAAGACCTCGAACGCCGAGTCGTACGAACTGGGCCGCGTCCGCGACGCCTCCTGGGACTACTTCGAGCGCGCCTGGGCGGTCGCCCGGCTGGAGTACCTCTACCAGCCGACCATGGACCTGCTGGCGGGCGTGGCGTTCGCCGCGACGTTCCTCGTCGGCGGCTCCTGGCTGCTGTTCGGCCCGCCGGCCGCGATCGTCGCCGGACTGGGCGTCGTCGGGCTGACGCCCGCCCCGCTCCGCGTCGGCGAGTTCGTCACCTTCCTCTTCGTCACCCAGCGGTTCGTCGACCCGCTGTCGGGCGTCGGTCGGATCGTCAACAGCTACGAGAACGCCCGGTCGTCCGCCGAGCGGGTGTTCGGCCTGGTCGACCGCCCGGTCGCGGTCGGCGACGACCCGGACGCCGCGCCGCTGGCCCGCGAGTCTGTCCGCGGTGCGGTCGCGTACGACGACGTCTCGTTCGCCTACCGGGCCGACCGGCCGGTCCTGGAGGACGTCGCCTTCGCCGTCGAGCCGGGCGAGACGGTCGCCCTCGTCGGCCCGACCGGCGCGGGGAAGTCGACGGCCGCGAAGCTACTCCTCCGGCTGTACGACCCGACCGACGGGTCGGTCCGGCTCGACGGCCGGGACGTCCGCGACTACCGGCTCGCGGACCTCCGGACGGCCGTCGGGTACGTGAGCCAGGACGTCTTCCTGTTCGACGGGACCGTCCGGGAGAACGTCACCTACGGCGCGTTCGACGCCACGGACGACGAACTGGTGGCGGCCGCCGCGGCCGCCGAGGCGGACCGGTTCGTCCGGACGCTCCCCGAGGGGTACGACACCCTCGTCGGGGAGCGCGGGGTGAAGCTGTCCGGCGGGCAGCGCCAGCGGCTCTCGATCGCCCGCGCGATGCTCCAGGACCCGGCCGTCCTCGTGCTCGACGAGGCGACCTCGGCGGTCGACACCGAGACGGAGCTGCTGATCCGGCGGGGGCTCGACCGGCTGATGGCCGGCCGGACGACCCTGGTGATCGCTCACCGGCTCTCGACGGTGAAGGACGCCGACCGGATCGTCGTGCTCGACGGCGGTCGCGTCGTCGAGACGGGCACCCACGAGGAGCTGATCGACGCCGGCGGGCTCTACGCGACCCTCTGGAGCGTCCAGGCCGGGGAACTCGGCGACCTGCCGGCGGCGTTCGTCGAGCGGGCGACCGCCCGCACGGAGCAGGTCGGCGCGACGGACGGCGGCCGGACCGACGACTCGTAGTCCCTCGTCGTCGCTCCAGCGACGCGACGTCGTCCCCACGCCAGGCGGGGCGCGGGCCGACGGCGAGCGTGGAACGAGGGTCGCCAGGCACTTCACGTTCCGCCCGGAGCGAGGGGTATGGACGCGAGCACGATTCACCGGGACGTGCCGGGCGTCGTCGGCATGGTTCACCTGCCCCCGCTCCCGGGGGCACCGAGGTTCGACGGCGACCGGGCGGCGATCCGCGACCGCGCGGTCCGGGACGCGGAGGCGCTGGCGGCGGGCGGCGTCGACGCGATCCTCGTCGAGAACTTCGGCGACGCCCCCTTCTACCCCGACGACGTCCCGAAGCACGTCGTCGCCTCGATGACGGCTCTCGTCGGCGCGGTCGCCGACGCCGTCGACCTCCCGGTGGGAGTGAACGTCCTCCGGAACGACTGTGCCGCGGCGCTGTCGGTCGCCGCCGCGACGCCGGCCTCGTTCGTCAGGGTCAACGTCCACGCGGGCGCCCGGGTGACGGACCAGGGCGTCGTCGAGGGCCGGGCCCACGAGACGATGCGGCTCCGCGAGCGGCTCGACGCCGACGCCGCGGTGTTCGCCGACGTGGACGTCAAACACTCGTCGCCGCTCGGGACAGCGGGCGAGGGTGCCGGCGCGTCCGACGCGGCCGGCACGGACGACCCCGTCCCGCGCCTGCGTGAGTCGATCGCCGAGGTCGTCGAGCGCGGGCTCGCCGACGGCGTGATCGTCTCCGGCCGGGCGACCGGCGACGCCGTCGACCTCGGCCGGCTGCACGCCGCCCGGGAGGCCGTCGACGACCTCGCGCTCGACCGTGCCGTCCCGGTACTGGCGGGCAGCGGCGTCACGCCGGGGACGATCGGGGCCGTCCTGGCGCGCGCCGACGGGGCGATCGTCGGGACGGCGCTGAAGGACGGCGGGGTCACGACGAACCCCGTCGATCCCGACAGGGTCCGGGCGCTCGTCGAGGCGGCTCGGCGGGGGCCGGAGTAGGACGACGGAGCGGACGGCTACTCCGTCGCACGACAGACATTTCAGTCGGGTCGACGAACGGGGAGGCATGGTCTCCGTACTCGGTGGACTGATCGGACTGGTCGTCAGCCTCCTCGTCGGTGGCGCGGCGATCTACGTCGCCGCGAGCTTCGTGACCGGCGAGAAGGACTACGTCCAGGCGCTCGGCACGGCCCTGGTCGGCTCGCTCGCGCTGGTGTTCCTGGGCTGGATCCCGTTGGTCGGCGGCATCGTCGCGCTGGTCGTCTGGGTCGGCGTCATCAACTGGCGATACGAGGGCGGCTGGGTGAACGCCGCGATCATCGGCTTCGTCGCGTGGCTGGCGGCGTTGCTCGCGTCGATCGTCCTCGGGGTGCTCGGCGTCGCCAACGTCGTCGGCATCCCGGGCGTCTGAGGTCGGCCGCTCCGATCGAACCGACCGGGGTCGTCGGCTGAATCAGCCACCGTTCTCCGCCCGTCCTCCGCCCGTCTTCTGTCCGCCGACCGGCCTCGTCCTCCGGGAACGCCCCGATCCTCGGGGGCCCGACCGTCAGGACAGCTCCGCCTCGACCAGTTCGACGGCGTTCTTGACCGCGCCGACCCCCGTGAGGTGGCCCGCACCGACGGTCGCCTTCATCGCCTTGGCGGCCTTCCCCGTGAGAACCGAGGGGCCGAGCTGTGCGACGGCGCCGTCCCCGACGGAGACGATCCACCCGGGCACGGAGAAGCGGTACGGCTCGAGGCGCGGCCGGAACTCGTCGCCCTCGAGGTCGGCGTCGACCAGCCGCACGAGGTTCTCCGCCGCGACGTTCGCCTCCCGGATCGCCGCCGAGGCGGACGCCGGGACGGCCTCGCCGTCCCCGTCGACGACCCGCGCGGCGTCGCCCAGCGCGAACGTCCGGTCGTCGAGCCGGAGGTCACTCCGCACGACGGGCCGCTCGCCCGCCATGGCCTCCTGGCCGGCGATCCCACCGGTCCAGACGAACTGGTCGTAGTCGATCGTCCCCGCGGCCGTCTCGATCGCGTCCCCGGTCGCGCGCTCGACGGCTACGCCGGTCCGGACGTCGACGCCGCGGGCCTCGAGTTCGTCGTGGACGGCCCGCTGGAAGTTCCCGGGGAAGTTCGGGGCCACCTCGTCGAGCTGCTCGACGAGGACGACCGACGCGTCGGCGTCGCGCTCGCCGGCCAGCGCCGCCAGTTCGCCGGCGACCTGGACGCCCGAGAGGCCGGCGCCGCCGACGACGACCGTTCCGGCAGGCGCCACGTCGTCGAGGAAGCCGGCCCGGATGCGTTCGGCGTCGCCGACCGACTTCAGCGGCGTGGCGTGCTCGCGGACGCCGGGCAGACCGTAGAAGGCCGTCGACGAGCCCAGCGTGACCGCCGCGTAGTCGTAGTCGATCGCCTCGTCTCCGGCGAGGTGGACCGTTCGCCCGCCCCGGTCGACCGATTCGACCCGTGACTCGACGATCCCGGCCCGGTCGAACAGCTCGTCGAGCGGGACGGTGATGACGTCCGCAAGCGACGGACGGCGGACGACGCGGTGGACCTCGTGGAGGACGAGGTGACTGCCCGTCTCGTCGACGACGACCAGGTCGGCCTCCGGCGGTAGCTGGCGCTCGAGCCTGCGGGCGAGGGTGACCCCCGCGTACCCGGCGCCGAGTACGACGACTCGCATACCTCGGCTTGGGACCAGGGGACAAAAGGGGACGCGTCTCGGGTCGGCCGTCTCGGCCGGCGGCACGATCCCGCCGTGGACCACGAGGGTGGCCCTCGCGTCAGAACAGCGCCTCGTCGGCGTCGAGCGTCCGGGCCGGGCCGCCGACCTCCCAGACGGTCGTGTCGACGCCGACGGCCGAGACGGCCGCCTCGACCTCGTCGACGTAGTCGGCGGTCGTGTTGACGTAGACGGACGCGCCGGTGTCGACGGAGAAGTAGACGGGGACGTCGTCCCCGCGGCGCAGCTCGCGGACCGCGTTGAACACCGCGATCGTCTCGGGCTGCCAGTAGACCCAGCCGGCGGGCCCGGTCATCGTCGTCGCCGCCAGCGAGAGCGAGTCGTGCTCGGCGAGTTCGAACGCCCGATCGAAGTCGTCGTCGTAGAGGGCGTCGCGCATCGCGGCGATCTGGCCGTGGACGTGGGCCATCCGCGCCTGGAACATGTGCGAGTCGGCCGCCTCGCGGTGGGCCTCCTCGGTCTCCTTGTACGCCGGGACGAGCGCCGTGACGATCCGGAGGTCGTCCTCGAGGCCCGTCTCGATCCGTTCCGAGCGGCAGTCGACGTCGTTCAGTCCGGTCCGGAGGTGCGAGAACCCGCCCGTCACTGCCCGGGCAGCCGACGCCGACCCCCGGCGCGCGACGGCCGAGATCGCCGGCCGCGAGAGGTCCATCCCGGCGGCGTGGACCGCGGCTGTCGCCAGCGCCGCGAACCCCGACGAGGACGACCCGAAGCCGACGTTCGACGGGAAGGAGTTCTCCGAGACCATCCGGACCGGGTGGTCGATCCCGGCGAGCTCGCGGACGTGGTCGACCACCGACGCGATCCGCTCGGCACCGCGCCCCGTCACGGGCTCCCCGTCGATCACGTAGTCGTCCTCCTCGTCGCCGGCGTCGGGGAGGAACTCGACGGTCGTCCGCGTCCGGGAGGGGGCGGTACAGACGCTGATGCTGTCGTGATACGGCATCCGCAGCTCCTCGTCGCGCATGCCGTGGTACTTCACCAGCCCCTCGATGGGGTGCGCCTCGGCGGTCGCCTTCATGTCTGGAGAGCCACGGACCGTCCGGTTAAGCGTCCCGATGGCGCCCGGCCCGGTCGCCCCCGGTACCGGTCGGCGGCGGACCGTCGCAGGCTGCCGGCGCTCCCGACGGACGTGCGGGCGAACGGGTGGATGTGTGGTCGACCAGGCAGACGTGCTGTCGAACGAGTAATTCCCTCCGAATCGAGTTTCGCTATTCGGTCAACGGAATCGGTCGTCCGAGGGCGTGAAGGATCCGATTCCGAACCCATCGGGAGTTTTTTGATCTGTAAGAACCCATTAAATGACGATCGGATGCCACGAACCTCGACAGCACGAACTTTCCTCCTCTCAGCGATCGTCGTTCTCTCCGTCGTCACACCCGCAGGCGTCGGGACGGTCTCGGCCGCCCCGCAGGAGCTGACGATCACGGTCGCGAACGGTCGGACGGTGACCGCTGCCACGAACGAGCCCGTCGCCGTGCCGATCGTCGTCGAGTCCGCGCCCGACGGCCTCGCCAACGTCGAGGGGGTCAACGTCTCGGTCGGGAACACGAGCGTCGCGACGGTCGCGGCGCCGCCCCTCGACAACGCGTCGAGCGACTTCCCGTCGGACCGTATCGTCGTCGAGTCACGGGGGACGGACTACGTCAACTTCTCCGCGAGGGCGCTGGCGAACGACACCGCGCCGGGACCGGGAACGGAGATCCTGGTCGGGACGGTGCTGCTGAACACGACGACAACGACGGGGACGGCGTCGCTCTCGGTAGACGTGGTCCGCGGGAACAACGAGTCGGTGTTCTCGGAGAGCCCGCAAGCGAAGTTGAACTCCGAGGTGACGTTCGCGACGGTCGACGGCGCGGTGAACGTCACGGAGCCGTCACCCACGAACCTCGACGTCCGGCTCGGGAACGGCACCGTCGACGCCGCCACGAACGGGACCGTCGAGGTGCCGGTCGTCGTCGACCGGGCGCCCGACGGGCTCGCCAGCGTCACCGGCGTCAACGTCTCGGTCGCGAACGGGAGCCTCGCGACCGTCGCGGGGACGGCGCTGAACGACTCCACGACAGCCTTCCCGGACAGCCGGCTGCGGATCGAGTCGCAGGGGACCGACTACGTCAACTTCAGCGTCGACGCGACGGACAACGCGAGCGCGCCCGGCGGACCCGAGGAGCCCGTCGCGAACAGCGACGACGTCGTGGTCGGGACGGTCGTCCTGAACGCGACGGGTGCCCTCGGTACGACGACGCTCGACCTGCGCGTGGCCGGCGGGCGGACGCAGTCGGTCTTCTCCCCCTCCTCGCTCGCGCAGGAGGGCTCGGAGATCGACTTCACCGAGACGGGGACGAACCTCACGCTCGAACCGGCGCCGACGCCGGGTGGTCTCGAGATGCGAGTCAGAGACGGCGGGCGGGTGTGGGCGTCGACGAACGACACCGTGGAGGTGCCGATCGTCGTCCCGTCCGCCCCGAACGGCCTCGCGAGGGTCGAAGACGTCACGGTCACGGTGGCGAACACGAGCGTGGCGACGGTCGCGGCCACGCCGCTGAACAACTCCTCGAGCGCGTTCCCGCCGAACACGATCGACGTCCGGACACGGAGTCGTCGCTCGGTCACGTTCTCCGCGAGCGCGTTCGGCAACACCACCGCGCCGGGTGGGCCGGAGGAGCCGCCGGCAAACAGCCTGGACGTCGTCGTCGGGACCGTCGTCCTGAACACGACCGGATCGATCGGGTCGACGGCGATCGACGTCGACGTCGCCCGCGGCTACAACCAGTCGGTCCTCTCGTCGAGCAAGCGGGCGCGATCGAACTCGGAGGTCGGGTTCGCGACGACCGGGGCGACCCTCGAGACGCGCGACAACCCGTTCCCCAGCGGCGTCCCCGGCACCGGATCGGCTCCCCCGAACGACGTGCTGGCCCGGCCCGGCTACGAGGACGTCGACGGCGACGGCCGGTTCGGGTTCCTGGACGTCGTCGAACTCCTGTTCGCGCTCGACGAGATCGGCAACGCGGACCTGACTCCGACACAGGTGGCCGCCCTGGACTTCGACGGCACCGGGAAGGTCGGGTTCCTCGACGTGGTCGAACTGCTGTTCGCGCTGTAGCCGTCGGACGCGCGGACGCGCCCGGTTCCCTCGGAGACCGGTAGCGGGAGGCCGATAGCGCGGCGCGGAGAACGAACGTGGCGAGCCGAACCCCGTCGGATCGGATGAGATCGGAATCTGACCGGGGCGGCCGCTCGCGGACGTCGGTCGTCGAAGGCGGGTGCCAGAAGCCGGTACTCAGTCGTCGCTCGGGGCCTCGTCGCCTCGCTCCCAGACGTTTGTCACGCAGTCTCCCCACGGCGGCGTGTGGCTGACGTCCTTCATCGTCCCTCGATCGGAGTTCATGGTGGAAGCTACCACAGTTCGGTCGATCATAACTCTTTCGTGGAAATATAATAGGAAATTTATACCACACTAGTAACCTAATATTGATCGGCAGGAGGCAACGCGACTGACCGTCGGAACGGGTTTGTCCGGTCGGACCGTTCGTCCGGCGTGGCACGATCCGCTGCCCGGACGACGATCGAGCGGACGCCGGACGGACGGCGGTTCGTCGTCTCCCGGACCGTCGACGCGCCGGCCGACCGCCCGTGGCGTGTCCTGCGGGACACGCACGCCTGGCCCCGCTGGGGGCCGAGCGTGAGCGCGGTCGACTGTCCGGAGCGGTACGTCGGCGCGGGAACGACGGGACGAGTCAGGGTGCTCGGTCGGTGGGTCCCGTTCGAGGTGACCGACTGTACCGATCGGCGGTGGACCTGGGCGGTGGCGGGCATCCCGGCTACCGGACACGCCGTCACCGACCTGGGCGGGGACCGATCGCGGGTCGCGATCGAGGTGCCCCTCTGGGCCGCCCCGTACGTCGCCGTCTGTCGTGTCGCAGTCGACCGCGTCGCCAGGCTGGCTGAGACCGGGGACTGACCGCACGCCGTCCGTCGAGTCGGGCCCGTCGGGACCCGCACCGTCCACGGGGAAGAAGCCGCCCGCGGCGGCGTCGAACTCTGATCCGACGAACGGCCGGAACTTCGACGAATATCCGACCTATAGTTGGGCCAAGGAGATATTAGTTCCTGAAGGACGTAGTACCAAAGTTTCTTATTCGACGTACGTCGACCGTCCGACGGCGTGACCGTACCTGTCCGCCGCCGACCGTGGCGGCGCCGGCTCTCGTGTGTACCCGGTCCGGTCCACAGCCGGACTGCCAGCCCGGTCACGTCGCCGACGACTGTCACCGGGGCGGACCGCCAGCCCCGCCCCGGACGTCGTCCCGCGATCGAGGGACTGCGATCCCACCAGCGCCCCGACCGCCGGCCGGACCTCGTTCGCCCCGAACGGAGGCGACAAGTCCTCGGCGTTCGAACCCGAGGTATGTACACCGGACGGACGGAACAGCCCTGCTGTCTCTGCGGCGATCGGGAGACGGTCGCCCGCCTGGACCTCCCGCCGCGGGCCGTGCGACTGATGAAACACAGCGATCCCATCGCCTGGCGCGACATCGTCGGGGAGGTGTCCGTCCACTTCTGCGAGAGCGACTGGGACCTCGTCTCGGAACTGGCCCTCGACGTCGGGGTGCTCCCCCTCTCGCGCTGTAACGCCGCCCGTGCCTCGTTCAACATCCGCGAGGACTTCGAGGCGCTGCTCAACGAGACCCGGAGCGAGCCGGACCAGACCGCACTCGAAGAGCGGCTGCTGGCGCGGGCCGACCGGATCCTGGACGACTACGACGACGATCCGATGGTCGAACGGCGCGACGCCGTCGAGGCGTGGATCGTCCGGACGGCGCTCGAGGAGCTCGAGGTGGCGCAGCCGCGGGACCGCGCGACCTCCTGATCCCGAGTTCGAGTCGGGCTCCGGCCGGGTCGCCTCCACCGACTCCCGACCCTCTCGCGGGTCACTGATTCACCGGACGCCCTCGTCCCCCGCTCACGGTCCCCGAATCGGCTTCTCGTCCGCGTGCGCGCCTTCGCCCACCCGTCGACACGGACGAACCGGGGTCGAAGACTCGAACTCGAACGGAGAGACAGCCGGGGGAGAACCGGCGAGCGAACGAGGTCGAACCAGCGTGTGAACGGGACAGATCTCCGTAGCGAACGGTCGAGCCCGCGGAATCCGGCGCCGATCACGCCTACACCCTCCAGCGGAGCGGCGAGGGTCAGGGCGCCAGCGTCAACGCCTCGAGCTTCGTGCAGGAGTACGGGCTCGTTCCGGAGTGGACGACGCAGCACCGCGCCCGGTGGGACGAGGGCGAGGGGTTCGTCGTCGCGGCTCTCGACGACCCCGTCCTCGTCTACGGTGAGGACTCGTCGGGCGACGAGGGGGGCGGCGAGGGGTCCGCCGAGGACTGACCGGTCCACCGGCGACGGAGCTGCCAGAGGGCTCCGCTACGATCGGAGCAGGTCTTCCTGGGTGAACTCGGCGCCACAGTCCCGACAGACGTAACGACCGAGCGCCAGCTTGTCGAGCGCGTCCGCGCTACCACACTCCGGACAGGTGATATCGACGACGTCTGCCACGTGCGGGAACGTTCGCCGCGCCCGAACTTGAACTCGACGGTGGCGCCCCACCGCCGATCGCTTCGGCAAGCGTCGCCCCGTGGCGAGCGTTCTTGCCACGCCACCCCCGACTCCGGGCGTGCACAACGTCCTGCTTGTCGTCCTCGACTCGGTCCGGGCGGGGTCGACCTCGCTCCACGGCCACCACCACGAGACGACGCCGGTTCTGGCGTCGCTGGGGGAGCGAGCGACCGTCTACGACCAGGCGAGGGCGCCGAGCAACTGGAGCCTCCCGTCGCACGCGAGCCTCTTCACCGGCGTCGACGCCCACCGGCACGGCGTCGAATCCGGGGCGCGACGCCTCCGGTCGGGAAGCACCGTGTTCGGAGCACTCGCGGACGCCGGCTACGCGACGGGCGTCTTCTCCGAGAACGTCTACCTCACCGACGACCGCTGGAACCTCGCCGGCGACTTCGAGACGGTCGTCGACGCACCCGGTCCGGGTGCGACCGACGGCGACGGGCTCCCGGCGTTCGTCCCGGCGCCGCCGTCCGGGTCGCGTTCGAGCGACTCGGGTCCCGATCCCGGCGAGGATCGGCCCGACGACGAGCGGCTCGACGACCCGTACGCGGGCGGCGAGCTGGGCCGTGGCCCGGCCGGCGCGTGGTACGTCGACGCCCTCCTGGGCTGGATCGACGGGATCGAGGGGCCGTGGGCGGCGTGTCTCAACCTCATGGACGCCCACCGACCGTACGAGCCGCGGCCGGGGCACGACCGCTGGGCCGACGAGTTCTCCCGGCGGCTCCAGGCCGAGGAGCTCGGGGTCAAGTGGGAGTGGCCGTTCCACGGCGACGATCGCAAGCCCTGGCAGCTGGCCGTCCTCGAGGGCCTCTACGAGGGGGCGGTCCGCCAGGCCGACGCCGCGCTGGGGCGGCTCCTCGACGGGCTCCGCGACTCGGGCGCGCTCGACGACTCGCTCCTCGTCGTCACGGCCGACCACGGCGAGGGGTTCGGCGAGCCGCCGGACGTCCACGGGGGGCCGTCAGGCCTCGCGCACGGGATGGGCGTCCACGAGTCCGTCGTTCACGTTCCGCTCGTGGTCAGGGCCCCAGGACAGACGAGCGGCCGTCGGGTGGGTCGTCCCGCGACGCTCACCAGGCTGCCGGCGGTCGTCGAGCGCCTGTCGGGCGCCTCGCTGGGCGACTGGGGCGGTGCCGACCGTCACGAGGCGACGGACGTCGACCCCGCGGGAGCGGGGCGGGGCGACGGCACCGAACGCCGGTCGGGCAGCCGGATCGACGCGGGGCTCTGCTGCCCCGAGGGACCCGTGTTGACCTACGGCGCGCCGATCAGCGACCGGATGGTCGCATCGCTCGCCGAACACGTCGACGAGACGACGCCCTACGAACACCGCGGCTGGGCGGTCTACGACGAGCACACGGACGGGCACGTCCGCCGTCGAGTCGCGTGGGGGGACGCGGCACGCGAGACCGCGAGCTACGATCCCGGCACCCACCGGACGGTCGGCCCGATCGATCCGGACCGTGTCCGGGCCGCGTTCGACGACGGACTGACGGACGCGAGCGAGCCGATCGACGACGAGTCGATCGACGGGACGGTCGTCGACAGGCTCCGTGACCTCGGCTACTACTGAGGGCTGTTCGACGGCGGCCGGATCCGAGGGCCTGCGGTCCTCGCGGGCCCGTCCACGACGTCGTGTGACGCCGTGGTCACGAGCCGTCCGGCTTCACAGGGTCGGTTGTAACTGTGTACCGCTGATTCGACGACCGGTCCGCCGAACACCGGAAATGAATTACAACCGACCATATCAGGAACCGGCTCACGGATCCGACAGTCCGCCGGTCGGGAGCGCCCCCGCCAGAGCAGGTGGACGCTGCGCGCCGGGTTCGGCGTGGACGAGGCGACGACGGGCGAGGCGGCGACGGGCGAGGCGGACGACTCGTTCGGCGTCCACTCCCCGGAGTCCGAGTCGGAAGTGCCTCTCGCCCTGTCGACACCGCGGGCGGACGGCCGTCGGTCCGTCAGTCCCCGGGTGCGGCGCCTGGCGACTCGGCCGCGGTCGCTTCGAAGCGAGCGTACATCACCACGAAGGCCACCGTCGCCGCGAAGACGATCCCCGCGGCCGCGAAGAACGCGGCGGCCGTCGAGACGAACTCCTTGATCACGCCGGCCATCGCGGGCCCGATCACCTGGCCGACCTTCCAGGAGAACGAACGGACGGACATGCTGCTCGCGACGGAGTCGAGCCGCTCGCCCTCCTCGACGAACAGCGCCATGCTCGCGGGGAGCCGGAGGCTGTCCGCGACGCCGATGACCGCGTAGGCCGCGAACAGCACGAGGAACGCGCCCCCGAGGGTCTGCTCGCCGCCGAGGACGCGGAGCGTGATCGGTTCGACGAGCCCCTCGGCGAGCAGTGCCGCCGGGACCAGTGCGGTCCCCAGCCCGTACAGCAGCGCCCCGGCGACGATCAGCCGGTGACGGGAGTCGACGCGGTCGGTCAGGTCGCCGGTGTACCCCTGGAGCAGCGTCTTGGTGAGCTTCCCGCCGGCGAGGATCCAGCCGATCGCGAACGCCGTGATGGCGAACTCCTTGCGCGCGAAGATCGGCAGGAAGACGATCACCGTCATCTTCCCGACGGCGAACGCCATCCGGAACAGCGAGAGCGCCCGGACCGTCGGGAGCGCAAGCAGGCCCCGGAACGTCTCGAGGCCGGTCGCGTCGGCCGGATCGGCCCGGCCGCCGGGGTCGTCGCGCAGGTAGACGAACAGCATGACGAACGCCCCGATCGTCACCGCCGAGAGGACGGCGTACGTGAGCGTGAACCCGTGGGCGTACAGCAGGTAGCCGCCGACGAGGTCGCCCAACAGCGAGGAGAACGCCCCCACCTGGTTGTAGCCGCCGAGCCAGCGCCCGCTGGCGTCGTCCGGGGAGATCTCCCCGACGACCGCCGACCCAGTGATCCACAGGAGGCTCGCGCCGAGCCCCTGCACGACCCGGACGAGGATCACCTGCGTGGCGCTCTCGACCAGCGCGAACCCGACGAACACGCCGACGTTGACGACGAGCCCGGCCAGCAGGTAGCGCTTGGCGTTGCCGGTGTCGACCGTGCGACCCAGCGGGAGGACCAGCGCGAGCTGGACGAGCGCGAACCCCGTCCCGAAGAGCCCCTCGACGCTTCCGGTCGTACCGAACTGGTCGGCGTACAGGGCCAGGGCGATCAGGACCGTCGAGTACGCCTGGCTGCGGGCGAACGCCGTGGCTGACAGGGCAGCGAACTCCCGGTCGCGGAGCAGCGTGAGCGCCCCGCCCTGCTCGCTCGACACTGTTGCGGATCGAAACACCCACGGGCGCGTAAAAAGTGACGCGGGATCCGACTGCTCCGGGTGAGAACCACAGTCACGCGGGTCCGGGGTTCGAGGTGGTCGAGCCGGCCGGAGTCGACATCGAACTGTCGTCACCACTCGTCGTGATGACTGCGATTCGGTGCCGTCGTGACGATCCGTGTCGGTGACGGGAGGCTCTGACCCGGCGTCTCTCGACACCGTCCACGAACCTATTCGGAGTAATCACGATCAGTCGACCGGCGGCCTCGCGGCTCGTCGACGGTGACGGACGGAGTATGAGTGCGGACGGCCGGGGTTGCCCGGCGTTCCGAACACGGGGAATCCCGGTTGCTCGCTCCACCCCGCAACCTCACGAGCGACGGACGTTCGGCGGTGGGCTGCTCGCTTCCGCGCCTGACCCGATGCCGCCGACGAAGCGCGGGTCACCGTCCCTGCGGACGGGTACCGCGGACCGTCGTCCCCGCGAGACGGGGATTCGACGCTTGCTCCCGGGGCCCGCGCCGGTCTGACCGGACGCGCCCGGTGTTCGGTCCCCACTGAAGACCGAAGTGTGGGTTTCGAGCAGGGCCTAACTGCCCGACCTAGTCCATCACCTCGGTAGTCGGTGGCTACGTAAGGCCCTTTCGACTCGGAGACGCGAACCGACCGACGGCGCCGTCTCCCGGGACCGGCCGCGGGGACGCTGGCCGGTGGCTCCAGCGAGACGGACGCTCGTGGGTCCACCGGCAGCGCGGCCCGCTCGTCCCACCCCCTCGACTGCACCGCACTGCTCGAACGTCGAAAGCGACGGGACCCCGGGGGATCGTGCGCACGGGTCGGCTCGCTCGGCTCTCCCGTCCGGGTTTGCGTCCGGACGATCCCGCGACCGCACGCCCGGGGCGAACTGTGTTCGATCCCCGCCTGTTCGATCACCCGGAAGCGGATCGAGCCGCTCGAACCGGTCGAGCGTTCGTTCTCGGCGTCACGTGTGCCCCCGCCGGTGCGCTCGCGTGTCGCGGCTATCGGCCGCACGAATGTAACGATTCGTTATTTATATACGAATTTATTTCACGATTCGGGCCCAGTTTTATGTATGTAGAGCACGAAAGCTCTGACACATGGGACTGACTGACCCCGTAACCACGGCCGGAGTGCTGCTCCAGACAACACAAGCCGACGTGCTCTCGCAGATGCAGAACGACCTGTTGCTCAGTTCGTCGGTGTGGGTCAACATCGCGCTGGCGGGCCTGTCTATCCTCCTGTTCGTCTACATGGGCCGCAACGTTTCGAGCGCCCGGGCACGGTTCATCTGGGGAGCGACGCTCATGATCCCGCTCGTGTCGATCTCGAGTTATCTCGGGCTGGCCTCCGGACTGACCGTCGGGTTCGTCCAGATGCCGGCCGGACACCCGCTGGCCGGCGAGGAGGTAATGAGTCAGTGGGGCCGGTATCTGACGTGGGCGCTCTCGACGCCGATGATCCTGCTCGCGCTCGGTCTGCTCGCCGACGTCGACAGGGGGAGCCTCTTTACGGTCATCGCCGCCGACATCGCGATGTGTGTGACCGGCCTCGCGGCGGCGCTGGTGACGTCGTCGTACCTGTTCCGCTGGCTGTTCTACGCGGTTAGCTGTGCGTTCTTCGTCGTCGTCCTCTACGCGCTGGTGGTCGAGTGGCCCAGGTCCGCAGCAGAAGCGGGAACCGACGACATCTTCGGAACACTCCGCCTGCTGACGATCGTGCTGTGGCTCGGCTACCCCATCGTCTGGGCGGTGGGGGTCGAAGGGCTCGCGCTCGTCCAGTCGGTCGGCGTCACCTCCTGGGGCTACTCCGCTCTCGACGTGCTCGCGAAGTACGTGTTCTCGTTCCTGCTCCTGCGGTGGGTCGCCTCGAACGAGGGAATCGTGTCCGCGTCCGCCAGCCGGGCCACGACCGCCACGACGCCCGCCGACGACTGACGGCTAGTCCGACGGCTCCGACCCGTCCCCTCGACGGGTCTGGTCTTCTCGCCCGCCTCCGCCTCCTAGAGAACGGCGCGCGCGTACAGGCCCGCACTGGCGGGGACGCCGAGCGACACGACCGGGACGGCCCACCGGTGCCAGGCGAGCCAGGCGTACTCCGCGGGGAAGCTAAAGAGGACCGTCGGATCGATCGAGACGGCCCACAGCACCGAGAGACCGAGGACGGCAACGCCGAGGACGACCGTGAAGCCGGCGACGGTCGCCGGGTCCGTCCGCTCCTGGCGCCCCGACAGGAAGACGACGATCCCCAGTGCCGAGAGGAACCCGACCGCGGGGAGCCCGACCGGGCCCGAGGCGTAGTAGGCCCCGACGCCGCTGGCCTCGACGAGGACGGCGGGCGCGAACGCGACGACGAGGACGAGCAGGCAGGCGGCGATGCCGGCGGTTGGCGCGGTGCGCGCGAGGTCCATGTCCCGCGGTTCGACCGTCCGGCGGTTAAACGGCGCGGGATCGGTCTCCGGACGCGCCCGACGGCCGACGATCGGCGTGTGAGGCCGACGATCGGCCCGCGATGGGAAAACGGTAAGCGACTGGCCCGCGGCGGTCGGGGGTATGGAACGGGTTGCCATCATCGGCTCGTCGATGACGGAGTTCGGCGCCCGCGAGGGCGAGTGGATCCGCGGGCTGCTGGCGCAGGCCGGCCAGGCGTGTCTCGCGGACGCGGGGGTCGATCCCGACGCCGTCGAGCACCTCTACGTCTCCAACATGGCCTCCGGAGAGTTCGAGGGGCAGACGGGGGTCCCCAACGCGCTGGCACACGACCTCTCGGCGCTGCCGGCCTACACCGCCAGGATCGACCAGACGTCCGCCTCGGGCGGCGCCGGGGTGTACGCCGCCTGGCAGTCCGTCGCCTCGGGTGCGTCGTCGATGACGCTGCTCGTCGGCGGGGAGAAGATGACCCACCGGTCGACCGCCGAGGCGACCGACGTCATCGCCTCCCTGACCCACCCGGTCGAGTACAAACACGGGGTGACGCTGCCGTCGTTCGCGGGACTGACCGCACGGCTCTACCTCGACGAGTACGACGCGCCCCGCGAGTCGCTGGCCGAGGTGGCGGTCAAGAACCACCGCAACGGGGTCGACAACCCACACGCGCAGTTCCGCAAGGAGATCACCGTCGAGCAGGCGCTCGACTCCCCGATCGTGGCCGATCCCCTCCGGCTGTACGACTTCTGTCCGATCACCGACGGGAGCGCCGCCCTGCTGTTCGCCCCGGAGTCGGTCGCCCGCGAGTACGTTCCCGACGACGACTACGTCGTGGTCACGGGTATCGGCGGCGCGACCGACACCCACGTCGTCCACGAGCGTCCCGACCCGACGACGATGCGGGGCGTCGTCGAGTCCTCGGAAGTCGCCTACGAGATGGCCGACCGCGAGCCCGACGACGTCGACGTCGCGGAGCTCCACGACATGTTCACCATCCTCGAGTTCCTCCAGAGCGAGGACCTCGGCTTCTTCGAGAAGGGCGAGGGGTGGCGCGCCGCCGGCGAGGGCGTGACGGCCCGCGACGGGGACCTCCCGATCAACACCTCCGGCGGCCTCAAGTCGAAGGGCCACCCGCTGGGCGCCTCCGGCGTCGCCCAGGTCTACGAGCTCGTCGCCCAGCTGACCGGCACCGCCGGTCCGCGACAGGTCGAGGCGGACGTCGGGCTCGCCTGCAACGTCGGCGGGTTCGGCAACTGCGTCACCACCACCGTTCTGGAAGGGGGTGCCTGAGATGACCGGACCGGACGAGCCCACCGATGGCACGGACGGGGGGTCGACGGCCGGCGGCGACCCCGGGGCGCGTTCGCGCACGGACGGGGGCGACCCTGCCGACCGGCCGCCGCTCGAGGCGGCACGCTACCCCGACGGGAGCGTCACCTATCCGCCACACCCGGTCGGTCCGGACGGCGAGGCCCCGGTCGGGACGGTCGACCTCTCGGAGCGGACCGCGACGGTGGTGACCTGGACGACGTCGACGGCGCCGCCGCCGGGCGTCCCGGCGCCCAACCACCTCGCGATCGTCGAGTTCGACGTCGACGGCCAGCCGGTCAGGGCGCTCGGCCAGCTGACGACCGGCGACGTCGGGGTCGGCGACGAGGTCGAGCCCGTCTACGCCGCCGAACTCCGCGAACCGGGCGCGGGCATCCGCGAGCCGGAGAGCCAGGACTGGGACGGCTACCGGTTCCGACCGGTCGAGTGACGCGCCGGCGACCCTCCCGGGCCCCCTCGCCGTCGACCGTCGCTCCGGCGTCCCGGGCCCTCCTCGACCCGGTCGTCCCCCGGCTCAGACGTCGATCTCGACCCGCTCGCCGCGCTCGGCGGACTCGTAGGCCGCCTCGGTCAGCGCCGTCACCTTCAGCGCGTCCGTCGCCGGAATCTCCAGTTCCGCCTCGTCCCGGATCGCCGCGACGAAGTTCGCCAACTTCCGCCGCGTGAGCGCCTCGAACCCCGGGTCCGCCGGTTCGGACTCGTAGCTCGCGCCGGGCTCCCCGCCCGCTTCCGTCACCCTGACCCGCCGGCCGTCGAACGAAACCGCTCCCGCCGTCCCCCAGACGTGGAGCGCCTCGCCGGTGTCGGGCGCCGTCCGCCCGGCACCGGTGACGCCGACGCTGGCGGTGAGTCGCGAGGCGTCGGGGGCCGGGGTGTCGTCCGACCCCTCACCGCCGCGGCGGACGAGCCGGACGGACAGCGCGGCGTTGACGTCGACGTCGTACCCGCGGCGGTCGATCTCCGCGGACACCGCGGTCGGCGTGGAGCGGGTCGTCCACAGCAGGGCGTCGAGGAGGTGCGAGCCGGAGTCGTACAGCTGGCCGCCGCCCGACAGCGCCGGATCGCCACGCCACCCGTCGTGGTTCGCGCCGATCCACAGCTGTTCCAAGTGACAGGCGGCCATGTGCGGCTCGCCGATCCGGCCCTCGTCGATCAGCCGCCGGAGCTCCCGGAACCGCGGATCGAAGTGACGCTGGTAGCCGACCGCGAGCGTCAGGCCGGCCGCCGTCGCACGGTCGATCAGGTCCCGGGCGTCCGCGAGGCGGGTCACCATCGGCTTCTCCAGGTGGACGTGCACGCCGGCGTCGAGCGCGGCGCGCGCCTGTTCGTAGTGGAGGGTGTGGGGCGAGGCGATCGAGACCAGGTCGGGCGCCTCGGCCGTCAGGAGGGCGTCGTGGTCGGCGTAGGTCGCCACGTCGTGTTCGCTCGCGGTCCGTTGCCGCACGGCGGGCGAGGGATCGGCGCCGGCGACGACGGTGACGCCGTCCATGGCGTCGAGGAGCGCGAGTTCCATCCGTCCGAGGTTGCCCAGCCCGACGCACGCGGCACGTACCATACCAGCCACTCCGGCCCGCGGGAGATAAACCGTACGTCGGGCCCACGACTGTGTCGGGGACCCCCTCGATCCAGACCGTACCCGGAGTCGGGTCGATCGAGCCCGACCCGGCAGTCACGCTCCCGCCGGCGCCCTCGGTCGCCCGGTACGTCCGCTCCCCGAACCCCCCGTCGGCTGCGCGTGCCAGTTCGGTGTCGATCGCCTTCGGCCCCTCACAGCGCCACCGTTCGTCGAGTGCGAGCCGATCCAGCACGGCCGCGTAGCGGCGCTGGTCGTGTGCGCCCTCGCCGCGCGGTCGTCCGTCCATGGACCGCCGGTGGTCCAGGCGTCACATAGTGGCTCGCGCGATCCCACACCGCGTGTAGCTCCGGACCGGCGCCGCTTTGCTCCTCGAGGGCCGAGGTGCCGTCGTGACCGACCAGCGGGACGTCGTTCGCCGGGGCTACGACCGCCTCGCGGCCGACTACGCAGCCGCCCGGGCTCCCGACGGGCACGACGCGGAGCTGCTGGCCGGGCTCCTCGACCGCCTTCCACTCGGTGATCCACGTCCCGGCCGGCGAGCACCCCGCCGTCTACCGGGAGTTCGCGCGCGTGCTCCGGCCGGGCGGGTGGCTGCTCTGCTCTGCCGGCGGGCAGGCGTGGGAGGGCCGGAACCAGGACTGGCTCGACACCGGTGTGACGATGGCGTGGTCGTTCCCGGCGCTCGAGCGGACCGTCGCGGCGATCGAGGCCGCGGGGGTCGTCGTCGTGGAGCGACTGGTGGCGGTGGACGCGCTGGACGACGAGACCTGGCCCTTCGTGCTCGCGCGCCTGGAACCGGACTGAGCCGAGCGGGCCGCGGTGACGCGCTCGACGTCCGTCCCCCGGCCTCGTCGAGTCCGAGGGGCCCCGCGTCGCTCACCGGCGGGCGGGATCGGGCGAGCCGGCGAGCACCGACCGGAGAACGATGGCCAGGATCGCCAGGGTCAGTCCCGCGCCGCCGCCGAGCACCAGGGGATGGGTCGGGGGCAGCCCCGCGGCGACCCCGACGCCGATCGCCATCCCGACGCCCGGTGGCACGGCCAGCAGGAGCGCGATAGCGACTGTCCGGCCGAGCCGAACGTCCCGGTCGTCGTCGCCCGGGAGGTCGTTCGGCCCGGTCGGTTCCGGCCCCTGGTCAGGCGACCGATCGTGGGCCGTCCCCGTCCCTGCCGCCGGGCCAGTCCTCGACTCGGTGCGCTCCGACGCCCCGGACGCTTCCGTCGTTCCGGCGCTCTCCGACGCTTCGGCCGCCGGTGTCGAACTCGAGCCCGGGGACCCGGTGTCCGCCACGGGCTAGAGGATCGAGTACGACGCCGCGACGGTGAGCGCGAGCGCCGCCACCAGCGCGATTCCCATCACGTAGGTGATCGAGCGGGGCTCCCACCGGAGGTGCTGGTAGTACGCCACCACCAGCAGCGCCTTCACGAGCGAGAGCACCATGATCAACGCGAACCCCGTCCAGTAGGGTAGCCCGGCGAACTCGACGGCCACCTGGGCCGACGCGAACGCGAACAGGACCACGTATATCGCCGTGTAGAGTTTTGTGCGTGCCATGTTCTCACCTCACACGATGTAGAACAGCGGGAACAGGAACAGCCAGACGATGTCGACGAAGTGCCAGTAGAGCCCGAAGTACTCCACCGGCCGGTTGTCGTCGAGGTACGCGCCGTTCCAGGCCCGCCAGATCAGGTAGGCCGTCACGAACAGTCCCGCGATCACGTGGGCACCGTGGAGCCCCGTGGTCAGGAAGAACGTCGACGACCGGATGTTCGTCGAGAGCCAGATGCCCTCGTGGAACAGGTGGTTCCACTCGATCCCCTTGTTGATCAGGAAGCCGATCCCGAGGACGAACGTCGCGGAGAGGCTCGCGATCAGCCCCCAGCGGCTGCGCTTCTCCGAGGCCACCAGCGCCAACACCACGGTGAACGAGCTGGTCAGCAGGATGTAGGTGTTCATCAACCCCGGCCCGACGTCCTGTGGGATGGGCTGCCAGCCGGTCCAGCCGGCGGCGACGCGGATGAAGACGTACGACCCGATGAACGCGCCGAAGAGCACGACGTCTGACGCCAGGAAGATCCACATCCCGAGCTTCATGTTCTCGACGTTCGCGAACGGCCACTGCTCGCCGGCCTCGACCTCGGGGCCGACGAACCGTTCGCGACCCATCCCGACGAGCGAGACGCCGCTGACGACGGTCCCCGCCAGCAGCGAGCCGAGCAGGATCGCGCCCTCGGCCCCACCGACGAACGTTCCCTCCTTCATCCCCGAGAGGCCCAGGAAGACGAGGAGCGAGCCGAGCCCGAGGGCGAACGGCCACGGGCTGGCGTGGCTCTCGTGGTGGTCGTCGTGATCCCCGTGACCGACCTCGTGACCGTAGGCGTCGACGGCGCTCGCCTCGGCGGTCGCCGGCGGGCCGGTCGCCACGCCGCCGTCGGCCGCCGCGACTCCCTCGTCCTCGCGCCTCTCGTCGGGCTCGTCGTCGTCACCGACGCCGAGGAACTCCAGGGCGCCGGAGGCGTAGGAGGGCCTTCCGGGGAAGTTCTCCAGCGGCGGCGGCGACGACACCGCCCACTCGGCGCTCTTGGCGTACTCCCAGGGGTTGTCGCCGACCTTCTCGCCCTCCCAGAGGCTCGTGTAGAGGTTGTAGAACATGACGAGGAACGACGCGCCGAGGACGAACGCGCCGACGGTCGCGACCTGGTGGTAGAGCTGGAGTTCCGCCGGGTAGTTGAACACCCGACGGGGCGTCTCCCAGGCGAGGAACATCGGGAAGTAGACGAGGTTGAAGCCGACGAAGTAGAGCGCGAAGTTGACCTTCCCGAGGAACTCGTCGTACATCCGGCCGGTCATCTTGGGGAACCAGTAGTAGAGGCCGCCGATCAGCGCGGTGACGCCGCCGACCATCACGTAGTGGAAGTGCGCGACGACCCAGTAGGTGCCGCGGAACTCGTAGTCGAGCACGACCGCGCCGAGGAAGACGCCGGTGATCCCGCCGAGGATGAACAGGAGGAGCGCACCGAACGAGAAGAGGAACGGCGTCTCGAACCGGATCCGGCCCTTGATCGTCGTGTAGATCAGCGAGAAGACCATCAGGTCGAACGGGAGCGAGATCCCGATCGTCGTCGCCATGAACAGCGTCTTGATCTCCAGGTTGATGCTCGTCAGGAACATGTGGTGCATCCAGACGACGAAGCTCTGGAGCGCGACGAGCACCATCGCGGCGATGAACCACTTCCGGCCGACGAGCCGTCGGCCGGTGAACGTCTGGAACGTCTCGGCCATGACCCCCAGCGCGGGGAAGAAGACGATGTACACCTCCGGGTGGCCGAAGAACCAGAAGAGGTGGGCCCACAGCAGCGAGCCGCCCGCCGACTCCGCGGCGAAGTAGGTCGTCCCCAGCAGCCGGTCGGCCGAGAGGATCATCAGCGCGGCAAGCAGCGCCGCGAACGCGAACAGCATCATCCACACCGTCAGCAGGATGGTCCACGTGAAGATCGGCAGGTTGCGGAGCTTCATCCCTTCGGCGCGCATTCTGTGCATCGTCGTGAGGAAGTTCACCGACGAGACGGTGACCGACGCCACGAACAGCAGGAGCGCGAGCACCGCCGTCGAGCCCCCCACCTCCGGGGTGAACGTCGGGACGTTCAGCGGCGCGTACATCGTCCAGCCGCCGGCGAACGTGCCGCCCTGGAAGAAGGAGATCACGAACAGGATCCCCGACGCCAGGTAGAGCCAGAACGACAGCGCGTTCAGCCGCGGGAACGCGAGGTCCTTCGCGCCGATCTGGAGCGGGACGATGTAGTTCGCGAAGCCGAACGCGAACGGCGAGAGGAACCAGAACACCATCAACAGCCCGTGGGCCGACACCGCCTGGTTGTACGCGAACCCGGAGAGGATCCCCTGGCCCGGCGCCCGGGGGGCCAGCAGCTGGATCCGCATCAACAGGGCGAGGATGCCCCCCAGCACCAGGAAGAACAGGGCCGTCCCGGTGTAGAGGATGCCCACGTCCTTGTGGTTGGTCGTGACGAGCCAGCGCCGGATCGACGACGCCGGCGGCAGCTCGTCGCTCGTCCCGAACAGCCGGTTCAACACGCCCTCGTCGCGGGCGACGCCGCCGGGGAGCTCCGGTGGCCCCCCGACGGTCTCGGCCTGGGCGCCCCCGTCCGGCTCGGCGTGCCCGCCGTCCGTCTCGGCGGGACGTCCGCTCCCGGACCCGGCGGTCGACGCGTCGTCGCTCACGCGCCGGTCACCCCCGCAGTCGGGCCGAGCGAGCCGGCGGGCGCCGGTCGGTCGACGCTCGCGTCACTCTCCGTCGACTGGTTCCGGTACCACTCCCGGAACTCGTCTTTCGGCATGACGATCACCTCGGCGACCATGTGCGAGTGGCCGCTGCCGCACAGCTCGTAACACCGGGCGGTGTAGGTCCCCGTCTCGTCCGCGACGAACCACGTCTCCGTCTCCTGGCCGGGGATGGCGTCGCTCTTCACCCGTAACTCGGGAATCCCGAAGTTGTGGAAGACGTCCCGCGAGGTCACCCGCAACCTGATCTCGGCGTCCACCGGGACCCGCAGCGTGTTCTGGGCGACGTAGCCGTTGGGGTACTGGAACTCCCAGCCGAACTGGTAGCCCTCGACGGTCACTACCAGTCCGTCCTCGGGCGCCTCGTCGTCGACCGCCGGCGTCTGCTCGACGAACAGGAGCGTCCCGTACGTCCAGCCGATCAGCGAGACGACGATCACTGCGCTCAGTCCGAACGAGAGGAACAACTTCCGCCCCCCGCCGCCGCCGGTCGGGAGTTCGCCCAGTACCGGTCGCTCCGCCTTCCCTTCCCCGGCCGACTTGCCGTCCCCGCGCTCGCGGTACTTGTACGCGTTGTACAGCATGTAGCTGACGACGACCACCCCCACGAGGGTCCCCAGTACGAGGAACACGTCGAAGATGCTCCGGAAGACGTTGATCCGAGTGCCCCTGGGGATGAGTCCCCGGACCTGCAACAGCCCGGAGAGGTATGTGGTACCTATCGACAGGGTCATGTGGGGGGAGAATGCGCGAGTGCGGTTTTAGTCCTTTCGGGGCGGGAGCCCGGACCGGTCGCCCGATCGACCCCGTTCAACCTCCGCCCTGTGGCCAGTCGAGACCTGCCGCTCGAGGGTCGGGCTCCGTAACTCGGCAGTCCCCCGCCGCCAGTGATTCCCTCCCCTTCCCCCACCGGTCGCGTCCCCGGACGACCGCGTCACTCCCCGTAACGACGGGGCCGTCTCTCGTCGACGATACTACAGGGGATCGACGGTCGTCGCCGGCGTGAACGCGTACCGGCGGGGCTCCGTCCCCGTCCGGTCGGGAGTCGTGGGTCGACCGGAACCCCCGGACCGGTCACCGCTCCCGTCGCCGGTCGACGACGCTCCGGCGGGCGGGATCGACCGCAGTTCGTCGAGGCGGTAGGGTCGACCCGTCCGGAGGCCGAGCGCCCGTCCGCGCTGATCGGGTGGGACGTAGATCTCCAGTTCGTTAGCCCCGTCCCGGGACGGACCGCCCCGAACCGCTCCTCGTTCCGGCAGGGCCGTCGCGTGGTCCGGGTCGTCGGCCCCGCCGTCCCCACGGACGAACCGGAGTCTGTAGCCGCGTCCGCCCTCGACCTCGACGACGCAGCGGGAACTGAACGTGGCCGTCGTGGTCGTTCCCGTCTCCGCTGGTGGGTTGCTCGTTGTCATGGTAGGTGCCGGCCGGGTCGGACGGTCGACTCCTCGGGCCGGACGGGTCCGGGAGGTCCCGCCACCGATCCGTGCGCCCCCACCGATCCGCGCGCACGCCGTCCCGAGCGGGGACCGTCCATCCCGCCGGCCGGGCCAGGAAGGTCGGGCGCGGCCTGTTTCAGCCTACCTGCTGCACGGATGTGCAACCCTCGCACGGTCGGGCGAGACACGAACGGGGGCGGCGAGAGCGGAACTCGTCGAGCGCCCGATCGAAGCGACGGCTCCCGGGCGGGCTGTCGACGCCAGCTACTCCGGTTCGATGTCGAGCGGCGTCGCCGCCGCTTCGGCCGCCTCGTACCGGTCGACTGCCCAACTCCGGACGGCCTCGTCCCCGGTCTCGACGAGCGCCTGTGGAACGCCGCGCTCGTCCGCCACCCCGATCTGGACGCGACCGTCGACGATCCCCAGGAAGTACGGCGGCGTCCGATCGGCGATCCGGACCTGACACTGGCCAGTATCGAGCAGCGTCTCGAGGAGCGAGCGGTACGCCGGGGAGCCGAGCGTGTCGGCGACGTCCGGGCCGACGACCAGCTCGTGCACGGCGCCGTCCCGGGCGCGCTCGACGGCCGACTCCATCGCCCGGCGACCGATCGCCGGAAGCAGAGCCCGGTAGCGATCCGCGCCCGCAACCGCCTCGACGTGGCGGTTGACGGGGGCGTACGGGTCGCTCTCGCTCGCGACGGCGAGGGTCGCCCCCGAGAGGTGCCGGACATCGAGGTCGAACTCGTCGCGCGGGAGCCGCGAGCAGAGCGGGTCGAGACGCGACGCGACGGCGGCCGTCTCGACCAGGGCGTCGAACCGCTCGTACACCGCCTCTCCGGCGAGCGTGACTTCGTAGCCGTCGTCGCCCTCGACGACCCACCCGTAGTCGAGCAGCGGGTCCAGGTTCCGCGTCAGCGTCGTCCGGACCACGTCGAGCCGGTCGCGCAGTTCGAGTCGATCGAGGGGACCGTCCCCGGCCAGTGCGTCCAGGATCCGCACCCGGGTCGGTGATCGGATCAGGAACGCGACCCGCTCCGGGACGTCCGCCTCGTGCTCGTCGGTCACGCGTTGGTGGGTCACGCGTTCGCCGGTCTCGTCCTCCAGAGCGTCGTCGTTCCGGTTCCCCGGACGACCGGCATTCCCGTTGCCAGGTCCGTCCGTCGGCATCGGTCTCCGTACCGCCGCCACCAGCAAAGCCCTGCCGGATCGCCGCTGGAGGCAGTCTTACCAACAGTTATCACGGGGCTGTTCGAATCCCGGACCCATGTCGGAGTTCGTCGGTGCAATCGACCAGGGAACGACGGGGACCCGGTTCATCGTGTTCGACCACACGGGCTCCGTGGTCGCGAACGCCTACGAGAAACACGAGCAGCTCTATCCGGAGCCGGGGTGGGTCGAGCACGACGCCGCCGAGATCTGGGAGCGGACCGTGACAGTGATCCGGCGGGCGCTCGACCGGGCGGACGTCGGCGCCGACCAGCTCGCCGGGATCGGCGTGACGAACCAGCGCGAGACGACGCTGCTGTGGGACGCCGAGACGGGGACGCCGATCCACAACGCGATCGTCTGGCAGGACCGCCGGACGACCGACCGGATCGAGGAACTCGAGGAGGCCGGCAAGGCCGAGTGGGTCCGCGAGAAGACGGGCCTCCAGCCGGACGCGTACTTCTCGGCGACCAAGGCGGAGTGGCTCCTCGACAACGCCGACCCGATCAAGCTCTCGCGGATGCGCCCGGACGACGTCCGCGACCGCGCCGCCGACGGGGAGATCATGTTCGGCACGATCGACTCGTGGATCGTCTACAACCTCACGGGCGAGCACGTCACCGACGTCACCAACGCCTCCCGGACGATGCTGTTCAACATCCACGAGATGGCGTGGGACGACGAACTGCTGGCCGAGTTCGACGTGCCGCGGGCCATCCTCCCCGAAGTGCGTCCGTCCAGCGACGAGGCGACGTACGGGTCGACGGACCCCGACGGGTTCCTCGAGGCCGAGGTGCCGGTCGCGGGCGCGCTGGGCGACCAGCAGGCGGCGCTGTTCGGCCAGACCTGTTTCGACGCCGGCGACGCGAAGAACACCTACGGGACCGGCTCCTTCTTCCTCCTGAACACTGGGACCGAGGCGGTCAGCTCCGATCACGGGCTCCTCACGACGGTCGGGTTCCAGCGGTCGGGCGAGCCCGTGCGATACGCGCTCGAGGGGTCGATCTTCGTCACGGGCGCCGCGATCGAGTTCCTCGAGGACGTCGAGCTGATCGACAACCCCGCCGAGACCGAGGAGCTGGCCCGCGAGGTCGACTCGACCGACGGCGTCTACCTCGTCCCGGCGTTCACGGGGCTCGGGGCGCCCCACTGGGACGGCCGCGCCAGGGGGACGATCGTCGGGATGACCCGTGGGACGCGCAAACAGCACATCGTCCGCGCGACGCTGGAGTCGATCGCCTACCAGACCCGGGACGTCGCGGAGGCGATGGTCGAGGACTCCGGCGTCGAGATCGAGTCGCTCAGAGTCGACGGCGGCGCGGTGAAGAACAACTTCCTCTGTCAGCTCCAGGCGAACATCCTCGAGACGGAGATCGCCCGACCCGTCGTCGACGAGACGACGGCCCTCGGTGCGGCGTACGCTGCTGGCCTGGCGGTCGGCTACTGGGGCTCCGAGGACGAGCTCAGGGAGAACTGGCAGACCGACCGGGAGTTCTCGCCCGAGGCGGACCCCGAGGACGTCGAGCGGCGGTACGGCCGGTGGCAGGAGGCCGTCGAGCGGTCGAAGGACTGGGCCCGGGAGGAATGACCGCCGCTCACCGGGATCCGACGCGGCTTCGAACGGCCGACCGGAGCTGACCCGGCGGTTCCGGCCGCCCGTCCCCCCGACCACCGTCTCACCCGCCTTCCCGTCGGGACCGTCCACTCGTCACTCCGCCCGTCAGTTCTGCCCCCGTCGAGCGTCGAGGAGCGCTCGATACGTCCCACCGAACGTCGCGTTTCCGGCCAGACAGGTGGCCGCGGTTCGGAGGGCGTCGACGCCGACGGCACCGTCCTCACCCGGGACGGCGACGGTGAACCGATCCTCGCCACGGGTCGGACCGGTGTCCTCGTCGTCGGCGCCGTTCTCCACCGTCTCCCCCTCGGATCCGCCCTCCCCGTCTTCGTCGCCCCGCTCGACCCGGTCGGCCCACCCGGCACCCTCCCGGCTCCGTCTGACGGTCTCGCCGAAGTAACAGGCGTACGGCACCGCCGTCGAGACGAGTCGCGCCGACTCGTCGAGGTCTCCGGGGTCGAGGTCGACGAACTCGTCGTCGTGTGTCTCCTCAACGAGGTCGTCGAGCCGTGCGAGCGACTCCGGCGTGAAATCGAGGTCGAACGCCGGGTTGGCGGCCGCGAGCGTCTCCGCCTGGCCGGCCACAGTGAGTTCCTCCCCGGGGTCGCCGACGGCGCCGTCCGCCGTCCCGTCCCCTCGCCCGGTCGTCGCCGGTGCGTCGAGCGACGCGCCGGCGGCCCCCGGATCGTCGCCGGGTGGACATGACGGTCCCCGGACGCTGATTCGCCGGCGAAGCGCGCCCTCACAGAGGCGGACGACCGATCCGCCGGTGTGGAGCGACGCTGCTGCCACTCGAACGGGATCGACGTGTGCGGTCCGGTCGGCGTCGGCGTCGTCGCCGGTGGGAAGTCGAACGGTCCACGTCCGGCGGGACGACGACGCTCCGGTGTCCGACCCGTTCGGAGCCCGCGTCCACTCGCCGTCCGCCCCCCGGACGAGCGTCTCGCCGACGTACGCCCCCAGCGTCCCCAGCACGTCGGCGACCTCCCCGTCGCTGTACCCCTCGACGGGCGTCCCGCCGTCGCGGAGCTCCGTCCCGACGATCCTGTCGACCGCGACCAGCGACGCGAGCGAGTAGTCGAGGTCGAACCACGGGTAGTCGTCGGCCAGCCCGGCTGCGCGGTCCGCGAGCCGCTCCGGTTCCTCGACGTCCGCGAGTGGACCCCCAATGTCGAGCGACTGGTCGGGGACCACCCTGTCGTCGTTCGCGGTCGCGGGCCCGATGTCCAGGAACGTGACGACCGCGTCGAAGGTGGCGGCGAAGCTACCCTCGCCCCGGATACAGTCGCGCGCGACGTCGAGGGCCGGCCAGACGAGCGGCCGGTGCCCCGTGGGCTGCTCGTCCGTCCCATCGGGCTCCCCGGTGCCCCCCGGGAGCGCGACGACCCAGCCGAACGCCCCGGTCTCGGTCCAGGTGGCGCCGGCTGTCCGGACGAGGACCTCCCCGTAGTAACTGCCGAGCTGGATCACGAGACCGGTGAAGAGTCTGGAGTCGTCGGCCGTCCCGCCGAACGTCGCGTTCCGGAACCGGGACGGGTCGAACTGCGAGGCCAGGAACTCGTCGAGCCTGACGAGCGACGCGCGCGAGTAGTCGAAGTCGAACTCCGGCCAGAAGTCGACCAGCTGGGCGGCCTCCTCGGGGAACCGCTCCGGTGGCGGCGACGGCGACCCGGCGGTCGACTCGACGTCTCCCGCCCGTGCGTCCTCGACGTCGTTACTCTCCGGGTTCGCGTCACCGGGGCCCTCGGCCTCGCCCGACCCGGCCGGGCCGTCGGCACCGCCGGTCGGCTCCGACAACCCGTTGGCGTCGTCGGCCTGGACGTCCGTGGCGTCTTCGCGTGGAGTCGCCGTCCCGTCGTCCCCTCGGGGATCCGTCCCGTCGTCGCGTCCCGTCAGGAGGCCGCGGATCGTCTCGAAGAGGCTCACGAACCGAGGTCGCCGTGGCCGCAATTAACTCTGGTCACACCATCGCGGACAGAGACCGCCCCGACCGACCGCGTCGCACCGGGTGCGAGCGCGTCGACGGATCCGTCCGGGTCCGTCCCCGATCGGTGCGACCGACGGGCGCGCCGAGCCAGCTCACCACCTGGCACTGGTCGCGAGCCCGCTACGTCGTTGGCGGGCGACCGGGCGACGCAGTGTTGCGACCCCCGATAGAAAATCTCGCACTGTACAACGATATAGTTCAGTACATCGAAACAATAACCCTCACTGAGTGCGTGAATAGACTGGTATTTCCGAACTTCGACCGTACCTCGAAAATTATATATCCTCTCGATGTGTGGGTCGTACTGTCATGGTGGCGTGCGACGCCTGTGGAGCAGAGGTAGAGGACGTCTGGGTACACCGCCGCCGAGCCGACTCCATGACCCACCGGCGGCTGCGAAGGGTCTGTGCGACGTGTCACCCGAACCTCCCCGTGGACGGGACCGTCGACCCGGTCGACAGTTCGGTCACGGCTTCACCGTCCGGCGGGCGTGGCGAGGGCCAGCCCTCCTGATCGCGTCGACGCGTCCGTCCAGGTCCGTCGAAGCGGTCCTTCGGTCGGGTACCGCGTCGTCTCGCGACTCCCGACCTCCGACGTTCGACTCGACGTCCAGCAGTGCTCTGCCCGCGGTCGGTCTCCAGGACCGTCGACGGCCAGTTCCACCCGCGATCCCCCGCCCCGGTAACGGCCCCGGCGACCGCCGCGATCCACGAGGCCGGTTCAGGCCGCGCGCTGCTCGGGGCTCGCGGGCTCGATGGCGATCGTGACCGTCACGCCCTCGACGTCCCACTCCTCGGCGAGGCCGTCGGCCACCTCGTCGGCGTCGACGAACTCCGCCGTCCGGGTCTCCTCGGCGATGACCTCGCGGTGCTCGTCGACGAAGCCGGCGACGCGGTCGTCGTCGACGTCGAGCGCAGTCCGGATCTGCTCGTCGACGTCGAGGTCGAGCTGGCCGCGCATCTCCTGGATCCGCCGGACGACGTCCCTGGCGTACCCCTCGGCCTCGATCGCCTCGGTGAGGCTCGTGTCGACGTAGACGGTGCCGCCGTCGAACTCGGCCGCCGAGACGTTCTCCGGCGGCTCGGCGACGAACTCGACCATCTCGTCGGTCAGCTCGTACTCGTCGCCGCCGACGGTGACGTACAGCGAGCCGTCGCTCTCCAGTTCGTCGCGACGGGCGCCCTCGACGGCGTCCATCACCCGTTGCGAATCGGCACCGAACGCCGGACCGATCGCGCTCATCTCCGGGCTCGCGTACTCGACGAGTTCGTCGAACTCGTCGACGACCTGCAGCTCCCGGGCGTTCACCCGGTCGACCAGCAGGTCCGCGAGCGCCCCGACCGACTCCCGGACGGTCTCGTCACTCGAGGCGACGACGACGCGCGGGACGGGCCAGCGCTGCTTCCGGCCGGCCTGCTGGCGGGCGTTCGCCGCGGCCCGTTCGACGGCCCGGAGCACCTCCACGTGGTCCTCCAGCTCGGGGTCGCGGAGATCCTCGTCGGCCTCGGGCCAGTCGAGCATGTGGACCGTCGTCGCGCTCCCGTCGAGCCGCTGGTAGGTCCGCTCGGCGAGGTACGGCGCGAACGGCGCGAGCATCCGGACGCAGTCGTCGAGGACGATCGACAGCGTCGCGTACGCGCCGCGTTTGGACGCGGAGTCGGTCTCCTCCCACATCCGGGGCCTGATCGCCTTCACGTAGAACCGGGAGACGTCCTCGACGACGAACTCGAGGAGCGCGTTCAGCGCGTCGTGGGGCGCGTAGTCGTCCCAGGCGTCGGCGACCGTCCGCTCGACGGACTGGAGCCGCGAGAGCACCCACTCGTCGACGACCGCCAGCTCGCCGTCGTCGAGCGACGCCGCGGCGGGGTCGTAGCCGTCCAGCTCCATGTACGGCAGCGGGAAGCGGAAGACGTTCCAGAGGATGTTGAGCTGCGACCGGGTGTCGGCCAGCCCGTCCCACTCGAACGCCAGGTCGACGCCGTGCTGGTCGTGCGAGAGGAGGTAGGTCCGGAGCGGGTCGCGGCCGTACTGCTCGATGGCCTCCTGGGGCGTGACGATGTTTCCGAGCGACTTCGACATCTTCCGCCCCTCGGAGTCGTTCGCGAAGCCGTGCATCAGCACCTCCCGGTAGGGGATCTCTCCCAGCGCAGCCGTCCCCATCCCGAGCTGGGACCAGAACCAGCCCCGGGTCTGGTCGTGCGCCTCGACGATGAGGTCGGCGGGCCACAGCTCCTCGAACGCGGCCTCGTCCGAGGGGTAGCCGATCGTGCCCAGCGTCGCCACCGACGAGTCGATCCAGACGTCGAAGACGTCGGGGACGCGCTCGTAGGTTACCCCGTCCTCGGTGATCGTCAGCGGGTCGACGCTCGGGCGGTGGAGGTCGATCGTCTCCGGGTCGACGTCCCCGTCGACGCGCTCGGCCAGCTCCTCGCGCGTCCCGATCACGATCACGTCCTCCGGATCGGGCGTCGGCTCGCCCTCGGGCACCCAGATCGGCAGGGGGATGCCCCAGTAGCGCTGTCTGGAGACGTTCCAGTCGGGCGCGTCCTCGACGAAGTTGCGGAAGCGGTTGTCGCGGGCCCAGTCGGGGTGCCACTCGCTGTCCTCGATGTTCTCGAGGAGCTCGTCTTTCACGTCCGTGACGGTGATGAACCACTGGTCGGTCGCCAGGTAGACGATGTCCGTGTCACACCGCCAGCACTGGCCGTACCGGTGGTGGTGTGTGCCCGAGTGGAGGAGGTGGCCGTTCGCCTCCAGGTCCGCGATGATGTCCTCGTTGGCGTCGCGGACGAACTGTCCGGCGTACGCCCCGGCCTCGTCGGTGAACGTCCCGTCGCTCCGGACCGGCGAGAACACCTCCAGTCCGAGCTCCTGGCCGCGCTGGAAGTCCTCCTGGCCGTGGCCGGGCGCGGAGTGGACCAGCCCGGTCCGGTCGGCCTCGACGTAGTCGGCCGCGTAGACCTGTCCCGCGCCCTCGAAGGCGGCGTGGTCGGGCACCTGCTCTGCCAGGGGGTGGTCGTACGCCCAGCCGACGAGCTCCTCGCCGGTGTACTCCTCGACGACCTCGTACCCCTCGTACCGGCCCTTCTTCAGGACCTCCTCGACGACCGGCTCGGCGAGGTAGAGGAGCTCCGACTCGCCGTCCTTCTCGGCCCGGACCGCCTGGTAAACCATCTCCGGGTCGACCGCGACGAACGTGTTCGCCGGGATCGTCCACGGCGTCGTCGTCCAGACGACCAGCGAGCCCTCGCGGTCCCGCAGGGGGAACGTCACGTAGATCGACGGGGACTCGATCTCGTGGTACTCGACCTCGTTGTCGGCGATGGCGGTCTCACAGCGCGGACACTGGTTGATGGCGCGCTTGCCCTGTTCGAGTAACCCCCGCTCGTGGACCTTCGAGAACGCCCACCAGGCCGCCTCCATGTACTCCGGCGAGATGGTCTTGTACGGGTCCGACCAGTCCATCCAGGTGCCGATGGACTGGAAGTCCTCGTCCATGTTCTCGCGGTTGCGCTCGGCGAACGCCTTGCACTCGTCGATGAACGCCTCGACGCCGTACTCCTCGATGTCCTTCTTCGACTCGAAGCCGAGTTCCTCCTCGACTTTCACCTCGATCGGCAGCCCGTGCATGTCGTAGCCCGGGCGGTCGGTGACGTCGTAGCCCGCCATCCGCTTGTAGCGGATGATCGCGTCCTTGAGGGTCTTGTTCCAGGCCGTCCCCAGGTGCATCTGGCCCGACGTGTACGGCGGCCCGTCGACGAAGAAGAACGTGGGCGCGCCGTCACGGGCCTCCCTGGCCGCCTCGTAGGCGTCGTGCTCGTCCCAGTACGCCCCGACCGCCGACTCGATCTCGGCGGGGGTGTACTGGTCGGATACGTCCTCGTCCATACCCGGGACTGTCGCCCGCCGCTTATGAAGTCGGTGGTCCTGCAGTTCGGTGACGCGAGCGGGACGGCGGACGGGAACGCCTTCCGTCCCGAGTCCACCTCGTGCATGCTGGCGTCGCTCACGCCGGTGTTCGCGACGCCAGGAGTGGGGTCGGAGGGATTTGAACAACGCCCCGACGTGCTCGCTTCGCTGCGCGCGTCGGGTCTCGTTCGAATCCCTCCTCGTGCATGCTGGCGTCGCTCACGACGCTGTTCGCGACGCCAGAAGTGGGGTCGGAGGGATTTGAACCCCCGATTTACTGATATCTCCGGTGCGCCTCGGAACTCCAGAGGGTCGTCGTCGCCACCGTTGATCAGACGGCGGCTCGGTATATCAGTCTGGAATCTCGTCCCGGGCGCGTGCCTCTGGAGTCAGTCGCCTTTCCGGGCTAGGCCACGACCCCTCGACCCGAAGGTAGGCCGAGGCCTGATAAATGGATTACGATCGACGCGGTACGGCGATCGGGGGACGTGTTGCGGGGACCGATCCCCACTCGACCGCCCTCACCCGCGGTCCGCCTCGCTCCAGTCGCAGTCCTGGCACTTGTAGCCGGTCACGAACTCCGTCACCGACGGCATGTACCCCACGGAGAGCACGGCACCCCCACAGTCTGGACACTCCCGGTCTGCGTCCTCGATGGCCTCGGTCTCCAGCGGTCGGTCCCCTTCGATGAGCTCTGCGAGCGAGTCGGGCGTCACCATCCGGCCCTGAACGACGCGGTTCTCCATACCGGGGCCTGGGAGCGCGACCACCTAAGGGTTGTTCGTCGGTCGGCAGGCGCTACAACCAGGGGGGATACTCCGGCTCGTCGGCGTCGTCGGACTCCGGTTCGGGGTCCGGTCCGGGGTCACCGCCTTCCGCCGGCGCGGCGTCCGGATCCACGTCGTCGGGTCCGGCGTCGGGGGATCCCTCGTCGGCGACGGTCGGATCGCCCTCGACCGGCTCGTCGGCGGGGCCACCCTCGTCGCTCTGATCGTCCCCGCCGGCCGCGCCATTCCCCTCGCCGGGCTCACTCCCCGCACTCCCGGCGTCGCCGTTCGTTCGCGCGTCGACGACGACCGGCTGGGGGTCGGGTCCCGCGCCGGAGACGGATCCGATCTGGACGGCCGGCCCGGCCTCTTCGGTCGGATCCGAGCCGGCACCGTCGACGTCCGCGTCGGCACCGACGCCGTCGGCGACGACGGACGAGGACGGCCCCCGGTCGATCGCCGCAAGCGGGGAGCCGTCGACGAACCCGCCGAGCGGCCCACGATCGGTGCCGGGGTCGTCGTCCGGGACCTCGTCTCGCCCGGGACGATCGCTCCGGTCGGCCGCCGGATCCGGGCCGGACTCGACACCGCCGTCCTCGTCGTCGGTCGGGCCGTCGTCGTCCGACGACTCGCCGTGAGCGTCGTCCGCGGGCACCGACGCGTCGGGGTCGTAGGCGAACAGCGCCGTCACGCCGAGGACGCCCAGCGCGATCGGCGCGTCCGTCGGGAAGCCGGGCACCTGGAGGACGGAGAGGGCGAGGACGCCCAGTGCGACCGAGCTGCCGAACCGGAAGAGGTCGATGTCGACCGCGCCGCGAAGCCGCGGCCCCAGCAGCGCGATCGAGAGGGCGAACGCGACGCCGACGCCCGCCGCGGCGGCGCCCTTCGCGACGAGCTCGACCTCGGTCGTAACGGTGACGGCCTCCGGCGTCAGCGCGGCCGGCTGGACGCTCGCGATCAGCCCCAGGCCGATGATGACCGCTGGCCGGGGGAGGTACTCGCCGACCCGCGCGGAGGCCGTCTTGGCCGCGACCGCGAGGATCACCAGGCCGGCGAACCGGCGGAAGATGACCTGGTCGAGGACGTTCTGGACCGTCGGGGCCAGCGCCGCCTCGATCGCGGCAGCCGGGATCAACACGAGACCGAGGAGGAGGATCGCGCGAGCCTGCTCGCGGGGCCCGCCGTCCATCTCTGCCAGGATGACCGCGACCGTCGCCGACCCGCCGAAGATGAGGAGCCCCGTCTCGACGACGCCGGTGAGCGTCGACACTGCGCCGGCGATGACGAGCGCGGGGAAGATCCCGTCGACGAGCGGCAGCGCCATGACGGTGGCGAGCAGCCTGGTGGCGCCGCCGACCTGCCGCTCCAGACGGAGCGCGACCGGATGACGTGAGGAGCTCATCCCACGTTAGCGGCCGTCACCACCGGCCTGGCGGCGATACGGGCGTACCCCCGGTCGGGACTCCGCGGCGGCCACTGGGGACGAGAACGGGTTGCGCGTTCCCGAAGCCGGGTTCCCGGAGTTCCAGTCGAACCCCCCTTTGAGTGTCGTGCCGGTCGCTGTAAACGCGAAGAAGGTGCCGGGCTCGACGGTCGTCCGTCCGGCAGTGCGCGACTCGGCAGAGCGCGTGGGGTTCATCGCACCTCGATATCCATGAGGAATCGTCATAAACGTTGCGTGAGACGTGTCCGCACTCCACTGGACGAACAGCGAGTAACGCTCCCGGGGACGCGTGTGATCTACTCCCGGGGGCGACATTTCCACACGTTTCCACAGTACCGGCCGCCCCCTGGCGCAAGTATTGCCGGACCGGAGCCGGAACGAGTGGAGGTGGACGGGTGGAGGTGGACGACTGGCAGGTGTCTCCGTCGGCGGGACCGCGGACGGAGAGAGGGACAGACGGCACAGCAGAACCCGCGACCCGGGCGAGGGTCGGTCCCCTGGCGGGTCCCCCGCTTTCGGTTCGCGGACGCTCCTGTCGGCGGTCCGACGTACCCACGACCGTGGATAGCTCGGAAGTTCGAGTGAGATGGATCCACACGGACGTGCAGACTCGGAACGTTTTTGCCTCCGCCGCCTCCCCGGTTAACATGGCGAACGACGTTCCCCAAGACGACTTTTACGCGGAGAAACTCCGGGTGCCGGAGGCGCTGACGTTCGACGACGTCCTCCTCCGTCCGAAGGAGAGCCGGGTGGAGCCCGACGAGGCGGACGTCTCGACGCGGGTATCCCGGAACGTCGAACTGAACGTCCCCGTCCTGTCGGCCGCCATGGACACGGTCACCGAGGCCGAACTGGCCATCGCGATGGCGCGCGAGGGCGGGCTGGGCGTCCTCCACCGCAACATGGACGTCGACCGGGTGGTGGCGGAGGTCGAGACGGTCAAGCGGGCCGACGAACTCGTGATCCGGCGCGACGACGTCGTCACGGCAGATCCCGGACAGACGATCCAGGGCGTCGACGAGATGATGGAGCGACAGGGCGTCAGCGGTGCACCGGTCGTCGACGACGACGACGTCGTCCTCGGGATCATCTCCGGGACCGACATCAGGCCGTACCTGGGCGTCGGCGAGACGGACTCGGTCCGCGAGGCGATGACGGACGAGGTCATCACCGCGCGCGAGGAAGTCACCGCCCGGGAGGCCCTCGAGCTGATGTACGAGTACAAGATCGAGCGCGTCCCGATCGTCGACGACGACGACCGGCTGGTCGGGCTGGTGACCATGCAGAGCATCCTCCAGCGGCGCGAGCACGAGAACGCCGTCCGCGACGACGGGGGCCGGCTCCGCGTCGGGGCCGCCGTCGGCCCGTTCGAGGAGGAGCGAGCGATCGCCGTCGACGAGGCGGGCGCCGACGTTCTCTTCATCGACTGTGCGCACGCGCACAATCTCAACGTGATCGACTCCGCCCGGTCGATCCGCGAGACGGTCGACGCGGACGTCGTCGTCGGGAACGTCGGCACGCGCGAGGCCGCCGAGGCGATCGTCGACTTCGCCGACGGCATCAAGGTCGGGATCGGTCCGGGCAGCATCTGCACCACGCGGGTCGTCACCGGCGCGGGGATGCCACAGATCACGGCCGTCGCCGAGGTGGCCGACGTCGCCCGCGCCGCGGACGTGCCCGTCATCGCCGACGGGGGGATCCGGTACTCCGGCGACGCGATCAAGGCGATCGCGGCGGGCGCGGACGCGGTGATGCTCGGCTCGTACTTCGCCGGCACCGACGAGGCTCCCGGGCGCGTCATCACGATGAACGGCAAGAAGTACAAGCAGTACCGCGGCATGGGCTCGGTCGGCGCCATGCGCTCGGGCGGCGGCGAGCGCTACTTCCAGGAGGACAAGGGGGAAGACGAGGAGTTCGTCCCCGAGGGCGTCGAGGCCGCGACGCCGTACAAGGGGTCGCTGGCCTCCGAGCTCCACCAGCTCGTCGGCGGCATGCAGTCCGGGATGGGCTACGTGGGCGCCGACACGATCCCCGGGTTCAAGGAGCGCTCGGAGTTCGTCCGCGTCTCGCAGGCCGGCCAGACCGAGGGCCACCCCCACGACGTGATGATCACCGACGAGGCGCCGAACTACAGCCCCCAGAACTGACCTGATCCGGGGCCCGCCGTCGACCGTGCTCGCCTCTCGTCCTTCCGGTTGGCCCTTCGCTTCTCACCCCTCGCCCCGTCACCCTGTGTAGCCGCTTCATAGGGTCGGTTGTAATTCGTTTCCGGTGTTCGACGGAACGGTCGTCGAATCACCGGTACACAGTTACAACCGACCCTATCAAAGCGGCAGGACGCTCGCCCGACCGGTCAGGAGCCAGACGACGCCGAGGTAGAAGACCGTCCCGAGCGCCGCGCTCGCGAGGACGATCCGCGCCGGGTCCCGGCGGGGTAGCGAGTGGCGGACCATCGGGAGCGACGTCACCTCGGGTCTGGTGAGCAGCCGGTTCATCAGGAGGGCGAAGGCGGCGACGACCGCCGGGCCGGTCGCGACGCTGTTCGTGACCGCCAGCAGGGTCGCCGTCGTCGCGTCCGACAGCCGGATGGTCGCCACCGGACCGAGCACCGCGGCCGGCGGCGGCAGTGCCGGCACGAGGCCGACCAGCAGGCCGCCGTAGTTGGCGTATGCGAACACCAGGGAGCCGAGCGCGATCGCGGTCAGTTTCACCGCGCGGGCGGCGCTCTCCGACGCGATGAACCGCGGGAGGAGGAAGATGCCGACCAGGAACACCGCGTTCATCCCGATCCACGGGCCGAGGTCCTGCAGCGCGAAGGGTAGCCCCGTCGCCAGGATGCCGACGCTGAACCAGTCCAGCGAGAGCACCGTCGCGGTCGGACACGACCCCGCGAGCACCGCGCGGCGGTGGACCGGGTGCGCGAGGTAGTAGGCGATCCGTAGCGACAGGAACACCGGCACGAGCAGGAGGTACGCGGCCAGCCTGACCACGATCCCGCCGGGGCCACCCAGCGAGCCGATCAGGAACGCCGTCGAGAAGTCGAGCACGCCGTTGACGAACCAGAACGTGAGTAGCGACGGTGCGAAGACGCAGCAGTTGACCAGCGCCGTCAGGTGGCCGGTCGAGGGCGACAGCTCCCGGACGAGGAGTTCGTCGAACGCTTCACGGAGCGAGCGGGCACGGGTCGCGACCCGGTTCGTCACTTCCACGTACTCGACACAGGCGAGGGTCGCTCATTTACGTGCTCCGGGCGTGCGCGGGGCTCGCACAGGGAGGTGACAACTGCGCCGGGAGCCGACGGAGCCGATCCCGGGAGCCGAGGAGCCGATCCCGGGAGCCGATGACCACGGCGCCGGGCGCCGACAGTCGAGGATCGACCGCAGCCCGCGATCCCTCGATCGGGCACCGGTCCGGTCGTCTGCCCGTTGGCACCGAGTGACGCACATATATAACGCCCCGTCCCCGAAGGACGGACGATGGAAACGGACGAGCTCCGCGACACCCTGCGGGACGCAGGACTCTCGCAGTACCAGGCGGAGGCGTACTGTGCGCTGTTACAGCTGGGCGCCGCGAGTGCGACGGAGCTCGCCGACGCCTCGACGGTCCCGACTGCACGCATCTACGACGTCCTCCGCGACCTCGAGGACAGGGGATACATCGAGACGTACGAGCAGGACAGTCTCAGGGCGCGAGCCTCCGATCCGAAGACCGTCCTCGCCGACCTCCGCGAGCGGGCGGATCGGCTCGACGAGGCGGCCGAAGAGATCGAGGAGCGCTGGCAGGCGCCGGCGGTCGAGCGGCACAAGGTGAGCATCGTCAAGCGGTTCGAGACGGTTCGCGAACGGGCGGAGTCGGCCATCCGCGAGGCCGACAGCGAGGTTCAGGTGGCGACGACGCCCGACGGGTTCAGGAAGCTCCGCGGCGGCCTGACGCAGGCGGTCGAGAACGGCGCGCTGGTGAACGTCTGTATCTGCACCGACCCGGAAGGGGACGAGGAGCCACCGGCCGCCGACGAGTTCGAGGGGGTCGCGACGGAGGTCCGTCACCGCACGCTGCCGACGCCGTTCGTCGCCCTGGTCGACCGGAACCGCACCTTCTTCGCGCCACACGCGGGCTCGGTCAACCAGTACGGCGTACTGGTCGAGGACTTCACGATGACGTACGTCTTCCACTGGTACTTCCAGACGACCCTCTGGGAGATCTGGGAGCCGCTCTACTCGGCCCGGCCCGACGAACCGCCGATCCCGTACGCGGGCGTTCGCGAGTGCGTCCGGGACGTCGACCCGCTCCTGGACGACGGCGCGGTGGTCTCCGCCTCCGTCGTCGGACTCGAGCGGGACACGGGCGAGCAGATCGAAGTCAGCGGTCGCATCGTCGACGTGATCTACACCGGCGACGCGGACGGCGACAGCACGCCGCCGCTCGCACAGCTCGCCGGACAGGTCTGTCTGGTGCTGGAGACCGACGACGGCGAGCGCATGACGATCGGCGGCTGGGGTGCCGTCCTCGAGGACGTCGAGGCGACGCGCGTCACCGTCACCGCGATCGACCGGTCGAAGCGTCGGGACTGACCACCCTCCGGGAGCGATCTCCTCCGTCTGCGATCACCCTCCGGAGGAGATCGCTCCCGAGCCGGCACCGGGCGTCGCCCGTTCGAAGAGGACGTCGCCGGGGCGCCCGTTCGAAGAGGACGTCGCCGGGGGATCCCTCCCCCGACGGCGGCCTCGGAGGTTCGACGCGGTCGTTCGAGCGTGCCCTCGGGCGGCAGTCCGTCGACGTAGAGGGGTAGTTTCATGTTCTATGGGACACGAGGGACGTCCGTGAGTGTCGGAGGACTCCACGGACCCACAGATGAGTGACGAGCGCCCTCTCGTGTTGATCGTAGAGGACGAGCCGGACCTCGCCGATCTCTACGCGACGTGGCTGGGGAGCGAGTACCGCGTTCGGACCGCGTACGGTGGTCGCGAGGCACTCGATTCGCTCGACGACGAGGTCTCCGTCATCCTCCTCGACCGTCGCATGCCGGATCTCTCGGGCGACGAGGTGCTCGCAGCAGTTCGGGAGCGGGGGATCGACTGTCGAGTCGCGATGGTTACCGCCGTCGAACCGGACTTCGACATCATCGAGATGGGCTTCGACGACTACCTGGTCAAGCCGGTCTCCAGGGAGGACCTGACGGGAACCGTAGAGAAGCTCCTCCTCCGGAGCGACTACGACGACGGCGTCCAGGAGCTGTTCGCGCTGGCCTCCAAGAAGGCGCTGCTCGAGTCCGAGAAGGGGCCCGCGGCGCTCGAACACAACGAGGAGTACCGCGAGCTCGGCGACGAGCTCGACCGACTGCGGAGCGACCTCGATCGGACGCTCGAGACGATCGACGACCGGGACGACATCGAGCGCATCTACCGCGACATCGGGCGCACGACGACACCCTCCTTCGATCCGGACCAGGGCTCCCCCGACGAGGACTGATCGACGACTCGGGTCGAGAGCCCTCTCCGGTCCGTTGCACCCTTGCTCCGGTGTGTCCCGTCGGTTGTCCGTCGGTCGGCGTTTCGAGTCGCGCTGGGGGCCTCGATGCCTCTACCCCCACCAGCCGACGAACGAACGGGCCGCCACACCCGGAACGACTGGTTGAACTCCCAGTCCCGACGCATCTGTTCCCGTCCGGACGCTCCGAGCCGCGCCCGGCGGCTGGCGACCCGGCAGCGCCCGGTCAGCCCGGGGGGCAGACCAGTAGGCAGGGGAACACCTTTCACGGTCGGTTCTAGAATGTGATTCGAAGCTCGGGTTTAAGTCGACCATCGGCTGTCGGCGGGCCGAGCACCGAGGCGACTCTCGTAGACGATGGGGTCCCTGCACGCCACCCCCTTTCGTCACAGGTTTACTGTCTAAATTGAGTTAATTATTTGTCTGATATTCTCGAAAAATTATATGTTTGCGGGGGGCATCGGTAGAGGTGTACCATGAGCGAGACTGGTTCCAACAAGGTCGCAACGTTCCTGAAAGAGCACCCCCGGATGATGGGCGCGGTCTTCACCGCGCTGGTCCTGCTGAGTCAGGCCGGCATGGTGGTCGCCGGCAACAACGGCGCCACGGCCGGTCCGTAGATCAGAAGTCGTTCGCGCTTAGCGCCGTACTCCACTGGAACGACCCGTCGTACCGGACTGGCACGCCGTCCAGTTCGAGGAACGAGAGGAGCGATTCCTGCGAGAGGTCGAACGTGTCCACGGTACCCGAGGCGAGGTATTGCTCGCCGATACCGGGAATGTATGGTTGCACCATCGAGCCCATCCCGTACCGGTTGGTCGGGTAGGCGACGAACTCGAGCTCGTAGCCGTCGCCGACGGACGAGACGCGACAGACGTTCGGGAGGCCGCCGGTGGACTGTGCGATCGTGAAGTTCCCGACGCCGACGACCACGTACTGCTCTCCGACCGGGCTGTCCTCGCTGGCGACCTCGAGCGCGCTCTGGAGCGGGAACCCCGCGTTGAGCAGCCGGGCGAGGGTTCGCCCCATCGTGACGGCGCTGCTGTTGACGACGTCCGAGAGGGTGACGATCCCGCTGATCGCGCCCCCGCCGATCAGCGCCTGGCCCTGGTCGTACGACCGACAGGCGTTCAGCAGGAAGGCGTCGGGGCCGACCGTCTCGAGCGTCCCGGCGTCGAGTTTGCCGTCGGCACACTCGAAGCCGTCGTCGTCGATGTGACCGACGTAGTGGAGGAACTCGGTCGACTGGCCGAGCACCGCCCGGAGCTCCTCGGTCGTGAGGTCGTAGTGGACGTCCACGTCGAACGGCAGGTCCTCGCGGGCGCCGTACGCCGCCTCGACCATGTCCCGCTCGACGGCCATCAGCGGGTCGTTACAGACGACGGTGATCCCGATGTCGCCCTCGACCGGGCTCCGCTCGAGGCGGTTGGAGTACGCCTCCCGCGTGGCCTTGCTGGCGCCGACGGGTGCGCCGTCGCCGACCCAGACCTGCTCGAGCGAGTCGTCGGGTTCCGGACGGAAGAACGATCGCTCGTTCCACCCGTCCGCCTCGCCGGCCTCGCTGGCTCCCCGGAGGAAGCTCGCCACGCTCCCGCGTTCGGCCGCGGCCCCGGCGGAGTTCGTGCGGGCGAACGAGGCGGTCGCCTCGGACTGGACCGACGACCCCGGGACCTGGCTGCCGGTGGGCGTCCGGACGACTGCGAGGTCGTTCGTCACGAACGGCAGCAGCTCCACGTGCTCGGCCGCGGGCGTGACGTGCGTCGTCTGGCTCCACTCCGGGACCACGTCGCGGATCGCGTCGTACGGGACCGACAGGTACTCGCGGAGCTGGTCCGCCAGCGGCAGCTGGTAGAGCCGTTCGAGGTCGAGGTCGATCCGGTCGAGCAGCACCGACCGCTCGTGGAGGTCGACCCTGTAGAGCCCCTCGGTCCGGGTGACGCAGTCGAGGAGGAACGTCTGTTTGAGGACGCGCTCGACCTCGCACTCGAAGCCCCGTGGGGGGTCGAGGTCGTGAACGAAGCCGGTCTCGGTGACCAGCCGCGGGTCTGCGCCCGGCACGACTCGCGCACCGAGGTAGTACGCGAGCGGCGTCGCGACGTAGACCGAGTCGAGTTCCGGCGGCAGTTCGAGCCGGACGCCCGTCTCCGGGATCCTCAGTCCGTCCGGCACCGACAGCTCGTCACCCCGCTCGACCAGCGGCGGGTGCCCACGGAGCGTCGGGTACGAGCGCTCCGGGGTCGTCGTCTTCAGCGCGCTCCCGAACGTGGAGACGGCGCGCATGACGTCGCGGGGCTCGTCGGTCGTCGTGACGGTCGTCGCCGGACGGTCGTGGTGGGAGCGGGCACCCAGGGTGACGTCCCTGACGCCGTCGAACGCGATCCGGGTCGAGGCCACGTCCGACGAGACGGTCAGCGGACCCTCCACGCGGAGGTAGAGCTTCACCGGCGCACACACCTCTACGACGTACGTCCCAGCGTCGACCGACTCCTCGGCGAAGTGCTCGACCTCCGCGACCATCCCGCCGTCGGCGTCTCGGACGTACGTGGCGACGACCGTCGGCAGCGTGACCTGCTCCGTGCGGACGGTCACCGCGGCGTCGACCGGGAACCGGAGCCGGTCCGGGTCGGCCGCTCGCGGCTCCACGGTGTCGGCGGTGTACATCCGGAACTGGCGTCGCTCGATGGGGTCGACCACGAGCAGCCCGTAGCCGTCGCCCTCCTCGACCGGCTCGAACCCCACGTCCAGCCTGTCGCCGGCATCCAGCCGATCGCGTTCGACACCGGTCCGTTCCATCGGGATGGTATTTCTCCGAGCGCATCAAAAGCGTACTGGTGGGGTCACCGGACGACCCGGCCTCACTCCATGTCGAGCCACGACGACTCGCAGCCGCTGTCGCGCAGCTGCCACCGGTGCTGGAGCCGGTCCCCCTCGAGCCGGAGCTCCACGATCCCGTCGAACAGCGGCGCGAGCGTCCGCACGGCGCGGTCGTCGGACGGTCGCTGGAGCCGGACGTGGCCGATTCCGCCGTACGCACGGATCCTGTTCCCGAGCACGTGACACAGCCGGAAGACGGGTTCGAGCTCCGATCGCTCGAGGAGGTCCTCGAGCGGGTCGAAGGCGAGCCGCAGTTCGCCCGGCTCGACCTCGTCGACCGCGGTCAACCGCCGCAACTCCGCCTCGACGGCACTCCCGATCGCGCCCGGCGTCGTTTCGACCCACCGGACCGGGACGGGGACGTCGCCGCCGGGACCCGCTGTGCCCCCGGCCGCCGGCCGCCCGTCCGGGTCGTCCCCGGCCGGTCCCGCCGGCGACCGTCGCTCCGGCCGACCTGGCCGACCTGGTTCGGCCGGTTCGCGGCCGAGGCCCGGAAGCCGGTGGGCGCTCCCCGGGGCGCCCGGGGGCGTCCCTCCTGCTCCGGTCGCCGCTCCGGCACCGGTCCGTCCAGCGCCACTCGCGGTGGACGCTCCCCTCGAGTGGCCGTTACAGACGACGACACCCCCGCGCTCGGGATCGAGCGGCCCGCTCTCGTCGAGTCGATCGGTCGCCGACGAGACCGACCGGTCCGGGACGACCACGAGGCGACGCCGGGGTCGGTCCGCCGTCGGATCGCCGAGGAGCCACGTCGACGCCCGGCGGTACGCCTCGGTCGGGACCGCACCGACGACGAGGAGCGCGCTTCCGCGTCGCTTGAGCGCCGCCAGCGCCGACGAGAACCCGGGCGTTTGCTCGTCGCGTCCCATCTACACCTACGGACGGATCAGTGACAGATAAGTATTGAGATTCGATCGCCGCGTCGACTCGACGCTCGATCTTCGACCCCGCACTCGATCCCCGTCTCTAGGACCGGAGGTATCGACCGGCCGGCGAGCGATCAGCGACCGGCCAGCGACCGGCCGGCGAGCGGTCAGCGACCGGTCCAGTGGTCGTCCACGAACCGCTCGATCCGGTCCATCGCCTCCTTCAGGTCCCCCATGCCGGTCGCGTACGAGACGCGGAGGTGGCCCCGTCCGCCCTCGCCGAAGACGCGCCCGGGGACCACGGCGACCTCCTCGGCCTCCAGCAGCCCCTCGGCGAACGCCTCGTCGTCGCCGTCGACCGCGGGGAACGCGTAGAAGGCGCCCGTCGCCTCGAAGCAGTCGAGTCCCATCTCGTTGAACCGCGAGACGACGAACCGCCGACGACGGTCGTACTGCCGACGCATCTCCTCGACCTCGTCGTCACACGACCGGAGGGCCTCGATCGCGGCGTACTGGGCGGTCGTCGGCGCCGACAGCATGGTGTACTGGTGGATCCTGTTCATCGCCTCCACCACCTCGGGCGGCCCGAGGGCGTAGCCGAGCCGGAGCCCGGTCATGGCGTACGCCTTCGAGAAGCCGTTGAGCACGACCGTCCGCTGGCGCATCCCCGGCAGGGTGGCGATCGAGGTGTGCTCGCCCTCGTAGGTGAGCGCCGCGTAGATCTCGTCGGCGATCACGAAGAGGTCGTGCTCGCGGGCGAAGTCGGCCACGGCCGCCAGGTCCGTCCGGTCCATCGTCGCCCCGGTGGGGTTGTTCGGGTAACAGCAGACCAGGACGTCGGCCTCGTCGGCGCCGGCCTCGTAGAGGTCCGCCGGCGTGAGCCGGAAGTCGTTCCCGGCGTGCGTCGGGACCGCGAGCGCCTCGCCGCCGGCGAACTGCACCCCCGGCACGTACGAGATGTAGGTCGGCTGGTGGACCGCGACGACGTCGCCGGGATCGACGAGCGCCCGGAACGCCAGGTCGGTCGCCTCGCTCGCGCCTGTCGTGACCAGCACCTCCTCGTCGGGGTCGTAGTCCAGGTCGTACCGGCGGACGTGGGCCGCGATCCGCTCGCGGAGCTCCCGCCGCCCGCGGTTCGAGGTGTAGGAGGTCCGGCCGCGCTCCAAGGAGTCGATGGCGGCCGTCCGGGCGGCCCACGGCGCCGAGAAGTCCGGCTCCCCGACGCCCAGCGAGATGACGTCGTCCATCTCCTCGGCCAGCTCGAAGAACCGGCGAATGCCAGACGGCGGCGTGTTCAGCGCGCGCTCCGAGAGGTGTGCCGTCGCCGGCGTGGTGGCGTCCGCGCCCGAGCCGTCAGCGCGTCGTTCGGCGTCGTGTGATCGGCCGGCCGCTCCGGTCGCTCCCACGGCGTCCTCGCTCGGGTGCCCGGTGCCGTCGCTGGGGACGGGCTCGTCCCCGCGGTCGTCCCCCCTCATGGCGACACGGAGAGCCGTTCGTCGTCGTCGCCGCCGTTCATCTCGACGCCCCGCTCCTTGTACGTCTCCATGACGAAGTGGGTGACCGTCTGCGTCACCTCCGGAACAGGGGCGATCTGCTCGGAGACGAACTCCGAGACGGCGTGCATCGACTCGTCCTCGACCTTGACGGCGAAGTCGTAGTCGCCCGAGACGAGCCACAGCGAGTCGACCTGGGGGAACTTCCCGACCCTGGCCGCGATGTCGGCGTATGAGGTCTCGCGGTCGAGTTCGACGTTCAGCTCGACGACGGCCTCGACGTGCTCGCCCTCGACGGCGTCCCAGTCGACGATCGCCTGGTAGCCACGGATCACCCCCTCCGCCTCGAGTGCTGCGACGAGCTCCTCTACGCGTGCCGCGTTCGTACCGAGCTGGCGTGCGATGTCCTCGGTGCTCTCGCGCGCGTTCTCCAGCAGGACGTCGAGGAGTGCTCGTCGCTCGTCCATAGGGTCCCGTCGGAAGCCCTGGTAGAAACCGTTTACGTCTGCGGGCTCGACTGGATCCTGATTCCTCGAGTCGGGAACTCGCCCCAGCCGGTGATCCGGACTCGCGTGGTCTGTGTGCCCCCCGGTCACTCGAACAGCAGCGTCACCACGTCGAGGAACCCGACCCGACCGTCGCCGTCGAAGTCGAGCGCCGCCCGCTGGG
>Ga0207797_1000118_pt1 | contig 55723 bp, 56 predicted proteins | sample PRCRCaboRojoPR_6_FD_187275 | JGI IMG/M metagenome (GOLD analysis project Ga0207797, IMG submission 187275) | Marine sediment microbial community from Cabo Rojo, Puerto Rico - PR CR 10% Liquid 1 (SPAdes) | ecosystem: Environmental > Aquatic > Marine > Coastal > Sediment | place: Cabo Rojo, Puerto...
CGGCGATCGACGGCAAGCCGACGTTCTTCGTCGGCCTGCGCAAGCCGCCCAAGCCGGTCGGCCCCTTCGGCGTCGAGCCCCGGTGGCTCTCGACGTGCGTCTTCCTCGATCCGACGACCCTCCAGTGTCGGATCCACGACGACGACCTGTATCCGACCGAGTGCGCCGAGTACCCGGGGCACAACCTCGCCCTCGGAACCGAGACCGAGTGCGAACGCGTCGAGGCGGAGTTCGGGAAGGGCCGCCTCCTCGACGACGACCCGCCCGACGACGTCGACGGCCTCCTGCTCGGTCCGCAGGCGGTCGGCGCGAAGGTGTTCGTCCATCCCGGGCCCGAGACCCTGTCCGGGACGATCGACCGGATCGCCGAGCGGATGCTCACCCGCGAGGACCGCGCCGAGTTCGTGGCGACGGCGGCCGCGGCCGCGCCGGGGACGACCGGGCGCAACGAGGCGCGGTACGAGGCCGCCCGGGAGCGGGTCCTCGAGGCCGACTCGTGGGCGGGGCGGGCCATCCGGGACTGGATCGAACTGGCGAACCAGGCGGGGACGCCCGCCCCGTCGCCGGAGACGGCCATCGAACTGGAGGAGGACCGCGGCGCCCCGGGGACGCCCGGCTGGGATGACTGACGTGGACGCCGGCGGGGGCGCTCGTTCCCGGGCGCGCGAAGACTGAAGACTATCGCACCCCTGGAAACCATATGCGCGTTTGTGTAACTGGAGCGACTGGATTTATCGGGTCGCGACTGGTCCCCGAGTTGCTCGGGGCCGGGCACGAGGTGACCGTCGTGACCCGGGACCCGTCGGGATACGATCCGCCGTCAGAGAACGTCCGCGTGGTCGAGGGCGACCTGCTCGAGCCGGGGAGTTTCGACGCCGCCCTCGAGGACGTCGACGCCGCCTATTACCTCGTCCACTCGATGGGCGGGGAGGGCGACTTCGAGGAACGGGACCGACGGGCGGCCCGCAACTTCCGGCGGTCGGCCGATCGGGCGGGCGTCGACCGCGTGATCTACCTCGGGGGACTGGGCGGGGAGGAGGAAGAGGAGGCGCTTTCCGATCACCTCCAGTCCCGTCGCGAGGTCGAGCGGCTCCTCGACGACGGGGAGTACGACCTCACCGTCCTCCGGGCGGCCATCGTGATCGGCGCGGGGAGCGCGAGCTTCGAGATCGTGATCCAGCTGGGCCGACGGCTTCCCGTGATGATAACGCCCCGATGGGTCCGGACGCCGGCCCAGCCGATCGCCGTCTCGGACGTAGTAGCCTACCTGGTCGGCGTCCTCGACGTCCCGGAGACCGCCGGCGGGACCTTCGAGGTCGGGGGGCCGGACGTCCTCACCTACCAGGAAATGCTGGAACGCACGGCGGCACTGATGGGACGACGCCTCTACGTCGTGCCCGTCCCCGTCCTCACCCCGACGATCTCGGCGTACTGGCTCGACCTCGTGACCGACGCGGATCCGGCCGTGGCCCACGCGCTCGTCGAGGGGCTGCGCAACCCGGTCGTGGTCACCGACGATCGGATCCAGGACCTCGTCGACGTCGAGTTGACGCCCTTCGAGACGGCCGTCGAACGGGCGCTGGCGGAGAAGGGAATCCGCGTGCAACCGCGTCGGGGGCGCTGATGTCGACGCCCGACGGGGTCGGCGAACCGAACGCGAACGCGTCCGGCGACGGGACGGACGCGACGAGGCCTGGCGATACCTGGGTGTACGAGAGCCTCGTCGACGTGCTCCCGGGGATCACCGCGTCCTCGCGTGTCGCGGTGGCGATCCAGTTCGCGGGGTTCGAGGCGGCCGTGCTCGTGATGGGCTTCGGCTACGGCCGGCCGCTGGCGGCCCTCGCCGGGACGGTCGCGGTCGGCGTCGCGGCGGCCGGGAGCGCCATCATGCTGGGGCTGGGCGACCGCATCCGGTCGCTCCCGACGCCGCCGGCGTATCCCCGCGTCCTGTTCGGGACCCAGATCGAGGTCGTCCTGGGCGTCCTGGCGTTCGTCGCGGTGGTCACCCACCTGTTCGTGTACGACCCCCGCGTCGCCGACGAGTCGCTCCTCACGATGTTGCTCGGGGAGCGGCCCCCGCTCCCGGCGGTCTATCTCGCCCTCCTGATCGTCTGGGACCTGACCTACCGCATCGGGACCGGCTGGTGGGCCGCCGTGGTCGCGTGCTGGCGATCCTACCGGTTCGCGTTCGATCCGACGACGGCGGCGGCGCTCCGGCGAGTCGACGGGCTCAACGCCCTCTTCGGCGTCCTCCAGCTGGCAGTGGTGCCGTTCGTCTGGGACCGGCCGATCCTGCGGTTCGCGGTGCTGGGCCACGTCGTCGCGGTGCTGGTCGTCACGGGGGCCTCGGTCTGGCTGCTGGGACGCCACGAGACGGGGTCGGGGGCGGACCCGGGTGGTGGGGACGGATAGCGCCGCCCGCTCGGAACGGGTCCGAAACCACCGTCCGGTCGACGCCGGCGAGCGTTTTTTCGTGATCGCCGGGCTATTTTCGGGTATGGTCCGTCTCCGGGAGCTGATCGTGGACGACCGGGTGAACGCGGCGATCGGCTGGTCCCTGATCCTCGCGCTTCTCGTCCTCGCCGTGGCGGAGGCGGCCCGGGTTCGCGTCGCGCTGGGGGGACTGACGGCGGCGCTGGCGGTGACGGCGCTCGTCCCGCCGGTCGCCCGTCGCGACGCCTACTCCATGTTACCGTGGGAACTGCTCGTGCTGGCGGCCGTGCCCTCGGCGGTCCGCCTGGTCGTGGCGCCCTACACCGCGCTGTCGTACCTCACGGTCGCCACGCTGGCGCTCGTGATCGCCGTCGAACTCCACGTCTTCACGCCGGTCGAGATGACGCCCGGGTTCGCGGTCGCGTTCGTCGTCGTCGCGACCATGGCGGTGGCCGCGCTGTGGACCATCGTCCAGTTCGTCTCCGACGGCTATCTCGGGACGCGGTTCCTGGTCGATCAGCCGTCCCTGATGTTCGACCTCGCCGCCGCGTCCGTGGCGGGGATCGCCGCCGGGATCGGCTTCCACGGGTATTTCAGGCGGTACGACCGTTTCCATCCCGGGGCAGGCGGTGATCCGCCGTGAGCCGCGAGACGGGGTCCGATCCGGTCGCGGACGTGTCGACGGCGACGAGCGTGGGCCACGTGAGGCTGCTGTTCAGAGCCCAGCAGGCGGGCGTGGCAGCGTTGGCCGGCCTGGCCGTGATCGGCGTGCGGCCGGGGCTCCTGGTCAACAGCCTCCTGGCCCTGGCCGCCACCGGTATTCCGGAAGCGGTGCATCGCAAATACGGACGGCCACTCGGGACGGTGGTGACGGTGTGGGTGTCGACGGCGGCGTTGCTCCACGCGGTCGGCGCCCTCGGACCCTACGCGACCATCCCGTTCTACGACAGGATCGCGCACGTGGTCTCCGCCTCGCTCGTCGCCGGCGTGGGCTACGCGATCGTCGCCGCCCTCGACGCGTATTCCCCGCGGGTCCGCTTTCCGTCGCGATTTCGGGCCGTGTTCGTCGTCATGTTCGTCCTGGCGGTCGGGGTCGCCTGGGAACTGCTCGAGTTCGCGGTCGGCGGCGTCTCGCGATGGCTCCTCGACGAGGCGGTCATCGTCCAGTACGGCCTCGAGGACACCGTCGGCGACCTCGTTTTCGACGCTCTCGGTGCCGCCGTCGTCGCGGTCGTGGGCACCGAGCGGTTCCGCGGGCTGGTCCGGGTGATCCTGACGTGGATGGGGCGCGAGTAGACGGGACCGGCGCGCGCAGTCGGCGTGGTCCCCCCGTGACCCCCGTCGCGACCGCGTGGCTGTCCGGTGGGACACGCGACACGCTCGCGAACGAATCCGACGTCGACCTAGTCCTTTAGCTCCTTGAACTGGTCGAGAAGGTCCTCGGTAGACTCCTCGTCCTCGAACTCGACGGTGCCCTGATATACAGTTCGTTCGTCGTCGAAGTCGGCGTCGACCTCGCCGTTTTTCTGCTCGCGACGCAGGTGCTCGTCCTCGTCATAGGCACCTAATGACATGGCAATCAGTCTCTACCTTGGTGGCCGTTCGTCAAGAAAGTATCGGCAATTAGGGGACTGACAGGTGTGTTCCGGAACGTCCGGGGGCGTCGAACCCCGCGAGTCGTCCGCGTGTCGGCCGTCGAAGGGCCGGTCGTCATCGACCGCCGTCGGCGCCCTCGCGGATCGGCCACCGTCGAGCGGTCGGGACCTCGCGTCGGACCGCGGCCCGATCCACCCGGAGGTTGAATATCGTCCACGGCAAACGGGCGCCCAATGACCGATTCGGGTCGTCATCGGGGGAAGCGGATAACCCTCGCCCGGTTGCCGTCCGGCGTGGAGGTCGCCACCACGGTCCACCGGTACGGGCCGGGCGACGGGCCGCACGTGTACGTCCAGGCCGCACAGCACGGGCGGGAGGTGAACGGAACGGCGGTCTGCCGGCGGCTCCACGACCGCCTCCAGGCGGCGACCCTTCGGGGCCGCGTCACGGTCGTGCCGGTCGTGGACCCGCTCACGTTCGACCGCGTTTCCTACACGACGCCGGAGGCGCTCGACAGCGTCAACTCGAACATGAACCGGGTGTGGCCCGGCGACGGGGACGGGACCCTCCACGAGCGGATGGCCGCCCGCCTGTGGGAGTACGCGGCCGACGCCGACGCCGTCGTCGACCTCCACACGGGGAGCCCCGACATGCTCACCCACGTGGTCTACATGGCGGGCGACGAGGAGTCCCACCGGCTCGCCCGGGCGTTCGGCGTGGACCTTCTGCTGGCCGAGCGGGCGGGCGACGAGGCTCCCGAGGAGTGGGAACGCCGGCGGTTCGACGGGAAGTTCCGGGTCGCGGCCGGCCGGGAGGGGATCCCGGCCATCACGCCGGAACTCCGCCACAACAGGCAGATCCTCGAGGGACCGGTCGAGGCCGGGGTCGAGGGCGTGCTGAACGTCCTGCGGGAACGCGACGTGTTGCCGGGCGAGGCGCCGCGCCGCGATCCGCCGGTCGCCCACGATCACCTCGGGACGGTCGACGCGGTCGACGCCGGACTGTTCCGGGCGGCGCCGGACCTCGAGTTGGGCGATCGCATCGCGGAGGGTCGCCATCTCGGGACCCTGTACCACCCGACGACCTACGAGACCCTGCAGGAGGTCCGGGCCCCCAACGACGGGGTTCTCTACGCGCTGACCGAGGAGGCGACGGTGACGGCGGGGGATCGACTGGGGAGCGTGGCGGTCGTCGACGGGGGGTGAGGGCGGCGATCGGCGCCGCGGCGGGGCGACGGCGCCCGCCGGGACGTCGAACGCGGGAGTTCACCGGCCGCTCGTGACGTACACGAGCGGCCCAACGACGAGCAACAGGAGGCCGAGCAGCCGGTAATGGAACGGGGAGACGGAGTTCGGCGTCAGCACGAAGACGAGCCCGAACATGACGGTGTTGACCCCCAGGATCTTCGCCCCCCGAGTCAGCGCCCCGAGGGTCGTGAGCACGAAGAGCACCAGCAAAACCTGCCCGACGTTGTAGTTGATGATGAAGTTGTCGAACACCTGCAGCGAAACCCCGGCCATCATAGCTACCCGCATCTCTCAACGTGTCGGTCTTTAAAGTTCCGCTATTTGTCGGGTCCCTGAAAATCGAGCGGGCGGATCCACCCGTACCAGACCAGCAGGACCATCGTCCCGAACCCGGCCAGCCAGACGGCCGACCCCAGCGCGGGCTGCCCGGCCTGGTGGAGGAGGTAATCGAGGACGCCCGGGACGATCACCCCGGCCGCGAGGAGCAGGCCCAGCAGGAGCGCGTCGCGTCGGTCCATCGGCGTTCGTCCGGGCTTCGAACGCCGCCCGGATTACCGTGACGGTCGCGGGTCGCCCCGGCGAGGGGAACGCTGAAGGGCGAATCGGGCCTACCATCGGGTATGTTCGTCCAGGTTCCTTCGCGACCGGCAGGATCGAGGGTCGAGGGCCGGTGGTGGTCCGGATGACGGGCGTTCGCCCGCCGGCCGTGGCCGGACAGTTCTACGCCGCCGATCCGGAGCGTCTCCGGGGACAGATCGAGGACGCGGTCGCCCACGACGCCGGCCCGGGATCGATCCCGTCCCCCGGGTCGGGCCCCCGGGATCTGGTCGGGATCGTCTCGCCCCACGCCGGCTACCCGTACTCCGGGCCCGTCGCCGCCCACGGCGCCGCGGCCGTGGCGGAGGACGGCGCCCCGGAGACGGTGATCGCCCTGGGGCCGAACCACTCCGGGCTCGGCGCCCCCGTGGCCTTCGCCGGCGCCGACCGCTGGGAAACCCCCTTCGGCGAACTCGCGGTGGACGCGGACCTGACCGAGGCGATCCTGTCGGCCGGCGAGGTGGGGGAAATCGACGACGCGGCCCACCGCGACGAGCACTCCGTCGAGGTCCAGTTCCCGCTGCTCCAGTACGCCCTGGAGACCGACTTCCGGATCGTTCCGGTGTGCATGGGGCGCCAGGACGCGGGCACCAGCGAGCGCCTGGGGCGGGCCATCGCCGACGCGGTCCGGGAGCTCGACCGCGACGCGCTCCTCGTGGCCTCGACCGACCTCACGCACTACGAGCCCCAGGAGACCGCCGAGCGGGACGATCGGCGCGCGATCGACCGGATGACGGCGTTCGACGCCGAGGGGGTCGTCGAGATCGCTACCGTCGAGGGCGTCAGCATGTGCGGCTACGGCCCGGTGGCGGCCGTCCTCGTGGCCGCCCGCGAACTCGGCGCGTCGGAGGCGACGCTGTTCGAGTACGCCACCAGCGGGGACACGGCCGGCCCGCAACGCGAGGTCGTCGGCTACGGGTCGCTCGGCGTGTACCGGTGAGGCTGGCCGATTCAGCGCCCCGGGTTCCGGTTCGCAGTCGGTCCCGAAAGCGGGAAGGTCCGCAGTCCATGGGCGGGGCTGACCCGATCGAACAACGGGGATGAGCCCGGAGTTAACGGGCACCATGGTATTTGAGAAATTGTAACAACACCTCATGTTTTCTTCAATCATCTAAAGTATTATCCGTCATTATTTAAAATGTCGCCCATATCGAGGGAGTATACTTGTAATGGCGTAAAGTCTATTTAGACCGTTGTATGCCAGCGCTCGATTTCAAACCACAGACGTACGACGAGATCGATCCGGAAATACGTCCCTCCTTGGGTGAAGCGCTCGTCCCGGTCGTGGGGATGCTCGTTTTCCTCTCGGTCGGGATCGCCCTCTGGGAGCTCGACCCCCAGATGCCGCTGCTCTGGGGAATCGTCCTGTCGGGCCTGATGGGCCGGTACTACTGGGGATACTCCTGGGACGAACTCTACGAGGGCGTCAGCCAGGGGATCCTGATGGGCCTGCAGGCCATCCTGATCCTCTTCGTGATCTACATGCTGATCGCCTCGTGGATCAGCGCCGGGACCATCCCGACGATCATGTACTACGGGCTGGAGTTCCTCACGCCGAAGATCTTCCTGCCGTTCGCGGCCATCCTCGGGGCGATCGTCGCGTTCGCGATCGGGTCGTCGTGGACGACGGCCGGGACGCTGGGCGTCGCCATGATCGGCATCGGGTCGGGGCTGGGCATCCCGGCCCCGATGACCGCCGGGGCCGTCCTCTCCGGCGCCTACACCGGCGACAAGAACTCGCCGCTGTCGGACACGACGAACCTCGCCGCCGCCGTCACGAACACCGAACTGATGGACCACGTCCGGGCGATGCGGCCGGGGACGCTCCTTGCGTTCGGTATTTCGCTGGTCCTGTTCGTCTTCCTGGGACTGGACGCCGCCGGTGTGATCCCGGCCGGCAGGATCGCCGAGATCCAGGGCGCCCTCTCGGGGACGTACACGATCTCGGTGCTCACGCTGATCCCGCTGGTCATCACGTTCGCCCTCGCGCTGTACGGGTATCCCGCGCTCCCGTCGCTGGGCGCGGGGATCTTCGCCGGCGTCGGCGTCGCCACGACGCTCCAGGGCGTCGGGGCCACCGCAGCCTGGGAGATCGTCCACTACGGCACCAGCCCCGAGACGGGCGTCGAACTCACGAACGAACTCCTCGGTAGCGGCGGCCTGTCGGGGTCCATCTGGGTGGTCTCGATCGTCGTCGCGGCGCTCGCGCTGGGCGGGATCCTCGAGGCGACCGGCGTGCTCGCCGCCATCGCCTACTACATCGGCGAGGCGGTCAGCAGCGTGTTCGGCCTCACGGCCGGGACCGCGGCCGGCACGTTCGCGATGAACGTCCTCGCCGCCGAGCAGTACATGGCCATCGTCGTGCCGGGCATGACGCTCCGGAACCTCTACGACGAGTACGACCTGGAGACCCGGAACCTCTCCCGTGCGGTCGAGGCCGCCGGGACCACCACGTCCGCGTTCGTCCCGTGGGGATCCGGCGGCGTGTTCATGGCCGCCGCGCTCGGAGTTCCGGTGCTCGAGTACGCCCCGTACTACTTCTTCGGCTTCCTCTCGCCCCTGATCCTGCTGTTCATGGGCGCCACCGGCTGGAAGATCTTCTACAAGGAGGATCGCGGGGTCGAAACCGCCGAGGGAACCCCCTCGGTCTCGCCGGCCGAGGAGTGACCCTCGCCGTTCCCTCCCGATCGGTGCCCTGATCGGACCGACGACGGTGCCACGCTTTCGCCGTCGTTTCCCGCCACGCCTTCCGTACCGGTCACCGTCCCGGCCCGATCCGCGCCGTTTCGGGTCCCCGACGGACGCCGGCTCCGTCGATGAGGGGGCGGAGAACCTGTCGCTCTCGAGCGGCTCGGCGTCGTCGGTCGCGTCTCGCGAGGCCTCGGCGTCGCTCGAAAAATGGGCAGCTGAGGGGCGTAGCACTCGGGACCCGGTCGGTCCCCGGCCGACCGAGCACCCCGTCGAACCGCGGCTCTGGCGACGTTATTCGAGACCGAGGTCCGCCAGCGAGTGGGTGTGCTGCCACGCGCCGGTGACCTCGTCGATGTCGAACTTCAGCACGCCGTCGGTCAGTTCGAGGCGCACCATCTCGTCGCCGATCTCCGTGTCGTGGAGGTGCAGTTCGATCGGCTGATCGAACTCGGAAACCGCCAGCATCAGTTCGCCGTTCTTTTCGAGCATGGCCTGGAGGTCGTCGGCGTCCATAGTTACGGTTCGTTCTTCTCGTGTCGTTCCAATAAAGATTGGCGATCCGGAGAACCGCCGTGCACGGGTCGTCGTCCGGCAGGACGAACGAGGTGACCGCTCGAGTCCCGGATGGTTTTGGGCGGCCTAAAAGAGGCAGAAACCGCCCGTTCTGAAACCGGTAAATATGGGGGGTACCTGTACCCCACCGAAGGCTCAAGCATGTACATCGAACCCTATAACGAGTGTCGATCCTGCGGCGCGGACCTCGAAGAGCCCACGACGTATCGCAACCACGCGTACTGCTCGGACTGCGAAATCGGCGTCTGAGGTAGACTGCCCGGTCGAGCGGTCGGCCGGGACGGCGATCCGGCCGCCCCGGAACGCCCCCGCACCCTCCCCCGCTCACGCGCTCGAGTTCCACGATTGACGATGCCCTTATACCGTGGCATCCCCTGTGGAGCGTGATTCACGATCGAATGGCCGTCCTGGCAGATTTCACCATCGACTCGCCGCTCCTCCGAGCGGCGCTCTCGGCGGTTCCGGAGGCGTCGATCGAAATCGCGGAGTACGGCCTCGCCGACGCGGAGGCTGCCAAACTGTTCGCGTGGGTGACCGCACCGGACCTCGAACCGTTCGAGGCGGCCCTCGACGACGACCCCACCGTCGACGGGTACGAACGCATCGAGGCGTCGTCGTCCCGGTCGTTCTACCGCCTTCGCCTCTCGGAGTCGGAGTCCCACCTCCTCACGTACCGGTTCGCGGTTCGCAACGACATCGTTCCGCTCTCCGCCAGGGGCACCCACGAGGGCTGGGCGGTTCGGGCCCGCTTCCCCGACCGCGAGGCGATCGCCGAATACTGGGAGTACTGTCGGTCCGTCGGCGTTTCCTTCGACCTCCAGCAGGTCTCCTCCGCGGAGGACGACCCCGACCCGGGAACGTCCGACCTGACCCCGCAACAGCGGGAAGCCCTCGTCACCGCCCTGGAGGCGGGTTACTTCGACGTGCCGCGGGGGTCCACGCTGGAATCGATCGCCGACTCGATCGGCATCTCCGACACCGCCGCGTCCTACCGGTTGCGACGCGGCCTGAAGACGCTTCTCGAGGACTCGATCGACTCGACCGACTCGACCGGGGACCCCGAGGACCCCCCGTCACCGGACGACGGCCGCTCCTGACCGGCTACCCGTCCTCTCCGGGAATCGAGACCGGCTGGCCGGCCTCGTCGAGGGTCGCCCAGACGTCGCCGCCGTCCCGCACGACCACGGCGAACTGGTAGGCGTCGGCACCCGGCCGGGTACGCGAGTTGAACGACACTACTTCGTGGTTGGCGTGGCGCGCCGAGGCCGCCGTGAGACTGTACACGCCCGGGCCGGTGTCGAGCCCCTGGACGACCGTCGCGGGATCGCCGTCGGCGGTGGCGTCAACCGTCGTCCACACCGGCCGCTCGGTATGCCCGTCCGGTGGTCCGTACACCAGTGTCAACCGGAGGGGTTCCTTCCGCCCGGTGTCGCTCCGGACGACGATCCGATCCAGCGGCGTCTCGGGGGGCGCCTGCGTGGTCCTCTCCTCATCGATCTGCAAGGCGGAACAGCCGGCCAGTGCGGCCAGGGCTGCCGTTCCTGCGGCCACGACATTTCGACGCGACGCTGTCGGGGACCGTTCGACCATGGTGGCGGGCTGTCCCCGCATTCGTATTGTGCGTTTCGTCCTCGTCGCGGTCCGACGGTGTTCCGTGGTGATCGGGATGGCCGTCGGCGATGGCAACGACCACGACCCGCGCTACCGAAATCGTCGCTCCGCGAACAGGCCCAGAACCACGACCGCGTACAGGGTCGACCCGGCGAGGACGAGCCACTCGCCGGCGTCGACGGCGGCCGGGACCGTGCCCGCAATCCCGGCCACCTCGAGTCCGAGGCCGCCGGCGAGGAGGGCGATCGACGCGGCGGCCGTCCGGACGCCGACGCCCGGCCAGGTCCCGGCTGACGGCGGGTGGAACCCGTAGGCGGCGCCGACCACGGTCAGTCCGAGCAGGCCGAGGAGGTTCAACCGGCGGTGGGCGACGACCAGGGCCGGATCGGGGGTCCCGAACGCGAACCGGAGGCCGAGGACCGCGCCCAGTGTCCCTGCGACGACCGCCCCGAGCACGGCCCAGAAACCGACCCGCCGCCGGTCGGACCGGGCGAAGAGGGCGACGTATACGGCCGCGAACCCGACGACGGCCACCGCCTCCAGCGCGGCGCCGGCCCGGAACGCCGGCCCGGCGGGGAGCCCGACGGCCACGAGGGCCGGGCCGGCGGCGCCGGCGACCAGCACGACGGGGACGATCGGACGTGGCGGATCCGCGTTCAGGAACCTGGGGAACAGCCGGAACCCGACGGCGAAGACGAAGAGCGCCCCGACGCCGGCGGCGAGGAGGTGGGTCGCCCTGGGCGGGTACCCGTCGACGAGGGGCGGGAGTGGGGTCACGCCGGCGAGGGTCGCGTAACTGCCCACCAGGAGGTACGCGAGGCCGACCGGCATGGCGGCGTTGGCCAGCCGGTCGACCCGCTTCCGGTGGACGTTCGGTCCGGCCGTTCCGGTCTCGGCACCGGTGATGTTGTCGCGGATCGTCGCGCCGATCGTGGTTACGAACAGGGCCACGCCGACCGCCCAGAGGGAGGCGCCCGCGGCGTCGAACCAGTCGAAACCGATCCCGGCACCCCCGGCGGCCAGTCCGAGGGTCCCACCGACGGCGGCGGGGAAGTGAAACGCCGGGGCGAGCGGGACGGCGAGTTGCCGGTCGAAGTACGCCGGCAGGAGCGGGTAGGCCTTCCCGAACAGCGTCGTCAGGACGACGCCGAACAGTCCGAGGGCGATCGTCGCTCGCGGCGGCTGGGCGGTCGCGACCGCCGCGCTCCAGAGGACGAGGAAGACGGCACCAGCCGCAACGAACCGGCGTCCCCACCGGGAAACCCGTGGGTCGGTCATGCCGGGGCGGTTGTCGTTCGATCCGGAAAAAGGGGCCGCGACGGCTCGGTCGGCGCCCGTCGAGCGGTTCGAGCCCGGCCGGTCCCGAACGGGTCACTCCCGCTTGACGGCGATCCCCGTGCCGTCGTCGATCGGCGTCACCACGGCCTCGAGGGCCGGGTGGTCGACGAAGTCCTCGTTGAACCCCAGGAGGGCCCCGGTCGCCTCGTCGGCGACGTCGCCGGTCGCGTGGGCGGCGGGCACCTCGCCGTCCCAGAGGGCGTTGTCCACGATCACGACGCCCCCGGTCCGGAGCATCGGGAGCGAGCGCTCGAGGTAGGCCGGGTACTCGGTCTTCACCGCGTCGAGGAACACGAGGTCGAACGGCCCCTCGACGTCGTCGAGCGCCTCGAGGGCGGGTCGCTCGTGGATCTCGATCCGGTCGGCGACGCCGTCCCGCTCGGCGTACTCCCGGGCCGCGGCGATCCGCTCCGCGTCGACCTCCGTCGTGACCACCTCGCAGCCGGTGCGGGCCACCTGGATCGTGGAGTAGCCGATCGCCGTGCCGAACTCGAGGGCGCGGTCGGCCTCGGTGGCGATCGCCAGGATCCGCTGGAGCGTGGCGACCTCCCTGGAGGCGATCGGGATCGAGTCCCGACGGGCGTGGGCCTCCATCTCCTCGAGGAGGTCGTCGGCCGGCGGTTCGATCGACGAGAGGTACTCGGCGGTCAGGTCCGCGAGGATCGAGGGCATGTCGGGGTCGTGGTGGCGGGAGGCTCAATAGGTTGTGGTCGGCCGCCGGTTGGCCGTGGCCCCACACGGCGTCGCTCAGCCGGCGGTTCCGGGCGTTCCGTCGGCGTGCGACAGTTCTCCACAGTTCGTCGTATACCAGATCGACAGTGCCGTGACGGTCTCGTCGGTGGTGCGCCCGATCATAACGAAACAGTCGAGGCAGCCGGTGGCGTCGTGATCCCGGGTGTGCAGCGTGCGTCCGTCCGCCCGTTCCCCTTCGTCCCGCCAGACGTGGAGGCGGTAGTGGCCCGGGCCGATCGTCGACTCGGAGATGTTCGCGTAGCTCGGCTCCTCGGCCGTGCCGGCGTCGACCACCACCGATCGGCGAAACACTTCCTCGCCGTCCCCGTCGACGACGCTGACGCGGACGGTGTGTGGCTCGAGATGGTAGTTCAGGACGTTATCGACGAGGAGTTCGACGTCGGGGTGGGACTCCGATCGCAGGGCCGAACACCCCGCCAGGCCGGCGAGCGCGACGCTCCCCAAGCCGAGCAGTTCCCGTCGGGATCGGTCCCTCATATGGCAGGACGACCGCCGGAAAGCGGAAGAAGTCTTCGGCTCCCGCTGCTGGACCCCGGGCAGAGCGTTCGGCCCCGCCGGGACGGTGGTGCCGGGTCGGCCCGCGAAAACGCCGTGGGCCGAAACAGACCCCGGCGACGGCGCCGGAGTCCGGACGGCCCCGTCGAGGCGGGCTCAATCGGTCGGCGCGGCGGTGCAGCTCTCGGCGTCGGAACCGGCATCGAGGAACCCGTCGCGCCCGCCTCGGACCGGCGAGGTCGCCAGCCAGAGGACGCCGCCGACGGCGGCCCCGCCGACGCCGACCCAGGGCAGGAACTCGACCGCCGGGAGGCCGGCCGCGGCCGCCGAACTGGCGAACTTGGCGAGCGCTGCGGCCGTCGAGAGGACCATCGCGGCGCCCGAGAGCACGGTCGCCCGACCGACGTCCTCGAGGCGGTCGTTCAGGTACTGGTTCCGGACGGGCCGGGTGATCAGGCGCCGGCTCCGGTTGACGAACAGCAACGGGACGATCGCGAGGGGGAGCACCGCCAGGCTGGCGTAGGCGACCGCGTAGAGGGGAACGAGCAGGGCGAACACGCCGCGGGCCCCGAGCGTCTCCTCGAACCAGCCCGCGGTCGAGGCCGCGCCGGCCGAGACCAGCTTGAAGCCCGCGTACAGCACGCCCAGGCCGGCGACGGGGATCCCGACCTCGCTCAGCGCGGGCTGTTCGAGCGACCGGGTCACCGAGAAGGTCGCCTGGAACACCGCGGCGTAGACGACCAGCCACCGGACGGCGGGCCGCCCGGCCTGCAGGCGCAGCGTCCGGACCGCCTCCCGGACGGTGAACACCTCGTCGTCGCTCACCTCGGTCGCGACTGCCGGGAAGGTGAACAGGATCGGCAGGCCGAGCAGGGCGAGGCCGGCGTTCGCGATGAAGGGGTACGCCGGATCGAGGGTGTACAGGAACCCGCCGGCGATCGCGCCGGCGGCCGACGTCACCAGGAGGACGGTGCTCCCCCGGCCCTCGACCCGGGCGTACTCGGACTCGTCGAACCGGGCCTGCAACACCTCGTAGAGCCACGCGTCGACGGTCCCCGAGCGGAACGCCCGGCCCGCCGCCCAGATCACGTGGATCGCGAGGATCGCGAGTTTCGTATCGACGAACGGATACGTCGCGAGGGCGACGACCCGAAGACCGGCCCCGATGGCGAGGCTTCCCCGGCGTCCGACCAGGTCACCCAGGTAGCCCGTCGGGATCTCCGCGGCCACCGTCGCCAGCGAGAACACGGCGTAGGAGAACAGCACGAACCCGTTGCTGTACCCCCGATCGACGAGGAAGTAGATCGCGATCGGGAGGTACAGCCCCGCCGAGTTCGTCGCCCGGTAGGCGTAATAGCGGGGGATGAGATAGTCCGAGTCCCTCATTACCTGAAGGTACGACTGCCGGACGGTTGTTATTTTCCGGAAACTGACTTTTGTAAGCGAGCTTGCTCCAACGCGTTATTGTAGTGGGAGTGACGTCTTCGGCGGTCAGTCGCCCGACCGACCGGCGCCCTCCACGATCGTCGCCACCTCGTGGAGCGTGTCGACGACGTAGGTCGGAGCGGGGTCGGGATCCAGGTCCGCGTTGTGCGGCCGGCGGAGGAGCGCCGAGTCGACGCCCGCCCGATGGGCCGCGACCAGGTCGCTCACGCCGTCGCCGACGTAGAGGGCGTCGTCGGCGTCGAGAGCAGCCAGTCCCAGATCGAGGTAGTGGGGGTTCGGCTTCTTCAGCCGGAGGCTCTCGATCGTCTTTTCGCGGCCGTAGGCCGCGTCGAACAGCGATCGGAGGTCGAAGTACTCGAGCACGAACGCGACCGTGCTGTCGTGGTTGTTGCTGACGACGCCGCAGGGGACGTCGAGTTCGCCGATCGCCTCGAGGTCGTCGTAGGTCGTCCTGGCGCCCGCCTCGAACCGCTCGAACTGGGAGCGCTCGTCGAGACGCTCGCGGGCCTCCCAGAACGCCTCGGGATCGAGGTCGTAGGTCGCGCAGACGGCGTGGAGTCCGTCGACGGTGAGCCCATTTACGACGGCCTCGACGTGTTCCTCCCTCGGGTCATCGACGCCCACCGCCCGGAAGGCCGCCCGGGTGGCCGCCGCCTGGACGTCGGCCGCCGGGGGTTCGACGAGCACGCCGTCCTGATCGAACAGCACCGCGTCGTAGTGGGTCACCCTCGTCGGTATTTCGGTCGGGTCCTTGGCGGTTTCGGTCCCCCGGCGTCGCCCGTTCGTTCGTCGCCGCGGCCGTCGATCCCCGGCGATCGCGGCGTTAGCAGTGCCGAAGCAATCGCCACCAGTAACCCGTCCCACGGCGAGAAGACCGTCCGGAACCGCGCGCACGACCGGGCTACCGGTCGTCCGCCTCCGCCGGCGTCCAGGTCTCGATCGCGCCGTCCGCGATGTCCTCGACGCAACCCTGGCAGTCCGGGTGGTCGGGATCGTAACAGTCCGGCCGGCCCCGGTCGTCGAGTTCGACCGCCCGTCGCTCGGCGTACCGGCGGCACACGATGCGGGCGCGTCCCGCCTCGTCGGTCGGCAGGGACCCCGTCCGCCGGCCCGACCGGTAGGCGTTCTCGGCCTTCCCGAGCGTGCGGCCCGCCGACCGGAGCTTCGACCGGAGGAACCGCTTCAGGCGATCGCGGTCGGTCACGCCACCCCGTTGGACCCGGCCAATGAAAGAGTCGTCGGTGCTCCGGGGTCCCGAAGCGTCCGCCTCAGGTCGGTTCGTCGAACTCCGACTCGAACCCGCGTTGCTCGCGGTACTGGTCGACGAACTCCCCGACGTCGAACTCCCGCATCCGGCGCTCGAACTCGGAGACCGCGCTCTCGTCGTCGGCGTGGCTGACGGCGTGGTCCATCATCGCGACGACCAGTTCGACGACGATCTCGTGGAAGCGACGGGCGTCGAAGGTGGCGATCCAGACGAGGCCGAACCCGACCGAGCCGTCGTCGCTCCGGTCGATCGACCGGACGTCGTCGGGATACTCCTCGATCACCATCCCGACGAGGTGGGGCGTGCCGAACTCCTCGAAGGCGTCGTCGGCGTCGACGGCCTCCCGGAGTACCTCGACCAGCGACTCCGGGAGGAAGCGCGACGGCGGGTGGACGTCCATCACGACCGCGTGTGACTCGCCGCACTCGCAGTCGAACTCCCGCGTCCCCATCGTGAACCCGGAGACGTCGACCGTCTCCCCGCACGGCAGGGCGACCTCGTCGCCGCTCCCGCTCCCCGGAATCCGCGGCTCTGGCATGATCCGGGCTTCGGCCCTCGCCGGGATAAGCGCCCCGACTCCAGGCCGGCAACGCCGACGGGCCAACGGGGAGCGTGGGGAACCGATCTCACGTCGCGCGGATCGACCCCCGCTCGGCGACCGACCGAATCCACGTTCGTTCGACCCAGTCACGGCGGCCGGAACGCTCGCACGGTCTCCCCGTCGGTCGCGTAGAGGAGGTCGTCGACCACGACGAACCCCTCGCCGACCCCGTCGCTCGAACGGCGCCACAGCCCGGTGCCGTCCCCGGGGTCGAAGCAGTGGAGCGCCTCGTCGGTCCGGACGATGACCGCCTCGGCCGCGACGACGGGGCGGCTGACGGTCGCCGTCACGTCGTCGGTACGCCAGGCGGTCGACCCGTCGTTCCGCTCGAGCGCGACCAGCCCGGGACCGGCGTCGTTGTTGGGGGCGTAGTACACGTTGTCCGCGCCGCCGCTCAGGCCGTAGTCGCCCCCGGTCGCGAAGTCGTCGCCGCCCGCCGTCCAGCCGGGACCGTGGACGATCCCGAACATCGGATCCACCCCGTAGACCGCCCCGTCGAGGAAGAACCGTTCCTCGGGAAAGTCGTACCCCGGCGCGGGGTCCTCCGCCACGGCGCCCGATTCGGGCTCGAACCGCCACGGGATACGCCCGTTGGTCCCGGTGGACAGGAACACCGACTCGTCGCTCGCGAACAGTCGCGGGGACCAGGGATCGCGGACCTGGGTCCGCCAGCGTTCGCCCCCGTCGTCCGGCGCGAGCGCGACGACGGCGGCGGTCTCGCCGTGCGACAGCCAGTATAATCCGTGGGCGGCGGCCAGCAGGGACGACGTCTCGCCACGGCCGTCCGCCTCGTGGTCCTGGACTCGGTCGGGCGTCTCGACGCGCCAGCGCTCACGGCCGTCGTCCGCGTCGAGCGCGACGATCGACGACCGCGTCGGGACGTAGGCCCGGCCGTCCATCATCCGGGGCGTGGCGGCCGGCGCCCCGACCGAGCGTCGCCAGCGTTCGTCCCCGGTTCGAGCGTCGAGGGCGAGGACGCTCCCGTCCGCCCCGCCGACGAAGAGGGTGCCGCCGGCGACGACGGGCGCCGACAGGTCGGCGTCCGCGTCGACGCGCCAGAGTTCGTCGACCGGGTCGGTGGGGCCCGCGGCCGCCGGCGCGTAGTTGCTGCGTCCCGGGTCGTGGGCGGGCATCGGCCACTCGGAACCGATCGTCGACGGCGCCTCGGGGGTCGGCTCCGGCGTCGGTGACGTGGTCGTTCCGGGAGACGTCGCCGACGTCAGCGACGACGACGTCGTCGGTTCCACGTCGGCGGTGGTCGTCGGGGACGATCCGTCCGCGTCGTCGTCGGCGGTACACCCGGCGAGTGCGATCGTGCCGAGGCTCGCGAGGAGGGCACGGCGCGACGGGCGAGCGGGCATGTTTCGGCGTTTTCGAGGGCCTTACAAGTGCTTTCTGCCTGTGAAGCGAGCGCGCCCGCCGGACCGCCGGAACCCCGTGTGACGGTGGTGGGTGCCTCGACCCGTCCCGATGGGCCCGGTGGCGACGCAACCGGACCGACCGGAACCGCCCGTTTGGCACGAACCTTTTCGTGTTCCGAACGGAAGGGGACACCGTGCCCCGTCGAGTCTACCTACCGGGGGAGGTCCCCAATGGCTGAGGAAGGCCCGGATCGGCCCGCCGAGGAGGCCGACGCCGACGCCGAGGCCCCTCCCGGCCGTCTCCGTGCCGACTGGGTCGCGGACCAGACCGACCGGTTCGTCCAGATGGTCGAACTCGCCGCGGCGGCCGTGTTCGCGATCCTGTTCGCGATCGGGGTCGTGGACCTCGGGATCCAGATCGTCGACTCGGTCCGGGCGGGGACGATCACCGATCCGCTCGTCGTGATCGGGTTCATCGACACCGGCCTGCTCCTGCTCATCATCGTCGAGGTGTACGAGACGGTGGTGGCCTACACCCGGGCCGAGGGGACCCGCCAGATCGTCAGACTCGTCATCTACACGGGGGTCATCGCCATGGTCCGGAAGGCGATCATCTTCCGGGTCGGCGAGTACGGGACGCCACAGAACGCGCTGTTCGCCGCGCTCGCGTACACGGTCATCATCCTGGGGCTGGTCGCACTGCTGTTCGCCGAGCGGGTCTACGGCTCCGACGAGGGCGAGATGTCGCTTTGATTCCGGCGTCGGCGGGGTCGCGCCCCGCGTCGGCCTGCCAGCGGGCGGACCGTCGGCGACCCCGTGAGGATCACCTCTTTTGAGGACGGGGATCGAACGGGCCCGCATGGACCGCGACGAACTCGCTTCCTGCATCGATCACACGGTTCTGGGGCCGGAGACGACGCTGGCGGACGTCGAACGCCTCCTCGACGAGGCGCAGGACCACGGCACGAACGCCTGCATCCCGCCCTGTTACGTCGAAGAGGCGAACGACTACGCCCCGGACACCCTGATCGCGACCGTCATCGGCTTCCCCCACGGGCAGAACGATCCCGAGGTGAAACGCGAGGAAGCGGTCACCGCCTGGAACGCCGGCGCGGACGAACTCGACGTCGTCATCAACGTCGGCCGACTGAAGGCCGGCGAGGACGACGCGGTTCGCGAGGAACTCTCCGAGATCGTTGCGGCGGTTCCGATCCCGGTGAAGGTCATCATCGAGACGGGGCTGCTCACCGACGACGAGAAACGCCGGGCCTGCGAGGCCGCCCGCGACGCGGACGCCGACTTCGTGAAGACCTCGACCGGGTTCGCCGAGGGCGGCGCGACCGTCGAGGACGTCGAACTGATGAGCGAGTACCTCCCGGTCAAGGCCAGCGGCGGGATCGGCTCCTGGGAGACGGCGAAGGCGATGTTCGACGCCGGGGCCGAGCGGATCGGCGCCTCGAGCGGCGTCGCGATCGTGGAGGGGTTCGAGGAGTAGTTTCAGCTACTCGGTCCGGCGGCGGGAGACCACCGCCAGCCCGGCCAGGAGGGCGACGAAGGCGACGCCGAGGCCGAAGCCGGGCATGCCGGAGGACGCGGATCCACTGCCGCCGCCGTCGCCCGAGTCATCCGCCGTCGTGGCGGTCTCGGCGTCGTTCGGGTCGTCGGCGGACCCGTTCCCGGACGACCCCGACTCCTCGGGCGGTTCGACGCCGAGGAACTCGGCGGCGCTCGTCGAGTCCATCGCGGGGAACTCGCGGTCCCACTCGCCGGGGAGCCTGATCGTGGTGCTCTCGTTTGCCACGTCCAGGCTCCGGACGTCGGATTTCGTGGCGCTCCCGTCGACGAGCCCCTCGACGCGGACGTAGGTCACCTGCGAGCCGTCGTCCGGCCGGCTGACGACGCTCTGCACCGTGTGTCCGTAGGTCTCCTCCATCAGGTCCCCGAACGCGGACGCGTTCGCGAACTTCGCGCCGGCCTCGACCCGGAGCTGTCCGTCCTCGGCGGAGACGTCCATCTTCGCGCGCTCGAAGTCGGCCTGTCGGAACGCCCGGGCGGCTTCGGACAGTTCGTCCGGGGCGTCGCTGCCCGTCGCTGCGGGCGAGAACAGCTGGGCGAGGAGGTCCTCGTCCTCCATCGTCACCTCGAGGTCGGCCGTCACCTCGCCGTCGGTCGTGGTCGCCGACAGCCGGAGCCGGTAGGAGGTCGTGTCGATCCCGCGCTCCTCGAGGGCGGAGACGTACTCGGCCCAGTTCTCCGCCTCGCTCCGGGCCTGGAACGAGACGGTCGCGGTGCCGTCCGACCCCGCCTCGAGTTCGCCCTGCCAGGAGGCCGTCTGGACCAGTCCGGACTCCTGGGCCGCCTCGAGTTGCGTGCGGACGCGATCGAGCTGTTCCTGGGTCGATTCGGGCATCTCTTCGGCCGATTCGACCGACTCCGCAAGGTCGAGCAGGGCGAGGGCGACGGTGTCGAAGTTCTCGAACTGGACGTCCCAGTCGGCCGTCATTTGCTGCTCCTCGACCGTGACGGAGCCCGACACCCGTTCGATTTCGAGCTCCTGGAGTCGTTCACTAATGTCCCGGGCCTCCGCCTCCGAAAGCGTGAGGTTCTCGGCCTCGGCGAGGGTCTGGGTCAGTTGCTGGGTCACCGCCTCGTGGACGTTCCGGTACTCGATCGTGTACTCGATGTCGAGTCGATACGTGTTCTCGCCGGTTTCGGTGAACTCGTAGGCGTCGATCGTCACCTCGCTCTCCCCGCCGAGTTGCTCGGCGATCAGCCCGTACTGCATCTCGAGCGTTCGGGTCGCGTTTTCGCGGGTGTCCCACTGCTGGCGGGCGTAGTGGCCGACCTGGTAGTCCTGGGCGACGTCGACCGTGTACCCGGTCTCGGTCTCGGTGATCGAGACGCTGTGCTCCATCGGGCCCATGGCGCCCGCGCTCGAGGTGCCGGACACGGCGGCGCTGCCGGAGAAGTCGAAGCTGCTGGCCGTCGATCGGAGCTGGCCCTCCGTCGAGATGGTCCCCGCCTGCATCGTCGTGTCCTCCGATTCGACGACCGCGTCGAGTGTGACGGAGGAGGTCGCCTCGGACGACGTGCGGGTGACCTCGGCGTTCGCGTCGAGCGACCGGAGTTCCTCGGGCTTCGGGGCGGTCATCGAGCCGTTGGCGAGGAACTCCGACTGGCCGATGGCGGCCTGCGCCGTGCCGGTCACCTCGGAGTCGAGTTCGTCGGTGACCAGCATGTGCATGAGCCCCTCGCTCATGTCCATGCCGAGTTCCAGCCGCGTGGTCTCGTTGCTCTCCTCGCGGTAGACCAGGATCGCGTCACCGTTCTCGGTGACGTAGACGGTGTCGGCCGGATCGACGTCCGTCGAGTTGTTCGCGGACGCCTGGTTGAAGTTGACGGTCGGTTCCTCGAGAGACGCATCCGACGTGGCCGTGGTCTGGCTCGTCGTTGCCGCGGCGCTCGCGGGGACCACCACGAGCATCAGGGCGACGAGAACGACGGCTATCGGGCGACCGTTCGAGTTCCACATGGTAAAAGACCGTTTGTAGAGGTAACGGAATAAACCTTGTTGCCTCGGGATCGCCGTGTTATCCTCTGACGATCGAAGTTTGAGGGGGTCCCGATTACCGGCCTCCTATCCGGCCCGCGTCCGTCGGCCTTTTGCTTACGAAGCGCAAAGCGTCGGTCGACTCCCATGGCCCGGTACCACATCGAGACGTACGGGTGCACCTCGAACCGCGGCGAGAGCCGCGAGATCGAGCGGCGCCTCCGCGACGCGGGCCACCACCGGGTGGACGGCCCCGAGGACGCGGACGTGGCGATCCTCAACACCTGTACCGTCGTCGAGACGACGGAGGACCGGATGCTGCGCCGGGTCAGGGAACTCGACGACGAGGCGGCCGACCTGATCGTCACCGGGTGCATGGCGCTGGCCCAGGGCGAGGCGTTCGAGGCGGCGGGCGTCGACGCCCGGATCCGCCACTGGGACGAGGTGCCCGAGGCGGTCGGGAACGGGGAGTGCCCGACGACGACCCCCGACGCCGAACCGGTGCTCGACGGCGTGATCGGGGTTCTCCCCATCGCCCGCGGGTGCACGTCCGACTGCTCGTACTGCATCACCAAGCAGGCGACCGGGCGCATCGACTCGCCGCCGATCGAGGCCAACGTCGAGAAGGCCCGGGCGCTCGTCCACGCCGGCGCGAAGGAGTTGCGGATCACCGGGCAGGACACCGGCGTCTACGGCTGGGACGACGGCGAGCAGCGCCTCCCGGAACTGCTCGACCGGATCTGCGCCATCGACGGCGACTTCCGGGTGCGCGTGGGCATGGCCAACCCCAAGGGCGTCCACATGATCCGCGACGACCTCGCCCGGGCCTACGCCGACAACGAGGAGCTCTACGACTTCATCCACGTCCCTGTCCAGTCGGGGTCGAACGCCGTCCTCGGTGACATGCGCCGCCAGCACCAGGTCTCGGAGTTCCGCGAGGTGGTCGAAACGTTCGACCGGCACCTCGACTACTGGACGCTCTCGACGGACTTCATCGCGGGCTTCCCGACCGAGACCGAGGCCGACCACGAGCAGTCCCTGGACTTGTTGCGCGAGGTCCGTCCCGAGAAGATCAACGTCACGCGCTTCTCGAAGCGCCCGAACACTGACGCGGCCGAGATGAAGGGGCTTGGCGGACAGACGAAGAAGGACCGCTCCTCGGCGCTGACGGATCTCAAGATGGAGGTCATGGGCGAGGCCTACGGGGCGATGGTCGGCGAGGAACGCGACGTACTCGTGGTCCGTGAGGGGACCGAGGACTCGGTGAAGTGTCGGGACCAGGCCTACCGACAGATCGTCGTCCCCGACGCCGACGAGTATGGCCTCGAACCCGGGGACTTCGCGACGGTCGAGGTGACGGGCCACAACACCGTCTACGCGGTCGGGGAACCGGTCTGAATAGCAGAAAACGAGAACGCCGACCGTCGCGCCGGTCAGTCGCCCGCGACCGCTTCGGTTTCGTCACTCCTGCCGCCGTCGGCGTCCTCGATCAACTCCGGCAATCGGCCGATGGCCCCATACCGAACCATCTCGACGCCGAGCGTTTCCAGCCGGTCCGCGTAGTCGTCGTCCGCCACCTCGCCGCCCTCGATCACGTCGCTTGCGTCGGGAATCCCGACGTGCGTGGGGTGGGCCCAGGCCCGGAGCCACCGGGCGACCGTCCGCAGATGGAGAACGGCGGGCGTCGGGAACCGGCCGCCGGCCGTGACGACGATCCCGACCAGGGTGTCCTCGAACTCGTCGAAGCCGCAGTAGTCGAGCGCCGTCTTCAGGGGCGAGGCGATAGTGCCGTGATAGATCGGCGAGCCGAGGATCACGGCGTCGGCCTCGCGGATCTCGCGGCGCAACGCGGGAGCGTCGCCGGCGTCGCGGTCGGCGGGGACGTAGGCCGGCAGGTCGAACTCGCGAAGGTCCAGCAGGTCAGTTCGGGCGCCTTCGGCCGCCGCGGCGGCGAGAGCGTGGCGGAGGGCCGTTCGCGTCGTGCTCCGGTCGCGGAGGCTGCCGGAAATCGCGACGACGCGGGGATGGTAATTCATGGGTGTTCAAACGCACGGGAAGAACCGGCATAAGCGCTCCCGGAAGCGCGTTTTTGTACCCAATCCGAATGGAATGTCGTCCACGCTCCGGGCGAAGGTCGGCTGCGAAGGGCAGCGTCTATGCGGACCCCTGACAAATCAAGGGGGTTTATTTTAACGTGGTCCTGTAGGTCTGAGGGTAAGATATGCTTCGAGCCGCCCTGAAACGAAGCATCGACTTCGTCACGGAACACAATCGCATCACCCTCCTGGTGATGATCGTGTTTACAGGGGTCGTCCTCGCCGGCATTCCCCAGCTGGACACGACGAGCCAGGTCGGTGCCTCCGCCGACTCGTTCCAGGACGTCGACCGCGTCCAGAAGGCACAGTACATCGAGGAACAGTACGGGGAGGACGAAACAGACGACCGAACGTTCGCGATCGTCTACGTCCGCGACGACGACGGGGACGTACTCTCCAAGTCGGCACTCCTCTCGGAGTTGCGCTACCAGCAGGCCGTCCGCGACGACGACTCGTTCCAGGCCGTCCTCCACGGGGACGGGATCGTCGGGTTCTCCAACCTGATCGCGACGCGAGCGTCGGGCAAGTCGTCCCCCGACCTCGAGACGCAGATCCAGGCGCTCGAGGGCGCGAGCGAGTCCGAAGTCGAACGGCTGGTCGAGGAAGTGCTCGCGAACGACCCGCGGGCGTTACGCTTCCTTCCCGCGGATCACGATCCCAGTAGCACGTCGGCGTCTGACAGGCGACTGCTGATCGCGCTCGATTCCGGTGCGTCCGAAGACGCCCGAAGCGAGGCGACGGCCGCGCTCCACGAGGAGGCGGAACGCCGCGAGGAGGCCGGGTACTTCACGCTCGGCGAACACGAGATCGCCGACGCCCAGGCGAGCGCGGTCCAGAACCTGATCGAACTCGTCGTGCCGCTGGCGCTGTTACTCATTCTGGTCGTCCTCGGGTTCGCCTATCGGGACCTCGTCGACATCGTCGTCGGGATGGTCGGCGTCGTCCTGTCGATACTGTGGATGCTCGGCCTGCTCGGCTGGCTGGGCGTGGCCGCCGGGACGATCGTCATCGTTCCGATCGTCCTGATCACCGGGTTGAGCATCGACTTCGGGTTCCACGTCTTCAACCGGTATCGCGAGGAACGGGGCGAGGACGACGGCATCCGCGAGGCGATGAGCAGCGGGGTTCGCCTCGTGGCCACGGCCCTGCTCCTGGTCACGGCGACCGCGGCGATCGGTTTCCTCGCGAATCTGGCGAATCCCCTGCCGATGATCCGCAACCTCGGGATCAGCATCACGCTCGGCGTCACCTCCGCACTGGTGATCTTCACGACGGTCGTACCGGCGCTGAAGATCGGCGTCGACGGCCTCCTCGAACGCCTGGGCCGGGACCGCCACAAGGCCCCACTGGGGCACGGGGACCATCTCGAACCTGCGCTCTCGCGGAGCGTGACGCTGGCGCGACGGGCCGCACCCGTGGTTGTCCTCGTGGCGGTCGTCGTCGGGGCGGCCGGCGGCGTCGCCTGGGCCGGGCTCGACGAGGAGAGCTTCCAGCAAAACGAGGGAGAGGTTGCCCAGTGGAAACAGGAGTTACCGGGGCCGCTCGGCTGGGACGTCCACGAATACCGCGAGAACTCCGCACACGTCCAGCAGGTCTATCAGCCAGCCAGCGAGGACGCTGCGATCCAGTCCCGGATCCTGATGGAGGGCGACGTGACAAGCGACGACGCACTCGAGGACGTCCAACGCGGGACGGAGGAAATCGCCGAATCGGGGGCGCTCCTCGAGCAACCGGGGACGCGCTCGGTCAAGTCGCCGGTGACGGCGATGCGGCAGGTCGCGGAGCGCAACGAGACCTTCGCGGCGGCCTTCCGGGACGCCGACACTGACGGCGACGGCGTGCCGGATACAGATCTGGCGGCCCTCTACGACCGGTTCTACGCAGCCGATGCGGAAGTCGCGAGCCAGGTTCTCGAACGGACCGACGGCGAGTACCGGTCGCTCCTCGTCACGCTGGCGCTCGACGCCGGGTACGCCGAAGCGGACGAAACGGTGTCGACGCTCGAGGCGGGCGCGGACACGATGGCAGGGGACGGCACCGATCGGGACGTGACGGTCGCCGGAAGGCTCGCCCTGAACGAAGCCATCCTCGACGAGTTGACGGCCGGCATCTTCCTGACGATGCTGATTGCCCTGTTCGCGATCGTCCTCGCGCTGGCGGTGGTGTTCAGGCTCGCACACGGGAGCGCCACGCTCGGCGTGGTCGTGGCAGTTCCGATCGCACTGGTCATCGGCCTCGTCATCGGCGGGATGTACCTGCTGGAGATCCCGTTGACGCTCCTGACCGCACTGCTGATTAGCCTCGTCATCGGGCTCGGGATCGACTACAACATCCACGTCGGCGACCGCTTCGCGGACGAGCTCCGCGCCGGAAAGCCGCCGATCGACGCGCTCGAGGCGGCCGTCACCGGCACCGGCGGCGCGCTGCTCGGCAGCACGATCACCTCGACGGGCGCGTTCGCGACGATCATCCTCGTCCCGGAAGCGCAACTCCAGAGCTTCGGGATCATCGTCGTGCTCGCGCTGACGACGGCGTTCTTCGCGAGCGTCCTCGTACTGCCGAGCCTGCTCTGGCTGTGGTCTCGCTATGGGCGCCCGGCCGACGTGTCGCGAGACGTCGCCGCCGAGTCAGCAGCTTGACCGTCCCGACCGCCACTGCTCGTTCAGGGTCGGTCGCCGCGATCTCGCGGGCAAACCTATTTGCATCCTGCTGACGTGTGTGGCGCTGAACCATGCCACCCGACACGACCGAGTATTCCGTCGATCACCGACTGAGCGACGCCGAGCGGAACATCCACCGAGTCTGGGACAACGGCCTCGACCCCGTCCTGACGATCGAACCGGGCGACGTCGTCCGGTTCGAGTGTCGCGACGCGACGGATCGCCAGCTGGACGTCGAGTCGACCGACGAGGACGTCCACGACCTGAGCTTCGACCCCGTCCACCCGCTGACGGGGCCGGTCGCGATCGAGGGCGCCCAGCCCGGCGACGTCCTCGAGGTCGAACTCCTCGACCTGCAGCACAAGGGGTGGGGGTACAACGCCTTCTTCCCCGGCGACATGGAACTCGGCCTGCTCCCCGAGGACTTCGAGGATCCCGGCCTGTACGTCTGGGACCTCGAGGGCGACGTCGGCCACTTCGTGAACGGGATCGAGATCCCCCTCGACCCCTTCCCCGGCGTGATCGGCGTCGCGCCCGCCGAGGACGGCGAACACGACACGCTCCCGCCGCGGCGGGTCGGCGGGAACATGGACGTCAAGCACCTCACCGCGGGGTCGACGCTGTACCTGCCCGTCGAGGTCGAGGGCGCGCTGTTCTCGACCGGCGACTGCCACGCCGCGCAGGGCGACGGCGAGGTCTGCGTGACCGGGGTCGAGGCGCCGATGTTCGTGACGGCCCGGTTCGACGTGCGGAGCGACATGGACGTCGACCAGCCCCAGTTCGAGACCGCGGGCCCCTTCACGCCAACCGGCCACGACGAACCCATGTACGGCACCACCGGCATCGCCCCGGACCTGATGGAGGCCACGAAACTGGCCGTCCGACACATGATCGAGCACCTCCACGAGGAGCGCGGCCTGACGCGGGCCGAGGCCTACATCCTCGCGTCCGCGATCGTCGACCTGAAGATCAACGAGGTCGTCGACGCGCCGAACTGGACGGTGTCCGCGTACGTCCCCGAGAGCGTCTTCCCCGAGTGAGTGGATCCGGGGCGCTACGGCCGGCGGTCAGTCGTTTGGTCGGGCGTCGAGGAACAGGAGGACCCCGCCGAGCAAGCCCGTCGCTCCCCCCACGACGACGACGCCGAGGGCGAGGCGCCCGGGCGGGGACGCCGACGTCACCGCGAGCATCCCGGTCATCGACCCCAGGACGCCGACGGCGACCTCCGGGGACGGACCGTCGGCGTCCGTCGCCCGGCCGGAGCGGACCAAGGAAGCGGTGACGAGGAGCGTCGCCACGGCCCCACCGACCGCGAGCCATTGCCCGACCGCCACGACGAATCCCGTCGCCCGATCGGCCAGGAGTATCCAGGTCGTCCCCGCGAGCAGTCCCACCGCGACCAGGACCATCGTCCACCGGAGGCGTCGTCGGGTGCTCGTCTCGATCATATCCATCCGCCGATCACCCGTCCCAAAAGCGTTTTCGTAACGGGTTATTCGCGCCTCCTTCGTCCGCCTCGGTACGGGGGAGAAAGCGCGACAGCGAGTCGATCGCGTCCCGTTCCGACCGGATGTCGCCGCGGTCGAACCGCCAGGTTCGGCCGGAACGGGGGCCGTCGATCGTGATCGCCTCCTCGGAGACGGCGAACCCCTCGAACGCCGACCACGGATGGACGACGCGATTGACCGCGAGGCCGGCAGTGGTAACGCGCACCCGTCGACGGTGGCGGGCCACCCACAGCATGGCCATCCCGGCCACGACCAGCGGTGCGGCCGTCACTCCTCCGATGAACGGCCCGGCGTGGAATACGTTCGGGCCGAACACTGTGAGGCTTGAAACGACGAGCAGCCCGCCGGCGGCCACGACGAGGCGCCGCTGACGCGGTGGGGGTCGCGCCTCGAAACTGGCGTGAACGGTCGCATCGGCGAGTCTCCGTCGATTCCGTTCGTCCGTTCCGAGGACGACGACGAACGCTGCGGGCACGTATGCGACTGCTCCCAGAAGACCCGCCCAGGCGAGTCTCTCCCACTCGATCCCCACGCCGTACACGAAGATCAGCGCGTACGCCACCGGTGGAACCACTGTCATCCAGACCCCCGGTCGCGTCGAGAGCGAGACGAACGGATCCTCGGCGGAGTCGGCAGCGGCGTATCCGATTACTGCGTTACCGACGAATAGACCGACGGGAAGGGTTCGATCCGGCCCGATCCCGAACCCGAGGGGGGCCACGAGGAGGCCGAATTCGATCGCGACGGCAAGGTTCAGGACCCGACGTCGATCCATCGAGCGTGTATCGCCACTGGAGAGTAAAAAATCAAACGGAATTATTGTGGAATCAAGGCTCGCTCCGTCGGGTCCCGGCTCCCGTCACAGTTCCGGGAAGTACCGCCCGTGGAACCCGAACGGGACGTGATGGGGCAGCGGGGCCCGGGCCCGTTCCTCGAGCGTCCCGGCGTCGAGGACCAACAGGATCGACCGCCCCGCGTCGGCGTCGAGCGCGGTGACGAGGATCACGCCCTCGTCGGTCGGCGCCTCGCTCCCAGGTGCGGGCACGACGATCGGTTCCTCCAGGAACAGCCCGGCCTCGCTCCAGGTCCGGGTCGCGCCCGTTTCCACCCCGACCTTCGCGACGTGGTTGCCGTCCCGTTCGGCGGAGCCCTGGACGTAGGCCGAGCGATAGGAACGGGTCCGGTCCCGGGGCGCGATCCGGGGCATCTCGCACCCGTCGTAGAGCGTTTCGCTTTCGATCCGCCCGCCGTCGAGGGGGATCCGATAGCGCCGGAGGGTCCCGTTGGTGCCGTCCTCGTCGAGCCAGTCGTCCCAGTCCCCCAGAAAGAGGCCGTCGACCACGTCGGCGTCGCGGTAGGTGACGAGGTCGACGACGACCGCCCCGTCGCGCTCGAAGGCGTTGACGTGGTGGAAGACGAAGAACGGGTCCGTCCGACGCCGGGCGACCACGTCCCCGGTTTCGCGGTCCATCACGTGGACGGTCGTGCCCTGCTCCGGTCGCCAGTCGAAGAAGTCGACGAACCCCTCGCCGCCCGGCGTGAAGAACGAGAGCGGGTTCGCGTCGAAGGGGTGCTCGGTGAGGACGACGAACCGTTCGGTGAGCGCGAACGAGTGGACGTACGTCGGGCGGTCGGCCTGGATCGTGGCGACCTCCTCGCGACGGGCGCTCCCGTCGCGGACCCGGTAAAACCGGTAGACGCTCGGGCGGCCGAAGTCGGTGAGCAGTCCGACCGTCTCGCCGCGGTGCGGGTCGGGGATCACGTGGGCGCAGTTCAGTTGCCCACCGAGGTCGTCCTCGAACGCGAACCGCCCCTCTGTTTCGAGGGACGCGGGGTCGAACTCGACGTACTCTGGAACCTCGGTCATCGCGAGGTAGCGCCCGCCCATCCGGGCGACGTGGACGTTGGCGTTGTCGGTCGTGTCCCCGAAGAGCATCCCGTAGATCCGCCGGAGCCAGGAGCCGCCGCCCGTGGCGAACTGCCCCGAAAGGTCGCCCGACTCGGTCGCCCGGCGGTAGGTCTCCCCCCGGAGGAAGCGGTTGGTGTAGCTCACGGTCCCGGCTTCGAACCCGAAGCGGTGGAGCATCCCGAGGCCGTCGAACCAGTGGGCCACGCGCTCGCCGCCGACCTCGAACTTCGCGGGGCCGTTGCGCACCAGGCTCCCCTCGAGCCAGTCGGGGATCGACCCCGTCACGTCGAGTTCCCGGTCGGCGACCTCGTTTTCGAGGGTCTCGAACCCCCGTTCGAATCGCGCGGTCACGCTCGGAGGGACGGGAAGCAGGTGCAAAGGCGTGTCGCCGGCCTGGCCGTCCCGCGCACGGCCGCGGCGTCTGCGCACACGGCCGCACCCCGTCCGGTTCAGTGTCGCGCCGCGGCGAAAAGCTGCCGGAGGGCGGTCCCAAAGTGGGCGCCGACAGCCCGTGGGGCCCGGCGGCGGGCGCCGGCCAGCGCGTCGTCGAGCGCCGCGGCGGCGCCATCGAAGACGCCCTCACCGTGCCCGAGGAGGATCCGGTCGGGATCGAGGTCGGCGAGGGGTTCCCGTGGGGGCGTCAACCGCCGGTAGAGGCTGACGCCGAGGCGTTCGTCGCCGACGAGGAACGTCTCGGCGGTGCCCATCGATTCGGGAATCACGAGCGTGCCGTCGCGCTCGCGGTACAGGATCGCCTCCTGCCAGGTCGGGAAGGGAGCGGTCTTTCGAACCTCGAATTCGGTTCCCGGCAGACGATCCGCGAAGCGTTCGACCGGCACGTCGACCCGCGGCTCGACGCGGTCCATCCATTCCGGGACGGACACCGGAACCTCGTGTCTCCTGGCGAAGAGCCCCGCATCGCGGGCGTGCCAGCTGGAGCCGACGGCGACGCCGACCACCTCCCCGTACTCGGCGACGAGGTCGTCCACGCCGGGCGCGTCGAGGGGATCGAGCACCCAGACACCGTCGCCAGCCCGAACGGCGTGGCTCGCTCGTCGCAACGTCTCCTCGGGGTGAGGGATCCATCCGACGCCGCCGTCCCACCGGTCGACGGGCTCGACCTCGGTGGGTTCGTCGGTCGCCAGGACCGTCACGTCCGGATGTGGTGGGGGAACTCGTCAAGAAACTGTCGGAGCGGGGGCCGGGACCTGTGTGAGCTGGTCACCATTAACGGAGCACAAGTATGTAGTTGCTCGGGCCCCAACCCGGCACGACTATGTCCGACGCCATCGACGACGTGGAGGAACTGCCGTCGACGCCCGCCGGGTTCGCCGAGGAACACCCCGAGGTCTGGGAGCGCTACGCCGACCTGGGGGCGGCCAGTTCCGCGGCGGGCCCCCTCGACGGGGAGACGAAACGCCTGGTGAAGCTGGCCCTGGCCATCGGGGCCGATTCCGAGGGGGCCGTGCACTCGCACGTGCGTCGCGGCCTGGACGAGGGAATCTCGCGGGAGAAGCTGGAACACGTCGCGATCCTGTCGATCACCACGATGGGCTTCCCGCAGGCCATGGCGGCCCTGAGCTGGATCGACGACGTCGAGGAGTAATCGGCCCCCGGATCCGGGAGTCCCCGGACGGATCCAGGCCGATCGACTCACTCGGTCGATTCGTCCTCGCTGGAATCACCGCAGAGCGCGTAGCCGATCGAATACTCGCTCCGGTTCCGGTGGGCGCGGTGACCGGAACAGTTCACGATCGTCCGCTTGAACGCCCGCAACTCCAGCTGGTAGCAACAGGGCTTCTCGAACGCCTCGTCGAGCGGGATTTCGAGCCGGTATCGCCCGCCCTCCCAGTTCGGTCGGGTCGCCCCTTGCTTGATCGCGTCGCTGTAGGTAGGCCCGACGTAGGGCGGCGGACCGGACCCCGCCGGCAACCCGACGAGCGAGGTTCGTTTGGCCGGATCGAGGAGGTTCACCGACTTGTTCCGGCCGTAGGTCGCCCTGAGCGTGTAGTGGGACAGGTGTCCCGTGGGGTTGGCCGAATCGACCTCGTCGTGGGCCAGGAAGTCGATCTCGAGCGTCCGCTGGCTCGCCGGGGTGTCCGGTTTCGGTTCGATCTGCGGGCACTCGTCGGCCGGGTCCTCCCGGACCTCCTCGCCGTCGACGCGAACGGCGAGGATCGCCGTGTCGGGCTCCGTGACGGGCCGGTGGACGGTTCCCGGGCCGCTCGGGTGCGACGCGGGATGGTGCGGGTCCGGGTTCAACCGGTTGTCGACGGTGAGCGCTACCTCGACGTCCCCCTCGGGGTCCTCGCCACACCGCTCCAGCACGCGTCGGTCGGTCAACTCCTCGCCGCCGCCGGTCGCCGTCCACCCGACCACGCGGAACCGGTAGGTGCCGTCCGCGAAGGCCTCGGTGTCGATCGGCACCAGCAGGTTGCGGTGTTTCAGCCAGAAGGCGTCGCTCCCCCAGGAGAGGGAACTGTTCGACTCGTAGTACTCGCGCGTCGGCACGACGTACTGGCCGTCGACGGTGGTGAAATCGAAGTCCACGTTGCCGAAGGCGGCCGGCCCGGTCTTCGTCGAGTCGTAGTAGTGGCGAGCGAAGTCCTGGACGCCGTCCTGTGGCACGGGCGCCCAGCCGGTGCCGTCGTCGTACTCGAACCCGAGGTAGTCGACGTTCTGCAACGTGCCGGGATTGCGGAACAGCTTCACGGTCCCGGCGTAGGGTCGGTCGGCGCCGCCGGGACTCCGGTAGCCCTCGGGCGTCGCCGGGGCGCCGAGGTTCCCTCCGACCCTGTCGATGGGAGCCCCGCACACCTTCGTCACCAGGAGGCACTCCCCGCCGGGACACGGCGGGGCCTGGCAGTCGCCCCGACACTGGGCCTCCTCGGAGGCTGTCAGGACGACGTTCTCCGACGTGGAGACGTCCCAGCGGGCGTCGTCGACCCCCTCGTCGAGAACGACCTCGCCCGCCTGCGTCGCCTCGAAGATCACGTCCGGCTGACAGTCCCACCACGGTTGCCATGGCGCCCAGGGCCAGACGTTGCGCTGCCGGAGGTCCGGCACGTCCGGGAGCCGGTCCTGGAGTTGCGTTCGGATTCCCGCCAGCTGGTCCGGGTCGAGCTCCGGCAAGGAACCTTCCCCCGGCAGCGGCTGATCCTCGATCAGTCCCTCGAAGACGTCCAAGCTGGGTTGCGTTCCCGCCCGGCCCAGCGAAACGTCCGACCCGGCGACGACGTCTTCCCGGACGCGGTCGATCAGCGCCGGCTCTGGGCGCCAGGTCCGCGTTTCCCACCACCACTCCGGCCAGAACCCACAGCACCAGCGGAACTCGATCTCGAAGGCGCCGTGTTCGTCGGTCGTGTCACAGCCGAGCTCCTCGGTGCTGCGCCAGAAGAACCACGAATCGACGTCCTTCGCACACACCGTCGCCCCCGGGACGGGACTGCCGTCGGGACAGACGAGCCGTCCGGTGATCGTGAACTCCCGACACCACCGATACCACCAGTGCCAGTAGTACGGCGGGATCGGTACCGGATCGAGTGCCACTTCCGGGGTTTCGTCCCATCGATCCCCCGGGACGTTCCGCGTGATGGTCTGTGACTGCACCAGCTCCTCCGGCGTCGCCCGGTCCGGACCGAAATAGACCCCGACGCTGTCGGGCTGTTCCTCGAACGTGAGGACGGCGACGCCCTCGCCGCCCTCGACTTCGACCGGTGCCGACACGGTCGTCCCGTCGGGGAGTTTCCCGACGGCGACGAGTTCCTGTGGCTTTTCCTCTCGCAGTGCTTCGACCTCGGAGAGGTCGACGGGGACCCGCAACCGGAACCCGTCCCCTTTCCCTCGGTTCTCGTGGGCTGTCATGTGTTGTCTCCGTTCGAATTCGCGTCGTCCGCTACCGCGGGTGATTCGGGGATCCTGGAGACGGGTGTCCGGTTTCGGACCGCGCCACGACCGGCGACGATCGACGTCGCGGTTCGACGTCCCCCCTACCGTCCCGGGTTCGCCCGACCGATGCCCCAGTCACTTGCGCCGGAGTGATTCGTGAGTAACGGCTATCACCATTATAAATACCCATGGTATAATGGGTGTTAAAATTACCCTTCGATAGCACTCGCCGTCGGTCATGATTTAATATTCCCCGATGGCGGAGAGTAGCCCTCCGATCGACCCGTTCCGTCGCGTGCGAACGACGACGTGCTCCTGAGTCCGGCCTCCAGGTGTGCGAACGGCGCCGTGGGTCGTCACCCGGTCCGACGAGTCGACCGCCCGGGGCTGGTCCAGGCCCGGTTCGATGGCCCCGAACCCCGTGATCGGGCTGCCGGTTCCGGCGACGCCCGGTCAACCGGTCGGATCGACGTCCCCGTCCTCGCGTTCGTCCCCGGCGTCGCCCTCGACCTCGTCCGACTCGTCTCGGGTGGGGCCCAGTAACTCGTCGGCGTCGGGGTCGTCCTTCCACTCGCCGAGTTCCTTCGGGTCGACGTGGACGAAGGCGTCGTCCACCTCCGGGATCGCCTCGATGGTGTCCTTGACCGCCGTCTCGATCTCGTGGGCCTCGAAGAGCGTGTGCTTGCCCTCGACCTCGACGTGGAGGCTGACGTCGACCTCCGGGCCGACGTAGTGGGCGATCACGTCGTGGACGCCCTCGACGTCCTCCAGTTCGAGGACCCGCCCGACGATCTCCGAGCGGAGTTCGTCCGAGGGGGCGCGCCCGACCAGGTACCCGACGTTGTCACGGATCACCTCGACGCCGGTCAGGAGGATGCCGATCGAGACGACGCCGGCCGCCAGCGGGTCCAGAAGCGGATAGCCCGCGCGGGCGCCGAGCACGCCGACCAGCGCGGCGCTCGCGGTCAGGACGTCGTTGCGGTTGTCGAGGGCCGTCGCGACGACCGCGGGGGAGTTCTGCGACCGCCCGATCCGCAGGCAGTACCGGTACAGGCCGACCTTCGCGGCGGCGGCGATCACCAGGACGCCGACGGCGGCCGGTCCCTGGGTGACGGTCGCCGTCCCGGCGAGGATCGTCGTCACGCTCCGGTAGCCGACGAGGCCGCCGGCGGCGAGGATGCCGGCCGCGACGAACAGGGAGACGAACGGCTCGATGCGCTCGTGGCCGTGCGGGTGATCGAAGTCCGCCGGCCGAGTCGTCAGGTACAGCCCCGCGAGGACGACGATGCTGTACGTGGAGTCCGCCAGGCTGTTGACCGCCTCCGAGCCCACGGCGAGGCTCCCGGTCCACCAGAAGACGACCCCTTTCGCCACCGCCAGGGCTCCGTTGACCCCGAGCACGAGGAGCCCGATGCGCCTGAGCGACCGCCGGCGACTCATCGGTTCCGGGTATGGACGGTGGTGGTAAGGGCGTGTCGACATTTCCCTCGTCAGCGATCCGGTCGCACGGGACGGGAGCGTTCTGGCAGCTAAAACCCACGTTTCACTCTTCTGAAGGCACTTGTCCGCCGGTCCGCATCGTTCCGGTATGCGACGACGCACCCTCCTCGCGACGGCAGGGCTCGGACTCGCCGGACTCGTCGGTCTCGCCGGGTGTCTGACTACCGGCGATCCCGGCTCGGCCGACGGGACGACCACGACCGGCGACGGCCCGACGTCGACCCCCAACGGGGACTCGACGCCCATCGATGACCCGACGTCGACCGACGCTTCCACGACTGCTGGGGAGGTCTCCGTCCGGTCGGCCCGCCTCCAGTACGGCGTCGTGGTGCCGAACTCGCCGGACTCGATCGGGCTCTCGAACCCCGGCACGCCGTACCTGATCGCCCGGGTCGCGGTCGACGGCGACCTTCCCCGGTCGGATTTCACCCTCGCGATCGGCGACGAACGGTACGATCCCGCGAGGCTCGACCGGTACTACCGGACGGACTGGGGGGAGTACGGATGGTACGAACGCGGCCGTCCCGGCGGCCTGCTCCTGTTCGACCTTTCGACGGCTGACCCCGACGGCGACGCCAGGCTCACCTGGCCGGGCGGCGAGTACGGGGTCGACGGCGAGCTCGGCCCCCGTCTCGCCGCGGGGACGCCGGAGTTCTCGGCCTCGCTCTCCGTCCCGGAAACCCACGAGGGCCTCGACGCCCCGCCGGTCGGGATCGAGGTGACGAACGGCGACGACGTCCCGCGGCGGTTCCTCGGTGCACTCAACCGGATCGGCCCGCTGATCGCCTATACCCCCGTCGCTCGGGTGAGCGAGATGGTTCCGGCCGGCGAAACGGTCACGATGACGGTCGACGACGAGTGGTCCGGGATGCCGTCCGACGATCGGATCGGCGACGGCGAACCCGACGTGACCTACCGATTTCACTACGCCGGTGGCGAGGCGGTAGCCGACATCCGGATCGTCGAATCGGCCTGAGCGGCCCCGACCGATCGTTCCGAAACCGCCCCGCGAACCACGGTTGGGAACCGCTCCCGGACGCCCGCAAGGCACTTTGTCCGGTCCCGCGAACCCCCGAACGATCGACATGTCGGGCGGTTCGACGAGCTACGTACGGGATGCCTTCGGGACCGTCCTGGGCGATAGCGACCTTCGCGGGTACTTCCTCGCCTACGGGGCGCTGTTCTTCGTCTCCGAGGTCTTCACGCAAACCCTCCCGCTGTACTTCCGCGAACTCGGGGTCTCGCTCGCGGTGCTGGGCCTGATCACGTCGGCGAGCAACGCGTTCGAACTCGTCGCGGAACCGATCTCGGGGATCGTTTCCGACCGCGTCGACCGGGCCCTCCTCGCGGCCGCCGCCGCGGTCGCGATGGCAGCCATGTTCGGGGTACTCGCGTTCGCCGGCGCGGTCGCCGCCCTCGCGGCCCTGATCGTCGGCGTCTCGCTGGCCAAACTGGCGTTCCGGAACGCGGTCACGCCGGCCATCTCCGACGCCCTGGACGACGGCGTGGAGGGCATGGGCTGGGGCCTCCGGGACGTGGCGATCTACGCCGGGAGCGCCCTCGGCCTCGCCGTCGGCGGGGTGGTCGCGACCGTGACCGGGAACGTCGGGTTCGCGTTCCTCCCGCTGGTGGCCGTGATGGCGGGGACGGCGATCCTCCTCTGGGGTCGCCGAGACGGCCCGACCGGCGGGGCCTCGCTCTCGCCCGGCGACCTCCGGACCGCCCTCGGCGACGTGGCCCCGGTCGACGACTTCCGCGAGATATCGAACTGGAACGTCCTCGGCCGGTTCTGCGTCATCGAGGCGTTCGCCAGCCTCGGTGGCGGAATGACGCTCTTCCTCCTCCCCGCGTTCGCCGCCGACGTGGGCGTCCCGGTGGGCGCCGTCCTGTTCGTCTTCTCGGCGTCGCACCTCCTCTCGGCGCCGATGAGCCTCGTCGGCGGCGGCCTGGCCGACCGGTACAGCCGGAAGTGGCTCTACGTGGGGAGTTACGCCTCCTCGACCGCCATGCTCCTGACGTTCGGGGTCGCGGGGGGCGTCCCGCTGTTCGCGGTGGGGATGGCGGTCTTCGTCGGCAAGACGGCGTTCGCGCCGGCCGTCACGAGTTACTTCTTCGACCAGTTCGACGAGGACGAAAGCGGGCGGGCCTGGAGCGTCGAAGGAATGGTCGCGAAGGCCGCGGGGATCGTCGCGCCGGGCGTCGGCGGGTTCCTGTACGGGATCGATCCGCGATCGACGTTCCTCGTCGGCGGCGTCCTGATGGGCGTCGCGGCGGCCGTCGCGGTGACGCTTCCGGAGTAGCCGACCCGATCGATCGTCGTTCCCTCACTCCGTCTCGACGACGACCGCGCCGGAGTCGGCGACCGACGTGCCGTCCTGCGAGGCGAAGGCCTCGTGCAGGCGGTCGTAGGTGTCCGCCAGGGCCTCGACGATGACCTTCGTGTCCGAGATGACGGGCATGAAGTTGCTGTCCCCCTTCCACCGCGGGACGACGTGCGTGTGGAGGTGGTCGCTCACGGATCCGCCGGCCCCCTGCCCGAGGTTCATGCCGGCGTTGAACCCGTCCGGGTCCATGGCCCCCTCGAGGGCGGCGAACGTACGCCGTTTGAGGCGGCCGTGATCGAGGAGGACCTCGTCCTCCAGGTCCCGGAAATCCCCCGTGTGTGGCCGGGGGATCACCATGACGTGGCCGGGATTGTAGGGGTAGTTGTTGAGCATGACGAACGCGTGCTCGCTCCGGGCGACGACGTAGCGCTCGCGGTCCGCCCCGAGTTCGGGGAGTTCGCAGAAGACGCACCCGTCGACGTCGGCGTTCTTGTCCTCCCGTTCGATCCACTCGATGCGCCACGGGGCGAATACCTGCTCCATGCCCGTCCCTTCGGTCCCTCGATCAAAAGGCTGACCGCTCGCCCCCGCGTTTGGCCGCCGCGTTACGGGCGGACGGGGCCGGGCGCTCCCGTCGGTGAAATTAGTTCCTCTTTCGGGGTTTTGAATCAAAACGACAGCGGGGGTGTTGAACGATCTCCGGGGTTGTGAGGCCGTACCGCCCACCAACCCGTCGCCGTCCCCCGAAAACGATCAGAACGGCCGTTCGGGTTTATTATTGGAGGTGGCAAACGAAGGGACGGGATGGCAACGACTGGCGACTCACCGACCGGACGGACGGAACCCTGTGACGTCTGTGGCCGCGAGACCACACATCGGGTGACGATCCAGATCAGAACCGAGAACGACGGGGCCGACAACGCGGCGTTCTCGCGGGAACCGTACCGGGTCAGTGAGTGTCAGGCGTGCGGGCACCGGGAAAACCGGCGGATGAACGGGGCTTGAAGTGCCAGCGGCGGTGATTCGCTGCGACGGTTGCCGCCGTCGGGGATTCCTCGCCCCTCCTTCCCGAACTCTCTCCCCCGAATTTCGGACGAACGTCGAGCCGTAGCGTCGGGTCGATTCAGTGTCGTGGCCCGCGTCGAAACTCCCTCGCGGAGCGAACGGTACGCCCCGGGGGTTGTTCCGGCGCAGACATCACACTTCGCGGAGTCGAAACTCCCTCGCGGAGCGAACGGTACGCCCCGGGGGCGAATCGGGCGGGCAATCACCTCGATCGAGCCGGCCTTGTGGGTCACCGCGAGCGGGTCGTTACCTCGCAGCCGTCCGGCGTGACGATCACGGTGTGTTCCTTCTGGCTGACGAGTGTCCCGTCGTCCTCCTTGAGCACCGGGTATCCGTGGATGATGTCCTGGGACTTCAGCCGCCTGAGCGCCATCTCGGCCCGCCCCGACTCGATCCAGCGCGTGGCGAAGGGGAGCGTGCGGAACTCCTCGGTGATCTGTTCGAGCGCCTGGCGCGCCTGCCGGTTCCGGACGTTGCCCTCGCGTTCGAGGGCGTAGATCTCCTCCTCGGCGCCCTCGGAGACCTTGCCGGTGCCGTCGGTGGCGAACGGTTCGATGGCGACGACGTCCCCGACCTCCAGGGTCGTCCCCTGGGAGACCTCGCGGTTGGGGATGTTCGGGGCCGTGTGCTGGTCCCAGTGGCCCAGGCCGTGGCCCGTGAGGTTCACGACGGGGTTGTAGCCGTACCCCTCGATGGCCGCCTCGATCGCCGCGCCGATCTCGCCGGTTTCGACGCCCGGTTCGATCACGTCGATGGCCGCGTCGAGCGCCTCCGCGGGCGCCTCGGCCAGTTCCGGGTTGCCAGAGAGGTCCACGGTCACGGCAGTGTCCGCCAGCCAGCCGTCGATGTGGACGCCGATGTCGAGGTTGATCATCTCCTCGCCGAAGGTGGCGTCGTCGTCGGCCGACGGCGTCGCGTGGGCGGCCTCCTCGTCGACGCTGATGTTCACCGGGAAGGCCGGCTTCCCCCCGAGTTCGCGGATGCGGTCCTCGGCGTACTCCGCGACCTCGAGGTGGGACACGCCGACGTCGACCATCTCGGCCGCCTCCTCGCGCACCTGCGCGAGGATCTCGCCCGCTTCGCGGTGTTTCTCGTACTGCTCGGCGTCCAGATCGACGTCCTCGCTCATGGCGTCCGCTTCGGGCGAGGGGAGCAAAAGGGTTTATTCCTCGCGGGAAGGGGGACCGCCGCGCCGACCCCGGGCGATCCGTTTTACCGGGAGGTCCATTCGCACCGCGTGCAGGCGTCGACGCCCTGGCTGTTCGCCAGGGGACTACCGCACTTCGGACAGGCCGTCCTCGTCGATGGTGCCTCGTGTCTGAGCATGGTCGACCGTGCGAGTTCGTCGATAATAAAACTGCCCATAGACGATCGTCGAATTACGGCGGTTCGCGGCCGTACGCCGTCGTTACCGTCGGGCGACCGCCGTCTGCATCGCGTCCGTGTTGAACGCGGCCCCCGCCCCCTCGTCGTCGAGGACGATCACGCCGGCGTCGGAGCCGGTGAGCTCGCCGAACTCCTCGATCGCGAGGTCGGCCGCTCGCTGGGCGTCGTGGCCCGCCTGGAGGTGTCCGACTGCGCGGCGGGTGAGCGTCACCGTGGCGATGTCCTCGCCCGCGCCGGTGGCGCTGGCGCCGCCGGCGGGGTTGGCGTAGAAGCCGCTCCCGATCTGGGGGACGTCGCCCACCCGTCCGGCCAGGGCGAGCCACCGGCCGCCCGTGGAGGTGGCGGCCGCGAAGGCGTCGCCCTCGCGGGCCACGGCGCCGACCGTGTCGTGATCGTGCTCGTCGCCCTCTTCCGTTTCTCGGCCGCCGGGATCCGTCCTTCCGAACCGCTCGGAGAGCCAGGAGAGGTGATCGCTCGGGGGCCCTTCCGGCACCTCCTCGTCGGCCCACCGCTCGCGGGTTCGCTCGCTCCAGAGGTCCCGGTCCACCTCGACGCCGAAGTCCTCGGCGAGGTCGACGGCGTGGCGCCCGCTCACCAGCACGTGGGGCGTCTCCTCCATGACGACGCGCGCGGCGGAGACGGCGTGTTCGACGCCGGGCATCGAACAGGCCGCGCCCGCGTCGAGGTCGCTCGTCATCACGCCCGCGTCGGTCCGGATCTCGCCGTCCGACTGCACCGCGCCGCCGACGCCGGCGTTGAACCGCGGCGAGGACTCGAGGACGTGGATCGCCGCCTCGACCGCGTCGAGCGGCGTGTCGGCCGCCGCGCCGTTCTCGGCTGCCTCGTCGAGCACGTCCTGTCGCGGTTCGGGTTCGTCCGGTTCGCTTCCGGCGCCGCCGTGAACGATGACCTGCATGGTCGGAGCGTCGTCGACCGGGGGCATAACGATCGGGGATGTGCCATGACGACCCGGGATCGCGGTCCGGTCCGTGGTCGCTCCCCGGTCGGCAAGACTTGCGACAGCTTCCCAAAGGGTAGTCCTTATGACGGTCACCCGAGTGACGTTTACCAGGTATGAGCTACGAGCACATCGACGCCCCCGACGCGGGGCGGAAGATCACGGCCGACGGGGACGAACTGGACGTCCCCGAGGACCCGATCGTCCCGATCCTCTACGGCGACGGGATCGGGCAGGACGTCGGCCCGGCCGCACAGCGCGTGTTGACCGCGGCGGCCGAGGCGACGGGCCGCGAGATCCACTGGATGCGCGTCTACGCCGGCGAGACTGCCCGCGAGAAGTACGACGAGAACCTGCCCGACGAGACCGTCGAGGCGATCCGCGAGCACCGCGTCGCGATCAAGGGTCCGCTGACGACCCCGGTCGGCGCGGGCTTCCGGAGCCTGAACGTCGCGCTGCGCCAGACGCTGGACCTCTACGCGAACGTGCGGCCGACCTACTACCTCGAGGGCGTTCCCTCCCCGGTGAAAGCCCCCGAGGAGATGAACATGATCACCTTCCGGGAGAACACCGAGGACGTCTACGCCGGCATCGAGTGGGAGGCCGGCACCGACGAGGTCGAGCAGGTCCGCGAGTTCGTCGAGGACGACATGGGCTACGGCGAGACGATCCACGACGGCCCCGTCGGCATCGGCGTCAAGCCCATCTCGGAGTTCGGCACCAAGCGACTCGTGCGCGAGGCGATCGACTACGCCCTCGAACACGACCGCGACTCGGTCACCCTCGTCCACAAGGGCAACATCATGAAGTTCACCGAGGGGGCGTTCCGGGACTGGGGGTACGAGGTCGCCGAGCAGGAGTACGGCGACGAGGTCATCACCGAGGACACCCTCTGGGAGGAGCGGGACGGCGAACCGCCCGAGGACGCGGTCGTCGTCAACGATCGCATCGCGGACAACATGCTCCAGCAGCTCCTGACCCGCACCGACGAGTACGACGTGCTGGCGATGCCGAACCTGAACGGCGACTACCTCTCGGACTCGGCGGGCGCCCAGATCGGCGGTCTTGGGATCGCCCCCGGCGCAAACTTCGGCGAGGCGAGTTGCCTGGCCGAGCCGGTCCACGGCTCCGCCCCGAAGTACGCCGGCCAGGACAAGGTCAACCCGAGCGCGATGATCCTCTCGGGACGGATCATGCTCGAGTACATGGGCTGGGACGACGCCGCGACCCTCGTCCGCGACGCCGTCGAGGAGACCATCGCCTCGAAGTACGTCACCTACGACCTCCACCGGCAGATCGAGGGCGGCGAGAAGGTCGCCACCAGCGAGTTCGCCGAGCGGGTTGCCGAGACGATCAACGCCCTCGCATAGCCTCGTCGGCCGGGGCCGTTTTTCGGCGACGGTTCCCTCCCGATAGCGCCGCCGATACCGACCGGACGACGTCGTCGACTTACGAATCCATAATATTTGTTTCCAGTATAGGAAAATCTCGTTCGGTTTAGGTAGATTGAAGTGGGGAGAACACAAACCAATTACTGTAACAATGGAAGAAGAGAGCCAGCACGGAATGCCGCTCATCGGGGACGCGTTCCCCGAGATGGAGGTAGAGACGACCCACGGAACGCTCACGCTCCCGGACGAGTACGAGGGCGAGTGGTTCGTCCTCTTCAGCCACCCGGGCGACTTCACGCCAGTCTGTACGACGGAGTTCGTCGCCTTCGAACAGCGCCGCGAGGAGTTCGAGGAACTGGGCGCGAACCTGATCGGCCTCTCGGTCGACCGGGTGCACTCGCACATCAAGTGGACCGACTGGATCGAGGAGGAACTCGACGTCGACATCGGCTTCCCGATCATCGCCGACGAGTCCGGCCGCGTCGGGACGGAACTCGGGATGATCCACCCCGGCGCCGGCACGAGCACCGTCCGCGCCGTCTTCATCGTCGACCCGACGAGCACCGTTCGGACCGTCCTCTACTACCCGGCCGAGGCCGGCCGCAACATGGACGAGATCCTGCGGACGCTGCGGGCGCTCCAGACCGCCGACGAGCACGAGGTCGCCACGCCGGCGAACTGGCCGGAGAACGACGACTTCGGCGACCGCGTCCTCCTGCCGCCGCCGTCCGACGACGCGGGCGCGAAGGCCCGGGTCGAGGAAGCCGAGGAGAAGGGCTACGACCAGCGCGACTGGTGGTTCACGCTGAAGGAACTGGACGCGTAACGCCGGTATTCCCGTCGGAACCCACCGAGGCGTACCGCCATCCCGACCGCCAGCCGAGATTTTCAAAACCGAAGCAGGACCATCGCGGCGACGATCGCCAGCTGTAGCAGGCCCTGCACCCCGCTCAACCGCGCGTTCCGCATCCCGACCGTGCTGATCGTCTCCGTGTCGGGATCCGCGGACCCCAGTTCCCGGTAGATCCGGATCTCGCCCGGCAGGATGACGCCGAACCCGAGCACCGCCAGGAGGGTGACGATGCCCAGAACGAGGAGCATCTCCCGGGTGGTCCAGCCGAATTCGGGGGCCGTGAGGGCGACCGCCGCGGCCGAAACGGCGAGGGCGAGGACGAAGGCCACGGCGGTCCTTCGATCGCGCAGGGCCCCGAACTGGAATGCGATCAGGGGCACCACGGGAAGGAGGACGGCCGCGGTCATGATCGCCAGCCAGGGGTTCGCGTGCGGGAACTTGCCCAGTTCCGTCGCCAGCGTGACCCCGCCGCCGATCGTGACCGCAGCGAGGGTGGGCATGAGGAACGTCATCTTCGGCGTGAACCGTTCGAAGACCGACGCGCGCTCGTCGACGGAGAGACCGCCCAGTACCGGCCCGAGGACCGCGCCCATGAACACGTCGATGCCCGTCCACAGCACCCCGGCCATGACGTGGACGTAGAACAGGGGACGGATCCCCCCGACGAGTACCGCGCCGACCAGCGCCGCGACCGGGACGACGACCGCGCCCGCCGCGAACGCCGGGTTCGCCCGCCGTGCCATGTCCCGCAAACCCCGGAGGCTGTCGACTGTTGCCATGGCGGTGGAGTGTGGCGAGACACTACTTAAAAACTTGGAAAAATGAAAGCAACGACGACCGCCCGGGAGCCGGTCACTCCTGCCAGTCCGGGTCGTCCCGCGGCGGACTGAAGACGTCGTACCCGACGACCGTGACGTCGCCCCGGTTCTCGGCCGCGTGGGGCTCGCCGCCGGCGAGGCGGTAGGTGTCGCCCGGCCCCACAGCGTGCTCCTCGCCAGCCACCAGGAACGTGAGCGTTCCCTCGACGACGAGGCCGAGTTGCTCGTGGGGGTGGTCGTGCTCGGGGACCGTCGCCCCGGGTTCGATCTCGAACCCCTGCAGGTTCGCGTTCTCGCCGGCGGCCAGCAGGCGCAGGTGGACGCCCTCGACCGCCTCGGTGCTCGCCACGGAGTCCGTTGATTCGATCTCCATGGTCCGACCACGGACCGGGACGACCTAAAGGTTCAACTGCGAACGGGCGCAAGCCCCGCCCATGTATTCGGTCGTCGGGTGCGGCGAGTGCGAGGCGCTGTGGATCGTCGAGGGGCGCCCGGACACGACCGAGTGCCCCCGCTGTGGCAAGCGCCACCGGACGAAGCAACTGAAGCGCTTCGTCGAGACCGACGACGAGGATCACGCCCGCGACGTGCGGGCCTCGATGCTCGCGAACCGGCAGGGCGAGGGGGAGGCGTTCGCCGACCTGGATTCGTTCGCCGGGATGGAGGACCGGATCGACGACGACGTCGTGGACGACCGCGAGTACCTCGAACGGTCCGGCGTCGATCCGGACCCGGTCGAGGCGGCCGGCGAGCGCGCCGACCGCGGATCGGGGTCCTCGCCGTCGCGGAAGGCGGTCGTCAGGGCCGCGCTGCGGGAACTCGATCGGCCCACGGAAGACGCCGTCGCCGGCTACGCCGAGGAACGCGGGGTTCCCGCCGGATACGTCGAACGGGCCCTCGAGAAACTCCGGCGGAACGGCGAGGTCGTCGAAACGGACGGTCGGTACCGGCTGCTGTGACGGGACTCGGCGGTCCTCGTGGTTTCGGCGCGCTTCGATCGACGGGGACAGATCCGGGCCGGGACGGTTCTTCGCGAACCGCAACGGCGGCGGTCGTCACAGCGGGAGGACGACCACGCCGCGCCACAGCGCCAGCGCGAGCAGACAGATCGTCAGCAGGAGCCTGATCAGTCGGAGCCACGGCGCGACGCGTCGGCGGATCCTGTCGGCGGGTACGGTCATCGTGATCACCTCGTGAGTGCGCCCGCGGGTGCTCGCCCGACGGACGCAGCCAGGAATTGCCGTTGGAAACGATTAAAGGCGAGCCTCGGGTGCGGGGTGGAAGTGAAAGTGGAACCGGGGGCCCGGAACGACGATCGCTCCCCGAAATCGGCCATCGCGTTTATATTCCTCGTATGACCAGTTCGACTATGATCGACGTGACCCGGAGGGAACCGGGGACCACGCTGTTCGCGATGGGCGTCCTCGTGCTCGTGGGCGCACTGAGCGTGATGACCGGCGTGGCCGGGGCGACGTACGTCGTGGCGGATCCGCTCGTCGTCGCCTACTCGTTGTTCGCGGTCGGGTTCACCGCCGGTGCCGTCCACCACGCCCGGGTGGACCGCCACGTCGCGGCGGCGGCCCACGGGGTCGCCGTCGTCGGGTGGACGACCGGCATCGTGGGCCACGCGATCGCCGATCCGGCGTTCGTGGCCTTCTCCCTGGGGACGCTCGGGGCGAGCGGGGTCGCGCTGTTTTTCGCCGGCCTGCAAGGCGTCGGCCTCCTCGACGGCCCCGTCTAGCGCGAATCCGCACCGAGTCCGGCCTTCCCCTATCGGCCCAGCGACTCGTGTGCGCTGGCGAGGTGCCGGGAGGCCAGGGCCGTCAACAGGGAGAGTTCGCCGCCCAGCGCGCCGGCCGCGATGACCTCGGCAAGCGCGTCGGCGTTGTCGCCTGGCGGATCGCCGCCCCCTCGGACCCCGATGACGTCGAGCGCCTCGGCGTTCGTCGCGAGCCCCGTGCCCCCGCCGACCGTCCCGACCTCGAGGGAGGCCAGCGAGACGCTGGCGTAGAGGTCGCCGTCGCGCTCGTCGACCGTCGTGATGACGTTCGCCCCCTCGACCACCTGGGCCGCGTCCTGGCCGGTCGCCAGGAAGACGGCCGCCACCACGTTCGCGGCCTGGGCGTTGAACCCCAGGCTCCCGGCCTTGGCGCTCCCGATCAGGTTCTTGCGGGTGTTGGCCTCCGCGATCGCGCCGGCCGTGGTGTCGAGGCGGTTGGTGACGACCCCCTCGGGAACCAGGACGTCGGCGGTGACGGTTCGGCCGCGACCCTCCACGGCGTCGATCGCGGCGGGCTTCTTGTCGGTACAGAGGTTGCCGGACAGGGCGACCAGCGAGGCGGGCGTCTCCGCCTCGACGACCGCGGCGGCCTCCTCGGTCGCGATCGTGACCATGTTCATCCCCATGGCGTCCTTGGTGTCGTAGGCGAAGCGGAGGAAGACCGAGTCGCCGACGACGTAGGGGTCGACGCCGAGCAACTCGCCGTGGCTGGTGGTGGACTCGGCGGCTCTCCGGAGATCGTCCTCGTGTTCGGCCACCCACTCCACCACGGTTTCCGCCTCGGCGACGCCGTCCACCCGGAACACCGGCGCCCGGGTCATCCCCGAGTCGGTGACCCTCGCCGTCGCCCCGCCCGCGTCCCTGATGACCGCGAGGCCGCGGTTCACGCTGGCGACGAGCGCCCCCTCGGTCGTCGCCAGCGGCAAGTAGTACCGGCCGCTCGCCGAGCCGCCGTCGACCGGAACCGGACCGGCCACGCCCATCGGCACCTGGGCCGCGCCGATCGCGTTCTCGACGTTCGCCTCGACGTCGGCCGCGTCGAACGTGTAATCGCCGACGGCTTCGAGGCTCGCGTCCGTCTCCCGGCCGAGGAACTCCCGGCGTGCCGCCGCCGCGACGTCCGGATCGACGTGTTCCTCCAGTTCGTACAGCCGGAGATCGCCGGTCTGCACGCGATCCGCGAGGTCGGCTGGATCGGTCATACCCCCGGATACTGACCGTCCGGGGCTTAAGCGCTTTCGTCGCCGGAAGTCCGGAGGCGGTTCACGAGGTCGGTGACCTTTTCCAGGCGGCGGCTCGTGAGCAAGGAGACCAGCGTCTCCCACCGGTCGTACGTGGCCTTCAGCGATCGAACGCGCTCCAGGTCGCGGTCGGCCACCTGGCCGTCCGCGGCCTCCAGGTCCTCGATCGCCGACGAGAGCGCCCGCTGCATGATCTCGATCTCGCGCATGCCCTCCTGCTCCATGAGGCGCTGGACGATGTACCAGAAGTCGCGTTCCGCCTCGAAGAACGCCTTCTTGCCCTCGCCCGGCAGGGACCGGCGGTGCGCGAAGTGCAACCGCTCCATCTTCCGCATCACGGTGCTCACGGTCGACTTGGCGTAGCCGCTCCGTTCGACCAGTTCGTCGAGCGACACGGGCTCGTCTTCGAAGTAGAGGATCCCGTAGAGGCGGCCGTAACTCCGGTTCAGCCCGTAGATCTCGGCGGCGCGTTCCAGGGCCGAGATGACCTCCTCGCGGGCCTCCTCGACGGTGGCGGACGGTTCGCTCATCGGAACGACCCTACGTGGCGAAAGAGTAAAATCGTTTGGTTCCGTACGTTCGGTAGAAAGTGAATATGTCCGTAGACCGTGCGGAGACGGCCGACGCAGAAGTGGACCCCCGCGGCGACGACGATCCGACGGACGCCCCGGTGTTGCGCGCGAGCGGCCTCGAGAAGACCTACGGGACGAGGCTTCCGCTCCCGTTCACCCGGACCGTCGAGGTGCTGGACGGCGCGGACGTGGCGATCTATCCGGGCGAGATCGTCGGGATCGTCGGGGAGAACGGGTCCGGCAAGTCGACGCTGATGAAGATCCTGGTCGGCGCCCTCGAGGCCGACGCCGGGAGCGTCTCCCGTGAGGCGTCGATCGGCTGGTGTCCACAGGAGCCCCGGCTGTACGACCGCCTGACCGTCCGGGAGACGTTCCGGCTGTTCGGGACCGCCTACGGGATGGACGGCGCGGAGATCGAGCGGGTTCGCGACGAGTACGCCGACCGGCTCGGGTTCGACCGCTTCCTCGACTACCGCGTCGACCACCTCAGCGGCGGCAACCGCCAGAAGGTCAACCTCTCGATCGCGCTGTTGCACGACCCGGACGTGCTGCTGCTCGACGAACCCTACACGGGGTTCGACTGGGAGACCTACCTCGCGTTCTGGGAGCTGACCGAGGAGCTGACCGCGGCCGGCACCGCCATCGCGATCATCTCGCACTTCGTCAGCGAGCGCGACCGGTTCGACCGCATCCTCGAACTCGCCGACGGCACGCTGAGCGACGTGACCGGCGAGGACCCGACCGACCACGCCGGGGAAGACCCCCGGGGGGTGGGAGCGAATGGCGGACGCCCGTGAAGCGAGGGCTGGCCCCGGGACGGCCGCCGACCGCGGTCGACGGCTCCGGGCCGGCGTGAGTTCCCACGTCCGGGCGTTCGTCCGGACGCCGATCAACGTGGTCCTGCTGGTCGCGCTCCCGGTCGTCATGGTCGAGGGCTACGGGATGGCCATGGAGGCGTTCCCGTCGCTCCCGTTCCTCGACGCCGGGCGGATGGTCGAGATGGGCCGGGTCAACGGCGCCGTCTACACCGTCGCGTTCTTCGCGGGGGTGCTCGGTCTCTTCCAGGTGATCAGCGCGTTGCAGGCCGACGAACGGCTCCGGATCTGCGGGTACTCGCGGGCGGAGCTGTTCGCCTCGCGCCTCGTCACGGTGGTGCTGGGGACCCTCGTGATCACCCTCGTCTCGCTCGCGGTCCTCGGGTGGAGCACCCCGGTCGAGGCCCCGGTGGCGGCCTTCGGCGGTCTCGCGCTCGCCGGCCTGATCTACGGCCTGATCGGGATGCTCGTTGGGGCGGTCCTGCCGCGGGCGCTCGAGGGGTCGCTCGTGATCGTCTTCGTCGTCGACGCCGACGACTTCCTCTCGAGCGGGATGCTCGACCTGGACGCGGCGATCCTGAACGCCTTCCCGCTGCACTTCCCGCACCAGCTGTTCCGGGACGCCGTGTTCGACGGGACCGTCGCGGCGGGCGACGCGTTCGGGGGGCTCGCCTACCTCCTGATCGTCCTCGTCGTCGTGTCGGTCCTCTACATCCGTCTGACCGGCGACGGAGGTGTCGCCGCGTGAGTCGATCCGGTTCCGGCCGGCTGGTGACCGCCTTCGAGATGGGCCTTCGCGAGTACGCCCGGACGCCCGTCCTGCTCGCGCTGCTGTTCTTCCTCCCGGCGTACTTCGTCGGCGTCTTCGTCTACGTCCTCCCTGCCTCGGAGGTCCCGGTCACGGTCCCCGGCACCGGCCGGACGCTCGTCGCCACGATCGAGGTGTACGGCGTCCTCCTGGTCCCGATGATGGGCGCGCTCATCGGCGGGCTGGCCGGCCTGTTCGTCATGCTGACGGCCCAGGAAGCAGACGGCCGTCTCGTGGTCGCGGGTTACCGGCCCGTGCAACTCGTGTTGGCGCGGTACGCGCTGATCGCCATCGCCGGCCTCGTCGCCATCGGGGTTTCGCTGGCGGTGCTCGCGATCGAGTTCGTCCCCGAGCGGATCGGCTGGATCGTCGCCGCGTCGCTGCTCGTCGGGCTCATCTACGGGATGCTCGGAACCCTTTCCGGGCTCGTGTTGAGTCGCCTGGCGGGCGTCTACACCATGCTGATGCTCCCGATGATCGACGTCTTCTTCTTCCAGAACCCGATGGTCGAGGAGGTCCACTGGATCGCCCCGTACCTGCCCGCCCACGGCGTCGTCGAGGTGGCCACCGACGCGGGGTTCACGGCCACTGTGACCGTCGATCCCCTTCTCGGGTCGCTCGGCTACTTCGCCCTCGTCGCGCTCCTCGCGACCGCCGCGTTCTATCGGTCGCTCCGGACGTAGCCACCTCACTCGCGCCCCGAACCCGGTGAAATCCCGATTTGACCGACCACGAAGTACTTACCGCAATGGAAGAATCCCCGAACGATGACATCGCACGCCGCCCTCTCCGACGAAGATCGAGCCCGCGCCGCCGTCGAGGCGGCCGAGCAGGTACGAGCGACGCTCCGAGCCCACCCCGGAGATCACGTCGAGTCCAGGAAGGGTTGAGTCGGGAGAAACGAACGACGCCGCAGACGCTGATCCGCCCCGTCGATCGCCGGACACTCCCCGTCGGAGACGGTAGCGTCGTCGGAATCGTGATCGGGATCGCCGAGGAGATCCTCCGGCGAGGCCCCTGCGACGCTGCTCGGTCGCCCGTGGGGCTCCTCCGCCCGCGAGGCCGGGTCGTTCGACGGCCGTCCCCACCGTCCCCACGACTCCCCTCGTGCTGGCGGGCGGACCGTCCCCGACCGACGCCACCCCGTTTGGTTGGGGATCGGAAACACCCCCGCGGTGGACGGGACCGCCCGTCGCCACGGGTCCGTGGCGAAAGGGTTATACTTCAGTCATGAAACACTCCTATGTGTTTCCGCCATCCATTCGGCAGCGGTTCTCCAGGGGCCTGATAGCGATCGTCGTCTTCGCCCTGGTGCTGTCGAGTGGTTCGTTGACGCTCTCCTACGAGCGGCCTCAACTCGAGGCTGAGACGATCGAATCGCCGGCGAACGGAACGACGGTCGTGGCCACCCAGGGGTGGAACGCCGGCGGGTATTCGCTCGCCAACCGTCCCGCGCGCCTGGTTGCCCTCGGACCGAACGGAACCGTCGACTGGATCCACGACGGTCCCGACGAGTCACGGAACTGGTTCTACGACGTCGACCCGCTCCCCAACGGGAACCTCCTCGTCGTCAATCCCGTTCCCGGGACGACGGTGGTCTACGAGTACGACCCGGCAACCGGCGACCGGGTCTGGACCGAACGGTTGGACCTCCCGGACGTCCACGACGTGGACCTGATCGACGGCGACGAACTCCTCGTCGCGGGCATCAACTACGACGTGGACCGACGCAGCCAGGACCGGCTGTTCGTCTACAATCTCACCCGCGACGAGGTCACCTGGGAGTGGTACTTCGAGGACCACTACCCCGACGACGCCGGCGCGGGGGTCACCGCCCGGGACTGGACCCACGTCAACGACGTCGACCGGATCCGCGACGGCGAGTTCCTGGTCTCGGTGCGCAACTTCGACCAGGTGATCGTCGTCAACCGCTCGACGAAGGAGATCGACCTGCGGCTCGGCCGCGACGGGGATCACGAAACGCTGTACGAACAGCACAATCCCCAGTATCTCGAGAGCGAGAACGGCACGCCCACCATCCTCGTCGCGGACTCCGAGAACGACCGGATCGTCGAGTACCGGCGGGTCGGGGGGCCGCCGGGCGAGGGCGAGTGGGAACGCGTCTGGACGCTCACCGGGGACCTGAACTGGCCCCGCGACGCCGACCGACTGCCGAACGGCAACACGCTGATCGTCGACTCGATGAACCACCGCGTGATCGAGGTGACCCCCACCGGGAAAGTGGTCTGGGAGGCGTCCGTCCCGTGGGCGACGTACGACGCCGAACGAGTCCCGTACGGCGACGAGGGACAGGCGGTCTACGAGGATCCCAGCGACGCGCCCACCATGCGCGACGTCGGCGCCACCGGCGCGTACGAAGTACACGGGGGTGCGGAGACCGGCGTGCGCGGCCTCCCGCCGCTCCCGACCGTCGTGGCAGGGGCCGTCGCCGGAACGCCACTGACGGGTCCGCTCGAGTGGATCGCGATGCGGTGGCACCACGTCGCGCCGTGGTTCACGCCCACCTGGATGCCGACCTGGGCCGCCTCGCTGCTGGTCGTGGTCGGCGTGATCCTCGCCGTCTCCGGGCTGCGGGCCCTCGGCCGGCGGCTCTACCGTAGCGGGCGCCTGCGCCGCCGACTCGACCGGATCCGCGACGGCCTCGACTGAGCGAGCCCGGGTACCGATCGGCCCGACGGCCCGTCGGCGTCGATCCGGGGCCGGAGACCGGCCGCTTCCCAAACCGTTTTCGCGCTCGCCCGCCCCATCCCGGACATGACCGCCGCCGCCGACCTCGTGCTGAAAAACGCCGAGGTACACACGCTCGCGGAACCGGACGAGACCGCCGACGCCCTGGCGATCCGGGACGGCGAGATCGTTCGCGTGGACAAGGAGTACGAGGTGGACTTCCTCGTCGGCATCGACACCGACGTGATCGACCTCGACGGCCGCGTCGTGATCCCGGGGTTCGTCGACGCCCACACCCACATGGAGAGCTTCGGCCAGTACCTCGTCCACGCCGACCTCTCGGGGGCCGGATCGCTCGACGAGGCGCTCTCGACGCTTCGCGAGGAAGCCGACACCGGGGACGACGACCGCGAGTGGGTCTTCGGCTTCGGCTGGGACGAGAGCGACTGGCCGGAGAACCGGTACCTCCGGCGGGACGATCTCGATCGGATCAGCGACGACCGGCCGATCGCCGCGATCCGGGTGGACATGCACCTGGCCGCGCTGAACTCGGTCGCCCTGGAACGGCTCCGGGACGAGATGCCCGACGCCGAGGTCCGGACGGCGGACGGCGAACCGACCGGCGTCGTCGTCGAGGACGCCGTCGGACCGGTCCGGGAGGCCGTCGCGTCCGACCCCGCCGAGACCCGGGAACTCCTCACCGCCGCCCGCGACGAGGCGCACGAACTCGGCGTCACGGGCGTCCACGAGAAGGTGCGGGACTCCCACGCCCCGCGGGTGTACCGCGAACTCGACCGCGAGGACGAACTCGGCCTGCGCGTGCGGATCGACTACTGGAGCGACCACCTCGACGCGGTCCTCGAAACCGGCCTCCGGACGAACCACGGCAGCGGGATGGTCCGGGTCGGCGGCATCAAGAGCTTCACCGACGGGAGCCTCGGCGGGCGAACGGCCAAGCTCTCGGAGCCCTACGCCGACGACCCCGACGAGACCGGGCAGTGGGTCGTCGATCCCGAGGAACTCCGCGACCTCGTCGAGCGCGTCGACGAGGAGGGGTTCCAGCTCACCGTCCACGCCATCGGCGACGAGGCGACCCGCGAGACCGTCGCCGCCTTCGAGGCGTGCGAGGATCCCGGCGGCGCCCGCCATCGCGTGGAACACGCCGAACTCGTCGACCAGGACGTCCTGGATCGCATGGCCGAGGCGGGCATCGTCGCCTCCTGTCAGCCGAACTTCCTCAAGTGGGCCGGCGAGGAGGGCCTCTACCAGGACCGCCTGGGCGAGGAGCGGCGCCGCCGGTCGAACGCCTTCCGGGAACTCCTCGACGCCGGCGTCCCGCTCGCGTTCGGGAGCGACTGCATGCCGCTGGATCCCCTGCTCGGCGTCCACCACGCCGTCAACGCGCCCGACGAGCGCCAGCAGCTTTCGGTGACCGAGGCGATCCGCGCGTACACCAGGGGCAGCGCCTACGCGGCCTTCGACGAGGACCGCCTCGGGACGATCGAGGAGGGGAAACTGGCGGACCTCGTGGCCCTGGAGCGGTCGCCCTGGGAGCACCCCGACGAGATCGACGACATCGACGTGACGCTGACGGTCGTCGACGGGGAGGTCGTCCACGACGCCCGGCCGCAGGGCTGGTGATGGGTCGCGGGGTCAGAGCTTCCCCGCGTCCCGCGCCTGTTCGGCCCGCCGGTCCAGCTGGTCGAGCCGGCGGTCGATCGCCCGTTCGAGGTCGTCCGGCAGGTCCGCGCCGGCGTCGACGAGGCGGTCCGCGACGCGGCCGAGCCGGTTCCGGACGGCTTCGAGACTCCGGTCCGCCGGCCCCCGTTCGCCGGCAGCCGCCCGCTCGGCCGCATTACGGGCGGCCTGGGACACGGCCTCCAGTGCCCGGGCGAGCCCCCGGACAGCGTTCTCCCGGCCGCCATCGCCGGCGCCCTGGCCGCCCGCAGCGTCGTCATCGTCGCCGGCCTGGTCGCCGTCGGCCTGCACGAGCGCCTCGACGTCGGCGGCGGTCTCCCCGGCCACGCTGGCGAGGTACCCGGCGAGCGATCCCTTTCCGGTCCCTGGCTCGTCGATCCGGACTCGCGATTCGTCGGCGGGATTGACGCGAAACGCGCCGATCTCGTCGTCCGCGTCCCTGACCTCGGTCGTGTACGCGCCGCCGCGATGCACGTACACGGCGTCGGGCCCCGAGAGCGGCGCGTCGTACAGCCGTCCGGCGAAGTCGTCCTCGATCGCGAGGTCGGTCAGGGTCGCGTCCGTTCCCTCGGCGTCCACTTCGAGTTTCGTCGCGTCCTCACGGGTGACCAGCGGAATCTCGCCGTCGACACCGGCCGCCGTCGGTGCGTCGTCGCCGGCCACCGCGACCGTCTCGCTGTGTGGTGCGACGCCCGCGCCGTTCACCGTCAGTCGGTGTTCGCCCTCCGGGACGTCACGCACGGCCGCGACGCCGGCGAACGTCGGGACGGCCTCCGGCTCGCTCTCAAGGAGCGCCACCGCCTCCGTGGCGAGGCTTCGCGTGGTCAACCCCTCGTTCTCGGGGGCCTCGTCGGACGCGATCGCCCGCGTCACGCCGGCGACGACGGCGTTGACCGGCGCCGGGTCGCCGATGGCGTCGTACCGGTCCGCCAGGGTCGAGCGGTGTCTCGGGTCCGAAATGTCCGCGGCCGGTTCGTCGTACCGCGCCTGCTGCCAGGGGACGCCGCTGGTCGTGATGTGGGTCGCGATGGCGTCCTCCGCGAACGCCGGCACCGCGAACTCGAAGCTGAGCTGTGGCCCGGTGAAGTCCGCGATGTCCTCCAGTTCGCTCGTCGGGACGAGGTCGTACTCGACGTCGGCGTCCGCGTCGCGCCCCGCGTGCCCGAAGACCTGCCCCGTCGATCTCCCGGGGAGGCCCTCCGGCGGCGATCGGAGGTCGTCGAACGAGCCGACCGTCAGGTCGTCCGGGACGAGGTCGTCCCGCTCGACCGACGGGAGCCGATCGTGCTCGTGGATCGGGGCCCCGTCGAGGTCCGGGACGAGGTACGGCACCCGCGAGCCCTCGTCCCGTGGCAGGCCGTACGCCACCGGCACCTCCGCGAAGCGTTCGATCCCCTCGATCGCGCTGTTGGTGATGTCCGCGAGGAGGCCGTCGTCCGGAAAGCGCCGGAAGTGTTCCGGCACGTCGTTGAGCGACAGGGCGCTCGAGTGCGATCCGAGCTCCGAGAGGATTCGCGGGACCTGCTCGGGATCGGGGTCGAGGAACTCGTTGTTGGGGACGCGCCCCGAGTGGGAACTCGCGACGTACAGCTGGGGCTCGTCGGTCCCGGTGTCGACGAACGCGTGCAGCACCTCCCAGTCGTGCCAGTGGAAGTTGGTCGTGAACTGGTCGAAGGCGGAGTAGTACCAGAACTGGATCGCCGCGAGCGGCGAGCCCTCGTACTCGACGCCGTGGTAGAACACTGTCGGGGCCGGCGGGTCGTCTTCGTCGAACCGTTCGGTGTAGCCGTCGAGAGCGGCGAACCCGTCCACGACCGTCTCGCCTCCGTCCTCGGTCGTGTACTGACGCGGGTCGGTCGGGAACCACCGTTCGTGCTCGTCGAAGTACAGTGTCGGCGCGAACCGCTCCGCGAGTTCGCGGGCTCGATCGTCCGCCAGTTCCGTCGTGTCTGCGTCCTCGCCCCGTTCGAGGAGCGAACAGCCCGCGAGCGACGCCGCGCCGGCGATGGACCCGAGGGACGCGAGGAGGGTGCGACGGTCGAGAGCGGCATCGTCGGGTACCACGGTATCACCCACCGACTCCGGTCGTTCGAGCGCGGGGTCGTGCGGTCATAACCCCCGCTCTCGGATCCGGAGGGATAGGTCTTTTGTGCGGACGTCGGGCGAGGGAACGTTTATGACGATCGCAGATATATCCTGACATACT
>Ga0207797_1000119_pt1 | contig 55454 bp, 56 predicted proteins | sample PRCRCaboRojoPR_6_FD_187275 | JGI IMG/M metagenome (GOLD analysis project Ga0207797, IMG submission 187275) | Marine sediment microbial community from Cabo Rojo, Puerto Rico - PR CR 10% Liquid 1 (SPAdes) | ecosystem: Environmental > Aquatic > Marine > Coastal > Sediment | place: Cabo Rojo, Puerto...
TCGGACATAGACACCTCCTATCCGGCTGTGTTCGGAAACAGCCGGCGGTTCCAGGGTTCTTCGAACCGCGATTCATGGTCCATGTGACAGGAAAGACCGACTCCCTTGCGCCTCCCGAAGCCGGCGCCCTGGCAAAGACAAGCAAGGGCTCTCAGCAGTAAGAGTCGAAGACAGCCTATTCTCTGTATATGGTGGAAGGAGGGGAGAGTCAAGGCTTGAGGGCAGGAGGCGGCTTCAGCCGAACAGCTTCCCCAGGAAGGTTTCGGCGGTCTCGAGGTGGCCCCGCAGCCGTCCGGGATCCATGCGGTCGAGGTTCCGGGTCATGACCGCCAGCCTGGGATTTTTCCTGAAGACCTCGGCGTGCTTGTGGACGAAGCGCCAGAAGAGGCCGTCCCAGATGGTGGACCATTGGCCGCCCGGGAAGTTGCTCATGCGTTTGAGGTAGTTCGAGGAGGAGATGGAGGGCTTGCTGGCCAGCGCCTTTCGGGCTGTCGCATCCGGAGGGACGGCCGGAATAGGGGGGAGGATGATGTCAGCCCGCATCGGCTTAGGGGTAAACAATGAGCCACAGACAGTCCGGCCAAAAACCGTTTCCCCCTGGCCCGGTTGCTCAAGGGTATGCCTCGGCTCAGGCCGTCCCGGCCTGGGAGCGCATCCGCTCGACGATGTCATTCAGCTCGCTGGCCAGCTGGTTGAAGTCGTTAACCGCTTCGGCCGACTCCTTGAGGGCCTCGGCGGTTTCCAGTGCGATGGCATTGACGTTCTCGGTCGACTGGTTCACCTGGTCGCTGGCCGATGACTGCTGCTCCGAGGCCGTGGCGATGCTCTCCACCTGAGAGCTGTTCGATTCGGCAAACCGGACGATCTCCTGGAGGCGGCGCTTGGCCTCGGCGGTCAGCTTTTCGGTCTCGGCCACGGCGCTCTCGGTCTGCTGCATGGCCTGGACGTTTTGCTCGGTGCCGCCGGTGATGGACTCCACAGTGGCTCCGACCTCCTTGGTGGCCTGCATGGTCTTCTCGGCCAGCTTGCGGACCTCGTCGGCGACGACGGCAAAGCCCCGTCCGGCTTCGCCGGCCCTGGCCGCCTCGATGGCCGCATTGAGGGCCAGGAGGTTGGTCTGGTCGGCAATGTCGTTGATCATGTCCAGGACGTCGGTGATGCCATGGACCTCTTCCCTGAGCCGGTGCATTGACTCGCGCATATGGACCGCCTGGCCGTTGACGTCGGCCATGTTGGCGGACACTTTTTCGACGACCTCCTCGCCTTCAGAGGCCTTGGACCGCATGCTCGAGGCGTTCTTCGCCGCATCTGCGGCATTCTTGGAGATCTCCAGCACGGACCGGTTCATCTCCTCCATGGCTGCGGAGACCTCTGAGGCCCGCTTCTGCTGATTGTCCGCCCCGAGGCTCATCTGCTCGATCTGGTTGGAGAGCTCCTCAGCAGCAGAGGCCAGCTTCTCGGCCACGGCAACTGCCTGCTGGGCAGCCTGTTCGAGCTGCTCCTTCTGCTGGATGACGGCCGCCTCTGTGGCCCGCAGCTCGGTGATATTCCGATAGATGCACAGTGCGCCCATGAGCTGGCCTTCGAGGTCAAAAAGGGGCGAGGAATCGATGATAAGCCGACGGACATTGCCTTTTCGGCTGGTCAGCTCGACCTCCTTGCTGACATGCGCGTGCGAGCGGAGGCTCTCGCTGAGAACGGTCTTCCTCGAGGCGTCGCCGTAGAAGAAATGGGCCACATTCTGGCCGAAGTAGTCCTCAGGCCTGCCGTCATGCTCCAGGATGTCCAGGAGACCTTGGTTGGTGTAGGTCAAAATCTCGTCGGTATCCACAACCACGCAGGCCGTATCCATGCCTTTGATAACCCCCTGGGCGAAGCCGAGGCGTTCCTTGAAGGCTTTGATGGTCCGAGCGAGCTGCGCTTCAAGCTTCCCCAGCTCGTCACGGCCCTTGGCTTGAAAGGTGGCTGCGTAGTCTTCCTGCTCAAGACGTTCGAGATCGTGCCGCAGACTGGCCAATCCTTTGCGGAGCCTCATGGACAGGCTGATCAGGATGGTCGAGGAGAGGAGCAGATACCCTGCGGCCAAGAAGAGCAGAGCCTTGAGGCCCGGCCAGCCGACAAAGGCCTGGAGCAGGAGCAGACAGACAAGAAGGAGCGTCAGGGCGGCGGTCATGGTGAGACGGGCATGGAGCGGCAAAGGGAAGAGAGCGCGCGCATTGGGCATGGTGTATGTCCTCCGGGTCATTCCAATTGGACAAAAAATGTCCGATCGAACCCTCACGAGGCTGAGGCCGCGAAGGGTCAGGGCAGCAAGGAGGGCGGCAGCTCGACGACCACCAGGTCGGGAGACACGGTTCCGGCCTCAAGCTGCCTGCCTCGGGATAATGCAAATAATAGACCAGCATTTTCCGGTAGTTGTGCATAAGACCCTTCGGCTCAGAGGCTACAAGGGGAGGCTGGCGCATCAGTGGACCGTGCTTGGGAGCACGCCTGCATGCAGCCCGGTACGTTGACTTTTCTCAAGGCTTTTCCTAGCGTCAATACTCGAAGGACAAGCCTCTTTGACCGTCTTTAGCACGAAGGAACCGAGGGGGAGGTCATGATACCCAAGGCAATGGAGGAGCTCCTGCGCGAGCGGCTTCCCGGCTATGTTTGGGAGCACCGCGTTCAGCAGATCGACGGTACGGCTTTCATCGAGTTTGGTCCCTTGGATGTCGAGCGGCTTAATCGTCTGGGCATTAAGGTCGACAGGCTCGGACCTCGGTTGGTGGTTTGCATGTGGCAGGAGGACAGTGATGTGGAGATCGGCGGGTATCTTGTGGTGGACAACCTGGCCATGGGTCAGCCCTCCATGGGAGGTATCCGCATGCGGCCGGACATGACGCCGGCTTCCGTCCACAACCTGGCCAGGGGCATGACCCTGAAGAATGCGGCCGCTGATCTGCCCTTCGGGGGTGGAAAGTCGGGGATTGTCTGCCGGCGAGGCATTTCAGAGGAGGACAGGGCAGCGGTGCTCCGCGGCTTCGGGAGCCTGCTCGGACGCTATCAGGAGATTTACATCCCGGGTCCTGATGTGGGGACGAACGACGCGGACATGAAGACCATCGCCTGCTTGAACGGGCTGGACAATGCAGTTTCCAAACCGGTTGATATGGGCGGAAACAGGATTGACGAGCTTGGAGGGGCCGCCTATGGCGTGGTCGTGGCCGCCAAGGCCTTGCTGCGGCAGCTGGACAAGCTGCAAGACCTGCCGCAGTTCCGGGATCTTGAGATCCCTGAGGAGCGGGATCTGGATGTGCTCATTCAGGGCTTCGGGGCTGTGGGGGCTCATGTGGCCCGAATCTTTCACGAGTATGAGCCGGACAAGGCCCCACGAATTACCGGGGTTAGCGATGAGACCGGCTACCTTTTCAGCAGCTGGGGTCTTCCCTGGCGTGAGCTCTTTGATCTTTGGCGGCAGCATGGCTCTGTGGCCGAGCGGTTCTACCACGATCGGCTGGACAAAGGCTGCGCCGGACCTGAGCAGATCACCTTTTCCAACGCCTGCGACAAGCTTTTGACCGAGCCGGCCTTTTGCTTTGTCCCGGCAGCGCCCGTGGCCAACTACCTCGATGTCGACCCCTCGACCCACCCCTCCATGACCGTCGATCGCATGGGCGACTGGAAGATCATCGTCGAAGGCGCCAACACGTACTCGCCGGACCCATCCAGGAAGGCGGCTAGGCGTCGGATGGAGCGGGCCGTCTATCGGGACAAAGGCGTGCTCATTGCCACAGATTACCTGGTCAACTCCGGAGGCGTCATTTACGCGGCGCACGAGCGCCTCATTCCAACCCCTGAGCATCTGCAGATTCCTCAAGACCGCCTTGGAGACCATGAAGCGGTGGATGCCTGGCTTCAGGAGCACCAAGGGGAGTTCGACGCCCTCGCGGAAAAGCGCCGACAGGCAGCCGAGGCCAAGCTGGAAGAGGTCATCCGGCGGAACATGGCCGAGCTGGTCGAAGGCCTGCGCACTGACCACGACAGCCTGCCCTGTGACATGGCCGAGCAGATCAGCGTCGCCAGGATCGCCTCCCGGGAAAAGGAGCGGACAGCTCGCGACGTCATGGCTGAGATCCCGACCATCGCTCTGGACAGACGGGCCACGGAAGCGGCCCAGCTGATCATCGACTTCAACATCCCCATTGTGGCCGTGGTCTCCGAGAAAGGGAAGCTCATCGGCATCGTCACTGAGTGGGACGTCACCAGGGCCATGGCTCACAGCCTTCCCTCGGATACGCCTTTGACCCGGATCATGACAGCCGATGTCATATCCGTCAGTCCAGAGTCCACCATCCTGGACTGCATCCGCAGGCTGGAAAACTACGAGATCTCGGCCATGCCGGTGGTCGAAGACGATCAGGTCGTCGGCGTGGTCAGCGGGGACCTCCTGGCCAGGCGGAGCCTGTTCAGGCTGCTGCAGACCATGGCCTGAAAAGATTCTCGAGGGCTCTGCCGCAAAGGTCGGGAGCCGCCAATCATCCGATCCCGCCTGATTGACACTTGACACGCCTGTGTCCTTTAGCCTAATGTCCCAAATATACTAGAAATGGTACAACCATTGCCCTGTGCCGGCAGGGATGGCCCCCGAGCGTATGTTCAAAATTGCCAAGCAGAGCCGCGTTTTCCAGGATGTGGTCGATCAGATTCAAGAGTCCATCCTCCAGGGGCGGCTCAAGACCGGCGATGTGCTTCCTCCCGAACGGGAGCTCAGGGAGCAGTTCCAGGTCAGCCGGGGGACCCTCAGGGAGGCCCTGCGAGTCGTCGAGCAAAAGGGCTTGATCCGCATAAAGCTCGGCGCCGGGGGCGGGGCTGTCGTTCAGGTGCCCGGGAGCGAGCAGATGAGCGAGAGCCTGGCCCTGCTCATCAGGAGCCGAAGCGTTCGCCTCCGGCATCTCTCCGAGTTTCGCGAGGCCATCGAAGGGGCCATAGCCGCCACCGCTGCTGAACGGGCCTCCACGTCCGATGTTCGCCATATGCGAAAGCTCTTGAGCCAGGCTGCGGACATCCTCTCGGCCAACCCTTTGGACTGGCGGGCCTTTGTCCGGGTGGACGGGCTCTTTCACCAGGCCTTGGCCGGTACCACCGGGAATCCCATGTACATCAGCCTTCTCCAGACCATCCAGGACAACATCCACCCGTACTATGACCGCTTTCTTCCCAAAGACAAGCTGACGCTCAAGGAAAACTACGATGATCTGGTCAGCCTCCTGGAAGCCGTTGAGCAGGGCCGAGGAAGCGAGGCTGCTGGGCTGGCCAGGAGCCATGTACAAAGGTTCAACCGATACATGGAGGGAATAGAGCAGCACAATGCAGACCTCTCTTCCGCCTAGCCTTACCGGACGTCCGTTTCCTTTTCAGGCGCTGCCGTCAGGGAAGGGGAGCCTGGGAGGATCGGGCCGAAGACTGGCCTTCGCGCATCCGGTGAGGTCCGGGCTCTGCAGTCGAGGTTGCCGCGGAAGGCAGTTCAGGCGCGTCCGGTCGCACTCAAGACCATTCGCAGCGACTGACGATGGATACGGGAATGGGTTCCTTGGACACTCGACCACACAGGAGGGAGTCATGATCAGACGGTTTCTGCTCGGGAGCGTTTTCGTGGTTCTGCTCTGTCTGCTCTGGTGGGGACAGGCCCTGGCCGGTCCTGAGGGCAAGCCGATCACAATCGGTCTCTTGGCCCCGATAACCGGCACCCAGGCGGTCATGGCCGAAGACATGATCGAGGGAGCCAAGATGGCCGTTGAGGAGACCAACCGAGCCGGCGGCGTCCTGGGGCGCCCGCTGAAGCTGGTGGTCGAAGATACCGAGGTCAGGCCGGCTCCAGGGATGGATGCCGCCCGGAAGCTCCTGCAGGTGGACAAGGTTCCGGTGCTGACCGGCGGTTTTTCCAGCGGCGTCTCCCTGCCCATCGCCAAGTACGCCCAGGGTCAGGGAGCGCTCTATCTTCTGGCCGTGCCCACCTCGCCGCTCTTTCGCGACGTGGGGCCGTTCTGCATGAGCGTGACCGTGGTGGACACCTTTAAGGGCAAGGCCATCGCCGACTTTGTCGACGAGGACTCGGACAAGGACAGGATCGGGCTTATCTTCATGAACAACGCCTTTGGGAAAAAGCTCATGGAGGCCACTCAGCAGAACCTGGAGGAGCTGGGCAAGGAGGTGGTCACCACGGTCATGTACGAGCTGAACAAGGTCGATTACAAGGCCGAGCTGCAACGCCTCTACGCCAAGGATCCGGAGCTGATCATCGGGACCTGGTATGCCAAGGAAGGGCAGATCATGGCCAAGCAGGCCTATGAGATGGGCCTTCTGGATGTGAATGAGGTGCCCTGGTACGTGCCAGAGGTCACCAACAGCTTTGCCAGCGCCATCCAGGAGATACCGGAGGTGCTGAATGGAATCAAGGGTCTGGATCCCCTTCAGCCGCAGCAGCTCTTCAATGAAAAGTTCGTCGAGCGGACAGGCCATGAGCCCATCACCGCATACTCGGCCCAATACTACGATGCAGTCCGCATGATCGCCATGGCCATCAACTTCGCAGGCAGCGCGGAGCCGGCCGATATCCGGGACACCTTGTTCGAGATTGATGACTGGTACCGGGGCATGTCCTACGGCGGGGACAAGCGCTTTGATGACGATGGCATGCAGGCCTTCGCCGCCTTTCGCAAGGTTATTCTCCAAGACGGCACGATTCGGGACTACGAATGACTCCGTTTCTCAGGATAAGACGGAGCCAATGGACATAGCCCAGATTCTCGTCAACAGCATCATTAGGGCCTCGGAGCTGAGCCTGCTGGCCATCGGCCTGACGATGATTTTCGATATCCTCAAGTTCGCCAACTTCGCTCATGGCGACTACGCGATCCTGGGGGCATTCCTGGCCTATGTCTGCAATCAGATCCTCATCCTGCCCCTGGTGGCCGCTGTAGCTGTAGCTGCAGCGGCCACGGGATTCATCGGCATCGGCTTCGAGCGTGCCGTTTTCAGACCGCTCCGCCTCAAGGGGGTCAAGCCCTTCACCCTGATGATCGCCTCCATGGGAGTGGCTCTGGCCATCCGCAACGTCATCCGCATGATCTGGACAAGCCAGACCAGGAGCTACGACCTCCCGATCCTCCGTCCTCTGGAGATCTTTGGAGCCAGGGTCACTGTGGTGCAGCTGGCCATCGTCGGTGTCGGGGTTGTCTCCATGGTCGCCTTCCACCTGCTCATGAACCGCACCAAGTTCGGCAAGGCCCTTCGGGCCCTCTCGGATAACAGTGAGCTGGCCAGCGCCTGCGCCATCGACTCGGAGAAGATGGTGCGCTGGATGTGGTTTCTGGCCTGCAGCTACGGGGTGGTTGGGGGAACCATGATCGCCATGGAGCACGTTCTCTACCCCAGGCTGGGATTTGACATTCTCATCCCGGTCTTCTGTGCGGCCATCCTTGGCGGCATCGGCAACCCTTACGGAGCCATGCTCGGCGCACTGACCTTGGCTCTGTCGGAGAATGTCATCCTGGCCCTCGATCTCGGCCCGCTCCTCAATCTGGGTGGTCTCTTCGAGCTCGGGTCAGTGCAGATCAAGACCGGCTACAAGCCGGCCGTGAGCTTCATCATCCTGATCATCGTGCTCCTGTTCAGACCGAGGGGCATCCTGGGGAGGAAGTGAATGCCGCTGCTCAACTTCCTGGTCTATCTCCTGACCATGATCGGGATCTACAGCCTCTTCGCCCTGAGCCTCAATCTGCAGGTCGGCTTCACCGGTTTGATCAACTTCGGGCAGGTCATTTTCTTCTGCGTCGGCTCCTATATCTCGAGCCTCCTGGCGGTCAAGGCCGGGCTGCCCCTGGGTGTGGGCATCGCAGCGGCCATGCTGGGAAGCGGTCTGGTCGGATTCCTGATCAGCATTCCCACCAAGTCGCTCAAGGCCGACTACTGGGCCATCGCAACCCTGGCCGGCGCCGAGGCCTTTCGGCTCTTTGTCCTCAACGAGCAGTGGCTCACCGAAGGGCCCTTCGGGGTCATGAACATTCCCCAACCCTTCGCCGGCCTCATCTCCAAGGACATCTATCCGGTCTTCTACCTCCTCTTGACCGGAGCCTGCGTCCTTCTGGCCTTCCTGTTTTTGAAGCTGCTGACGGACTCGCCCTTCGGCAGGGATCTGCGAGCTGTCAGGGATGACGAGGAGCTCTGCCTCAGCCTGGGCAAGAACACCCGAAAGATCAAGCTGGAGGCCATGTTTGTGGCCGGAATGATCGGCGGCCTTGGAGGCGCCCTGTTCGCGCACTACATTACGTATATATCCCCGGAAAACTTCCGTCCCATCGAGACCTTCCTGATGTGGGCCATGATCATCGTCGGCGGACGGGGCAATCACGCCGGGGCCATACTGGGTGCGGTCATCATCCAGATATTTAATGTCTCCACGCGGTTCGTCGGCGGGTACCTGCCCATCGGCTCGGACTTCATGGCCGCTTTGCGCATGGCCATTATCGGATCGCTCATCGTCGCCTTCCTCCTGTTTCGCTCCGAGGGCTTGCTGCGGGAAAAGAAGATCGAGTTCAAGAAAGCTCACGGCAGACAGAGTGAGTGATGCATGCTTGAGGTCAACGGAGTCAAAAAGCGTTTCGGCAGCCTGAAGGCCCTCAACGGGGTGAGCTTCTTCGTCAATTCGGAATCCATCGTCGGGCTCATCGGCCCGAACGGATCAGGCAAGTCGACCCTGTTCAATATCATCTCCGGATTCTCCCCCCTTGACGCCGGCGAGGTCCGGCTTCGAGGGGAGCGCATCGACGGGCTGTCGCCGGACCGGATCGCCAAGAAAGGCATCTGCCGTACATTTCAGGTCAGCAGGGCCCCGGAACGTTTGACCGTTCTCGAGAACATGCTTCTCGCCGCTAAGGATCAGACCGGGGAGGATCCTTTCAGCTCACTGCTCCGGCGTATGGCCGTCTCCCGCTCGCAGAAGGCCAACCTCGAGCAGGCCATGGAGCATCTCGAGCTGCTCAAGCTTTCCCATCTGGCAAACGAGTATGCCAGCAATCTCTCCGGGGGACAGAAGAAGCTCCTTTCCCTGGGCCGGACCTTTATGCGGGACGCCGATTGCATACTCCTGGATGAGCCCACCGCCGGCGTCAATCCGAGCCTGACCTCCGAGCTGGTCAAGGCCATCCGGACCATTCAGGGGGAGCGGCACAAGGCCTTTTTGATCATCGAGCACAGCATGAAGGTCATCAGCGAGATCTGCGACAGAGTCTGCGTTCTCAACTTTGGAGAGCTTCTGGCCGAGGGCAGTCCCGAAGAAATCCAGCAGGACGCGAGGGTCTTGGAGGCCTACCTGACGAGCGCCCGGGAGGAGACCTGATTTTCAAGGGCCCAGGTCCTCAAGAGGATTGAGCTTATGCCCCTGCTTGAAGTCGACCAGGTCGTCTCCGGATACGGCAGGACGAAGATCCTGCACGGGGTCTCGATTGCCGTCGATCGGGACGAGATTATAACCATTATCGGTCCGAACGGCTGCGGCAAATCGACTCTGTTCAAGACCGTCATGGGGTACCTGCCCCCCATGTCAGGGAGCATCCAATTCAATGGCCGCGATGTCAGCGCCCTCCGGCCCAATGCACGGGTGGAAATGGGCATGGCCTATGTCCCTCAGCTCAACAATGTCTTCCCGTCCCTGACCATCGAGGAGAACCTCGAGATGGGCGGGTTTTCCAAGGACAAGGAGTCCCTGCAGCGGGGGTTCGACTATGCCTATACGACGTTTCCCGTGCTCAAGGAGAAGATTAAAGCCCGGGCCTGGAGCTTGAGCGGAGGGCAGCGGCAGATGCTCGGCATGGCTATAGCCTTGATGACCGAGCCTCAGCTGATTCTGCTCGACGAGCCATCGGCCGGTCTCGATCCCAAGACGACGGACAAGGTCTTCCAGCAGATCAGGGACATTCACGAGCAAGGCATCGGTATTGCGATCATTGAGCAGGATGCCAAGCGCTCCCTGCAGATATCCCATCGCGGCTACGTTCTGGCCATGGGCCAGAATCAGCTCGAGGACAGGGCTGACAGGATTCTTGACAATGAAGAGATCAAAAAGGCCTATTTGGGTGGCTGAGCACACGGCTGCCTTGTGCCTGGAAGAGGATTGAAAGGACGCTGTCACAAGCTATGGAGGACAAAGCGCTCCTCTTTGACCATCGCCGAGAGCTCCACTTCCGGGCTTGGTTACTGGGAACCCGGCTGGATGTCCGCGAGTTCGAGCGCATTAAGAGCCTGATCTTGAGCCCGCTGACGAATACGGGCAGGGAAGGTCGGCTATGCCGTGCTGTACCGCCCTGGAGCTTCTGCATAATCGCCAGAGCATCTGCCTGGAGTGGTACATCGTGGTGCTCATTCTCATCGAGGTCGTGCTCGTTGTATACGACAACCTGGCCGGCTAAGGCCGGTTCAGAGCCGGGGAGCCCGAAGATCCAAGCCGGGGGGAGGGACAAGCCATGATCAAGGAAGCCGAGGACAGCCTGCGCCGGGGATCCGAGTCTTTGGCTCTGCTGGAGCGGCAGAACCTCAAGCACCCGGAAATCCTGACGAGCGCCCAGCAAGCGGTGGAATGCTTCGCCAGAGCCCTGTATGCCCTTCTGGAGCTCGATTTTCGCTTCAGCCATGAGGCCTTGCTGGCCGTGTCCAAAGAGGAGGGCAAAGCGCTGCTTCAGGAGGAGCTGCAGACAATCGCCGAGGTTGAGGTGCCCGCACTCTTCCCCTATGCCGATTGGATGCCCAAGATCGCCTTTCTGGCCTTCTCCTGGAGCAGCTATCGGGAGCAGGTCGAGGCGGCGTCGCAGCATCTGGGCAAGCCTGTGAGCGCCTTTTTCGGCAGGGAGGAGGCCAGGGCCGCCCTGGAGCAGGCCAGGCTCTGTCACAAGGCGGCCAAGTCCCTGCTGGAGCTCAAAAGGTAGGCATTCCTCCGGCTCTCAAGGGGAAAGGCTTCCCAACGGGCGATTCCAGTCCAAAGCCGCGTTTCCCGAGACCGCAGCCCTCCCCGCCTGCTCTCGATTGCCAGGGAGGGTTCAGGCCGGACGCCCCCCCTCGATCTGATACAGGTGCACGTCCCTTTGCGGATAGGGAATGCTGATGCCACCCTCGTCAAAGGCCTTCTTGATCCGCTCTATCAGATCGAAGCGGACATTCCAGTACTCCGATGTCTTGACCCAAGGCCGGACGACGAAGTTGACGCTGCTGTCCCCGAGCTCGGAAACGGCGATAACCGGTGCCGGCTCGGGCAGCACCCGCTCTTCGGCCTCGATTATCTCGCGGATGATGCTCCTGGCCTTGTCGATGTCATCCTGATAGCTGATACCGAAGACCAGATCGAGGCGGCGAGTCTCGTTGGCGGTCACATTGACGATCTCGTTGCCCAGTATCCTGGCATTGGGTATGTAGATCGTCTGGTTGTCGGGAGTGAGCAGCTCGGTGTTGAAGATGCTGATGGTGCTGACCGTTCCGGAGGTTCCGGCAACAGTAACGTAATCGCCGATTGCGAAGAAGCGGAAGATGATGAGCATGACCCCTGAGGCGAAGTTGGACAGGGAGTCCTTGAGGGCCAGCCCAACGGCCAGGCCGGCCGCACCGAGTATGGCTAAAAACGAGGTGATGTTGATGCCGATTTGTCCCAAGGCGGCGACAATGACGGCGATCATTACGGTGTAGTAGATGATGCCTTTGACAAAGGGAATCAAGGTTTGGTCAATCTTTCGTTTTTCCAGCATCCTGCTGAAGAAGGTGCGGATCTTTTTGGCCAGGACGTTGCCGATAATCAGGATCAGGATGGCCAGAACAATCCGGATGCCGTACTCGCTGAGCCAGAGAAGCAGCTGATCGCTGAAGCCGGCAAGCATTTGGATCGGCGATGCACTATCGGTCATGGCGGTTACCTCTCGTGGAAAGGGTTGACGCGGCAGGGACTCTTCTCCATTGATGAATGTTTTGCCAAGGGCCGGGAAAAGTCAAGAGCTTTGAGCTGAGAGGTTTCGAGCTGTCCGGTTGCTCGGAAGGGAGAATATGAGGTCAGAGGTGGGAGCCATCGGCGACGGGAACGCATTCAGTTTCGACTTTCCCCAGAGCCCGACTTTGGAATGCCTCTTCCTGGCGCCTGATACCGTAAGGATGACCTGGGGCGGAGGGCCTGAAAAGCCTTCCGCAGCCGTCGTATCGGAGCGCCTCGACCCCGAGACGGAGGTGACCCTTCGGGAGACTGTCTCTGGGTGGTCATTGAGCAGCTCGGAAATGGCTTTGGCTATCAGCTGGCTCGGCCAGGTCGACTTCTTTGATGCGGCAGGGTGCTTGCTGCGCCGGGATGATCCCCCCCAGCCGGGCCCTGCTGGCTGGCGTTTGCTCTCGCAACTGCATCCTGAAGAGAGGCTGCACGGGCTGGGGCTCCGCTCGGCCGGCTTGAACCTGCGGCCGGGAACCTACCGGCAATGGAACCGCGATCCCGGAGGGTCTTATGGGCCCGGTGATGATCCTCTCTATTTGTGCATCCCCGTCCTGCTCGGGCGGAACCGTAGCGGCAGCTACCTGCTTTTTTTCGACAATCCCTTTGAGGCAACCTTCAGCCTATCCAGACATCCTCCCCGCGCAGAGTGCAGCTTTTCCGGAGGCCCGATCCGCTACTATGTGAGTATGGGACCGCCCAAGCGCCTGCTGGAGGGCTACACCGAGCTGACCGGCAGGCCTCCCCTGCCGCCCCGCTGGGCCCTGGGCTTTCACCAGTCCCGCTGGGGGTATCGCGGGCAGGGCGAGGTGCGCAGCATCGTTCAAGGGTTCCGGAATCGTGGCTTGCCCCTGGAGGTCCTGCATCTGGATATCGACCACCTGCGAGGCTACCGCGTCTTCACTGTGGACAAGCGTCGTTTCCCGAGCCTTCCGGGTTTGGCTGAAGAGCTCCGCGAGCAGGGGGTCCGTTTGGTCAGCATCGTCGATCCGGGTGTGAAATGCGAGGTGGCCTTCCCCCTGTATCGGGAAGGACGGAAGCACGGCTATTTTTGCTTCCTGCCCGGAGGTGAGGAGCTTCGGGCCAGGGTTTGGCCGGGCTGGTGCGCTTTTCCCGATTACACCTGTCCCCGGATCAGGCATTGGTGGGGCGAGCAGTACGAATCCCTTCTCGACCAGGGGGTTTCCGGGTTCTGGCACGACATGAACGAGCCGGCCACCTTTGAGGACGAGCAGGAGAACACCTTCCCGCTCCAGGTACAGCACCATTTGGAAGGCTATCCAGGTGATCACCGCGAGGGGCACAATGTCTATGGCCTGACCATGGCCCGGGCTGGCTACGATGGGCTTCGCAGGCTGAGGCCGGAGAAGCGGCCCTGGATCCTCAGCCGTTCAGGCTGGGCAGGCTTGCAGCGCTACGCCTGGAACTGGACCGGGGATGTGGAAAGCAGCTGGGAAGCCCTGCGCATGTCTCTGCCGTCCATACTCAACCTGGGCCTGTCCGGCATCCCCTTCAGCGGTCCGGATATCGGGGGGTTCAGCGGCTCGCCTTCGAGGGAGCTCTTTCTGCGTTGGTTCCAGCTGGCTGCCTTTCTCCCCTTTTTCCGCAATCATGCGGCCTGGGACACTGAGCCTCGGGAGCCGTGGCGCTTCGGAACCAGGGCCGTGAGTATTGTCCGGGACATCCTGACCCTTCGAAGTCGGCTCCTCCCCTACCTCTATACCCTCTGCTGGGAAGCCGCGCAGTGGGGATATCCGCCGGTGCGCCCGCTATTCTGGGACATTCCCGCCGACCCTTCTCTGGGCGGGGTCCAGGATGCCTTCTTGCTCGGCAGCCACCTGTTGGTCGCACCGGCCTTGGAGGACCGCATCAGACGGCGGGAGGTCCAGCTGCCACCTGGAGCCTGGTACCATTTTTGGGACGACGCGCTGCTCTCCGGCGGCTGCAAGGCCTCCCTGCCAGCACCCCTGGAGCGCATTCCCCTGCTCGTTCAGGCCGGGACAGTCCTGCCCATGGAACGGGGCTCTCGGCTCAAGCTGCATATCTACCCTCCGTCTCAAGAAGGACAGGGAGGCGAGAGCCGGCTCTACTCAGATGCTGGCGACGGGTTCGGAGCCTCGCGCCTGGATCGCTTTCGGCTCGAACGGGGCAGCAGCACGTTCAGGCTGCTCTGGACAAGTCAGGGCAGCTTTCCCTGGCCATACCGAGAGGTCCTGATGCAGCTGCACGGTTTCAGGCCGAAAGCCGTGCAGATTGACGGGATCGAGCTCCGTCCCTCCCGGCAGACCCTGAAAAGCGGCCGGTTCACCGAAGCGATCATCTCCCTGGATACCGGTTAGCCCTCCCATATGAGTCCGCATGCGCCGATCAGTTTTGCGGGCCCCCCAATCCATCCCTGCTGGGCGCGGGCTTGGCAAGGTGTTTTTTCAGGCTTCGTTCTGCCTGGACCGCAGGAATGAGGGATTGTCACTCTCAGGGTTTTCTTCATCAGGGAGCTCGGGTCCAAAAAATCCCCCTTGTGTGCTCGGTGCATTAGGCTTAGTCTAAAAAACTCGAGGTTTTCAGCCGGCAGGACTGCTTCAGCGATGAGCAAGGGATCCTGAACAGTATGGCGGCGCGGCTCGTCCGAGCGGCTAAAGACGGGCAGCCGGGCAGGCAAGCCTGCTGGTATCCCTCGTCCCCGACGAGCTGATCAGCAGGATGTTCATCAATGAGGAGGGATTGGCATGCAGCAAGGACACACCGACTACTTCCAGACGCTTTACGAGGTGGTCAAAGCCATCAACGCCAGCCTCGACCCCAAGGAGGTCCTCAGCCGGGTAGCCGAGAAAACGAGCTGGGCCATGGGCGTCAAGGCCTGTAGCATCAGGCTGCTGAGTCAGGACACGAAGTATCTCCAGGCGGGTGCGAGCTTTGGCTTGAGTCAGGCCTACCTGCGCAAAGGACGGATTGAGGTGGCCAAGAGCGGTATCGATCAGGAGGTGCTGGCTGGAAAGACCGTATATATCGGCAATGCCTGCACGGACGAGCGCTTTCAGTATCCGGAGGCCGCCAAGCGGGAAGGCATCGGCTCGGTGCTGGCCGTTCCCCTCAGCTTGCGGGGCCAGGAGGTGATCGGCGTCTTGCGGGTCTATGCCGCAGAGCAGCGGGAGTTCTCCAATGCCGAGGTGGATTTCCTTAAGGCCATGTCCGACCTCTGCGCCCTGGCCATCAAGAACGCCCTGGCTTATGATCGGCTCAAGCACGAGCATGAGCTCCTGTATGAGTACTCCTACCAGCTTTTCGAGGATTGATCGTGTCCAGCCTCGAAAAGGGCGTCTGAAAAAGCCTGACCGGACAGCGCAGGGCTGGAGAGCTCCTGTGCGAGCCTAAGGAGGGGATCGAACATATGAGGCGTTTACGTATAGGCATCAACGGATTCGGGCGGATTGGACGACAGGTGCTCAAGGCCATGCGCCAGAGATACCCGGAGGACTTTGAGGTCGTGGCCATCAACGATCTCTTCGATGTGCAGAAAAACGCCAATCTGCTCCGGTTCGACTCCACCTACGGCCGGTTCCAGGAGGAGGTCAGGGTTGAGAACGAGGTCATGTCCATCGGCGACTGGTCCATCGCCAGCCTGGCTGAAACGGATCCAACCCGGCTCCCTTGGGAAGATCTGGATGTGGACGTGGTCATCGAGTCCACGGGCATTTTTCGAACGCGCTCTCAAGCGGCCCAGCATCTGCAGGCCGGCGCCAGGAAGGTGATCATCACCGCGCCGGCCAAGGAGGAAGATCTGACCGTCGTCCTTGGCGTCAACGAGCAGAGCTACGACCCGGAGTCCCACCACGTCGTCTCCAACGCTTCCTGCACGACGAACTGCCTGGCTCCGGTCGCCTCGGTGCTCCATAAGGCCTTTGGCATCGACAGGGGATCGATGTGCACTGTTCATGCCTATACCAATGACCAGCGCATTCTGGACTTGCCCCATAAAGACCCCAGACGGGCCAGAGCGGCTGGTACCAACATCATCCCGACGACCACGGGTGCGGCCAAGGCTGTGGGGCTGGTCATCCCCGATCTGGCCGGTCGCATCGACGGCTATGCCATGCGCGTGCCGGTTCCCACCGTGTCCGTGGTCGATTTTACCGCCCTGCTCAAGTCGCCGACAAGCACCGAAGAGCTCAACCGAGAGCTCAAGACAGCCGCTGATGGCCTGCTGAAGGGCATCCTCGATTACTGCGAGTATCAGCTCGTGTCTTCGGACTTCATCGGCGATCCGCATTCGGCCATTGTCGATCCCGAGTTCAACTCGGTCAGGGACGGCACCTTGGCCAAGGTCATGGCCTGGTACGACAATGAGTGGGGCTACTCCTGCCGGGTGGCCGATTTAGCCAAGCTGATGCAGGACATGGGCATTTCGTGAAAGTCAGCTCAATAGATCGGCAATTGGCCCGATCCAGGCCAGGAAACCCAAGGGGAGTTATCGGGTATTTCTCCTGATTGCCTCCAGGCTTTCTTGACTTGGAGAGGCCAGCCCCTGTACTCTCTTTGAAGAATAGTTCTCATTCTTTTCTGCAACCGCCTGCCGCCTTCAGCCAAGGCTGAGCGGACGGGCAAACATTCAGGGAGGGGGCTATGCGCAGTTCGGATATTAAGTCCTACTTGGCCGGCATATGCGTGGCTGCATTGCTGGCCGGCTCAGGCCTGGCCATGCCCAAGGCGGCTGTCGGCGCTTCCGGCTGAAGCTCTTGAGGCAAGGCCGAGGACAGTGCCGGGAGCACTGGAGACAGCAAGAGCAAGTCTAAGGGCGAGCCGCAGCCAGGGCACGAGGGCCAGCAGGGTGCCCAGAATGCCACCGGGCAGCACCAGGGTCAGGAACAACCGCGCGGCGGTAGCGGCTGAGGCTAGCGAGCAAGAGTACCGTGCGTACTCGCGACGAGGCGCCGAGCAGAGGGTCCTGCCTCTGCTCGGCATGAGTGAATGGAACCGACCACGAGACATGGACAGCCCTCAACCATCAGGTGAGAACGGCAGCCATGGAGCGCTGGGCATGGCGCCAGGCGATCTCGAAGTCTTTTTTCCGCTGACCTGGGAGCAGCTTCCGGGAGAGGCCCTGAGGGACCTACAGAGAGAAGCCCCGAATGGCGATGCCCTCCCCGAATGGCTGCAGGCGGGTCTCGAGCGTTACGGCCTGCCCGGGTATTTGCCGGAGATGGCCAGATTGGAGCTCGCTGTTCAGGACTGCTCGCAGTATTCAAGCCGAATCGAGAAGCATCCCCGGGAGGAGACCCTCAACCCGTCACTCAGAGTGCTTCACCTCGATTGGACCGGCCTGCTGGAGCTCATCCGAGCAAGGCTCGGCGGAGATGGGAGCCAGCGGAGCCGCGAACCCAAGCCGGGCCAAGCGATTGCTTTGCTCTGGTGGGACCCGGGAAGCACCCGGGTTTGGCTCGAGGCTGCCGGCAATGAGGACCTCCTCGTTTTGAAAGTGGTGGCCGAAGGCCTCGACCTCAGCTCTCTGGCTTCTGAGCACGGCCTGAGGCCCTCGCTGCTGAAGACCCTCATCCAGCAGGCCAGAAGCAAAGGGCTCGTCCTCGGGCCTGCCTCCGGCATCCGCAGGGACCAGGCCGTTGTCCCTACAGACAGCCCCTGGTCAGTCTCGCATGACCGGCCGGAGATCTTCACCCTGCAATGGCACCTGACCCAGGCCTGCGACCTGCACTGCAGACACTGCTACGATCGCAGCCAACGCCGCACCATGTCCCTGGATGAGGCTGTGCGCGTCATCGGTGACCTGGCTAGCTTTTGCGACACAAAGCACGTCCGCGGCCAGGTAACCTTCACTGGGGGCAACCCCCTTCTCTATAAGCATTTCCAGGCGGTTTACCAGGCAGCAGCCGATCAAGGGTTTATCCTGGCCCTTCTTGGCAATCCCACGGATGATGCTACCCTGGAGAAACTCCTTGAGATCGAGCCCCCGTCCCTGTTTCAGGTCAGCCTGGAGGGGCTGGAGGAGCACAACGACTTCATACGGCAGCCGGGCCATTTTCAACGGACGCTCCATTTTCTGGACCGTTTGCGGGACTACGGCATTCCCTCGCAGGTCATGCTCACCCTGACCGAGGCCAACCTGGACCAGGTCCTGCCCCTGGCCGAGGTCCTGCGGGACCGGGTTGACCGCTTGACCTTCAACCGGCTCTCCATGGTTGGTGAAGGAGCGGCTTTGCGCCTGCCTGACCCGGAACGCTATGGCCGCTTTCTGGAGGACTACCTTCAGGGCGCCAGGGAAAACCCGGTTCTGGGGCTGAAGGATAACCTGCTCAATCAAGTTCTGCTCTCTAGGGGCGACAAGACCTTCGGCGGCTGCACCGGTTTCGGCTGCGGTGCCGCCTTCAACTTCGTGACCCTGCTTCCAGATGGCGAGGTGCATGCCTGCCGCAAGCTCCCCTCGCCCATCGGAAACATCCACGAGGCTGGCCTGGAAGCGATCTATGACAGTCCCGCGGCCGAAAGGTACCGTACGGCCCCGGAGGCCTGCAAGGATTGCAGACTCCGGCCGGTCTGCCGGGGATGTCTCGCCGTGACGCACAGCTTCGGGCTGGATGTCTTCACGGATCGTGACCCATTCTGCCCCGGTCTTGTGCAGGTCTGAGCACCACGATTGGCCTGCCGTCTCCAAACCCTTATGCCTGCGGGGCCGCAGGTACAACGAAGCATGAACTTTGAGCATGCTTCTCACTCAACCCAGAGTGGGTGCTCATCATCCAAGGAAGGACGAAGGATGTCCATAGTTGCCGCCCGGAAGGAAATCCTCTGCTCAGGCTGCGCCTATCGCGGACCATCCAGGATAGCAGGAACCAGGTACAAGCCTCTGGTTATGCTCGGCCTGCTGACCGGGCTGTCAATTTGCTCCTGGCCGCTGCTCCTTCTGGCCGCCCCCTACGCCCTGTGGGCCTTTGCCAAACCAGCACAGCACATTTGCCCCCATTGCCGGAAGCCCGGCATCCAAGTGGGCTGAGATCCCGGAGGCTTGGATTGGCAACACAACAAGCGGTCCATTTCTGGGAGGGCCCATGCATCTCTTGAGAAGAGCCTTGAGCGTGTGCATCCTTTGCCTCATTGCGGGCTGCGCTGCCACGAACGGCCCTGGTCCGGAATGGATCAACCTAAAGAGCGGTCCGGGCTTGGACGGTGTCCTTGGGAACATCGACGCCTTTATTGGACGAGAGGTCCTTTGGGGCGGGCGGATCGTTCGTTCCGTGAACAGAGAGGAAGGGACGCTTCTGGAGGTTCTCGAGCAGCCGCTGGGCTCCAGAGGCAGGCCTGAAAGCGGCGATCGGTCGGCTGGCCGTTTTCTGTTCCTCTACCCAGGTTATCTGGAGACCTTGATCTACAGCCAGGGAAGGGAGGTCACTGTCTCAGGCCGGCTGATCGGCTCAAGGACCTTGGACCTGCAAGAGATCGAGTACACCTACCCCCTGATCACCTCCGAGGACATCCATCTCTGGGAGGCCGAGCCCGAGGTGATCCGGTTTGAGCATACCTATCCCTACGGCCGACCCTCCACCTACCCGTCCCCTTGGTACTGGCGCTGGGACTATTGGTAAAACAGACGCTCCATGGCCATCCGGCCCAACCCGGCCACAGCTTTCGGCAAGGCGCGCAGCAACGGGGGCGAGCTATCCAGGTGGACAACCCACCCCGCTTCGGAGAGGCAATTATGAAGATCGTCTTTCATGAGCGCTATCTGGACGAGTACTCACGGGACCCGGCAGCCAAGCGGGGCCGGCTGGACAAGGCCTGGCAGGATCTCAGGCCGCTTTATGAGCTCATCGAGCCGGACATGGCCGAGGAGGCCGATATCCTGCGTGTCCATAGCCAGCAGCACTTCGAGATGCTGACCGGCAGCCCATATCTGTTCATGATGGCCTTGCTGTCCGCTGGAGGAGCCATTGCTGCAGCAGAGCTGGCTGTTCAGGGTGAGCCGGCCTTTGCCCTGATCCGCCCGCCGGGCCATCATGCCACAGTCGATGATTGCTGGGGATTTTGCTGGTTCAACAACATGGCCATAGCCCTGGAGAGGCTCCGGCAGACCGGGCGGATCGAGACTGCCTTTATTCTGGATATCGATCTGCATTTCGGCGACGGCACGCAGGAGATCTTTGCCGAACGGCCCGAGATAACCTACTTCAGTCTCGGTGATCTCAAAGACCTGCCGGCTCGTCTGGAGGCCGTGGATGAATGCGATATTCTGGGCATTTCAGCCGGGTTTGACCGGCATGCCCTGGACTGGGGCGGTCTGATGGAAACCGAAGACTATCGGATAGTCGGCAGGCAGGTCGCCAAGGCCGTCAGGAGGCTCTGCCCTGGAAAAGTCTTCGCCTTGCTGGAGGGAGGCTACAACCCCGATGCGCTCAGCTCGAGCATCAAAGCCTTGCTTGAGGGCTTGGAGGACCCTGGAGAGATCGGCTGAGCGGATGGTCAGGACAGGGTTCAGGGTTCGGGGATGGTGGGCTCTGCTTCGACGACAGCAACCGCCCGGCAAGGGGAACCGGAGCAGCCAAACAGGGACAGGGGCAGCACGATCAGCCGGCAGCTCGGATGTGGTATCCGGGTCAAGCCTTTGGCCGACTCGAGGATGACCGTGCCGGCGCCGAGCAGTGCCAGGTGAATGCCTTGACCGGGATCGTCGAGGGGGCTCGGGGACGGGGTATCCAGCCCGAGGAGGGTCAGGCCCTGCTCAGCCAGGAGCTCTGCCGCTGCCAGGGACAGGACGGGGAAACCGCGGAAGTACTCCGCGGAATGGAAGTGTTGGTCCCAACCCGTTCGAAGGAGCAGCCGCTGGGGAAATCCGGATGCTGGCAGGCGTTCGGCGAGCTCTTCCCGACGGATGATGTCGCCGGCGCCTTTGTCTGAAAAGTCGACCAGGCGGGCCTCCCCCACGAGTGTTTCCAGGGGAAGCTGGTCGATGGTCGCTCCGCCCGGGATGAAATGGGCCGGGGCATCCAGATGCGTGCCCAGGTGGTTGTTGAAGGTGAGGCGCTGGACCGCACAGGCGTCCGTCTCAAGGCTCAGGAGATGGTCAACGGCCGGCTGGGGATCTCCGGGAAGGACGGGCATGTCCTGCCGGATGGGGTGCGTCAGATCGATCAGGCGTTCACTGCTCATGAATCCCGGTGCCTCCACTGTTTGACATTTCAGCCGGCCCGGGTAGTCTCAGAGAGGCCTCGGAAGGCAGGACGCGAAAGCCGTCCGGCCATTTCGGCCACTCCAGGGAAACGGCCGGCATGGAACACACCATTGTGGGCGAAGGGGGCAGACGGTTTGCACGCTGAGAGCCGATTGGCGGGGGCATTGTCCCGCTTACGTTCGTGCGATCCAGGCGAAAACTCGGCCATCCAAGGAGGCAGAATGCTCAGCATTCTCTGCTTCCTAAACACTCAGGTGCAGTCCCTGGACCAGCTCAACGGCCTGCCTGGGCCTTCTCCTCGACCTTGGCAAGCTTCTTTAGCCGATCGTGGTAGTAGATGACGTAGGTTTTCCTGGAGTCCTCGCGGAAGCTGATAACGATCTTGTGCTCGCCCTGCTCGATGCGCTTCAGGCCAAAGACGTTCATCAGCCCGGAGAGCAGGCCGGACTCGACCGGTCCATAGCGGTTCTGCAGATGCCGGAGGATGGTCCGGTGGTTCGATTTGGCCTGATCTACGGTGGTTGCGGTGCTGACGCCGCAGATTCCATAAATCTTTTTGGACTCTGGAGTGATCGAGAGGTAGTAGCGGTCGAACATGGGGAGCTCGTTGCGCGGGGTGAACTCGTAAACGGTGTGGCCGGTAAAGGTGTCTGTGGACAGAGCATGGGTCATGTCGAAGGTTTGGCCGAAGCTGACCCCGAAGGCCCCGTGGATGCTTTCCGTTGCTTGGAGCGGTGCGGCCAGGCAAGCCGCAAGCAGAAACACGGACACGGCAAAAGTCAAAGAACGAAGGCTGACGTAATGAAACATAGAACACCTATCCAAGGGAAATGAGCCCAACCCATATCTGAAAGATTCCTTCCTGGCAAGGGGAAATTTTCAACCTCGCTTCGGTCAGGCGGAAAACCCTTGGAGGCTGGGCCCATTGCGAGGCAGAAAGCTTGAGCAGGCGAGGTCTTAGGCTGAACCACTCGAAGGAAGTGGAGGAGGTTCCAGTGTCTCTTGCGGATCTTCAGGCAGGTCGGGAGAAGGGGCGATCGGGGGACCTCAGAGCCCTGGACGTGACCCTGCTGGGCTTTGCCGTGGCCATCGGCGCCCTGGCTGGGTTCGGCGCCCTGGCCTTTCGCAGCCTGATCGAGCTCTTCTACTTCCTGTTCTGGTCCTCGGGGGCCAGCTTTATGGAGCAAGTCGCTGCCACACCTTGGTGGCTCAAGCTGATCATCCCCTGCCTGGGAGGGCTGGCCGCTGGACCGATCATCACCTTCTGGGCTCCTGAGGCCAGGGGACCTGGGGTGCCAGAGGTCATCGTCTCGGTCACCAGCCGGCAGTCGACCATCCGACATCGGGTCACCTTCCTCAAGGGCTTTGTGACCAGCCTGCTCCTCGGGACGGGTGCTTCGGTGGGACGGGAAGGCCCGATCGTCCAGATCGGGGCCTCGGTTGGTTCCTCCCTGGCCCAGCTCTTCAGGCTCCGACCTGAGCTCAGGCGGCTCTGCCTAGCCTGCGGGGCGGCCGCCGGTATCTCGGCCACCTTCAATGCGCCAATCGCCGGCTCTATCTTCGCCATGGAGATCATCCTCATGAACATCGAGGTCTCCTTCATCAGCCATATCGTCGTGGCCTCGATCACCGGATCGGTCCTTTCACGCATCTTCTGGGGGGAGTTTCCGGTCTTCAAGGCCGTCCCCTTCGTGCTGGAGAGCTACTGGGAGCTCTTACCCTACCTCGGGCTGGGCCTCACGGCCGGTCTGGTGGCCATCATCTTTGTGCGCTCCATCTACGGCCTGGAAACCGTCTTCAGCCATATCGGCCTGCCTGAATGGCTGAAACCGGCTCTCGGCGGCCTGGCCCTCGGCGGCATTGCCCTCGCCCTGCCCCAGGTCCTCGGTGTGGGCTATGATACGATCAATGTGGCCCTCTCGGGAGGTCTGGCCCTATCCTTCGCCCTGCTCCTCCTTGGCGGCAAAATTGCGGCCACCTCCCTGTGCATCGGCTCCGGAATGAGTGGAGGCATCTTCGCCCCGTCCTTGTTCGTCGGGGCCGCTCTGGGAACGGCAGTCGGGCTCGGGACCATGGAGTTTTGGCCGGTGGACACCCTCCATCCGTCATATTTCGCTCTGGCCGGCATGGGGGCAGTCGTCTCAGGCACGACCCTGGCGCCAATCACGGCCATCGTGACCATCTTTGAGCTGACCCTGCAGTACCAGATTATTCTGCCGCTCATGCTGGCCTGTATCAGCTCGACCCTTGTGGTCCGTTTCCTGTTCGGATACTCCGCCTACGAGGTGAAGCTCTTGCGCCGAGGGGTCAATATCGTGCGGGGACACGACGTGGGGGTGCTTCGAAACCTTCTGGTCCGCGACTTCATGCGCACGGACTATGTCAGCGTTCCCGAAAATCTGCCTCTGGGTGACCTCTATACCCGTCTCCTGGAGGCAGCCTATCCGCATTTTGTTGTCCTGGACTCGGCCGGTCAGCTGGCCGGAGTGGTCTCCTTCAGAGATCTGCGCAGGGTCCTGCCCAGGATGGACGAACATCGAGACACCATGACCACAGCTGACATCATGAGCCGGGAGGTTGTCTCTGTCTGGGCCTTGGACAACCTGGAGAAGGCCCTGCATGTCTTCGAGGAGCAACGCATCTCTTTTGTTCCAGTGCTCCAGAGCGGCGAGCAGGGCACGGTGGCTGGAATATTGACCAAGGACGACCTTTTGAGTGCCTATGACCAGAAAGTCCTCAAGGATCGAGTCCTGTCCAGACGGTCGTGAGGGCGATAGTCATGGGGCGGGCGCGGCAGATGAGGCCCTGCACGAGCGTCTCATTCGGCGGCTGTGGTTTCCGGTTCCTGGGAGAGCTGCATGATGTAGCGGTTAATGGCCTCGATCTGCTGGATTTGCTCTTTCATAAGCAAGGTGTAGGTCAGCTTGTGGACCATCAGGTAGAGCAGGAAGATCAGGGAGAAGATGGCAATGAGGCTTCGGCCTGGCTTGTTCTGCATGATGTCGGCGATCACCGGCGACATGGTAATCCCCAGGAGAATGACCAGGGCGAAATCGAGCAGGGCGATTCCGGGCCCCTTGTTCGGCTTGGCCACTTGACGCTTCTCCTCCAGGGTACCATTGCTCTCGTTGAAGAGGTAGTAGGCGATCTTCTGATTCGGATCCGACGTGTCATAGCCGAAAACAGCATAGACGCGATCGCCTTCCTCGACCTCGGCGTGCCAAGGGACATCGATCTCCAGCTCTTCATCTTCCGCGGCGAAGAGCAGCTGCTGGGTTTTGCCGTACTTGGAGAGCTCAAGCACCTCGCCACGGGCCCATTCGATAACAAAGTGCGAGTCTTTGACCGGAAACTCCCTGCTGGCAGATCCTTCCTGCATGGAGACAGCTCCTTGTGAATGACGAGCCCTCGAGCCTCAGCGCTTCGCATCGGGAGGCAGGGTTGAGACCCGAGCTCGTGCCTGCACCGATGGAACGCCTGCGTATCCGTTATGAGCAATGTCCTTTCTCTTATCCTGTCTTTCCGAAGCATTGTCAATCATAGAGGATGGATGACCACGCGCCGGTAAGGCTCTCTCCCTTCGCTCTCGGTGATCAGGCCATAACGCTCGGCGATCTGATGCTGCAGCGAGCGCAGAAAGTTGTTCTGCGGCAGGAGCTCTACGGGCTGTCCAGATTCAAAGACCTGGTTTACGGCATTCTCGGCCGCTTGAACAGCCTCCTTCTCCTCCTGACTATCTCCCTGGGGCAAAAAGATGGAGCGCAGAAAATGCTCCATCTGGGTCAGGGTGTTGTTGCGCACGACATGCAGAGGCACGCCGCTTGACTGGAGGTCGCGCAGCTTCCTGGGACGGCGTTTTTCGTGGGTCTTATGGGTCAGGATGACGTCGGCCGACTCTAGCTCCTTGACCATGGTCGCCGGAACCTTAAGCTTTCCGATGGCCCGATCCAGCCTATCCCGGTTCACCCCGTACGTATAGATGCGCAACGGCCTGTGCACTTGGGCAAGAGAGGCGAGATCGGCCTCAGAGCCGGGCTGCGTCTGGCCCTGTTGTGAAACGGGCTTGCCCGCCTCCTGCTCGATCTCGACCTGACCGTCGGCCTTGCGCACCCGGATCTCTGGCTCGAGAACGGCGCCCCTGAGGAAGTCGTCGACCACACGGGCCAGCGGCGTATGAATGGCCAGTCGGTCCTGATCTTGGATCTCGACCAGGACCTGAAAGGTCGGCGGAGCCTTCCGCTCCAGCACGGTTTTTTGGGTCCGGCGGCGTCTGGCCTCTTCATCGGACAGGGTCACGGCCTGAATCCCGCCAATCAGGTCGGACAGGGTCGGGTTCTGGGTGAGATTGTCCAAAGTGTTGCCATGGGCGGTGGCGATAAGCTGAACGCCCCGTTCGGCGATTGTCCTGGCGGCCGCAGCTTCGGCCTGGGTCCCGATCTCGTCGATGACCACGACCTCCGGCATGTGGTTTTCCACTGCCTCGATCATGACTGCATGCTGCCTGTCAGGCGAGGGGACCTGCAGGCGCCGGGCCCGTCCGATGCCGGGATGAGGGATGTCGCCGTCGCCGCCGATCTCGTTGGAGGTGTCCACAATGACTACGCGCTTGCCGAGCTCGTCGGCCAGGACCCTGGCCGACTCGCGAAGGAGCGTGGTTTTGCCCACTCCGGGGCGTCCAAGCAGGAGCAGGGAAGCTCCTTGCTCGATGACATCACGGAGGATGTCAACGGTCCCAAAGATGGCCCGCCCCACCCGGCAGGTCAAGCCGATAATATCCCCCATGCGGTTGCGGATGGCCGAGATACGGTGCAGGGTCCTTTCAATGCCGGCCCGGTTATCGCCGGTGAAGGTGCCGACGCGGCTGATGACGTACTCGATGTCCTCACGGGATACCGGGACGTCCGAGACATAGGCGAGCTTCGATGCATACCGGGCTTCGGGGAGCCGTCCCAGATCAATGACGATCTCGATGAGCTGCTCTCGGTGCCCGCCGTCGCGGACAGCCCGAAGGATGTGCGGCGGCATGACCTCCAGGAGGAGGTCGATGTCATCCGTTGTTTTGGTCTTGATGGCGGACATTCCAGGGGGCTCCTGTCTTAAGCCGGTCACGCTGCCTGGAGGATGCGGAGGTAGAGCAGTTTCCTATGAAAAAAGTACTGCAAGTTCTTGATTCCTCTGCGCTAAGTGGATGGGGCGCCTCGCTTGATTCCATTCAGCTCAGCCAAGCAACAGTATAGGGGCAACCGCGATGGGCTGTCAAAAAAGGAAGGCCTGTTTGGAGTGCCATTGAACCATTCCTGGACAAAGAATCGGCTTCTGAGTATAGCTGGCCCACGCCGGAAGAGTCAGCCAAGGAGTGGCCTGGAGAAAAAATGGAAACGCCGGGGGCGAAGCGGATTGTGAGACTATGTCGGATCGCACGAGGGAACGACGGCGGCACGAGGTGACCGAGCTCTGTCTCAGCGATATTTTCAGCCGGTCACGGATCGAGGCGATGGTTGAAAATATCCATTGGGGCAAGAACTTCCTGCAAGCCGTGCACAGCCGGAGAAAGGCCAGGCACGAGTCGGTGCACGAAGCGGAGGGCATTCAAGCCCTCTTCGAGGAAGATCCGCTGGAAGCCCGTCTCAAAGAGCTCAGAGGCGCCTACCGGAGCAGCTCTCCGCAGGAGAGAGCCCAGCTGAGACGATCCATCTACTTGAAAACGGATTACCTGCCGGATTACAACGCGTTGCTGACCAAGCTGCTCTTCGGCCTCGTCCAGGCCCTCGGCGGGAAGCACGTTTTCCAGAAGATCAGCTTGCACGGGGAGTATCACGAAAGCCTTGAGCTGGCCAAAAGAGGCGGTCTCGTCGTTCTTCCGACGCACAACGACATGTTCGACACGCTTCTTGTGGCAGCGCCGTTCCTGCAGGCCGGCCTGAAGCCTCCGGTCTATCATATGGGGGATAACCTGAGGTGTGGATTGAACGCCAAGCTCCTGCCGCAGTTTAATGGTCTGTTTATCAAGCGTCATGGACATGCCGGGCTCGACACGCTGGTGTACGCCAACCAGGTCGAGGTCCTGCTTAAGGAGGGCGAGAACATGGTCGTCTATCCTGAAGGTCGGCGGAGCCGGGATGGAAAGATCGCCCCCCTGGAGAGCAAAGAGCGTTCATTCTTCGGGCAGAGGCTGATGGTCCCGTCCATGAAGCGCGGCTTCCTTGGGCCGATTCTCCGGGCTAATCGGAACACGGACAAAGAGCTGCACATGGTTACCGTTTCGGTCTCAGCGCCGGTCTTCAGCGATATCATGCGCGACTACGTCAGGGAGATCTCCGGGGAGAAGGTGCCCATTAACACCTTCCACCGCCTTTTCTTCGGGTACCGGACCTATAGGCCTGTATCCTCGGAAACCGGGATCTCCGTCCGTTTCGGCAAACCGCAGCCGCTGGGCAAAGGGGCTTCTGCGGTCAATAACAAGCTGAATCGATGGCGCACCATTCGGAGCATCCGCGAAGAGCTCAAAAACAATATCACCGTTCTGCCGGAGCATCTCATGGCCTACACCCTCAGGTCCATCCTCCTCTCGGGCGAGGCCTACCGGGCCCTGAGTCTGTCCAGCAGGCGGGAGCGGCTTCGTAACGCTTTCCATATCTATGCCGAGCACCTGAAGAGGAACGAGGTTCCCAGGTCAGAAATCCTCGATGCGGCCCCAGACCGCGCCTTCACCATCGCCCTGGAGTTCTACGGCCATTACGGCATCCTGAGCTCCGATCTGAGCCTGTCCAATCACCTCCTTTTGGAATACAACTCCAATCGGGTCCAGCATTACTTCAAGGACAGGTACCCCCTGCCCAAATAAGCGTCCAGGGCTGGCTTACCTGTCTTTGAGAAACAGGGCATGGTACTCGTCCTCGTTGAAATGCCGTTTGAGCAATCGGTTGATCAGATCGAAAATTTCCTCGAGCTCGGCGTTGGACAAACGGCTGATCAGCCTGCTCATTACAGCGTCGTCCGAGAGCTTTTGCAGATAACAGATGATGGTGCTCTCATCGGTTGGCCGGTCCATACCGAAGCCGATCATCCCGGTATAGGTTTCGACAAAATCATGGGAATGCCTGCTCATGGAGCTGCCTTATGGCTTTATGCGTTATACGGAACCCTTTCGAATGCAGTGCCTATGGCTTTATTGATCCGGTCATAACCTGGTGCTGAGAACGTCCCGCAGGAAGCCGAATCAAGGCTGGCTGGCCTCCCCGGACCCGTTGGGGCTTTCTCGGAGCATGATGCGGGCGTCGGCGGCAATGCAGCCCGACTCCGAGCACATGAGCGGGTTGATGTCCATGGAGTCAACTGCCTCATCCAGGTTCATAAGGAGCCGGGAAAAGCGGACAATGCAGGCAATCAGCTCAACCATATGGACCCCCGGCTTGCCCCGATAGCCGTGCAGAAGCTGCCGCCCATGAAGGCAGTCGAGCATGGCTTCGGTTTGTCCTTCATCCAGGGGAGCCATGCGGATGACCGTGTCCTGATAGATCTCCACCCCCGTGCCCCCGAAGCCGACCATGACCACAGGTCCGAACTGCTCATCCATCTTGGCTCCGAGGATGAGTTCGAGTCCAGAGACGGTTTCCTCCACCAGAACGCCGCGGGCCCCCTGCATCCCGGCCAGTCGGGCATAGGCCCGGCGCAGCTCCTGCTCGGATCGAATGCCGGTAACCACAGCCCCGGCGTCGGACTTGTGGAGGATGTCCGGTGATACAGCCTTAGCCACCAGGGGATAGCCCGTTTCTTCGGCGAAGGCCAGGGCCCGCGACTCCTCCGAGACCCACAGGTGCTTAGGAACTGGGATGCCTGCCTCGGAGAGGACTCTCTTGGCATCCGGCTCCAGAACCCAGCCGATGGAGGCGTAGCGCTCCAAAAGGTCAGTGAAACCGCTTGTCAACATGTCGTTTTGCACCTCCTCAGGGCCTCGGCCATGAGCACCGCCCCTTCGATTGACGAAGCCACCGGGATGCGGTTGTACTCGAATCCTTCGATAAACATGCCGAACTTTTCTACATGCGGCACATAGGCGATGACCGGCTTCCCGGAGTTTCTGGATATCTGGCTCAGCCTGGCGGCCAAATCCGAGGAAATGCCCGGCAGGTAAGGCAGCAGGAGGACCAGAAGGCAATCGAGGTCCGGAAAGGCGGCCATCTCGGTCACCGCGGCGATGAAATCGGCATCAACGGCGCTCCCGGTCAGATCGATGGGGTTGTCCAGGGAGGCGATCCCCTGAATCGACGGGCTGAGGCTCTGCCTGATCCGTTCCCGGTTTTCCCTCTCGAGCCTGGGCACCTCCAGGGAATGATTTTCGCAGGCGTCAACGCAGAGAGCTCCATGGCCGCCGCTGCCGGTAACGATGCCCAGACGACCATGGATGGTCCCGGAGTAACAGCTCAAGGACTCGCAAAAGGAGAGCAGCTCAAACTCGCTGGTTGCTTCAGCGATGCCGAACTGGGCCATGACCTGAGAAAAGACGCGATAGTCCCCGGCCAGGGATGCGGTATGGCTGGAGACGGCCCGGTTGCCACCGCTGCTTTTGCCGGCCTTGAGAACGACCACCGGCTTGCCGCAGTCAGCAGCGGCCCGGACAAAGGCACGGCCCTCGCTCCTTTTGAAGCCTTCCAAATAGAGGGCGATAACTCCAGTTGCCGGATCCTGGGCCAGGTGCTCGAGGAGCTCGAGCTCGCCGAGGAGCGCCTTGTTACCGATGCTTACTGCCAGGGACAGCCCGATGCCCTGCTGGGAGAACTTGACCAGCTGATCGACGAGGACGCCGCCGCTCTGACTGACAAAGGCGACATTGCCGGGTTCAGGCCTGATCATCCGTTCGCTGGGCAGAAAAAAGGTATCCACCCGGCCGGGGGCATACAGGCCGAGGCAGTTCGGGCCGATGACTGGGAAGTCATGCCTGGCGGCCAGTGCGGCCATGTCGTCTTGCAGGTCCTTGCGTCCGCTCTCGGCGAAGCCCCCAGAGATGATCACGGCCCCTTGGACTCCGGCTTCGAGACAGTCGGACACGCTTTGCTGGACCTGCTCAGCCTTGACGGCAATGAGGGCCAGATCGACGGTGTCCGGGATGTCCTTGACGTTCGGGTAAACGGGATCGCCGTGCAGACGGCCTCCTTTGGGATTGACCGCATAGACGCCCACGGGATAGCGAAGCTGATTCTTCGTGTAGATGACATTGGCCGGATGGTGGTGATTGCTCAAGGATACCCCGATGACGGCGAGGTTCCTTGGTGAGAAGAGGGGCTGCAAGCGCACGGGAAGCTCCTTGAATGGTCGTGGTCTCACGGCGCCTTGGCTTAAAAGGCGAGAGGAGGCGACACGTTCGACTGGGCGATTGTCAACCGAAAGTCCTTTGAGGTTCAAGTTTTTTTTCTGGCCTGACTCAAAAATACCGCTTTTGTACCCTGAGCTCGGGCTTGGAGCCCACCGGCCAAATCGGTAGTCTCGAGCTGCAGAGGTTGAACTCTGACCACGGGTTGAACCATACCTCGTGGAGGCGGCCGGACCGCCGTGGAAGCCGCTCAGTCAAGCCTCCGGTGCCTCAAGCCTGAACCAAGGAGACGACGATGACAGATAAAGCCAAAGCCATGGTCATGGCCTCGTTTGCAGCCGATGCCCTCGCTCTCGGTCCGCATTGGATCTACGACCAGGCTAGCCTGCAGCGAGCCTTTGGACGGGTGGACAGCCTGCGCGCCCCTCGCGAGGGATCGCAGCACCACGGCAAGCCAGCTGGCGCCTTGACCCACTACGGCGACCAGACCCTGGTTCTCTTGGACTCGGTTGCCGCCACAAGGGGCTTTGATCTGCCCGACTTCGCTGCCAGGTGGCAGAAGCTCATGGCCGACTATCAGGGCTACCTCGATCAGGCCACCAAGGGGACCCTCCGGGGCTTCAGCCGTGGAGAGACCCCTTTGAAAGCGGGATCCAAAAGTCGGGATCTGGCTGGTGCCTCCCGCATAGCACCGGTCATTTACGCCCACAGAGCCGAACCAGATCTGGCTGTCCAGGCGGCTCGCTCCCAGACGGCCATGACCCACAACAACCCCGAGGTCATCGAGGCTGCCGAGCTCTTCGCCAGGACAGCCCTGGCGGTTCTCGGAGGCGCCGGTCCTGTCGAGGCCCTTGAGGGTGCCGCGACCGCCGGCTACTCCTCGCTGCCGGCCAGGCAGTGGCTGGACAAGGGGCTGGCCCTGGCTTCCAAAGAAACGGACCGAGCCTTGAAGGAGCTCGGTCTAAGCTGCCATGTGGATGAGGCCTTTCCGGGTACCGTCCAGATTATTGCCCGCCATGAGAACGATCTCCAGGAAGGCCTGATTGCCTGTGTCATGGCCGGTGGGGACTCAGCGGCCAGGGGCATGCTGGCCGGTCTGATCCTCGGTGCCGGTCTGGGCCTGGAAGCCGTTCCGGCAGAGTGGGTCCAGGGCTTGCAGGAACGGCAGCGGATCGAGGGCGCACTCCAGGCCATCGAGGCCGGCTGACACAGGCATGCCTGGCTAAAGGGGAGTCCTTTCGACTCACCCGGCCGGACACAGTCAGGCTATGCTCGAAGAGCCGAAACAACTTCAATGCAGCCGAAAGGAACCCCCGTCCCACAGGAGGTCAACAATTATGGATGTTCACAGGGCGCTTCAGATCAACCAGGCAGTCTCCGGATACATCGCAAAGGCTTATGCCCAGGGGATCAATCAGGAGGAGGTCCCGGATTTTGATTTGCATGAGGCCTTAGAGGCTATGCAGATCATAGAGCAGGAGAAGCAAAAGAGCCAGGAAAAACGCTCCGTCGAGGATCTGCCGGCTACAAGCGATGCCTTGAGCCTGGCCGCCCTCTATGTCCTTGGCCGTGCGCCCGGGCAGGACGTTTCCGAAGGCAGCACCATTCAGCCGGTCATCGCCGGAAGCGGCAAGGCCGTCATTGTGGTCAATGTCGGCGAGCAACCCCTGCCTGAGGACCAGGAACGTTCCTGAGTCGAGGGAGTGCCCTTGTTTCCATGGGCCTCACATGAGAAGCGGCGAGTCAGCCATTATCAGCCTCCTCCGTCCAGCGCGAGAGCGTTTCGATTATCTGCTTGGCCTGTTTTACGCTGGAGATATTGAACTTCGATTGCGGTCGATACTGATCCTTGATTTTGCGGTACCGCTTGATCACATACTTTTCCGGGCCGAAGTCCCCGAGCTTGTTGTCGAGCTGCCGATAGCGGAAGAGAATGGTCGTCCAGGCCCCTCTGGTCAGGATCTCCTTGTCCAGCTCCTCGACCAGGAGCTGGCCGTTCTCTTCATAGGTGACGGTCAGGTCGTCAATCTTTTCTGCCATTGCTCGCTCCTTATCTTGAGCTGTTGGTTGTCTCCCTGCTTGAGCCGCGATGGAACCTGCCTTCGGCGATCCGGCCGCTCAACGTTTTTTCATGATTCGCAGTACTGAAGCAGAAAGGAGAGCCTGCCAAGTCCAAGGCCTCGGTCTTGTCCGATACAGGAAATTTTCCCGATCGGGCATTGTTCTTGCGAGGAGGCTGTGGTAGACAGTGTATAGTATAGGAAGCTTCTATGCTAGGGAGCCTCCCCGGTTCCCGCTTAATCTCCCGGAAATGCAAACCCTTCCGGGAAAATGGAGGTGTTATGCAGGATATAGAAAGGCTTTCAGGAAGGGAGAGGGTCAGCAAGAAAAGGGCACACTCCGAGAGATTCGAACAGCGGAGGCAAGCCAGGATACAGGAATATCAGGACAAGCTGGCCCCCATGTTCGATAATGTCGAGGATGTCGAATTCACACCGGTTGAAAAGTATATCCTGGTGAAGCACGACGGCGTCTTCGACTTGGTCGGGCTTGACTCAGACCAGGCAACGTGTCTTGATCGAACCATTCTGGAGGGCATACCGGAGTTGAAGGCTTGGTGGGACGAGTACTTCGATTGAAGAGTCATCGAGGCATCGATCCCAGATGATTGCTTCGGGTTCCAAAACCCCCGGATAAAAGCGCCTGAGGCACTCCCGTATCTGACATTGAAGCCCTGCTCAGCGCCCGGAAGCTTGGAAGGCTCAGATGCTTGGTGCTGCCCAACGAATCAAGGCTCATCCGCCAGAAACATGAAAAGCCGTCTGATTCCTTAACACTGAGTCGAGAGACCGGTCTCTTAGACAGATCATGTCTCCTCATGCATGGAGGTGCTCCCCAGGAAAACATCGGTTGTCGTGTCGGTGGATTTGACCGCAAGCACCGGGCAGGGCGCCTTGAGGATGACGTACTGGGCCAGCGAGCCCATGAGCAGCTTGCCTACCCGAGACTTTTTCTCCACGCCGACGATGATCTCGTCTATATCGTTCTCTGTGGCGAAACGCACAATGTCCTCACCCGGTGCGAACCCCCTGATGAGGAAGTGGGTCCGGCAGGGAAGGCCCGCCTTTCGAAACGACTCCTCAACATCCCAGAGGGCCCTCTCGGCCTCTTCCTTGTGCGGCAGCTCCTTTTCGCTCTTGGTGGGATCGGCCGAGGTGATCACGTCCACGGAGGCATTGAAGACCTTGGCGTGGAGCTTAGCGGTTTCGAGGACCATTTCCGAAGCAGGTGAGCGGTTGTTGTAGGCGACGAGTATCTTCATGCTTCTCCTCCTGAATCGCTGATTGAGAGCGTGCTCCAGATCGGGGATGACACCTCAGGTCAAACGAGATTCATGCGGCTGGGGCACAGGACAGAACTCCATTGGGCATCGCGACTGTGGGCTCCCGCAAGTGTATGCCGCGAGCTGCGCTTTCCAGTTCCGGCAGGGCACCATCTGGTTCTTTACCAAGCCCAGTCCGATCTCCTGGCCGCCTTTCCCTTCGAGACCTCCTGCTGCTGTCAGGCTTACAGTCTTTCCTCGGATGATTCCGCCGGACGGCGGAGATGGTCGGGAACTTCGGCTACGGGGATCGGCACCATCTTGTGCCGATTGCAGCGGTTCAAGCGCCGGTAGACAGCCAGAACCTGTCTCTGTCTATCCGTCAGGCCATCCTCGTTCCCTTTAGAGACTTCAAAGCGCATGGCCCATTCCAGCTCATCGTAGCTGGCCCCGAGCTGCTCCTCGTCACTCCTGCTGTCAGCCCAAAGTCCGTCAGTCGGCGTGGCTGCACGGATATCCTCGAGGATGCCCAGCTCAGCGCCGAGGGCGTAGACCTCCGACTTCATCAAATCAGCGATGGGGGCGATATCCACAGCTCCATCGCCGTACTTGGTGAAGAAGCCCACACCGAAGTCTTCGATCTTGTTGCCGGTTCCGGCAACGAGCATGCAACGGTTGTTGGCAAAGGCATATAAGGTGAGCATGCGCAACCTCGAACGGGTGTTGGCCATGCTCAGCCCATCCTGGATATCTTCGGGCAGTACGGTCTCGAGGGATTGGAAGGCCGGGGTCAAGTCGATGGTCATCCCCGTGACCAGCGGGAAACGTTCCTCCAGCCATTGAACATGCCTTTCGGCCAGGGTTTGCTGATCCCTGGGCTGATAGATGGGCATGTTCAGGGCGAGCACCTCCCTCCCTGACTTGGCACATAAGGTCGAGGCAACTGCGGAGTCAATTCCACCGGAAACCCCGACTACGAAGCCACGAAGGCCGGCCTTGCAGCAGTATTCCTCCAGCCAGCCGGCGATGTGTTCGATGATCTTGTCAGCCTGCATAGCTCCTCTCCGGAACGAGGAAACACCGAAAGGCCATGGAACCTTCTGATCATCTGTACTGAAAAAAGGCCCTTTCGTCCAGGGTTCTCTCGTTGTGCCACCGAGGCGGGACACAGGCGGTCAGGGCTTTTGCGCAAGCATGGATTGTCTGCCGGGCCATGTCTGCGAAAAAGCTCGGCTCCCAGGAGAGGCAACCAAGGCCAGGCTGAGGTTAGGAAAGCACGCCTTGCCAAGCCCTGGTGAAGGTTTTAGTCTAACAGGCTATGGATTTGCAGCTTGTCGTCGATGGGCTTGGCAGAAGGCTGGCCGGTTCATGGATCTGGCAGGACATCTCCCTGCAGGTCGGACCGAGTGACGGAGTCGGCATCGTCGGTCCGTCCGGATCCGGCAAGAGCCTCTTCCTGAGGGCTTTAGCCGGGTTGGACACGGTGCAGCAGGGGACCATCGCCTTTCAGGGACAGCCGCTTGAGGGGTGGTCCATGCCGGAGTATCGGAGCAAAGTCCTCTACCTTCATCAGCGGACCTCCCTTCATGAAGGCAGTGTTGAGGATAACCTGCGAGCGGTCTTCGAGTTTGCGGTCCATCGGCATCGACGTTTTGATCGTGACAGGGCCGGAGCCTTGTTGGCCAAGCTCGGCCGCTCTGAAGCCTTTTTCCAACGCGATGCCGCTTCCCTGTCTGGAGGCGAGTCGCAGATAGTCGCCTTGGTACGCGCCCTGCAGCTCGAGCCCTGTCTGTTGCTGCTGGATGAGCCAACCGCATCCCTTGATTCTGAGACGGTCGGCCTCTTGGAAGGCATGCTCCTCGAATGGCGGGCGGTATCGGCTGAGCGAGCCTTTCTGCTGACCAGCCATGACCGCCAGCAAGTCGCCCGGCTCTGCCAGAAGACCGTCTCCTTGCAGTGAGCGACCCATGCACCCTGACTACATCCAGCTTGGACCATGGCAAATTGCCCTGGCGGCCTGCCTCTTGGCCGTGAACCTCGTCCTGTCATTTCTGCTCAGCCTGCGGCTCGAAAGGCAGCTTGTGATCGCTTCCTGCCGAATGGTTGTGCAGCTGCTCCTCGTCGGCTGGATTTTGAAGTGGGTCTTCGCCCTTCAGAACCCGGCCTGGGTTGTGTTGCTCGGGCTCTTCATGACGGCTGTGGCCAGCCTGAGCGCTGTCAATCGAACGCGGCGCCGCTTCCCGGGCATCTTCCTGAACAGCTTCGCCTCAATCATGGGAGCGGCCTTCGTGGTAACCGGTACGGCCATGACAGGCATCATCAGGGCCGAGCCATGGTTCGAGCCACAGTACTTCATCCCCATGCTCGGCATGGTTCTCGGCAATACACTGAACGGCATCTCTCTGGCCCTGGATCGGTTCATGGAGGACTCCGTCCTTCGTCAGAGCCAGATCGAAACCCTTCTGGCTTTGGGAGCAAGCCGGTGGGAGGCCGCCCGGGAGAGCTTGCGGGAGGCCTCGCGATCCGGACTGATTCCCATCATCAACTCCATGATGGTCATGGGCATTGTCAGCCTTCCGGGCATGATGACGGGGCAGATCCTGGCCGGGGCAGATCCCGTCGATGCGGTCAACTACCAGATCGTCATTGTTTTCATGATCGCTGCCGCAGCGGCTCTTGGCGTCATAGCTGTGACGCTGGGGGCCTTCTTCCGCTTGTTCAACGCCCGGCACCAGCTTCGGTTGGATCGGCTGATCCGGAAGAGGGAGAATCAAGGAAGACGATGAGCGGAGTTCACTCAAGCAATAGGTCAGGCGGAAAGCCGGGCTGGCACATGCACTGGGCCTGGCCAAATGGCTGACACCCTTTTCCGCTCTGATACGGACAGGCTCGGCCTGGTCACCCAGGCATTTGATTTTCGCCGAAACCTTAAGCCAGGAGTGCAGCTATGCAGGTCTATTTCGTGTTCAATCAGGCTGAGGACCGCGATTATGTCATCGTTCCGGGGAAGGTGGCTCTCGAGGTGACCCCGAAAGTGCTGACCGAGTTCCTCTACGGCGGGTCCTTTGATGGCTGGAGTGAAAGCTCCCTGGCCCACAGGCCAGAGACTCCGGAACGCTTTGGAGACATTGTCGCGGTTCGCGACGGCGACGTTTTGAAGATTCGCAACCAGGAGGTCTGGGACGAGCGGCGCGAGCTCTACGGAGACTTTTGATCGAGGTGCAGGATGCCGCCTTTCGACGATTCGAGCGCCTCGATCCGGTAATCGGTGCCTGAGAAACGGAGCGGTCCAGCCATGGCTGTCAAGGGGGCTGCCAGGAAGTGCAGAGCCGGATGCCCGGCGCTAGGTCTGGGCCTTGAGGGCTTTCCTTTGGATGTGCTGGCTGTGGTTCCGCTCGATGGTCCTAATAACCCGGTAATCCTTGGGCTCGACAAAGGTGGAGGCCTTTCCGGATCGGGTCGCGCGTCCGGTTCTGCCTATTCTGTGCGTGTAGGACTCGGCTGTGTCGGGCATGTCGTAGTTGATAACGTGCTCGATCCGGTCTATGTCGATCCCCCGCGAGGCAACATCAGTCGCTACCAGGATGTTGAAGCTCCCTTTTTTGAAGCCTTGGAGGACCTGCCGACGGTTGCTCTGGGACATGTTTCCCTGAAGGTCCCTGGCCCGAAGGCCAGCGGAGTTGAGCTTCCTGGCCAGCTTGGTGGCCATATGTTTGGTTCGGGTGAAAACAAGAGTCGCCTCGGCCTGCTTTTGTTTCAGCAGAGCCAGCAACATTTCCGGCTTGGAGAGTCGCTCCACCAGGTAGAGGCATTGGCTGATGCCTTGCAGCGGCTGCTCGTGATCGATCTGGACCCGGACGGGATCAACAAGGATCTGGGCGGACAGGCGACGGATGTCCTCTGGCATGGTGGCGGAGAAGAGCATGTTTTGTCGTTGCCGGGGCAGTCGTTTGAGAATTTTGCGGATGTCCGGAATGAAGCCCATGTCAAGCATGCGGTCGCCTTCGTCCAAGACGAGACTCTCTATGGCCGAAAGGTCGACTATCCCATCGTGAGCGAGGTCGAGCAGTCGACCAGGGCAGGCCACGAGAATATCCGCTCCGGAGCGGATCTGCTGTGCCTGTTTGTCCTTGCTGACACCTCCGTAAATGGAAGCCGCTTTGAGGCCGGTTTTGGCCCCAAGGGCCTGAAAAAAACCGCAGGTCTGCTCGGCCAGCTCGCGAGTGGGCGAGAGAACCAGGCTCCGGACCAGGCCGCGCCGGCCGGCCATGAGCATTTGCAGGATGGGAATGACAAAGGCGGCTGTTTTGCCGGTGCCGGTTTGAGCCAGCCCCATGATGTCCAGGCCGTCGAGGGCGGGCGGGATGGCCTGCTCCTGAATAGGTGTGGGGGAGGTATAGCCGAGGGCTGCGATGCCGGCTTGGATGGTCTGATCAAGCTGAAAGTCACTGAAATCCATGGGTATCCTTTGAAAATGGGTCTAGGTATGAGCGCCAGCCGCAGGCAAATCGCTCCCTGGCTGCCGGTCCTTCTGATTGACTTCGGCCGAAAAGCCCCGTGGGAAGGCGTCTGGCAAATCGATCAGGGTCCCTTGAGCATAGGGCGCAGAGGCGGGCAAGCGGACGTAAGGTTTGGCATGCCCTTTCGTCCGCAGGCTGTCGACTGGATCAGGGCAGCTAGCGTCGATTGCGCTTCTTGTCTTCCCTCGCCTCGTTGACGACCAGCTCCCGACCGTCAACCGAAGCGCCGTTCATGGCCTCGATGGCCTTTTCCCCTTCGCTTCGACTGGCCATCTCAACAAAGCCGAAACCGCGAGAACGGCCGCTGTGGTGGTCGGATATGACTTTGGCGCTGACGACTTCACCGTGGGGTGTGAAGAGCTGCTGAAGCTCATAGTCATTATGGTTAAAGGGCAGATTCCCGACGTAGAGTTTCATGAAATTGCTCCGTTGCAAGTGAACAGCTTCGGTTCATGCGGTGAGGCGAGGTGGGCGCCATGCAATGGGCTGGGCACTTGGGGTTGAAGTTAAAAAAGTACCGTAGACCGTTTTTTATGGTTTGGCAAGAGCGCTTTCTATGAAAAAAAGAGATTAAAGCTGTCGATTTTGCGCCAAGTGGGCAGGGCGCCTCGTTTGATTCCAGTCCAAGGAGCAGAAATGCCGAGCATTTACTGAGCCGTAGGCTGTCTCTATGGCCTGTGCCGCGATGGAACCTGCCTTCGGCGCCCCGGCCACTTGGCGCTTTTCTCATGCTTGCTTGCGTCGACCCAGTCATGACGGTTTATTTGATTTCCTGCCGGAGGGACGATGTATATCCACGACATTAGAAATCTGATCAGTCAGGATCTTCTCTTAACGGTGACCAAGCACCATCCCCTCTATCACGATATCGCCTCGGAGCTGAGGCAGGTGACCGTCCAGGAGAAGACCGGGCCGGATATTTCCATCCACATGGATGCCGAGGGCAACGTGACTTTGAACATCCATCCGGTTATCCGCCCGACGAAGCGGGACATGTACATCCTCTACCACGAGTTTGGTCACGTGGCCGACCGTCTCAACCCTCACTTCGGCTACTCCCATGAAAGACGGCTGGCCCTTGAGCCAAACCAGGAACGGAGCTTCCTGGAGCTTTGGAACGTCTTTATCGATACGCGCTTGAACGCGCACGGCCTGTTTTGCCTTCCGCAGGCGGGAGAGACGGATATCTCCGTCGACGGCGTCACCTACAGGCTGCCCAAGAGTGACCTGAACACCTACCTCCTGGAATCCATTGCCCATTTGTCCCAAAGGGGGTTCCGCAGGCCCGGGAGCATTGTGACGGCTGTTTGGAATCACCCAGATCGGTTTTTGACCTTTTCCGATCTGCTCGATCTGGTCACCTGAGCCGAAAGGCTGCCTGGGAATCCCGTTGGCCAGGTCTGTCCGGAATGGGTGTACAAACGCTACGGAGCAGCCGAAAAGGGGAAGGTGTGGCCTGAGCTACTGCGAACGGCGCATTTCCGATCGGCGGCCGCATGGAGCTTGAGACGGGTCGGATGAGGCGCCATCCAAAAGCTTTCGAAGCAGTCTGAGCATGCTCTCAATAGTGAAGGGTTTGTTCAAAATGGCGCAGCCTGCGAGGTCCCGCTCCGAACCTGGGGTATGACCGTGTCCGGTAACCACAAGCATGGCCGACTGCGGCTGCAAGCCCCGGATCCGACGGATAGCCTGGCTGCCTCCGATGCCGGGCATGTCAAGATCCATGATCACAGCATCGATCCGATTGGCACCGGCCAGGTCCACGGCCTCTTCCCCCGAAGCAGCGGACAGCACGGTGTACCCGGTATGGGTGAGCAGGGCGGCGGTGCTCTCCCTGACGAATCCCTCGTCGTCCACGACCAAGAGGGTTTCGCCCCTGGATTTGGGGACGGCGCTCTGGCCTTCGGCCTGGTTGACAGAGTCCGCCGATAAGGCTGCCTCGGGACCGGCTGGGAGGAGCACCGAGAAGGTCGTTCCATGGCCAGGTCGACTCGAGCAGTTGATCCATCCGGAGTGGGACTGCACAATGCCGAGGGCTGAGGGGAGCCCCAAGCCGGTCCCTCGGCCCGGGCCTTTGGTGCTGAAGAATGGTTCGAAAATTTTCTCCTGCACGGACGCCTCCATGCCCGATCCCGTGTCCGTCACCTCCAAAAGCGCGTAGTCCCCGGGAGACAGCCCGCCAAGCTCCCGGGCGGAGGTATCGAGCCGCCGCCTGGCCAGGGAAATGACGATGCGTCCAGGCTCATCACCCTGGAAGGCATCCTTGGCGTTGTTGACCAGGTTGAGCAGAAGCTGCTCCATCTGGCTGGCATCAGCGCAGACCATTGGAGCGTCCTCGGCCAGCCGGATCTCCAGAATGAGCCTTTTGGGCAGGGTCCGTCGCAAGAGCTCCCCTGTCGAGGCGATCAAGTTGCCGAGGTCGAGATCTTGACAGCAGGGTCTGGATTTACGGCTGAAGGTCAAGAGCCGGGTGACCACCTGCTTGCCCCGGGCAACGGTCCTCTCCATGGCCTGGAGGGTATCGGCAACAGGGTCGGCGTTCCCGGTTTTCAGCTTGATCAGCTCGATGCCTCCGGAAAGCCCCTGGAGAATGTTGTTGAAGTCATGGGCCACCCCGCCGGACAAGGTTCCCAGGGCCTCCATTTTCTGGGCCTGCTGAAGCTGCTGCTGCAGGGTATACTGCTCGGTCATGTCCAGGAGGGAAATGATCGCCTGAGTCGATCCTGGAATGAGAACCGCTGTGATGATGACCTCCTTGAGGGCTCCGCCCACATCCCGTACCTGGGTGGTGATCTTGCCTGGAGAGGGCTGTGAGCGCCTGCGGCGCTCGCTGCGGAAGCGAAGCAGGTCCGGCCTGTTCGCCTCAGGAATGAACTCCGTCCAGATCCTGCCCTGAATCGTCTCTGGAGCATATCCAAAGACCGCCTCTACTTCGGAGTTGGCCAGGGCGATGCTCATGTCCTCATTGACCATGATCATAGGGATTCCGCTGTTCTCAAAGATGGTTCGGTAGGTCTCCTCGCTCTGTCTCAGGGCCTCTTCCCTTTCCCTTCGTTCGGTAATGTCCACCAGGACGCCCTGCAGCCCGATTGTTCTTCCGGACCGGATGATCGGCCTGGCCCTGGTTCGAACCCATATTAGCCGGCCGTCCTTGGCCATATAGCGATACTCCGTGGGCTCGTTTGAACCATTCAGAATTCGTTGAAAGGCTTCTAGACGGCCGGGCAGGTCTTTAGGAGAAACAAAGTCGGTAAACGGGCGGCCGATGATCTCAGCCTGGGTGTAACCGCCGATGCGGAAAACATTGGGGCTGACATAGGTGACCACGCCCTGAATATCGGTGGTGTAGAGGACTTCGGAGAGGTTCTCCACCAGCTCCTTATAGCTGAGCCCTCCGCAGGGGGCATCGCCTTCGATTGGGTGGCCGTTTGGGACATCTGGAGCGGTCATACGTTTGCATCCTTATTGGACAAAGGGAACGAATCTGAGCCGGGGATCCTGTTCCGTCCTCATGCCTCGTGCAGGATGTCCATATCGATGGAGGCCATGGATATGGCGCCCATGGGGCAAGCCAGCTGGCATTGCCCGCAGGCAACGCAGTACTCCGGCTCGAACATGACCTCCATGGTCTGTCTGTCGATCCAGAGAGCGTCTGTCTTGCAGACTCCAGTGCAGGCCCCGCAGTGAACGCATCTCTCGGCGTCACGCTTGATGCGTTCGGACAAGACCTCCACCTTGACCTGCTCCTCCTGCATGAAGGCGAGGGCCTGCTCCAGCTGATCCGGAGGGCCCTGCAGCTGAAGAACCAGGCGTCCCTCCTGCCGAGGCAGGATCTTGGCCTCAAGCACGTTGAACAGGATATCGTAGTGCTTGGTGGCCTGATAGATTATCGGGTTGTACATGATGTCCTTGTTGAAGATAAGCAGGACATTTTTGGTCGTCGGCTCGGTATTCATGTGGTTTGCTCCTGTCGTCTCATGCCGTCCAGGCAAAGGGGACGAGCTCGAGGGTCTTACTCGTGAGGGCAACTGTGTTTTGCTTTTTGCGCGCTGCTCTCGGTTTTGACAAGCTCCACCTCGCCTCTGGCGGCCAGGGAGTCCTTGATGATCAGAACGGCTCCCAGGACTCCAGGAATGCCCATAGCCCAGTCCAAAGCGGCTTCAAGGTCGCCTTCGGCGGAGATCAGATTCGCAATGGCGGTGGCTGCCGCATCAGCCAGGCAGGTGTCTTGTGAAACCACGGTGACGGCATCAGCCTGACCGCTGCTAAAGGAATGCCCCACGGTTCCCGAGGAGGTGCAAACGGCCAAAGGAGTCTGCTCGGGTTGGACCAGCAGGCCGATTTTCCCCGAAAAAACGGACTTGCCAGCGAATATGGTGATTGTGCAAGGTTCCTGCAAGCCCAGAAAGGTGTCTCCGCCGTTCTCGACGATAACCTCCTCGGACAGGCTTAAGAGATCGCGCCCGACGAACTCGGCAATAGCTCCGGCCACTGCGGCCATGGGGCCTGTCTGGGCCAGTTCGGCTGCCCTGTACATTCGCTGGACTATGGGCGGTGCCTTGCGCAGCCGCGGCACCGGCTCAAGGGAATGCAGAAATCCGGGCTGCCTGGCGATGTGATCTTCCAGCTCAAGCCGCAGTCGGCGAACCAAGTGCTGTACGCGAAGGGCTTGGTTGTCCTGGCTGCGGATATACAGATCGCTGCTCTTGACCTGAACCCGAAAGGTGGTCCAGCGCTCCGAGCAGGCGAAGCTGCGGTAGAATCGCTGCGTATACATGGCCATGGGGGTTCGGATGCCCCCGGAATACCCGGCAACAGGTGCTTCGGGCAGAGGGAGCCAGTTTCTTAGAACCTCGGAGTTTTTGGATAGGCGCTTCGATCGCAGTCTACGCTGGGGAGGCCTATCTGGGGAGCTCCGACGGTGAATCCATCGTCCTGAATCCAGGTCTTCAGCTGGGAGGCGATCCTGCGGGCCATGGGATAGCTGGCCAGTGGCGCCGTGGGGACGCTTTTCCCCTGCAGGGTGATTTGGCCCGATTTGAGCTCCTCGTAGCTGACCTCTCCAATGGACCGGCTGATGCCGTTGGGATAATCGATGCCGTAATCAATGACTTGATAGATAATGTCCTTATCGCCCAGACCGGTAAAGTAAGCCATCTCTTCGTTGATCACGGGTATGGGGATGCCGATGCCGACCATAAGGGAGCAGCCGTAGCCGATCAAGGAGGCGCCCCGAATGAACTCGGGGCTCATGTCTTTCATGTCCCCGGTCAGGGCTAAGGTCCCGGCCCCCTCTTTGACCTGGCCGTTCTCGCTGCGAGCGGCCTCCGGATCGTGCTGGGTGCCGTGCCAGGCAACCGCTCCGACAGCTCCGCCCAGGAAGATTCGGCTGCCTACCCCGATGGTCCAGTAAAAGGGGTCATTCAGCAGCGGGCTGAGCTGACCCGCGGTGGAGTAGTTCACATTGCCCATATGGGGCCTCAGAATGCCCATGTAGGTGTATATGGTCCGGTCGGAGAGGTTGGTGGCCACGTTGTAGTTCTGGTAGGCATTTCGAGGGTTGAATAAAAAGGCGTTGCGCAGATCGCCGATGGTCAGCTCTTCTCGGTACTCCCGGAGTGGGTAGCAATCGGTGCCGTATCCCTTGGCGTGAAAGCTGACCGACTTGCCGGCGATGAGGTCCTCGATGACGTGACCGCCACCATACGCGAAGCGGCCGGGGTAGACCTTGTTCAAGGGGTCGTCCTCCTTGACCTGGGCCGCTCCTATGTAGCAGTCCACTGCGGCTATGCCGGCATAGGCCTCGACATCGTTGAACCAGGCCTTGGCGGCTTTGATCTTCGGCTTGGTGTGCCCAAAGTTGATAAAGGCGCCGGAGGAGCACATGGTCCCGAAGGTCCCGGTGGTGACCACGTCCACCTTCTCGAAAGCCTTTTTGGGGCCCTCATCGGCGACAATCCCGACCATCTCTTCGGCAGTGACCACCACTGCCTGACCCTGTCTGATCTTCTGGTTGATTTCCTCGATGCTCTTTTTGACCTGCACGTCTGCCATTGTCTCGCTCCGATGGACGCTCGCGATGTCTTGGGCTGGTTTCGGTCAGACAAACCCCGGGTCTCCGGCCAAAGGTACGGTAGATGAAAGTGGCTCCTCTGGTCAATGCCTTCATGGCGACTTCCTGAGCCGGGGAGGGGTTGCGGGGAGAATGCTGTGATCATCCTGTGACAACTGGTGACTATGTTCGGAGCCATGCAGCTGTCAAGCCCAAGCCTTATGATAATAGCTTTCATGGCCGCCTGTGTCCTGGCTCTGCTGGACCTGCCGTTCAGCAGCCTCCTGCTGGCTTCGCCCATCGAGGACCATCACTACCGGGAGCAGACCGGCTCAGAGATTCATGTTTATGCCTGGAAGGCCCACTCCTGGTTCAGGCAGGACGATCTGCTCTTCGTCCAGTATAAGGGCCGAAATGGGCTGCCCGGGGCGCCTCTGACCGTTATTCGCCTGGCCCAAAGTCCATGATGGTCCTGGCTATCGATACGAGACGAGGTTGGACAGGAACTGATCAGCGCTCCTGTCCCAGGTGAAGCCCAAAGCGTGCTCACGGCAGTCAGCCGGATCGAGGCGCAAGGCTTGCTCCACGGCCCTAGTCAAGTCCCAGTCGAGCCAGCCCGTGACGCCGTGCACTACAACATCTCTCGGGCCGACCACCGGGTAAGCGGCCACAGGCAGGCCGCAGGCCATGGCCTCCAGGAGGACGATGCCGAAGGTGTCGGTCAGGCTGGGGAAGACGAAGACGTCGGCCGCGGCCAGATGCCGGGCTAGATCCTCGCCGGTTTTGCGGCCGAGGAAGATTGTTTCCGGGAAGGATCGGCTGAGGCCCTTCAAAGCCGGACCATCTCCGATGACGACCTTGCTTCCCGGCAGCTCGAGCCGGAGAAAGGCCTCGATGTTCTTTTCCACAGCCACCCGGCCCATGTACATGGCCACCGGGCTGGGCAGATCGAGCCAGTCCTTTTGTCGGGGGCGGAAGAGCTCGTGGTCGACTCCCCGGCTCCAATAGACAAGGTCGCTGAATCCCCTGGCCTCAAGCTCCGCCTTCAACCCCGGGGTCGAGACCATGGTGCGCCCTGCCGGCTTATGGAAGCGCCGCAGCAGGGCGTAGGTCCAGGCTGGGGGAATGCGGCAGCGATCCCAGACGTACTCGGGGAACTTGGTCATGAAGGCGGTGGTGAAAGGCAGGCGGCGTTTCAGGCAGTAACGCCTTCCGGCGAGACCCAAGGGCCCCTCCACCGGGATGTGAATCGCTTCCGGCGAGAAGGCGTCCAACATGGCGGCAAGCTTGGCAAAAGGACGGACAGCCAGCCTGATCTCCGGATAGCTCGGACAGGGCATGGTCTTAAACAGACCAGGGTGGACCACGCTGATCTCATGGCCGCGGTTCCGGAGCAGGCTCATGGTTCTCTGCAGGGTCAGGGCAGCTCCGCTGAGCTGCGGGGCCCAGGCGTCGCTGAGCAGGGCTATGCGCACTGCGGCACCTCCTGGCTTTTGCGGGAGTGTACCTGTCGGTTAGACTGTGGACTGATGGCCTGGCATTTTTTAAATGCAAAAATGCTCCAAGCTGGTGATTGTGCGCCAAGTGGGCCGGGGCGCCTCGCTTGGTTCCATATGGTGCGGGGCCTTGAAGCCACAGGCGCCCTCCTCTGCGCTCGGCCGAGCCGGCCCAGGAACCAGAGTCGGCCTGGGGGTCACCAGGGTCCGGCTGCCCCTCTATACGCCTGCTGTGTTACAGGCCTTTGACGCAGGCATACGCTTGTGCATCTGATTTTGGTGGAGCTGTCGAGGTCTTTGTTGCAGCTCGTGGAGCAGCGGGCTGGGGCGGCTTTACGAGGCGGGAGGCTCGAGTTTGACAAGGTTTCGGAGAGAGCCCTTGGTTCCTTGGAGCAGGAGCCCGGCTCGCTTGAGAAGGCAGAGAAGACGGCAGACCGGGCTCAATCCGGAAAGGCGGGAACGGTAACCCCGGGATCGAGGTTCCTGGCGATGCGGGCGTCTTCGCGGGCCAGGTCCATCAGTCCGAGGGCCTTCCGGGCGAAAGCCCGCTTGGCATGAGCTTCAGCATGGTTGGGCTTGAGCCTGAGGACCTCGGTGAAGTCGTCGGCCGCTCCCTGATAGTTACCGATGTTGTATCTGGCAGAGCCTCGGTTGAAGTAAGCCGGAACCATCTCGGGATTCAGCTCGATGGCTCGATCGAGGTCCTCGATGGCCTTGTTCAGCTTATCCGCCTGGCCGAAAGCCAGAGCCCGGTTATAGACCAGCTTGGCGTTTTCCGGCTGCAGGTCGACGGCTTTGCTGAAGTCGACGATGGCTCCCTCGATGTCGTCGGCAGCCAGCTTGGCGTTGCCACGATTCGAGTAGACCGTGGCTTGGGCTTTTTTATCCAGGGCGGGGGTCTCCAGGCATTCGGTCCAAAGCTCGATCTGCTCCTGGGGGTTGGCGGCCTGAACTGCCTGGGTGCATGGATTTTCCTCCTGAGCCGCGGCGGCTTTTGCCAGGCAGAGGAGGCAACAGAAAAGGGCGAGGGTCACTAGAATCTGGCGCATAGCGAGGCTCCAGTCGTTGAAGCAATAGGGTTGCATCGGCCGGAAGGCATGCCGCATCAACCGCACCAATACAAGTGTGTTTCCTGTACTTTCGCAGGCCCGGGCTCGGGAGTCAAGGCCCGGTGAGGTTCTGCGGGTGGCTGCTTGGATAGTCCCTTGACAAGCCGGAGCTTTTAGGTCTTGATTATACAGTCGAGACAAGCCCATGGCCTTTTCAAGGAGGACAGCCATGAATCTGCTCTTTGTCAGTCTGTCCGATCTGCACCTCGGCGAGGAGGACTCCCTGCTGACGAACCTGGCCATCGGCAAGCCCGAGCCTGAACCGCAGGCGCCGGCTCCCTGCCTGATAGCCCTGATCAACTACCTTCACGCCATCAAGCGCTGGGTCAATGAAGGGCGTCCCATTCCGTTTCTGGTCCTGAACGGTGATGTGCTCGAGCTCGCCCTGGCCGACTACGCCTCAGCCGTGGCTGTGCTCCGCGGCTTCCTCTTCGAGCTGGCCAAGCGGCGCATATGCGAGAAGATCGTCTATGTTCCCGGCAATCATGATCACGCCCTGTGGAGCCTGATCCGGGATACTGCCTTTATGCAGTCCATGAGCCGGCAGCAGGAGATCCCCAAGCGGCCTGCCGTGGACCACGTCACCCGTCTCTCCGTTCCCAGGCAGACCGAGGTGCTCGGGCTGATCAGCTCCAACTTCCCTCTTCAGGTCCAGCCGCTCCCTGTTTCCGTGGCCAACCCGGCCCTGCGGCTAACCAGCTGGAACGGCCACGACTACTTCTTTCATCACGGCCATCTCATGGAGGAGATGTACACGCTCATGTCCCTGCTCAGTGACAGGATCATGAGCGACATGCCCCTTGAAGAGCTCCGCAAACTGCCGCTCACGGACAATCTGGCCGATCTCGAGCGGGAGAATTGGCCCTGGATCGATTTCTTCTGGTCCGGCTTCTCCCGGGCCGGCCGGGTGGGGCAGACCGTGGAGTCGCTGTACGAGCTGCTCAGCAAGCCGGAGGGCGTCAAAAAGCTGGTCGAGAGGCTCTCCGGTATCCTGCGCACGGAACTGGACATTCCGATCATTCCGGAAGGCTTTGAGGATGATTGCCTCCGCTATGTGCTGAAAAAATCTCTGCACGGAGGCGGCGTCGGATCCCAGGAGCGGGCCGACGCCTCGCGATCCCCTCTGAATGAGCGGATCGCAACGTCGGTGGACCGGTTCCTGACCCATTACCTGAAACGTGAGCTGGCCGATGAAGGGCAGCGCCTCTCTGCGGATCGGAGCGCCTTTGTCTTCGGACACACCCACAAGCCCTTTCTCGACGCCCTCCGGGACACCCCTGGAGGGCTGAAGAAGATCGATTTGATCAACTCCGGGGGCTGGGTCGTTGAGTCGGAGGAGTCCAGGCCAGGCTACGGCCCGGGCGTTGTCCTGGGCACCAATCAGGGGGAGACGGCCTTGGTGACCTTTCAGCTCGATGTTGAGGCCGGATCCGAGGTGCGGCAGACCGGAAGCTGGGACGTGACCCTGGCCAAGGTGCAGGAGCGGGATGAGCTGGCCCGGGCCGTGTCCGAAGCGGTCCGGGTGCGCCGGGAGCACTTCCGGCAACGGGTCACGAGGGCCTCCAGGCTGCTTGAGAGCCTGGATACCTGAGCCGCCGGGCTGAAAACGAACAAACCGAGGAGTGCAAACATGATCTGCCGATATCTGGCCGTCCTGGCCGCCTGTGTCTTTCTGCTGAGCCCGGCCGCCGGTGCCGAGGTCGTGGTCAATGAGGTCGCCTATGAGCATCAGGAGACGGTGCTCAAGGGATTCATGGTCCAGGACACGTCCTTTTCGGGCCAGCGCCCGGGGGTTTTGGTTGTTCATGAATGGTGGGGTTTGAACGACTACGTGCTCATGCGTGCCAGGCAGCTGGCTCGCATGGGCTATCGAGCTTTTGCCGCCGATATGTACGGTCAAGGGCGGTCCACGGACGACCCCAATGTGGCCGGGCAATGGGCCGGTCATCTCCGGGGGTCGCCGCTCATGCGCGCCCGTGCCGTAGCCGGGCTGGAGCAGCTCAGGCGGCACGAGCTGGTTGACCCGGAGCGCCTGGCTGCCATAGGATTTTGCTTCGGAGGGACGACGGTTCTTGAGCTGGCTTATAGCGGTGCGGATCTTCGGGGGGTCGTCAGCTTCCACGGCGGCCTGAGCCCGCTCAAGGAGGAGGACCGGGAGAAGCTCACGGCCAAGCTCCTCGTGCTGCACGGCTCGGAAGACCCACTCATCAAGCCCGAGGCCATCGACCTTTTTCAGGAGAGGCTTGAAGTCGCCGAAGCCGACTGGCAGATGATCTCCTACGGCGGAGCCGTGCACAGCTTCAGCAACCCAAAGGCCGGGGACGATCCTTCCGACGGCGTCGCTTATGATCCCTCGGCTGCCAGGCGCTCCTGGAAACACATGCAGCTCTTCTTTGAGGAGATCTTTTCCGGGCATGAGTAGCGCCGGTTCAGAGGAGCTCAGGGGAAGCCGGGTGTGTCCGGCGTTCATGAGGCGGGAGAGGAATGGATCAGGCTATGTCCTTTGATTGGCGTTTCCCTTATGCGTCACAGCGCATGCCGGTGCTGGCCCGCAACGTTGTGGCCACCTCGCAGCCCTTGGCCAGCCAGGCCGGCCTGGAGATGCTGGCCAAGGGCGGCAATGCCGTGGATGCAGCCTTGGCTGCGGCCATCTGCCTCACCGTGGTGGAGCCGACCAGCAATGGGCTCGGCGGGGATGCCTTTGCCCTGGTCTGGGACGGCCGAGAGCTGCACGGCTTCAACGGCTCCGGGCGATCGCCGGCTGAAATGAGGCTGGAGCGGTTTTCCGGGCGGCAAAGCATGCCGGATCTCGGCTGGGAGTCCGTCACTGTCCCTGGAGCGGTGGACGCCTGGTCGCGATTGTCAAAGCGTTTCGGAGCCCTTCCCTTCCAAGCGCTCTTCGGTCCGGCCATGGGCTATGCCAGGGAAGGCTTCCAAGTATCGCCGATGACTGCCTCGACCTGGTCCTCTTTAGTCCCTCGGTACGCTGACTTCCCTTCCTGGCGGGCCATGTTTTGCCCTCGGGGCCGGGCACCCCGGGCTGGAGAGCTCTTCGCCTGTCCGGATCAGGCAGACTCGCTGAAGGCTATCGGCGAGTCCCATGGCGAGAGCTTCTATCGGGGGGACCTGGCTAGGTCCATAGCCGACAAATCCGAGCGGGAAGGCGGTCTGCTGCGCTATGAGGATCTGGCCGAGCATGCCGGCGAGTGGGTCAGCCCAATCGGGACGGATTACCGAGGCGCCCGTCTCCTGGAGGTTCCGCCGAACGGCCAGGGCCTTGCCGCGCTGATCGCCCTGGGCATTCTGGAGCGGCTGGATCTCTCGGATATGCCAGGTATCGATTCGGCTGAGTCCATTCACTTGCAGGTGGAGGCCATGAAGCTGGCCTTTGTCGAGGTCTTTGGCCATGTGGCCGATCCCTTGGCCATGCGCTGCTCACCAGAATGTTTCCTTCAGGCCGGCTACCTGGACAATCTGGCCGGGCGCATTGATCCGGAGCGTGCTGCCGGCCCGGGACCCGTCCCTGCAAGGTCAGGAGGCACGGTTTATCTGAGCGCCGCTGATGCCCAAGGCATGATGGTCTCCTTCATTCAATCCAACTATACTGGATTCGGCTCCGGCGTCGTCGTCGAAGGGACCGGCATCAGCCTGCAGAATAGAGGCGCCGGTTTTGTGCTCGAGCCAGGCCATCCCAATGTCGTGGCCGAAAGGAAACGACCTTTCCATACCATTATTCCAGGCTTCGTGACCGTCGACGGTCGGCCGGCCATGAGCATCGGCGTCATGGGCGGCCATATGCAGCCTCAGGGTCACGTTCAGATGCTCGTGCGCATCCACGGGTATCGACAAAACCCCCAAGCCGCGCTGGATGCGCCGCGCTGGCATCTGGGGCCGGATCTGGCATTGAGCCTGGAGCCAGGCTTCCCGCCCGGTATCGCGGAGTCGCTGCAGCACAAGGGGCACGTGATGGATCTGGACCCGGCGCCCAGCCTCTTCGGTGGAGGGCAGATCGTCCATTGCCTCGAAAAGGGCTATCTGGCCGCATCGGATCCCCGCAAGGACGGGCAGGCCGTTGGCTTTTGATCAATGGCGGTTCAGGCCGTCATGATGATATTGCCCCTGCCGCGCAATGGGGTGAGGAACAAAGCTCCAGGGGGGCGGCAGGGGCAAATTTCGAGGTTATAACGGGTTGCGCCGGTTCAGGTTTGTTTTGCGAAGTCCGGCTTGGGCCAGGGCTCCCAGGGCCTCGAGCTCCTCAAAATAAGAGCCCAGGCGGAGCAACCGTGTCAGCAAAGCTCGCATCAAGAGCATCTCTCTTCCTCCAAAGCTAGGTGTTTTGGTCCCGGAGCGTGCGCCAGGGCCGTTGCAGGCTGTCTTCCGAGCCGAAGGGTGGTCTTGAAGGCCAAAGGCCTCGAATGCAGGGTGCAAAAAGGAATGGCCTTTTTGCCCATGGGATTCTTTGTTGCGAGACCTTGAAGCCACAGGTGCCCCGCCCTTCATCCGAGGCCAAGAGACTTCAAGGATCGAATACTCAGCCGTTGACGGCCACTATGGCCTGTGCCGCCATGGAAGCTGCGTTCGGCCCCCGCCTGGCGCTTTTTTAGGCTTGGTTGTGCCGACCCAGGCATAAGGGAGTATCAAAAAGTATGCCAAGGAAAGGGAGCAGCCGCTCGGGCTCCTGCTGGCCTTGAATTGGACTGGATGGCTGGCCTCAGACAGGGTGGGACCTTTTCGTTGCATGATGCAACAATCGATGAGTCTGTAGGCGAGGAGCTTTGGCCTGACGGTTAGTCTGTACGTACTGTTACAAGATGAAACTTGATTCGTTTTGCAACAACGGGGACTCCTCAAGGCCGTACTTCCTGATCTTGCGCCAGAGGGAAACCCTGTCGATGCCGAGGATCTTGGCGGCCCGGGTCTTGTTGTTTCCGGTCAGCTGGAGGACATCCCTGATGTATTGCTGCTCCAGCTCTTTCAGGCTCAGGAAGTGGTCCTCGGTCTTTTGCTCGGCAAGCAGGGAGTTTTTTTTCTGCAGGCGTCGCGGCAGGTGCTCAGGGGTGATGGCCGGGCCGTCGCAAAGGACCACGGCCCGTTCGATGACGTTTTCCAGCTCCCGGACATTGCCGGGGAAGTCGTAGCTGGAGATTCGTTCCATAGCTTCGTCGCTGATGGACTCCACCGGCTTGCCAAACTCCCTGGCGTACTTGTCCAGGAAATACCTGCAGAACAGGGGGATGTCGTCCCGTCTCTCCCTGAGCGGAGGCAGGCGGAGCGTAAAGACGTTGAGGCGGTAATAGAGATCCTGGCGGAAGGATGCCCTGGCCATCTCTTCTTTGAGGCTGCGGTTGGTGGCGGCCAGGACGCGAACGTCCACAGGAATTTCCCGCGTTCCACCGACCCGGATGACGGTCTTCTCCTGGAGGACCCGAAGCAGCTGGACCTGCATGGCCAAAGGCATGTCCCCGATCTCGTCCAGGAGGAGCGTCCCTCCGGAAATGGCCTCAAACACCCCCTTTTTGGCCTTCTGGGCGCCGGTAAAGGCTTCCTTTTCGTGACCGAAGAGCTCGTTGCTGAGGATTTCCTCATTGAGAGTTCCGCAGTTGACGGCCAGGAAATCGCGGTCGGCCCGGCTGCTCATCCTATGGATCATTCTGGCGACCAGCTCCTTGCCGGTTCCGGTCTCGCCCCGGATGAGCACGGTGCAGTCCAGAGGGGCGACTCGGGCTATCTCCTTTTTGAGCTGCTGAATGGGCGGACTTTTTCCGATGAGATCGTTGACGGATCGTCGATCCGTGACCATGCCTCGGAGCTCGAGGAGCTCCAGGCGCAGGATCCTCTTCTCCAGAGCGTTCTTGACCAGAAGGACCACCTCTTCGAGCTCGAAGGGCTTGGTCGCATAGTGAAAGGCTCCTTTCTTAATGGCTTGAACCGCTGTCTCCACCGTGGCCGAGGCGGAGATGATGATGACCTCTGTGCTGGGTGCAACCTCCTTGGTCTGCTCGAGGAGGAAGAAGGGATCGATGCCCGTCTGTTTGACATCGACGATAACCAGATCGAACTCCCGCTCCTGCAGACGGTGGAGGGCTTCTGCCTGGCTGAAGCACGGTTCGATACCGTAGCCTTCAGCCAGGAGGCGCCTCTGCAGCTTTTCAGCTGAGGAGCGGTCATCGTCTATGAGCAAGATGTCAATGCCGTGCATGCCTGCAAACCACCTTCCCTGATTCCGATCCCTGCTCAGGTGGCCACCTTGGCTAGCCGGCACATGAAGGTGCGGTTGGACGGGGTGCAGGTTACCGGATCGCGGACCGTGTCGTCGGTCAGGTTGTTGACGTTTTGCTCTGGAACGAGCTCACCCCAGCCCCAGCCGATCCTCACGCTGCCGGGAGGGATGGCTTCAGTGATCCTGGCTTTCATGCGCACGAGCCCTTTAGGTGTCTCCACCTGCAGCAGGTCGCCTCCCTCGATACCTCGCCTGTCGGCCTCTACCGGATGGAGGTCGGCAAAGCCTTCAGGCTCTCGCCTGATCAGGGACGGAATACGGTGGAACTGCGTATGGGTGAAGCGGTTGGTTCTGGCCCCGCTCATGCCGACGAGGTCGTAACGCCAGCTCTGGCTGGCGAAGCTGATGGGCGTTTCCCGGTGGCCGTCCAGATAGGGGACGGGCGTATGCCCGTAGGCCCCAAGCCTATCGGAGAAGAGCTCCACCTTGCCCGACGGAGTGGCAAAGCCGCCTCTGAGGTACTTGCGGTACTCGAGATTGTCGGCCCTTAAGCCGTCGGGGTTCTGCCGCAGCTTCTCCACGGTCAGGCCGGACGGGGCGAGCTGATAGTCGATGGCCTCCTCGACGGACCGCCAGGGGAAGTCATCCTCCAGGCCGAGACGCCTGCCGAGCTCGAAGACGATCTTCCAGTCCGGCCAGCTCTGCCCCTGCCATTCCAGGACCTTGTCCTGCAGGATGACCGGGCTGTTGCGCATAGAGGCCCGATTGAGCTGCGTCTTTTCAAAACAGGTCGAGGCCGGCAGAATGACGTCGGCCAGCTGAGCGGTCCGGGTCATGAAAGGGTCGATAACCGCCAGGAAGTCGAGCTTCTTGAAGGCCTTTCGGACCCGATCCGATTGGGTCATGGTTACGATCGGGTTGCCGGACTGCACCACCAGGGTTGTGACGGGATAGGGTTTCTCATCCAGAATGGCGTCAATGAGGCAGCTCTGGGCATGCAGCCCCCAGGTCGAATGGAATGTGCTGAACAGGCTGTAGTCTTTGGTGATCGGCGCGACGCCTTCTGGCACCCGGTCTTTGAGCTGGATGTTTCGAGTCGGAACGGGTTGGGGAATGAAGTCGCCCCCCTCCTGGTCCAGGTTGCCTGTCAGGGCACGGAGGATGCTGACCGCCCGTGTGGCCTGGAAGACCTCCAGCTGCATGTCCAAGCCGTTGCCGTCGATGATGCAGGCCGGTTGCGAGGTTGCATAGAGCCTGGCGGCTCGCTTGATCGCCTCGGGCTCGAGCCAGATGTCCCCGGCGATCCTTTCGGCTGGAAAGCCGGCTGCCGCCTCCAAGAGGTCTTGAAAACCCACGGTCCATTCCTCGACGAAGTCTGCATCGTAAAGCCCCTGCTCAATGATCTCGTGGATCATGGCCATGGCCAGCCACCCGTCGTGGCCCGGCTTGATCTGCAGCCAGATGTCGGCCATGGCGGCCAGCGGGGTGCGCACCGGATCGACCACGATCAAGGAAGCCCCGTTCTGTCTGGCCTGGGCCACTGCCTCGAAGGTGCCGGGCATGGTGTCGCGGTCGTTCTTGCCCCAGATGACCATGCAGCGCGAAGCTTTCGGCTGCGGCAGGGTCATGGCCCCATAGGTGAAGGTATGGGCCATCTCCCGGGCCACGTGACAGACTGAGCCGTTTCCGATGGCGTTCGGCGAGCCGAAGGCGTGCATCAGCCTGTTGGCATAGTCCCAGGGGGCTCCCCAGTCTGCGGCCATGCCTCGAAGCCAGGCGACCGACTCAGGACCGAAGCGCTCCTTGGTCCGCTCGAAACGGCTGACCATCAGCTCCAGGACCTCATCCCAGGAGGCCTCCTTGAAATCCCCTTCTCCCGGGCCGGAACGAATCAGCGGAGCCAGCAGACGCTCGGGAGAATGGACGATCTCTGGAGCGGCCTGCAGCTTGGGGCAGCGAATCCGTTTTTCAGGAGGGAGAAAGGACTTTCTGGTCGCGGACACCAGCTTGCCCGATTCAACCTCGGCCTCTATCGGACAGCAGGCTGAGCAGAGTCGGCAGACCGAATCGGTTCGCATAGAAAACGTCTTTGTCAGGCTTCGTCTTTGGGTTTTTGTATGGAAAAATGCTCCAAGCTGTTGATTTTTATGCGTTTCGGCCGGGCCGCCTCGCTTGGTTCCATATGGTGCGGGGCTTTGAACCGCTAGGAGCCCTTCCTGTCATCCGAGGCCAAGATACTTCAAGGATCGCATACT
>Ga0207797_1000120_pt1 | contig 55336 bp, 49 predicted proteins | sample PRCRCaboRojoPR_6_FD_187275 | JGI IMG/M metagenome (GOLD analysis project Ga0207797, IMG submission 187275) | Marine sediment microbial community from Cabo Rojo, Puerto Rico - PR CR 10% Liquid 1 (SPAdes) | ecosystem: Environmental > Aquatic > Marine > Coastal > Sediment | place: Cabo Rojo, Puerto...
GATTCGGGTTTTTGGTTTTATATCCTCGCACCTTTTTATTTTATTCTGCAACCCTTGCCTCTTGCCCCGATAAGGGGCAGATAGCGATAGAAACACCAAACCCCGAAAGCAAGGGCGCCTCGTTAGAGTGCGCAATAGATTTTTAATTCGGAAATTACGGGAAAGCCTTAGCTTCTAGTGACAGGCCGATCATCCCGCCTAAAACCGGCGGGACAAGCTCTCTCTTTTGAAGGGAGGTAAGGGAGAGTAAGCCCCCTTAGAAATCTCAGAATAATTCTGCTTTTATCTGCCAATCTTAGAATCAACGTCATTACCGCTCCGACCGGTCTAATATTTCAACCTGGCCTGCGGCACGGCATCCATACCTTCAAAATCTCCGTTCAGGTACTTATAATATCCTACCATGGCAATCATGGCTGCATTGTCCATGGTATATCCGAATTTGGGTATATATACATTCCAGCCGTATTTTTCTGCTGCATCATTGACTGCCTGTTTCAATCCCGAATTGGCAGCTACCCCGCCGGCTATGGCAATCTCCCTGATACCTGTATCTTCAGAGGCCTGAACAAGCTTATCCATCAGTATATCCACAATGGTGTACTGCAGGGAAGCACACAGGTCATTAAAATGTTCCTGAATGAAATTTTCATTTTGCTTAACCTGGTCCCGGAGAAAATAGAGAAATGCCGTCTTCAACCCGCTGAAACTGTAATTCAGAGCACTGATGTTGGGCCGGGTAAACTCATAGGCATGGGGATTGCCATCTTTCGCCTTTTTATCAATGATGGGACCTGACGGATAGGGAAGGTTCATAATCTTTCCGCATTTGTCAAAGGCCTCTCCAGCGGCATCGTCAATGGTCTCGCCAATTACTTCCATATCAAGGTAATCCCGCACAACGGTAAGCTGCGTGTGGCCACCGCTGACAAGCAGGCACAAAAACGGGAAAGCGGGCTCCAAATGTTGTGTTTCATCAGGGTCTTTAATAAAATGAGACAGGATATGACCCTGCAGATGGTTGACGCCAATCAGCGGGATGTTTTGTGACAGGGCAAATGCCTTGGCAAACGAAGCACCTACCATCAGCGAGCCCAGCAATCCGGGCCCCTGTGTAAAGGCTACCGCATCAACCTGATCCTTTTCAACACCAGCTTTTTTCAATGCCTGGTCCACGACGGGGATAATGTGTTGCTGGTGCGCCCGGGAGGCCAGTTCAGGCACAACGCCCCCGTAGTTTTTATGCACCTCCTGGCCGGAGATCACATTGGAATAGATGTATGTATCCTTCAATATAGCCGCTGACGTATCATCGCAGGAAGATTCTATTCCCAGTATCATTACACCCATTCTTGGTACGGTTTATGTATTTGATTTAAAACTATTTTTTGTTTATTTGCGTTGTTATTACTGAAAAATTAAACTGGCAAAGCTATTAAAAAATTATACAAAATATTACTGATATTGTTTCTGGTAATTTTGATCCTGCCTGCTACAGGTTACTTTCTTGCAAAGAATCAAAATGTCCAGAATTATATCGTCCATCAGCTTTCCGAGCGGTTCTCCAGGAAACTGGATGCCCGTTTCGAAATCAAATCAGCCTATTATACCCTTTTCAACAAGCTGGTGCTTGAAGATGTCTACCTGGAAGATCAGAGCGGCGACAGCCTGATCCATTCAAAAAGGGTAACCGGCCATCTCCGGTTCCTTGACCTGAACGAAAGGGAGCTCCATTTTAGAAATCTGTCGATGGACAGCGCAACCATCCACATCAGGAATGACACGGCCAAAAATATCAATATCAAATTTTTAATTGATGCGCTAAGAAGAAAGGACACCACCAAACCCAAAATGCACATCAAGAGCAACAATATAAACATCAATAATTCCAGGGTAACCTATCACACCAATCTGCCCAAAAAGAAAGGTTACGGACTAGACTTCAATCACTTAACCCTTAACGAATTCAACATAAAGGCAGAAAATCTGAATGTGGACAGCGGTAAAATTCACGTGGATTTCAGAAACCTTTCATTCAAGGAAGAAAGTGGGATGGAAGTGCTGGACCTGGAGTCACAGGTCAGACTCAACAAAAGCAAGCTCAGGCTGCATGACCTTACCCTTCGCACACCCTATTCTTTCTTTCAAACCGACTCGGTCGTGCTACATCACAACCATTATAAAAATTTCAAAAATCCCATCACTGATCTCAGGTTAGCTGTAAATGTAGGACAATCAAACATTAGTTTTAATGACCTGGCCTATTTTTCAAAAACCTTCCAGGGAATTCCCGATCAGAATTTTGTGATTTCGGGAGATATAAACGGCACCGTGAATAATCTCAAAGGCGACAGTGTGTATCTCGCTACAGGCAGGCAAAGTGAAGTGCTTACTGATTTTAGTCTGACGGGCCTTCCCAATATACCCCGAACCTTTATGTATGTAGATGTCAACCGGCTATATACAGGGATAGAGGACCTTGGTCTTATCAACAACCTCCTGGGGGAAAGAGGCCACATAGCATTACCGGCGAATTTTCGGAATATGGGGCGTATAGAATACAGGGGAAATTTTACCGGCTTTATCGATGATTTTGTTGCCTACGGGAATTTCAATACCCAACTTGGGCAATTCTCAACAGACCTGTTGATTCGTCCCAAGCAAACCCAGGGACTGGCACTTGAAGGCAACCTGAAAACCCGTGATTTCAATGTTGGCAGGATGATTGAATCTGAGGAGCATTTTGGCAACATGAGCATGGACATTCAGGTCCAGGGTTCCATCTATCCCGAGGAGGGTTTCCAGGCGCAAACCATTGGTGAGATAAAAAATCTGGAGGTCAACCGTTACAATTACAAAAACATCCAAATTAACGGTTTTATGACCGATAAAATGTATGACGGTGCGCTCTCCATTTCAGATCCAAATGTTAAATTTGATTTCCAGGGGGGAATAGATTTCACCAGTGAGGTCCCTGTCTTCGACTTTAGCGCCCACCTGGAAAAAGCCAAACTCAACAAGCTGAACCTGGTTGAAAAAGATACTTCCGCGAGGCTCTCCTTTCAACTTACTTCAAATTTCAGGGGAGACAACCTGGACAACGCGAGTGGGATCATTACCATGCAGCAGGGCGAGCTGATCCGGCACAATAAGAAGCTGAATTTTGAAAATTTCCAGATAGACGCGGAGCACAGGCACGATACACACCGGGTGAAACTGACCTCCGATTATATCAATGCAGAACTGGTAGGTCAGTATCAATCAACCACCATATACCAGTCGCTTAAAAATATGGCATTTTCTTATCTTCCTGTATTTGCTGAAAAGAAAGAAGATACCGCGGCAGTAAAAGCAAAAAATGACTTTGAATTGACGGTTAACCTGAATAATACCCGGCAGATTACCGATATTTTCTTCCCTTATATGCGTATTGATGACAGCAGCCGGGTAAGACTAAAGTTTAACGGTAACAATAAAACATTCAGGCTAACTGCTGAAAGCAGAAACTTCTACTACAGGAACTATGATTTTCAGGACCTCAGCATGATGAGCCAATCCCAGGACAGCATATTTTCTCTTGTATTCAATTTCAATAAACTGAAAACCCTTTCAGGAAGAGAAACCAGTCACTTCCATAATTTTGAGCTGAAATCACTGACCGGCGATAACAAATCAAAATTCATAATCAACTGGGATGATCCCCGGAGCGAAGATTCGAAAGGTGAAATCATCGCCCTGCTGAATATGGATCGTTCCAAAGCAACAAACAATGTACGGAGCAACCTCTACTTCCTGCCCAGCAATATAGAAATACAGGAAAATCAGTGGAAGCTTGCACAAAGTTCTGTAACCTTTGACACCACCAGTATCACCTTCAATGATATTAACCTGTATCACAAAAACCAGCGCATGGCCGTCAATGGTGAAATATCCAAAGATCCCCGGGATACGCTGGAAATGGATTTCTCTGACATCAACCTGGATTATGTAAACTTGTTCTTTCCAAAGGGAAACCTTCAATTTGACGGCATCATAAATGGAAAAGCCAAATTTGCCAATTTATACAAAGAACCTACTTTCCATTCCGATCTTGCTGTGGATACGCTGCTGATCAACAGCAACAAAATCGGAAACACCCGTATTACAAGCAATTGGATCAACAATAAAAAAGAGATTGGCCTGAACATATTGAGCCAAAGAGGCGATCTTAAGACTCTGGATATCAATGGAGAGTATTCGCCGTCCAATCAAAGGTTACGTTTCGATATCAACCTTGATAAAATCAGAATGGCCATTCTGAACCCCATCCTTCAGAAATCCTTTTCTGATTTCAACGGTGCGCTCAGCGGATATCTAAAGCTATCGGGAACACTCAATAACCCTACATTCAACGGCAGACTTCTCTCACATAAAACCTCATTCCTCATTGACTACCTGAAAACGCGCTACAACTTTACCTCCAACCTGGATGTTACAGACAACCAGATCAACTTCAACAATATAACCGTAACCGATGAAGCAGGCAACCAGGCGGATGTTAACGGGAATATTCATTTTCATTCATTCAGAAACATTGATTATAGTTTTAACATCAATGCCAGCCAGTTAAAATCGCTCAACACCAATGGATTTGATAACGACATTTATTACGGTAGGGGCTTTGCATCAGGCCCTGTGAGCATCCGGGGCAATACCCAAACCAAAAACCTGACTATTGATGCTTCGTTGCAAACCGAAAATAACACCCTGATCAACCTGCCCATTGGTCAAAGCGGGACTAGTGAAAAAACCCGCTTTATCACCTTTGTCAATGGGAAACAGGAAAAAGTCAAGGAAACCGAACAGCAGTCATTCAATAATAATTTATCGAACATTGACCTGGATTTTGACCTGGAAGTAACCCCACAGGCGAAGACCAGGCTGATCTTTGATCCTGATTTCCGTGATATCATCGAAGCCCGGGGAAGGGGAAATCTGAACATGGAGGTAAACAACAATGGCAATTTCAGAATATTCGGCAATTACACCATTGAGGATGGAACTTATCTATTTTCTCTCAAAAATGTGATTAATAAGAAATTTGAAATCCAGCAGGGTAGTGAGATAGTCTGGAACGGTAAGCCCCAGGATGCCGACATTGATATTACAGCTGTTTACAGCTTGCGTACTTCTTTGAACAACTTGTTCATGGATACTACCCAGTACTACAACAAAAGAATTCCCGTGGATTGCAAGATACAGCTTACAGACAAACTGGTCAATCCCAACATCAATTTTGAGATCGACCTGCCCACTGCCGATGAAAGCACAGTTGCAAGGGTCAAAGGCGCCATAAACACCAGGGAAGAAATGAACAAACAATTTCTTTCACTACTGGTATTGAATACCTTTATGCCTTCACAGCAATACCTGGCCGGGCAGTCTGAAACTTTCGATATGGGGGCTACAAGCATGGCCTTCACCACCAGCGAATTGCTCTCGAATCAATTGAGCCACTGGCTCTCACAGATCTCCTCGAATTGGGACATTGGTGTCAATTATCAACCGGGGGATGAGATATCAAAAGACCAGGTTGAGGTGGCCCTTTCCACCCAGTTGCTCAACGACCGGTTGATCATCAACGGAAATGTGGGCACTGCTAATAAATACCAACAATCGAGTGAATTTGTCGGCGATTTCAGGGTAGACTGGAAACTTACACCCAATGGAAAACTCAGGTTGAAATTCTTCAACCGAAACAGCGATCGCCTGATCTACGAAGAAACCCGGTATATACAGGGAGCCGGACTTTTCTACAGGGAGGAATTCAACAGCTTTAGAGAGCTTTTTAAAGACATTGCAGAAAATTTATCACTAAAAGGCAAAAAAGAAAAAAAGAAGAAGAATTAGTTTTTTATTTTTGTCCCCAAAAATTAAAAAGGAATACGTATGACCCATCTTTTCATGTTTTTACAGGCCCAGGTTCAGGATACCCTGTCCAATGCCGCTCAGGGGGGAGGTCCCGAAGAAGTAACCCTTTCTTTTTGGGAGCTTGCTCTTAAAGGAGGCTGGATTATGCTTCCAATTATTATTTTATCCATCATTGCCATTTATATCTTTTTTGAGCGGTATTTCGCCATCACCAACGCGGCCAGGATGGATACCAACTTTATGAACAAGATCAAGGATTACATCCATGATGATAAGGTGGAATCGGCCTTAACGCTTTGCCAGACGCTGGATAACCCGGTTGCGCGCATGATAGAAAAAGGGATTCAGCGAATAGGAAGACCGCTGAACGATATCAATACGGCCATTGAAAATGTAGGAAAGCTGGAGATCTCTAAGCTTGAAAAAGGACTACCTACCCTGGCTACCGCAGCAGGAGCCGCCCCGATGATCGGATTCCTGGGAACCGTAATGGGTATGATCCGGGCTTTTTATGACATGGCCAATGCCGGCAGCAACATTGACATCACCTTGCTGTCGAGCGGGATATACACCGCCATGGTCACCACGGTAGCCGGTTTGATGGTAGGGATCATCTCTTATTTGGCATATAATGTATTGGTAACAAAGGTAGAAAAAGTGGTTTATCAGCTGGAAGCCAATACCACAGAATTCATGGACTTGCTCAATGAACCGGTTGATTAATTAACACAATTGTATTATGGATCTGAAACCAAGAAATAAGATCAGCACGACCTGGAGCATGGCGGGGATGACCGACATTGTTTTCCTTCTGCTTATATTCTTCATGGTCACTTCAACCCTGATTAATCCCAATGCCCTGAACCTGCTTCTGCCAAGAAGTTCAAACCAGACACCCGCCTCCCCGATAGAAACGGTTTCCATCACCAGTGATCTTGAATATTATGTAGGAAGCCAACAGGTACAATTTTCGCAGATTGAACCCGTTTTACAACAAAGATTCAGTCAAAAAAACATTGAACAACCCACCATCTCATTGAACACCGACAGAAGGGTTCCTATTGAAGAGGTGGTAAGGGTAATGAACATAGCAAACCGGAATCAGTGGAAATTGATTCTGGCCACAACGGCGGAATAAAGAAATATAAAAAATGCTGGAATTTTTCTCGGAACATAAAAGAGGCATACTGGGTACCCTGATCTTTCACGGTATTTTGGTACTCATTTTTGTACTATTTAAATTTTCCACCACTCCCCCGGATCCAGGGCAGCAGGGGATCATGATCAATTTTGGAAACATGCCCGATGCTTCCGGAACTGAAGAACTGCAACGAAGGGTTACCAGACAGGCAGCAGCGCAACAGCAAGCCCGGGAGCCACAGCAGCAACAGATACAACAACCTGAAACCCGGGAATCTCAGCCACAGCAACAGGAAACTTCGAATCAGCAGGACCAGGAAGTTGCCACGCAGGACATGCAGGATGCACCTGCAATAGATCAAAAGCAGGAAGAAAGCCAGCAGCAGGAACAGGAAACGCAACCTGAAGAAAACCGGCAACAACAAGAGGAAACACAACAGCAGCAACAGCAGCAGGAAGAAGCACAGCCTGAACGCCAGGTGAACGAAAGAGCCTTGTATTCCGGGAAAAGTGACACAGAAAGTGGCGAAAGCGAAGGTCAAACCCAGGGTGAAGGCAACCAGGGAAGGGAAACAGGATCACCGGAATCCGATAACTATTCCAACGTCGACAGCAGAGGCATGGGAGGTATCGATTTCAGCCTTCAGGGCCGCAATCCCGAATCTTTGCCAAAGCCCGAGTACAACTACCAGGTTGAAGGCAAAGTAGTAGTAGAAATTACCGTGGATAAAAACGGTAACGTTACAAAAGCATCAGCCGGGGTAAAAGGATCCACCACGCTGAATGACAAATTGCTGAGTGCAGCCAGAAGAGCCGCATTAAAAGCCAAATTCGACCGCAAACCAGATGCTCCGGCCTATCAGAAGGGAACCATCACCTATTATTTCCGTTTGCAATAGAATCGGATCAACGCGTAAATAAGACCAATCAATTCATTAGACACTGGAGAACAAAAATTTCCAGTGAATGAATATGATCACCAATCCAGAAAAAATAAACCAGCACACATTTCTTATTATTATATATGATGCTGGTTGTATTCTTTCTTCAAAAGCCAGACCTAGTCAAGCCATCCCTCATTAACGAAAAAACTTATGTTTCCTTAACGATTGGGATTTTCACGGCGTGGTCTTGCTTTATTCACCTTCATCTGCCGACCATTCAATTCCGTCCCGTTCAATTCCTCAATGGCAGTATTGGCCGCTTCATCGTCGGGCATTTCAACAAAGCCAAATCCTTTTGCCTTGCCGGTGTACTTATCCTTGATGATTTTCACTGAAGCAACTTCTCCATATTCACTGAAGACGCGTTCTAATTCGCTTTCCTGTAGATTGTAATCCAGGTTTCCAACATAAATGTTCATAAAACTTAAAATTTGATATAAAAGAAATATTAATATACAAATGTATAACATAAAATTATATTATTCCAATCGGGGGCAAAATATTTTTGTCATTTTCAGAAAAAAATGATTCGTGCTTACCTTGAAACAAGTCTTAAACCAATTATTCCAACCAGGATCAATAATATCAAAAGAACCCGGACAATGCTTGTGGATTCATCAAACATCAGCATACCAAAAACAGAAGTGCCGGCAATACCAATCCCTGTCCAGATGGCATATGCAGTGCCTATCGAAATGGACCTGGTGGCCAGGGATAAGAAATAAACGCTCAGCAACATCAAAACCATAACTCCCACGGTCGGCCACAACCTGGAAAAACCCTGCGTGAACTTCATTCCAATTGCCCACGCGATCTCAAAAATTCCGGCTATCAGTAAATAAAACCAGGCCATGTTTATCTTTTTATCAATCATTATTTTCAACAAGCGGTATTAAGGACCTCCCGGAGGAAGCATCCGGCATGGGGATATTGAGCCGGTGACTGATGGTAGCTGCAATATCCCTGAGCGAAACTTCTTCATCAACAATTCCCTGTGGTAAGTTATTGCCCCACCAGATCATTGGAATATGGGTATCATAGTTATAGATTGAGCCGACCCTCCTTGGCTCTTCCACGCTACCGGGTTCAAAAACCAGGAGAATATCACCGGAACGCTTGGGGTGATAGCTGTTTTGCATCATCTTATGCATCCCGTCGGAAAAATGGTGATTCTGAAGGGAAGTGGCCTTTACAGCATAAGCCACCCCCGACTTTTTAACCATAAAACGGGATATTTTCTCCTGGAAATCATCGACATTGTGCCCTTTCAGATCGATCTTTGTGTGATCAAGGTATATCTGTTTCCCTGCATAGGCAGTTACCCATTCATCGCGGCCATAAAGAACGTTTAAATAAGCATCCAAAAGGGCCAGTCCTTCCTTTGGCTTAAACTTACCAGTAGGGAGACCTTTTTCTTTCCTGAATTCATAGGGATCTGCCGAACCCCTGTCGGAAGTAAGCACCACGAGCACATTCTTCTTATCAAACCTGCTTTCCAGGAAACTCAAGAGATGACTGATCTGCTGATCCAATCGTAAAAAGAGGTCTTCCATCTCTATGGATCGGGTGCCAAACAGTTCGTTCACGTAACCTGAAGCTGAGAAAGCCACGTTAAGCAGATCTGTATGGCTGTCCTGTCCAAGCTGTTCATTCATGATTAGCGAAACTGCAAAATCATTGGTGTAGGTATTTCCAAAAGGGGTAAATTTCAGATAGCCGAAATTTCCCGTGAGCGCTTTGATCTCCTGTAATCTGTAAGGAAATTTTTTACGTTTTAGCATGGGAAAACCGGTGCCGGTCTCATTTGGTTCATTTCTGTAACTCACATATATTGAATCAGGCAGGAGGGTTTCCCATTCTCTCTCCATGTAAATATTTTCAAGGTTCCTGTCATTAAAATCCTGAACCCATTTCGGCAAACTATCCATATAATGGGTATTGGTCATCCAATTGGCAGTAGAATCGTCAAACCAGTAGGCTCCATTGCTTAATTTGCCTGAACCCATCACTGCGGAAACCGGGTTAAGGCCAACGCTAAACACTTTTGATTTTAAATCCATCATTTTCAACTCATCACCAGTGGTTGAAGTCAACAAATGATCCGGTGAATAGCGGCTGAACAGATCAATTCCTCCAAGCGACAAATACTGGTCATTATTGATGCAATTCATCATGCTGTCGGAAAGGCGATTGTACCAGTTGTTGGAAATAATTCCATGCATGGAAGGATAGGCACCTGTACTGATGGTTGCAAAACCGGTAGAACTCGCAACATTGGAATATTTTATCCTGGCATTTTCGCATAAAATCCCTTCATTCACCAGTTTTTTAAATCCATCTTCCGAAAAATTGTCCCAGTACCTCAGCAGCATTTCATGCCGCATTTGTTCTACAACAATGCGCACCACCAACCTGGGTCTTTGAGGTGTCCCGGGATATAAACCACCTGCGTAACCCTGGTCAGCCAAAACACCCGGTAAAAGAAAAACAAACAGCAACAGACCTCTCAAATACTTTATTCGTATATATCTATGAATCAAGTCAGTACAAAGTATGAATTGAATAACCATTATACATTGAATTTAATGGTGATGATGTCGCCATCCTTTACAATATAGTCCTTCCCTTCCAGGGAAATTTTTCCTGCCTCCCGGCACGCCGCTTCTGATCCGTATTCTATAAAATCGGGATATTTGATTACTTCGGCTTTAATGAAACCCCGCTGAAAATCGGAATGAATGGTTCCGCCTGCCACAGGTGCCGGTGTTCCGGTTTTTACCGTCCAGGCACGTACTTCTTTGGGGCCAATGGTAAAAAAGGTTTCCAGGTGCAGCAACCTGTAAGCTGCATGAATCAGCCTGTTCAAACCGGATTCCTTTAAACCCAGATCTTCCAGAAACATTTGTCTTTCCTCTTCTGTATCAAGCTCAGCAATATCCGCTTCAACAGATGCGGCTATAACAAGTACTTCAGACTCTTCACCGGCTACTGCCTCTTTTACCTGCTCTACATAACGATTCCCTTCTACTGCTGAGTATTCATCTACGTTGCAAACATAAAGAACAGGCTTATCGGTTAAGAGGTGGAGATCACGAACCATTTCCCTTTCTTCTCTTGCCAGGTTCAGATCCCTCACCGGTTTCCCCTGCGAAAGATGTTCTTCATGCTTTTTCAGCAATGTCATCAGTTTCCTGGCTTCCTTTTCGCCCGATTTTGCCTGTTTATCAATTTTCTGCATCCGATTATGCACCGTTTCCAGATCCTTTAGCTGAAGCTCGATATCCACCACCTCTTTATCGCGAACCGGGTCTACTGTAGCATCCACATGGGCCACATTGTCATCATCAAAACAACGAAGGATATGAATGATGGCATCGGTTTCTCGAATATTGGCCAGAAACTGATTTCCAAGCCCCTCACCCTTGCTGGCCCCTTGCACCAGCCCGGCAATATCAACAAATTCGATGGTGGCAGGCACTACCTTTTCAGGTTTAACCAGTTCTGCAATTTTGTAAAGCCTTTCGTCAGGTACCGTTATGGTTCCTACATTGGGGTCAATGGTACAAAAAGGGTAGTTGGCTGATTCCGCTTTTGCCCGGGAAAGGCTGTTAAACAAAGTAGATTTTCCTACATTCGGCAATCCCACTATTCCACATCTTAATGCCATCAAATAACCTTTTTAAGTGATCGGATCGAAACATACAAAAATAATGGTTTTTCTTTTGGATGCGCTTATCATTGGAAAACAAATAAAATTGTGAATTGAAAAATGCTTGCAGATTTTCGTTATTCCAATGAAAATCGTACTTTTACAGGCTCAATTAAATTGGGATTGAATTATAAAAATAAAGATACTGAATTAAAATCCAGCAGGATTCATTATTTAAGAGAAATTGCATTTTTACATGCAAAATCTATAAATACCAGGTTTTATTGAATTTCAGGAATTGGTATGTCGGAATACACGGATAAGGAACTTCTTGAGATGTTCCGTGAACAGGATTTCAAGGAATTCGCTTTTAAAAAGATCATTAAAAAATATCAGGAAAGGCTCTACTGGCATATAAGAAAAATTGTCATCATCCATGAAGATTCGGATGACATCCTGCAAAACACCTTCATAAAAGTCTGGAAAGGTCTCGATCATTTCCGGGAAGATTCCAAACTATACACATGGCTGTATCGTATAGCTACCAATGAATCCCTTACTTTTCTGAAACAAAAGAGAAAAAGGCAATATGTGCCCTTTATTGACGTGGAAACCCAATTGATTAATAAACTGGAAAGCGATGAGTATTTCAACGGAGACCAAATACAGAAAAAATTGCAAAAAGCCATTTTAAAGCTGCCTGAGAAACAAAGACTGGTATTTAACATGAAATATTTCGAAGAGATGAAATACGAGGATATGTCGGAAATCCTTGATACTTCCATCGGAGCTTTGAAGGCTTCATTCCACCACGCAGTGAAAAAGATTGAAAAGTATCTGAAAGAGAATTAAACCATTCAACATGAAGCACGTCATAAAGACGAGAGAAAATACCATTCACTATGAAAAATTATATAAATCCGGAAGAAAGCAACCACAAGCTGCCGTTTCAGGTTCCGGAAGGTTATTTTGAGGAACTACCCGACCGCATTATGAAAAGCTGCAGGGAGGAAGAAAGGAAAGGCTCGTTCCTGCGAATTTTAAAGCCTGCTTTGTCTCTTGCAGCCCTTTTTACCGGATTTGCTTTGATAGCCTATTTTGCAGTAAACCTGATTGATCAGCCCAACAACAATTCTTCCTATAAGCAGGAAGATATAGCTGAAGCCGAACACACCCGGCAATTTTCCAATGAACAGGATCTGATCAAAGCTTTCACGGACAGCCAGAAAAAAGTCACGGAAGAGGAAACCGATCAATATATCGATTATCTCCTGGAAGAAAACATCGACTACGGTACACTGATCAAAGAGCTGAAGGAAGAACAACAGAAAACCCAAAATAATAAATAGTCATTGAAACCGATGAAATTACTTATATGAAACCTATAATTAGAGGTGTTTGCATTGTTTTCCTCAGCCTGATTGTTTTTTCCCATTCTTCAGCCGCCCAGGAAAATGATGATCAAAATACAGAAGATCTGATCAAAGCCCAGATGATCGGTTTTTTTACCAAAAAGATCGGACTAACTCCGAATGAGGCGGAAAAGTTCTGGCCCGTTTATAATGCATACTGGGAAAGAAAAAACCAAATCATAACAGGGTGGAAAAAGAAATTCAACCATTACCAGGAACATTCAGATGAACTTTCTGAAGAAGAAATGGAAAAACTGGCCGATGACTATATCGAATTTGAATTGCAAAAAGCTGAATTGCTTGAAAAGTACAACAGAAAGTTCAAGGAAATACTACCCATCAGAAAAGTAATGAAAATATACCATGCAGATTATGAATTCAAGGCTTATCTGCTTAAGAAAATAAAGAACAGCAGGAATGAAGAGAACAAATAATTCCCTGAAGAAAAGGCTACAAACAGATCTATCTAATTCCATCAGTCACTAGACATCATTATTTTTATTATATTGGCTATTGATATGCAAAATGTTCTCTTTTGCAAATCTTTAATAAATTATTCTGTTTTTCTCTGAAAAACTTTTATTTTCATTCTCACGTTTTCATTGTGAAAGCACCAACGCATTACATTTAAGGAAATGACAGACAGCAATAACAACTTAAATAATGATTACGAAAAGCTTTTAGCAGAGAACAAGGAAAGGCTCAAAGAACTATCCTGCATCAATCAAACAAGCCGTATCATAAAAGAGCAAAAATCCATTGAAGAAACCCTTCAAAAGATAGCCCTGATATTGCCAAAGGGATGGCAATATCCTGAATTCACCGCTGCAAGGATCCGTTATGACGACAAGGAATACAGAAGCGCCGATTTTACAGAAAGTCAATGGATACAGAAACAATCATTTGAAACCATTGAAGACAAGGAAGGCGTAATAGAAATCTATTATACCAAAAAGTTCAGCACCTTTGACGAAGGTCCTTTTCTTAAAGAAGAACGGGACCTGATTGACAACCTGGCCAACATGATTGCTGGGTATATCAACAGCGTTAAGGCCCGGGAGATCATCAGCAGGGAGGATAACAAAAAAAAGGCTTTCACCCGGGTTTCCCCGTCAAAAATGTCCCTGAACAACCGACAGTTGCTCCAGAAATTCCTCAACAACTACAATGCCGACCGGGATATGCTGCATGACCTGATGCCCTTCAAGGTAAAGGAAATATTGCTGGTCGCCAACCTGTACGATGCTTACAGCATTGAGAAAGAGGGGCGGTTTACCGATCACATCCTTGGTGAATATCACCAGCTCAACCTCACATCTCTGCCGCGTGTAACGGGAGTTTCAAGTGAGCAGGATGCGCTCAGGCAAATGGAAATCAAGCATTTTGACCTGGTCATCCTGATGATGGGCGTGGATAAGAAGCACCCCATGACCATCAGTAAAACGCTTAAGAAAAAGTATCCCTATGTTCCGTTATTTCTCCTGCTCAACAACAACAGCGACCTCGAGTTTGTGGATTCACAAAGGAAAGAAATGCGGGTGTTTGACAACATCTTTGTTTGGAATGGCGATTCAAAGGTTTTCTTCTCCATGGTAAAGCTACTGGAAGACCGGGTTAACCTGGAAAACGATACCAGGGTGGGCTTAACCCGGGTGATTCTCCTGGTAGAAGACTCCATCAAATATTATTCGCGCTACCTGCCGATGCTTTACCAGATCATCCTGGAACAAACCAAGCGGCTTATCGAGGATGTTAATACCGATGACCTCTATAAAGTGCTCAAGCTCCGCACCAGGCCCAAAATCATATTGGCATCTTCCTATGAAGAGGCTATGAACTTTTTTGAAAAATACAAGGATTACTTTCTCTTTCTCATTTCGGACATCAAATTTCCCAGAAAAAAGGAGGCCGATGCAACTGCAGGCTTTGACCTGGTAAGACAAGCAAGGGAGAAGCTGCCCAACCTGCCCGCCATCCTGCAGTCCTCCGATCCTTCCAATGCAAAAAAAGCCTATGAGGTAAAGGCAAACTTTATCAACAAAAATTCTGAGACCCTGCTACAGGACCTGAAAAGCTTCATCAATTATCACCTGGGTTTCGGGCACTTCGTTTATCGTGACAATCATGGCCGACAGATAGCAGTTGCCAAATCCATGGATGAATTTGAATCTTACCTGAAAACCGTACCCGCCGATTCGCTGGTTTACCATGCAGTGAAAAACCAGTTTTCACTGTGGCTTATGGCCCGGGGTGAGATACAGATCGCAAAGATCATCAACCCTTTAAAGGTGAACGATTTTGACGATGCAGAGCAGATGCGGAGTTTCCTGATCAACATCCTGGAATTGTACCGCAATGAACAGGAAAAGGGTAAAATAGTAAACTTCAGCGAACATGCCATACTGGAGGAAAACAACATTGTTAGCCTGGCCCCGGGGGCACTGGGAGGTAAAGGTCGGGGTGTTGCCTTTATCAACACACTGATCTACAATTTCAAATTCAATGAAATGCTGACCTCCATCAGCCTCAGAACCCCCAGGACAGCCATCATCGGCACCGACGAATTTGATATATTTTTAGAAAAGAACAAGCTGGAAGAAAAAATCTTTAAAGAGACGGATTCTGAAAAAATCAAGACCTGGTTCCTGGAATCGGAATTGTCCTTTGAGCTGGATAAAAGACTGAAGAAATTCTTAAAACACATTACCAAACCGCTGGCCGTGCGTTCTTCAAGTCTTTTTGAAGACAGCATAACCCGGCCGTTTTCAGGAGTTTTTGATACCTATATCATACCCAATGTCCATCCGGAATTTAAAACCCGGCTGAAGCAGCTCAAAGATGCCATCAAGCTGGTATATGCTTCGATCTATTCCAGCCAGGCCAGAAATTATTTCAGGGCCGTGGGCCATCGAATGGAGGAAGAAAAAATGGCCGTGATACTCCAGGAGCTTGTCGGATCACAATACGATCATTATTATTACCCCCACATCAGTGGAACAGCGCAATCGCACAACTATTATCCCGTGGCACATATGAAGCCCGATGAGGGGTTTGCAGTGGCTGCAGTAGGGCTGGGCCAGTATGTGGTGGACGGGGAACAGGCGTACAGATTCTCCCCAACTTATCCGAAACTACAAATCTGCTCCACCAAAGACCTCATAAAGACTTCACAGGTTTCCTATTATGCCGTTGATCTGAATAAACAAGAATTTGATCTGAAGTATGATGAACATGGCGGCATGGTAAAACTGGATCTTGGAACTGCTGAAAAACATGGAAATCTCAATCATTGTGCATCTGTCTATGATCCGGACAACGACCGCATTGAACCAGGCCTGGATGTCGATGGCCCCAGGATCGTCAACTTTGCTGACATCCTGAAATACAATTACATCCCCCTGGCAGAAACCATCAACAAAATACTTGAGGTGGTCAAGGAATCCCTTGGCACAGAAGTAGAGATTGAATGGGCGATAAACCTGGAAAAGGATAAGAAGGGACTGCCGTCATTTTACCTGCTGCAGATCAAACCGCTTGTAGGCCACGATGAAGACCAACACCTTGAGCCCGAAAAATATAAAACCAACAACCTGGTGCTTTTCTCTGAAAGAAGTATGGGAAACGGAAAAATCCAGGATATTCGGGATGTGGTCTTCATCGACAGGAAAAAATTCGATAATAGCTATACCAGGGAGATGGCAAAGGAAATAGAAAACCTTAATGAAGAACTACAAAAGGAAGGTAAAAGATTTGTACTCATAGGCCCGGGGAGATGGGGAACACGCGACAGGTTCATCGGCATCCCCGTGGCCTGGCCACAAATTTCCAATGCCAAAGTGATTGTGGAAATCGGTTTAAAAAATTTCCCACTGGATGCCTCTTTGGGTTCCCACTTTTTCCATAACCTCACTTCGATGAACGTGGGTTATCTCTCAATCCCTGATAACTGCGGCAACAATTGTATCAACTGGAAGCTTCTGGAAAGCCAGCCATTGGTAAATCAAACCCAATATTTCAAGCATGTTGAATTCGAACAACCGCTGACAATAATCATGGACGGCAAACAGATGAATTCAATCATAACTATTGAAAATCATGAAAATAATATTGAAAACGGTGACTTATAGTTCTAACATAGCAAAATGAAAAACAAAAAAATAAATATGTCCACATCCTTGTACACGCAATATAAAGATTCTCTTAACCTGGATTTCAGCGACACATCTTTCAGCCTTTTAATGCAAAAGCGCATCCATAAGGTGCTGCTTATTGCAAGCAGCTACGATGCCTTTATGATTGAGGAAGACGGAAGAATTGACGAACAGATCTTCAATGAGTACGTGTCGCTGAACCTTCGGTATCCTCCCATTTTCGTCATGGCCAATTCGGCAGAGGAAGCTTTCGAGAAAATGAGAAACGACCAGATCGACCTGGTGATCACCATGCTCACCATTGGAAGCTACGATACCTTCGGGTTGGCGAATGAAATCAAACGCCAATACCCTGGAAAACCCATCGTGGTGCTTACGCCATTCTCCAGGGAAGTATCCATGCGCATCCAGCATGAAGATCTAAGCGGCATCGATTATGTATTCAGCTGGCTGGGGAATGCCGATTTACTGCTGGCCATCATCAAGCTGATCGAGGATAAGATGAATGCGGATTATGACGTGGAGGTTGTTGGTGTGCAGACCATACTGCTGGTAGAAAATTCAATAAGATATATATCCTCCTATCTGCCCAACATATACAAAATCATATTCAAGCAATCCAAGGAATATGTCAGGGAAGCTCTGAATGAACATCAAAGAATGCTCAGAAAACGCGGAAGACCAAAAATCCTTCTTGCCACAACTTATGAAGAAGCTGTGGAACTCTTCGAAAAATATAAATACAACCTGATGGGTGTTATCTCTGATATGAGATACAAAAGAAATGGCATCAAGGATAAATATGCAGGCCTTAAATTATGCGAAAAAGTTAAGAGCTTCGATGAATTTATCCCCTTTCTCCTGCAGTCATCCGACCGGAAAAATGAATCCCTGGCCCGAAAACACGATGCAGGATTTTTGCACAAATATGCAAAATCACTTACCATTGAACTGAAAAATTACATCATCAACCACTTTGCATTCGGGGAATTTGTATTCAAAGATCCCAGAAACATGGAACCCATTGGGAGGGCTTACGACCTGCAGACGCTGCAGGAGATGATCTTAAAAATCCCCGATGAATCTCTTGAATATCATGCCGGACGAAATGACTTTTCAAAGTGGTTAAATGCCAGAGCCATATTCCCAATCGCCCAGCTATTCAAATATCTTAAAATCAGTGATTTTAATTCACTGGAGGAAGTAAGAAATTACATCTTAAAGGCAATATCCAGTTACCGAACGAATAAAGGGAGAGGCATTATCGCCAAGTTTGACAGAAACACCTTTGATGAGTACCTTTTGTTTTCAAGGATAGGAGAAAGTTCTATTGGCGGTAAAGCAAGGGGACTTGCTTTTGCCAATTCCATTATGAAAAAGCATCAGCTTTTTGAAAAATACCCGGGTGTGCTGCTTACCATACCCAGAACGGTGGTACTTAGCACTGATATCTTCGATGAATTCATGGAAGGTAATGAGCTTTACAAAATCGCATTATCAGACAGATCCGATCAGGAAATCCTGGATCATTTTATGGAAGCTCGCTTGCCAAGCCGCATTTACCAGGATCTGTATACCTTTGCTTCTGTGATCAACAATCCCATAGCCGTAAGGTCATCGAGCAAGCTTGAAGACTCACATTACCAGCCATTTGCAGGTGTTTACAACACCTATATGGTGCCCCATGTGGATGACAACACCAAAATGATCCAGCTACTTTCCCAGGCCATAAAAAGTGTATATGCCTCAGTCTACTTCCAGAACAGCAAGGCATACATGTCAGCTACCTCTAATGTAATCGATGAGGAGAAAATGGGGATCATCCTCCAGGAAGTATGCGGATCAAAATACAAGGACAAATTTTACCCCACTATGTCGGGAGTTGCCCGTTCAATAAACTTCTACCCGGTAGAACCTGAAAAATCCAATGAAGGCATAGTCAACCTCGCTTTCGGACTTGGAAAACAGATTGTCGACGGGGGAGTATCCCTTCGTTTCTCACCGAAACATCCCAATAAGATCATTCAGCTTTCTACCCCGGAAATGGCCCTGAGAGATACCCAAAAACATTTTTATGCACTGGATCTGAGACCGGAAAACTTTGTGCCTTCCACGGATGAAGGTGTTAACTTGCTAAGATTGAGAATCAGGGAAGCCGAAAAAGACGAGTCGCTTAAACATGCTACCTCCACTTACGACTTCCAGAATAATATGATCAGGGAAGGCACCATATATAAAGGGAAAAAAATCATCACCTTTGCAAATGTATTGAAACACAAGATCGTTCCTCTGGATGAAATTCTCCAGATACTGCTGGATATATTTGAAAACGAAATCGGCAACCCGATAGAAATAGAATTTGCGGTAGATTTAAATGTACGGAAAGATGAGCCCATCATTTTCAATTTCCTTCAAATCAGACCAATTGTTGATACTGACCAGGAAAATAACTTTGATCTGGAAGAGATTGATGTCAATGAAACGCTGATCTATTCGGAGGCAGCCCTGGGCAATGGAAAGATAGATGATTTGTATGACATTATTTATGTGGTTCCAAAAAAATTCTCTTCGTTAAAAAGCAAGGAAATAGCTGAAGAACTGGGCAAATTGAATGACCAGTTCAGAGAGGAAGGGAGAAACTATGTGCTGGTCGGACCGGGAAGATGGGGAACGGCTGATCACACACTTGGAATACCGGTAAAATGGGGGCAAATTAGCCGGGCCCGTGTGATTGTTGAATCCGGATTGGACAAGTACAGGATTGATCCAAGCCAGGGAACCCATTTCTTCCATAACCTGACATCTTTCAGGATCGGCTATTTCACCGTAAATCCATACATCGGGGAAGGACATTACGACTCCGATTACCTGGAAACATGCGATGCCCACTACGAGAATGAATACATACGGCACATCCGGTTCAAAAATCCCATCAAAGTTCAGATTGACGGAAAGCATAGCAAAGGGGCCATTTTCAAGCCCAACTACTCATAACCTGTATAGTTCCCTCAAAACATGAGCAAAATCATATATGAAAATTTTACAAAAATTTGGGAATACAAGAATTTAGATGTTATTTTGGTACTGTAATTCAGTCAACAACATATGTTAAGCAACATATTTTTCCAACTTATTAAATCTTTTTCCCATGAACGTAGATAAATTAATGAACGAGCTTGAAAAGAAACACCAGGGCGAGGTGGAGTATCTTCAGGCTGTAAGAGAAGTATTAGAATCCATTGCGGATGTCTACAACGAAAATCCACAATTTGAAAGTGCTGCCATCATTGAAAGGCTGGTAGAACCCGATCGCATCCTCACCTTTAAGGTACCCTGGATATCCGACAACGGGCAGGTCAATGTCAACCTGGGCTACCGCGTTCAGTTCAACAACGCCATTGGTCCTTACAAGGGAGGATTAAGGTTTCACCCCAGTGTCAATCTCAGTTCCCTGAAGTTTCTTGGTTTCGAACAAATCTTCAAGAACGCACTGACCACTCTTCCTATGGGCGGAGCCAAGGGTGGATCGGACTTTAACCCGAAAGGTAAATCTGATTCTGAAATCATGCGCTTTTGCCAGTCGTTCATGACAGAGCTCTGGAATGTCATTGGACCTGAAACGGATGTACCTGCAGGGGATATTGGAGTTGGAGCCAGGGAAGTCGGCTACCTGTATGGAATGTATAAAAAGCTTGCCAGGGAAAACACGGGAGTGCTTACCGGCAAGGGGCTGAACTGGGGCGGCAGCCTGATCCGGCCGGAAGCCACTGGATTCGGAAACGTCTACTTCGCCAAGGAAATGCTGGCTACCAAAGGAGAATCTTTCGAAGGAAAAACCGTGGCCATCTCAGGTTTCGGAAATGTTGCCTGGGGGGCTGCCCTCAAGGCCACCGAACTGGGGGCAAAAGTAATAGCCATCTCCGGACCCGACGGATACGTATTTGATCCGGATGGAATCAAAGGGGAAAAAATTGATTTCATGCTGGAGCTCAGGGCAACGAACGAAGATATCGTAAAGCCTTATTCCTATGAGTTTGACAGCGGGCAGTTCTATGAAGGGAAAAAACCCTGGGAACTGGAAGTGGATATTGCCCTGCCTTGTGCCATTCAAAATGAACTGAATAAGGAAGATGCCGAGCAGCTGGTGGAAAACGGCTGCCTGTGCGTTTCAGAAGGCGCCAACATGCCCTGCACCCCCGACGCCATCGATGTGTTCCAAAACAACAACATACTTTTCGGGCCTGGTAAAGCTGCAAACGCAGGCGGCGTAGCCACATCAGGGCTTGAGATGACCCAAAACTCCATGAAGCTTCATTGGTCTAGAGATGAGGTGGATGCAAGACTGCACAAGATCATGACCGACATCCACACCGCGTGTGTAGAGTATGGAAAAGATGAAAACGGCAATGTGGATTACATGAAAGGAGCCAATATTGCCGGATTCCTTAAAGTAGCCAATGCCATGCTTGATCAGGGAGTAATTTAGATAGTTGCCTTTAATGCTCCAGTTAAAAATCCCGTTTGCCGCTGGGCAAACGGGATTTTTAACTATCACCCTTTTTTTTGCTCTTTCCTGTACCCTGCACTGGACAACCCGGAGCAGTACAACACGATGTTGAATAATTCAGGTTATACAAGCCATTATGCAATTTTGAGCCTTGAGGGCAAAAGCAAGCATGAGAAAAAAATATAAAACATAAGCCGCTTTTTTCCGTTTAAATCTAATGAAAATAAACCATGATAATAATAAGGGAAAAGATTGTCTGTACAAAAAAACATATGGCATGATCCTATGAAAATGAATACAAGACACATATTGCTCCTGTTCATTCTTTTTCATCTGTTCACTTTTCCCGTTTTATCCCAGAACGGAGACACCACCTATAAGGGGACAAGGTCAGAAGTGATGGATACCTTAAATATTAAGGACATGCACCTGCTCAAGACTGAAGAAGTAGACGGGGAGACGCTGGCCAGCATTGAGCTGCAGGAAGTGGTAGTTTTCCCGGAAATTCAGTTTGATAACCAAAGAAAATTCAGAAGATACCAGAAGCTGGTAAGGGATCTGAAAAAAGTCTACCCCTACGCACAGAAAGCCAAGTATAAGCTTATACAGATGGAGCGGGAATTCCGCAAACTGGAAACGGAAAAAGCCCGCAAACGATATATCAAAACCGTTGAAAAGGAGTTGAAAGAAGAATTCAAGGACGATATCAAAAGCATGACCATCAACCAGGGCCGTTTGCTGTTAAAGCTGATCGACCGGGAAACCGGCAATACTTCCTATTACCTGCTCGAAGAACTCAAAGGTAGCTTTTCCGCCTTTTTCTGGCAGACGGTTGCCAGGGTTTTCGGCCACAACCTCAAGTCTGAGTATGATCCAAACGGAAGAGACTGGATGATCGAAAGGATCGTGGTGTTGATCGAGCACAACCAGATATAGCAATGATTAAATGATTGAATGATTAAATGCATGAATGCTGGAATGCTTTAATGCTTAAATACCTTTAGGCCTGTAAGTGGACCTGCCCACTGAAAAGTAGTAAAGGCCGGATTGAATTGTTAAATTGTCACACTGCTAAATTATTAAATTGTTGGGATTTTACGAATACAACCAAATGACAATCGAATAACCACCAACTTGTCTGGCTCTTGAAGCCTGCCTGATGGCAGTCAGGGATGACTGCCAATGACATGTTGCTAACAGTTCGGTATACTGCGATGACCAGATAATCCTACATGGATGACCTATCGACATCCTATGCCTACCAGCTAGTATCCGGTGGTGACCAGATCATCCTACATGGATTACATGCCGGCATCCATTGCTTACCAGCGGGTATCCCATGGTGACCAGATCACCCTACATAGATAAACTATCAGTATATAACGCTTAACAGACAGTATCCCTCTTTAATCCGTCACTTTTTCCCCTTTCTTATATAACGGTAGTTAGCAATCTCGATCTGATACTACAGCTCGGATTTTAACAATGTGACAATGTATCAATTTAACAATTTGAAGCCACAAATATCCTACTGTTGACTCACCGCCCTTAGCCTCCTCAAAATAAGCTGGCAATTGGCAAAACGCAGTTGGCACTCTCCCAGAATCTTCTTCATTTAAGCATTCAAGCATTTAATCATTCAATCATTGCCTCATTAGTCTTCAGAAATCTCCATAATCGACTTAACCACATTATCCGCGCCTTCTGCAATATTAAGGATGTTGGCATCCAGCATGTAACAGGGAGAGGTAACCAGTTTCTTATCTTTATCCACCACAACCTCCCCATGATCGGTTTTCTTGTGGGTGGCTCCCATTAGCTCTACTGCATCAGCCGTATCTTTATCCTGTCCAATGGTGAGTTTCACATTGCCAAATATTTTCGCCAGGATTACCGGTGAAATGCAAAGGGCCCCAACAGGCTTATTTTTATCGTTCATGGCCCTGATAGCATTTTCCACCTCACCGTTGATTTTACAATCTGCACCATCAAAAGCAAAAGTGCTCAAATTCTTGGCAGCGCCAAAGCCACCCGGCAGAATCAATGCATCATAATCGCCTGCCTCAAAATCCTTGAGATTTTTAATGTCTCCCCTGGCAATACGTGCCGATTCAATCAAGACGTTTCGCCTTTCATCCATCTCCTCGCCCGTGATGTGGTTAATGACATGATGCTGGTCAATGTCCGGGGCAAAAACCTGGTAAGTGCCTCCATTCTTCATAATGGCATAAAGCGTCATGGTGGCCTCATGAATTTCCGAGCCGTCGAAAACACCACTTCCGGCCAGTAAAACAGCAAATTTCATTTGTTTATTCATAATGAATTTTTTTAAGGTTTATAAAATAAATGTGGTATATAAATTTGTTTATTTTACCTTATCTTTATAAAATTTGGTCGTTCAAACCCAAATATTCAACAAGATATGAAAAGAACCTTTATAGCAACCAAAATATCACCCGGTGAAAAGCTTCTTAAAACCTACACTAAATTAAGAAATGAATTAAAAAATGAAAAAATCAAATGGGTAAATAGTGAGCAATTCCATATAACCCTCTTTTTTCTTGGCGATACGGATGAAGAAATGATACCCCGGGTCCGCACGCAGGTGGGTAACCTGCTTGATCAGTTCAGCTCTTTTTACATCAACCTTTCAGGTCTGGGTGTATTCAAAAACATTAACAAACCGAGGGTGCTGTGGGCCGGGATATATGATTACGATACCATGAAAGATATAAAGGAAAGGATTGACGAAGAAATGGTGGCATTAGGTTTTCCCAGGGATGAAAGGGAATTCAGACCCCATCTGACCATGGCGCGTCTCAAATGGATCAATGACAAAGAGAAGCTTAAAGATCTGCTAGAAACCTATAAGAACGAAGATTTTCAAGAAGTAAAGATCAATGAGGTGATATATTATGAAAGCATCTTAAAGCCAAGTGGACCTGTATATAAGCCCATCGAAAAATTTATCCTGCCGGATTTACCCCGTTAACTGCATTTTTAATATACATCTCATGCAACAAGGAATGAGTTAAGCTGAGTATTTTCTGATTGTCCTCATTGACAGTAAGGGGAAGGCGGTTATCATCCAGGTCCCTCACAAAATTTCTGAAATCTTCTGCAACCAGGTTGGCATCCGTTTCAGGTTCATCTGGTGTAGACCACTGAGGACCACTTTCCTTATCATAACTTAATAGTTCCAAAGCTGTAAAATCCAGCAAAAATCGTTTTGCCATCCGGATGAATTCTGCCCTAAAAAGCGCCTGATCGGAAAGATTATTGAACAGGATGTTACCGCGGGTCCCGTTCTCAAAATCCATATCAAATAAGAAAGCGCCTGGATAAATGGTATTGTATTCCAGGGGGAGGTAGCTCATCTTTCTAAGGTCCCTGTGCACCGAATCCCATATTAGGGAAACAATGTCAAACAAAGTGGTTCGCAAAAAATCAAACGAAGGGCTGGCTGAAGAAAAATCCATCCGAATATTGAAATATAGAGGATTCAACTCAGCCCTAACCGGCATGTAAACCGGATGAGCCATCAATTTCTGGGCAAGGCGAATTACCGATTTGGATTCATTTGCCAGGTGATACAAATGATTGATCAGTTCATAATCCAGAAAAAACGGGGATTCAATATAGAGGTGCCTGGATTCCTTAATGGCTATCTTACAAATTTCGAACAAAGGAAGGTCATCATTTGCAACATAGACCAAATCAGCCGAATTAATCAACGATTCGGCGCTTGGGTATTCTTCCTGCCCGCTTACAGGATTATCTTTGGAGGAATGATACACCCCGATAATCTTATGGCCCGTTTCCTGCAAGGAATCGGCTATCTGCCCGGATAAGGCACTGTTGCCAATGAAACCTACTTTCATAAGCGCTTTTTCACAAACATAAATTATTTTTTCAATTCATTCATGGTTTGTTATACTAATTTATCAACTTATGTTGTTGATAAATTGGAAAATGGAAATCTAAGTGTTTTGTTGGCAGAAAAAACCTTTTTAACCGGACTCAATTATTAAAACCGAAAATTTTCCTTTCCTTAAAAGCCGGAATTAAATTCTTCCAAGATCGTTTTAATAGAACAAAGTTCATTTTATATTTGTCAAACAAAACAGGAAATTAAATAAATGACTGATTCATATAAACATAAAGGACAAAGGCTAAAACTGGTTCGGGGCCTGAGGAAAAAGGGAATCAAGGATGAAAGGGTACTTGAAGCCATAGAAAGGGTGCCGCGCCATTATTTTATGGAAAGCGGGTTTGAGCAGTTTGCCTATAAGGATCAGGCATTTCCCATTGCAAAGGGACAAACCATATCCCAGCCTTTCACCGTAGCCTTTCAGACAGAGCTACTAGCCCTTCGGAAGCACGAAAAAGTGCTGGAAATAGGTACAGGATCCGGCTATCAAACAGCCATCCTGCTGGAGATGGGTGCAAAGGTTTATTCCATAGAACGCTATAGAGACCTTTACCTTAAGGCCACAAAGACCCTTAACGAAATGGGTTACCAGCCCTATCTTTTCTACGGCGATGGATATAAAGGTCAAGCCAACTATGCTCCGTATGATAAAATTTTAATCACCGCCGGGGCCGGCGAAATACCCCAGGAACTCGTTGACCAGCTAAAGGTGGGAGGCAGGATGGTGGTACCACTAGGTTCACAGCTAGGACAGGACATGACCGTGGTCGAAAAAACCGGCGAGAACGACATAGAAAAGCGCAAGCACGGCAGTTTCATCTTTGTACCCCTCATCCGGGGAAAAGATTCCGACGAAAACAATTAAAAACCAACAATATGATTCAAGTTAAAACCTATGCTTTCAATCCGTTCCAGGAAAACACCTATTTGATTTACGATGAAACCAACAGTTGTATCATTCTTGATCCGGGTTGTTACTTTGCCGAAGAACAAAAAGAATTAACCGATTTCATTGAAAACAACAGCCTCAGGCCTGAATATATCGTCCACAGCCATGGCCACGTCGATCATATTCTGGGGACAAACTTTCTGAGGGATCACTACAATATACAAGCCATCATGCATAAGGATGATCTCGAAATATTAAGAAGGAGCAAGGATTTTGGGGAAATGATAGGTATTGCAATTGAGCAGCCCCGTGATCCCGAAATCTTTGTTAATGAGGGTGAGCAGATCACTTTTGGAAACACAGCCTTTGACATCCTGCATTTGCCAGGCCATTCGCCGGGAAGCATCGGGCTTTATAACAAGGAAGCAAAAATCATCTTCGCCGGCGATGTGCTCTTCCGAAGGGGAATAGGGCGAACCGACCTGATGGGTGGTGATCACTCCACCCTGCTCAATAACATAAAAAGCAAGCTTTTTGCCATGGATGATGCTACAACAGTCTATCCTGGCCACGGAGAGCACACTACCATAAAAGAGGAAAAGGCTGAAAACACGATGTTAGCCTAAAAACAGGGAAATTAAACAACTTAATAAAGCTGTTTGTTTTAAAACAGGGAAATGAAAACCCATGACAAATTTGGTTTTGATTTGTATATGATATTTATAATTTTATCGGGCCAAATTTGTCTTTAAAAATCTATAAAAAATATAGTTATGGCATTAGAACGATTTATTGACCGTCACAACGGACCGAGAGACAAGGATATGGACAAAATGCTCGAAAAAATCGGGCTTAATTCGATTGATGAGCTGATCGATCAAACCATACCCAAATCCATTCAGCTTGATAAGCCCATGGAACTGGATGAGCCGTTGAGCGAATACGAATATTTTCAGCATATACGTGAAATAGCGTCTAAAAACAAACTTTACCGGTCCTTTATAGGCCTGGGATATTACGATACCATTCTTCCCGCGGTGATCCAGAGGAATATACTGGAAAACCCCGGATGGTACACGCCTTACACTCCTTACCAGGCTGAAATATCACAGGGAAGACTAGAGGCGCTGCTCAACTTCCAGTCGGTAGTCATGGAACTGACCGGTATGAACCTGGCCAATGCTTCCCTTCTTGATGAAGCCACGGCTGCTGTTGAAGCTATGATCATGATGTTGAACCTGCGATCCCGTTCGGCAGCCAAAAAAGGCGCCAACGTATTTTTCGTAGATGAGAACATGTTCCCGCAAACCATCGAGGTGCTGAAAACAAGGGCTGAGCCGCTTGGAATAGAGCTACAGTTAGGAAAATTTGACGAAGCCGAATTCACCGAAAAGACCTTCGGTGCCATGGCCCAATACCCCACCGGTGATGGAAAACTTGAAGACTATAAAAATTTTATTGAAAAAGCCCATGATAACGGCACACTCGTAGCCATTGCCGCGGATATAATGAGCCTGGCACTGGTTACTCCGCCGGGCGACTGGGATGCCGATGTGGTATTCGGCTCCACCCAGAGGTTTGGCATACCCCTGGGCTACGGAGGTCCCCATGCCGCTTATTTTGCCACAAGGGACGAGTACAAGAGAAAAGTACCCGGCAGAATCATCGGTGTATCGAAAGATGCCACCGGGAAATATGCCACCAGGATGGCCCTTCAGGTAAGAGAACAGCACATCAAGAGGGAAAGGGCCACATCAAATATCTGCACCGCCCAGGCACTGCTTGCTTCCATGGCAAGCATGTATGCAGTTTATCACGGACCTGAGGGATTAAGACGCATTGCCACACACATTCACTCTGCCGCCGGCCTGCTCAGTGATGAACTGGAGAAACTTGGCTATACCCAGGAAAACAAAGACTTCTTCGACACGCTGAAGATCCGGCTTCCAGAATCATTAAAGACAGAGGATCTGAAAAAAATCGCCCTGGATAACGAAACAAACTTCCGGTACATGGATCACCAGACAGTAGGCATCAGCCTGGACGAAAAAACCATGGTCAAAGATGTCAACCTGATCCTTAAAATCTTCGCCGAAGCCAATGGCAAACAGGCCCAAGAGGTCAAAGAGATCCCCGAGAAAATCTATTTCGACAACAAATTCAGTCGCAAGAGTGAATTTTTGACCAGAGACCTTTTCAACCGCTATCACTCCGAAATTGAGATGATGCGTTACATTAAGAAGTTGGAAAGAAAGGATTATTCACTCGCCCATTCCATGATACCACTGGGAAGCTGTACCATGAAGCTGAATGCCGCTTCCGAGTTATTTTCTCTGAGCTGGCCCGAATTTACAGGCATCCATCCGTATGTGCCCAAAAACCAGGTAAAGGGATATCTTGAGCTCATTGAAGGACTGGAAGAGCAACTGAAAGCCATCACAGGTTTTCATGCTTTTACGTTCCAGCCCAATTCAGGTGCTGCAGGTGAGATTACCGGCTTGATGACCATCCGTCAATACCACATCGATCACGGAGAATCGCACAGAAACGTTGTTCTGGTGCCATCCTCCGCACACGGCACCAATCCGGCAAGTGGGGTTATGGCAGGTATGAAGGTGGTTGTGGTTGAATGTGACAAACACGGCAACATCGACATAGAAGACCTGAAGAAAAAAGCAGAAGAAAATAAGGACAACCTGTCGGCCTTTATGGTAACCTATCCATCGACGCACGGTGTATTTGAAAGCCGCATTCAGGAGATGAACGAAATCATTCACCAGAACGGCGGACTGGTTTACTTTGATGGCGCCAACCTGAACGCGCAATTGGGACTGACCAGCCCGGTGGTGACCGGAGCTGATGTTGGTCACCTGAATCTTCATAAAACATTCGCCATTCCACATGGCGGCGGAGGTCCGGGCATGGGACCCGTAGGCGCCATAGAAAAGCTGGCACCCTATCTGCCCAAACATCCCTTCTTTGAAACAGGCGGTGAAAAAGGTATCGGTCCGATTTCTGCTTCTCCTTTCGGAAGTGCCAGCATATTGCCTGTATCCTATGGATTTATAAAGATGCTGGGTGCGGAAGGACTCAAGAAGGTTGCACAAACCTCCATACTAAGTGCCAACTATATAGTTACGGCCCTGAAAGACACCTATGGCATCGTGTACTCAGGAGAAACAGGCATGGTGGGACATGAAGGAATACTGGAATGCAGGCAGTTCAAGTCCATGGCCAACGTTATTGAAGCCGATATAGCCAAACGGCTCATGGATTACGGATTCCATGCTCCTACCCTTTCATTCCCCGTTCACGGCACACTGATGGTGGAACCCACGGAAAGTGAATCGCTGGAAGAACTGGACAGGTTCATTGAAGCCATGTTATCGATTTACGACGAGATCATGGAAATCAAAGAGGGCAAAGCAGATCCGGAGAACAACGTGCTGAAGAATTCTCCTCATACGGCGGAGGTAATCACATCAGATGAATGGGACAGGCCTTACAGCCGGCATAAAGCTGCTTACCCGCTGAAATGGATTGAAGATAACAAGTTCTGGCCACCGGTAAGCAGAGTCGACGATGGCTACGGCGATCGTCACCTGATGTGTAGCTGCGCACCGATACAGGATTACAGGGAATCGCTGTTTACCTTCAAAGAAATTAGTACCTGATAATCTGCATGACCAGTACAATCCATACATAAAAAAATGGCCATCAATTCTTTGGTGGCCATTTTTTTATCCAGGACGGATATTGAAAAGCCAGGAAATATACTTCCTGCTCACCCCATTCCGGCAATTTATCAAATTAAAACTTCCTTTGAACAAAAAAAGACTGGAATCCTTAAGGAATTTCGTATAGTACGTTAAGAAAAAACCGGATGATGAAACTGTATAAAAACAACATCAGAATGGATGCTGAGCTGAATACGAAATTTACGGCTTTGGACTGCCAAAGATGCGGCCATTCGGGAGGAAATGTGCATCTCAAAAGTATAGAAATAGAAATCAATGAACAGGAAACCATCGTGGAGGAATTCATCCGTTGCCCTGGGTGCGGGAATTTAATAGAATACCACCGGCAAACCCATATAAAGGATTAAGCATCCAATATATAACCGAAACAATAAGTTCTGCCAATTCCGTAAACAATGAAAAAGAAAATAAAAAAGATATCCCCTCATTTGACTAACACATCCCTTACCCGATCTGCATTTATACTCTTAAAAATAAAACAGGTCATTATCATTGAAGTAAAGTAGAGTCTAGTTAAAAAAGCCATCGTGTGAGGTGCAAGGCCAGTCTCAAGGTACAAACCTCAAACTTTAAACCTTAAACCTTATACTTCTTTCCCGATCCCCATGCTCTGAACCTCTCGAGTTTTAAGACCCGAAACCTGAAAATCAGCACTCCGGGGCTCTATTCACTTAGCGCTACGTTCTCAACTCTTGGCTTCCGATCAGGTTTCCCCGTCTTCTCCCTGTTTCCTCAAGCCCTCTTTCTGGTTATTCTCTATGGCATCTTCAATGGCCAGACCGAAAACTTCCTCCAGGGTTTGGCCGTTGGCCCTGATCTGCTGAGGAACAATGCTTGCAGCGCTCATGCCAGGAATGGTATTCACCTCCATAAAGTGAAGCTGATCCTTGGCGTATATATAGTCAATCCGTACAATGCCCCTGCAATCAAACAAATCATAAATCCGGGACGACAGTTGCTGAACCTCCTCTTCCAGTTCTGGAGATATCCTGGCAGGTGTGATTTCATCGGCCATGCCCTCGGTATACTTGGCTTCGTAATCAAAAAATTCTTTTTTACTAACGATCTCCGTGGGTGGAAAGATCAGTTCATTGTCACTGGTTTTGATCAACCCGCAAGTCAGTTCCGTTCCTTCCAGAAATTCTTCTACCAGCACTTCATAATCTTCTTCGAATGCCTTATTGATTGCGTTCTCCAGTTCGCCCTTCTTGAAAACTTTGGTCACCCCAAAGCTGGAGCCACCACGGTTTGGCTTCACAAAGCAGGGTAGACCGGTATAATAAACCACATGATCAGGGGTGTATGGCTCTCCCTTTTTGATAGTATAAAAACGGGATATGGTAATCCCAAAGTTTCGGACATAATTTTTACTAAATATCTTATTGAATGTCAAAGAAGAAGACAGAACCCCGCATGTAGTATAGGGTATCCGCAACGTTTCAAAATAACCCTGTAAAATTCCGTTCTCACCAGGTGTACCATGAATGATAATGAATGCACAATCGAACAGTATTCTTTTGCCGTCCAGGATGCAGCTAAAATCATCCTTATTGATCAACACCTCCTGATCTCCTTCCACATCCAACTTCCACCGTGTGCCTTTAACTATAACCAGGTATGCATCATACTGCTCCTTGTTCAGGTGTTCCCTGATGGTTTTGGCGCTGTTCATGGAAACCGGAAATTCCGAGGAATCTCCTCCCGCCAGAATGGCAATGTTCTTCTTCATACAAAGTATGTGTTAATTTTTTCAAAAGTAAAATTTTCGCCCTGGTAAAAAAAGGTTTTATTCGGGAATAATTTGGGTTAGGCTTCTGGATTTCGGTTGGCGGTATAATTTCTCCATTTGTCAATCACCTGCTGCATGTCATCGGGTACACCGGAATCAAAATGCATGTATTTCCCTGTGGAGGGATGGGTAAACCCAAGGGTCTTTGCATGAAGCGCCTGTCGTGGCAAAATCTCAAAACAATTGTTGATGAATTGTTTGTATTTGGATGTGGGTGTTCCTTTCAGTATTTTATCCCCGCCATACTCAGCATCATTGAACAGGGGATGATGGATATACTTGAAGTGTATACGGATCTGGTGGGTCCGGCCTGTCTCCAGCCAGCATTTTAAGAACGAAACATAGTACAGATCTTCCATTACTTTATAATGAGTAACGGCATCCTTACCCCTGTCTTCTGCCGGAAAGACCTGCATCACCTTTCTGTTCTTGAGATTCCTTCCAATGTGCCCGGTGATGGTACCCTCCTTTTTCCTGAGGCTTCCCCACACCAGCGCCACATATTCCCTGTGGGTGGTCTTCTCATAGAACTGTCGGGCCAGTTTGTTCAGGGCAATACCATTTTTGGCCACCACCAGTAAACCTGAAGTGTTTTTGTCGATCCGGTGCACCAGCCCGGGCCTCTCCTCCCCTTCCTTAAAGCCAGGAAGATCCTTAAGGTAATACAAAAGCGCATTGATCAGGGTGCCACTATAGTGCCCAATACCGGGATGCACCACCATACCGGCCTCCTTGTTAACCACAACCAGATCCTCATCTTCATAAACAATATCCAGCGGAATGTTTTCAGGCATCAGTTCGACTTCCCTCGGCGGGTAAGCCATAACAATGGATACCACATCTCCCGGCTTGATCTTGTAATTGGATTTCACAGGCTTATCATTCACCAGGATGTTACCTGCATCAGCCGCATTCTGTATTTTGTTGCGGGACACATCCAGCTTATTGACCAGGTATTTATCGATCCGCAGCGGTTTCTGCCCTTTATCCGCAACCAGCCGGTAATGTTCATAAAGCTCCTGGTTGGTATTATTTTGATCCTGATCCTCCTGCATATGCACTATCGGCTAATCAAAAACTTTTTGACCGTTGTAGCCCGGGTCTGTATGTTCCTCAGTTTTATAAGGTAAACACCCGGTGGAAGGCCGTCGAGATAAACGGTTCGGTTCAGCTTTCGCTCCTTCACCACTACCTGACCCTGAATATTATAAATGGAGTAAGTAAAGCTGTAATAGTTGTTATTCTCAAGATCTACATGGAGGCGTTTTCTGGCAGGATTGGGATAGATGTCAAATTGAGCAGTTCTATACCGGGTTTCATCGGGTTTCTCTTCAGCAGTAGGTATATAATCGATATGCTCACCGAAAACAGGCCGTATCATAAGGGTTCCCTCTACCTGTGAGGGTATCCATTTACCGGCAGTATTATAAAACATTTTATCATTGTTCACATTGTTGGCATCAAAGCCCACGTTGAGCATTTCAGTGGTATATTTTTGGTAGCCGATAAAAAAATACCCTGCTTCAAGAAAAGGCTTCTCTTTCAATACGTAATTGTGAAACTGGTTCACGCTATCCTCATAAACGGGTCTGAAACCGTCCTGCTGATAGATAAGCTGGCCGGGTCTTCCGTTGTTATCCTCCCAGATCATCAGTTTGAAACTATTTCTGCTTGCTTCATGCAATGTTTGATTGAAATACATCTGTATGGCCTGCAAGGTGTCGGGAGTATAGGTTCTGAAGCGAAAAGCCACGCGGGCGTTTTCACTTCCCGTGCCCGATATTCCATATCCATTCTCAGCAGTTCCATCGTCATATGCATAGTAATTGTAAAACTTCTGGAAATAGCTGAGTGTGTCGTTCCACCGGTAAGGCGCCCTTTCGCTGGCTGTGTCTGTCACCAGGTAGCTTTGTATTTCGAAAAGAGCAGAGTCACGGTCATTATATGGATAGATATAGTCTATGCTGCGCGGATAAGTTTCCTTTGTATAAGGTGGGATATCATCCCCTGTTCCACCGGTAAAACGAAAGGTTTCATTGTCCCACATGCGGTCAATGATTGCAAACTCCCGGAAAACGCTCCAGACCTTACTCCCCAGGTTACGGTAGGTAATCGAAATTCGGTTTCCCATCTCATAAGCATTGGCATCGGGAAAATGATCCCAGGGAATAGACTCATAATTAACCAGTAACGAGGACAAAGGTTTGACAAATGCGATATCGTTAATGGTTGTATCCCTGAAGTTACGGTATTTGTCCAGCCTTATAAAGTCGAGATGCCAGTGATCGATGTTGCCGGCCCTACTCGGCACTTCATTGGTATCCGACAGACTGGCATAATTCTTAAACCGAAAGCGAAAGCCCTTTTCCAGGTGCTTTTCTTGCCTTACAGGCACTATGGCGTTATAAAATTTCCTGTGCCCGAGGGAATCTGTATAAAATTTGCTTCTGGTACCTGACAGATAATTTCGTTTATACATTGTATCTTCCTCGCTGTAGGACACGCTCCATATGCTCTGCCAGCGCATGGAATCGGGAGCATAATATTGCAAAACAAGTGAATCCTGGAACTCCCCCCCGGAGGTATCGCCTTTGCCTCCCGACTGGTAGTAAAAGCTAAGATATACAGAATCGGAAGGCTCGAGATCAAGATCAATGGGTCGGGAGGTTAGCCTGTCTGCTTCAAATCCCGAACTACTGCCACCGGGATAGAGAATCCCCTCTGCATTAAGGGCATCCATTGTGGCCACGCCGATGGAAGGAGGATTCACTGGGTACTGGTAATTCATGTACGCGAAATCATCTTCCCACAAGCCATCTGTCGGATAACCCACTCCCCTTGCAAAATCTTCGATAAACGGCAGGGCAAGCGTGTCCGGATAGGTGGCATCGATTCCCTTTGTGGATTTCAGTGAATGTTTTGAAGAGGCAACACCCGTCAGCACTTCCTGTGAACGCACCCATGGGGTAAGAAAGAGTACAAAAAAAAAGAATAGAATCGTCTTATTGTAGGGTATCGCCTTCATTCAGCTCCGATTTGATTTGTGTGGTATCGATTCCGGGAAGCTTTAGGGAATCAACCGTAATCCACAGATCAATATAAGTTCCGAGCTTGATCTGCTCATCCTCCTCGTAAGGTGGATACTGCTGCCATACAAAAGCTTCGGATGAATCTTCCTCGCTGTTGATGGTGGTATCGGGCCGTATTGCTCCCACGTTCATCGCATTTTGCAGGATTTTGTCTTCGGCCTTATCCCAGTGCAAACCAACAAGCTTTGGAATACCGGCGGTTTGGTTGCTGCCTTTGCCCACCACAAGGTCCACTTCAGTACTTTTTGGGATAAGCTTGCCCGGCTTGACCTCTTCACCATCCACCCTCTGTTTCAACACATTATTGACGGCTATATCAGGCACATGAATCAGCTTTCCAACCCTTAAACCGGAATTGTTCAATATGGCTTTGGCATGGCGGTGAGAAACACCCACCACATTGGGCATCTTTACCATCTCTTTTGTAGTGGCATTCATGGTGAGGAATATGGTCCTTCCTTGTTTTACATGAAATTTTGGCGGAGGATTCTGCTTAACAACTGTCCCTTTCGGCCAATCATCCTGATAGACTGAATCGGATACCTCCACTACCAGGTCATATTCTTCGGCAATCTGCTCGGCTTCCTTAAAGGTCATCTTTTTAAAGTTGGGTAAAGGAAAAGAATCTCCGTGCTGTGTATAAATATTGAGAAACATGAAAGAAGAGGTAAATATAACTACAGCCAGTACTATTGCGATTATCAGGTGTTTAAAAAAATCTTTGGTCTTAATAAATTGCAGAAGATTCATGTGTTTGTTCGTAAATTATCCAAAATAACGAGATAGCAAAGATAAAATTATGTTTATAAATAAAAAAAGTAAAAGACAACTGCTGCCTTTTACTTTTTTCCGGTATTGATTATATCGGTTACTTCTTTGGGATATCCTGGGAAACGGACAATCGTTTTCTTCCCTTTGCCCTTCTGCGGGATAATACTTTTCTTCCGTTCCTGGTTTGCATTCGTTTCCTGAAACCGTGCTTGTTCTTTCTCTTTCTGTTTGATGGCTGAAATGTCCTTTTCATCACAACTGATTTTTAATATTCTCCAAATGATATATGGGAGTGCAAAACTAATGTTTTTTTTATAGTTACAAAAATCAGGAATGGATTTTAATCAAAGGGCAGATAAAGTATTTTTTTGGTATGAAAGAAATCTTCCTCATAGTACCGGTTGATGGGATAAATCCTCATCCGTCCGCCGAATTTTTCTGTATCGGATGTGATATCACCTCCCTTAAGATAGAAGATTCCGTTGGCCAGTTCATTTTTATGGTCGCTTCCGATGTTATTCTTAACCCAGGCCACAAAGCGGGGGAATTGTGTTACGGCACGGCTAACCACAAAATCGTGTTTTCCATGATATTGCTCGATTCGGGTGTGGCGGGTGGAGATGTTATCCAGTTTAAAATCCTTTATAATGGCATCAATGACTTTAAGCTTCTTTCTTATGGAATCAACCAGCTCAAACCGGCACTCAGGAAAAAGAATGGCCAGGGGTAAGCCGGGAAATCCACCACCTGTACCAACGTCCAGCATTTTAGTGCCGGGGGCAAAACGGATAACTTTGGCTACTGCCAGGGAATGTAACACATGATGCAGGTAAAAATTCTGAAAATCCTTCCGGGAGATCACGTTGATGCGTTTGTTCCAGTAGTGGTATGAATCATACAATTCCCGAAACATCCTCTTTTGATCATCAGTAAGATGGGGGAAATATTTCAGGAGAAGCTCCATTATTTTAAATGGTGATCCTTATTCTTAAGAATGTTGTAAAGGAGCTCCCTGGCTCTGTAAAGTTGTGCCTTAACGGTGCCCAGGGGCAGGTTCAGTTCTTCGGCGATCTCCTCGTAGGAATATTCCTTAAAATAACGCAGTTTGATCAGGTTACGATACCGGGGTTTCAGCTTATCCACCACGCTGCGCATAAGATCAACCTTCTGGTTCTTTATCATATCCTCTTCAGGATCAGGGCCTGTAGATTGAAGTGGTGGCGCCCCCATCTCATCATCTTCTTCGGCCTGATCAATGGATATTAAATTGGCTTTTTGTTTTCGGATGAAATCGATACAGTTGTTGGTTGCTATTTTAAATAGCCAGGTGCTGAAGGCATACTTGGGTGTATATTGCTGAATGCTCTTGAAAGCTTTTCCAAATGCTTCAATGGTAAGATCTTCCGCATCGTTCTTGTTGTTAACCATTTTTAAAAGCATGTAATAGATGGCGTCACGATAACGATCCATCAGCTCCGCATAAGCCTGCTCATCTCCATCAATGGCAAGCTGCACCAACTTGTAATCATACTTTGCCTTACTTGATAAGTTCGGATTTATCTCCATTTACTGTTGTTTGAATAAACTTTATTTGTGACAATACCAATAAAATTAACCAATGGTATAAAAACATCGTAAATTATCGAAAGTAATAAAAAATTTTTTTCACCCAAACGATTCATAAAATTTTTGTAAACAATTAATTGTATAATCGCCCTGAATACAAATATTCCAATGACATACACAAGGTATTCATTAAAGAACACCAAAGATAATACAAAGAAAACATAAAAAAAGATTCTGGAATAGATTTCTGTCAATAATCTCCATTTTGACTTACTCCTGTAGTAAAAAGCGGTGGACAGGTGTCTTCTTTTCTGCTTAAACCAATGGCTGAAACGATGATGGGGTTTGGATACCACGCATGATTCGCGGCTTATCTGAACATTCGTGTTATGCTTTCTGGCGGTTTTATTTACAAAAAGATCATCATCCCCGGAGTTAAGATGATAATGACCGGCGAACCCTTTGTTGTCGTAAAAAAGCTTCTTCCGGTAAGCCATGTTTCTTCCGACACCCATATAAGGAAAACCAGCCAGTGCATAAGTAAAGTACTGTAGGGCAATTGACACCGTATCATAGCGGATCATTGTATTCAACAGGCCCGGATGGTTTTCATATGCTCCATATCCAAGAACCAGCGACTTGTTGGGCTCAAAATTCTTTGCCATAGAGTGTATCCACCGGTTGCTGGCGGGGTAACAGTCGGCATCGGTGAACAGTACCCAATCGTACTTTGCTTTTTTTATACCCAGGGTAACAGCAAGTTTTTTCCCATGGGTAAACTTCTGGTCGTTCTTTATCTCTGTTGTTTTCAAGTGTTTATATTTCTGCTGCAGCCTGGTGATCGTCATGTCCGAATCATCGGTGGAACCGTCGTTTACAACGATAACCTCGTATTCAGGGTAATCCTGTTCTAAAACAGAAGGCAGGTTCTTTTCAAGGTTTTCTTCTTCATTCCTGGCACATATAACCACCGAAACGGGGGGAAGATTCGAAGCCTCCGATTTCTCCCGGTAAAACCAGATCCTGGCATAAACACCCAGGTAATAAACCATTTGAATAAGAAAAGCCAGGCCATAAACCAGAAGGATAAGATAAAGTGGCTCTTTTTTAAGTAAATCAAATATTTGTAAATCCATCAGCATTTCAATTCGGGCAACAAGTTTATGAATTTTTTTTCACCGCATCAACATCAATTGATAAGTACAGAATAAATAAACACGAATGATTATATTTGTTCGATAATTTTTGGCAGATGAAGTTTAATCTGATTAAAAAGGAAAACCAATTTGAGGCGAGGGCAGGCGAAATCATAACCGATCATGGAAAAGTCAACACTCCGGTATTCATGCCCGTTGGCACGCTGGGTACAGTAAAGGGAGTAAATCCACGAGAATTAAAGGAAGCAGTTGAATCCCCCATGTTATTAGCCAATACCTACCATCTTTTTTTACGTCCCGGAACTGAGATTCTCGAATCGGCGGGAGGAATACACAACTTCATCAACTGGAACCGTCCGGTTTTGTCGGATAGCGGAGGCTACCAGGTTTTTTCCCTTTCGCAGAACAGAAAGCTGACCCAGGAGGGTGCTCATTTTCAGTCGCACATCGACGGCTCCCGGCACCTTTTCACACCTGAAAACGTAGTGGACATACAGCGATCCATTGGTGCAGACATCATCATGGCTTTCGACGAATGCACATCTTATCCCTGTGAATATAAGCCAGCAAGGGAATCCATGGAGCTGACCCACAATTGGCTTTCCCGGGGAGTTGAAAGATTCAGGCAAACATTACCTTTATATGGTTACGACCAGTCTTTTTTCCCGATTGTCCAGGGCAGTGTTTATAAAGATCTTAGGAGAGAATCAGCCAGGTACATCACCGATACAGAAATGGAGGGTTATGCTATCGGGGGCTTATCTGTCGGTGAGCCAGTAGATATGATGTATGAAATGGTGGAGGTGGTCAATGAAATCCTGCCCGAAAACCGTCCCCGTTATCTGATGGGGGTGGGTACACCGGAAAATATACTTGAAGCCATTGACCGGGGCATCGATATGTTTGACTGTGTTATCCCAACCCGGAACGGCCGAAACGGAATGCTATTCACCAAAAAAGGAATCATCAACATCAAAAACCTGAAATGGAGAAACGACTTCTCCCCGATCGAAGAGGAAGGTGAATCCTATGTAGATCGGTACTTTTCAAAGGCATACCTCAGGCACCTGACCATAGCAAAAGAGATAACTGCAGCGCAGATTGCCACCCTGCACAATTTAAGCTTCTACAAGTGGTTAGTAAATAAAGCAAGAGAAGAAATTCTGAACGGTACATTCCAGAGCTGGAAAAAAAAGATGATAGAGAAAATTGCTGTGAGACTATGAATACGCCCCGTTTAAAAATACTGGATTTTTACATCATAAAAAAATTCCTTGGAACCTACTTTTTTGCCATAGCTTTAATTATCAGCATTTCAATCGTTTTTGACCTTTCGGAAAAAATTGACAATTATATTGAAAATGAAGCACCGGCAAGGGCAGTTTTCATCTTCTACCTGAATTTTATCCCCTATTTTGCCAACCTGTTAAGTTCCCTTTTCACTTTTATAGCGGTCATCTTTTTTACCTCAAAAATGGCCTATAATTCTGAAATTATTGCCATACTTAGCAGCGGGGTGAGCTTTCGAAGGATTCTCGTTCCTTATTTTATCTCCGCTTTTCTTATTGCCTCCATCTCCTTCGTGCTTATGGCCTATGTGATCCCCCACGCCAATGAAAGGCGGCTGAATTTTGAATATACCTACATGAAGGAATCGCCATACAAAGTTGAGCGGAATCTACATATGCAGGTAGACACGGGAATTTACATCTATATGCGAAATTACCGTCCCAACGTTAAAAAGGGATACAAATTTTCCATGGAAGAATTTAAAGACAATAAGTTAAAGTCCAAACTGATGGCTGATAACATACAATGGGATACCACCAAAAACAAATGGGTGGTTAATAATTATTATATCCGCGAAATTACCAACAGCAGGAAAGATACCATCATAAAAGGCAGCAAGCTGGATACTACCCTGTCCATCAAACCTTCCGACCTGGGGCAGTACACGGATATCGTAACCACAATGAACATGCCCGAGCTGAATGATTTTATTCAGAAAAAACGGATACAGGGAGCAGAAAACATAGAGGAATACCTCATTGAAAAGCACCGACGATTCTCATTTCCTTTCTCCACCTTTATCCTGACACTTATCGGTGTATTTCTTTCTTCAAAAAAGCTAAGAGGAGGCATGGGAATGCAGATCGGCATCGGCATTACCCTCAGTTTTGCATACATATTATTTATGCGTTTTGCCACCATGTTCGCGATCCGCGGAGGTATTGATCCCCTCATCGCCGTATGGATACCCAACATCATTTTCTCCTTGATAGCCCTGTCGCTCTACAGATTTGCACCAAGGTAACCACACTACACAATGGTTACAGTGGTTGTAAAGCCCCTTTATTTCATGACATTTATCCTGATTTTAAATTGTGGTAATTGCTATAATTACACTATTTTTGCTCTGTTTTTCCTCTAACAAAACAAAAAAATATGTCACTTAAAAAGAAGATACTTGAATTACAAAAAAAGCGGGAACAGGTATTGAAAGGCGGTGGTGACAAGGCCATTCAGAAACAGGTTGCCATGGGCAAGATGACGGCCCGTGAAAGGATTGTCACTTTGCTGGATGAAAACTCATTTCACGAGTATGATCTTTTTGTTGAGCATGAAGCCCGCGATTTTGATATGGATAAAAAGGTGCTGCACGGTGATGGCGTTATTATCGGGACAGGCACGATTTATGGAGCCCCGGTATGTGTATTTGCCCAGGATTTCACCGTAGCAGGCGGTTCACTGGGACTGATGCACGCACGGAAAATCGGCAAAATCATGGATCACGCCATGAAAATGCGGGTACCTTTGATTGGCATTAATGACTCTGGAGGCGCACGCATACAGGAAGGGGTGAATTCACTTGCCGGTTATGGAGAGATATTTTACAGAAACACTCTGGCCTCGGGAGTCATTCCGCAAATATCAGTCATACTAGGGCCCTGTGCAGGGGGTGCTGTTTACTCCCCGGCGCTTACCGATTTTGTTTTCGTGGTGGATAAAATATCCAAGATGTTTATTACCGGTCCGGGTGTGATTAAAACTGTACTTGGCGAGGAAATTTCCATGGAAGAGCTGGGCGGTGCCAAGGTACACAGCGAGCAAACCGGTAATGCCCATTTTTATGCGGAGAGTGAAATGGAATGCTTCAACCAGATCAAGAAGCTCATCTCCTATATACCCTGGAACAATTCGCAAAAAGCGAATAAGATTGAACCAAAGGAACCCCTCACGGATGAATACCCGATCACAGAAATAGTACCCGGCAATGCGAAAGAGCCTTACGACATTCGGGATGTAATCAAGGCGGTAAGTGACGGATCGGAATTCTTTGAAATCCAGCAGCGATGGGCCCAGAACGTAGTTATCGGATTCGGAAGGGTTAATGGAGAAACAGTTGGTTTCGTAGGGAACCAGCCGCTTATCCTGGCCGGTGTGCTTGATGTGGATTCTTCTGATAAAGCTGCCAGGTTTATAAGGTATTGCAATGCTTTCAATATTCCGCTGGTCACTTTCGTTGATCTGCCCGGATACCTCCCGGGAATTGACCAGGAGCATGCAGGTGTGATACGGCACGGAGCGAAAGTCCTTTATGCTTACAGTGAAGCAACGGTTCCTAAAATCACCTTCATATTAAGGAAAGCCTATGGTGGAGGATACATCGCAATGAATTCAAGACATCTGAACGCCGACTTTGTATTTGCATGGCCCAGTGCTGAAATTGCAGTAATGGGACCCGAAGGTGCTGCAAACATCATCTTCAAAAAAGAAATACAAAATGCAGAGGATCCCGAAAAGATGAGAAAACAAAAGGTGAAAGAATATAAGGAAAAATTTGCCAATCCCTATGTTGCTGCAGCCAAAGGGTATGTAGACTCAGTAATTGAACCCCAGGAAACAAGAAAAATTCTTGTACATTCACTGGAAGTATCTCAAAACAAAGTTGACAATCGTCCTTCCAAGAAACATGGTATTCCTCCATTTTAAAAGCTAAAGCTCATGTCACAAAACAACAATGAAGAACATAATTACCAGGGTTCTAACGGAAATCACAACGGAAGAGCAAAAAGAAGATTCAACACCCTGGTTGTGGATGGCACGAGGTACAGAACCTTACTAACTGAAAAGTATAAGAAAAGAATGAAGTATGAACCAGGGAATTGGGGAAAGATACAATCTGAATTTCCTGGAACTGTTGTTTCGGTGGACGTCTCCGAAGGAGATTATATAAAAAAAGGTGACCGGCTTTACATCTATGATGCAATGAAGATGAAAAACAGAGCCTACTCCCCGGTGGAAGGACAGGTGAAAGAAGTGCGTATTAAGGAAAATGACATCATACGCAAGGGACAGTTTCTCTTCCTTATCGATTAAGAATGCCATGGGTTAAACCATAACAAATAGACTATTATTGGTCTTATTCCTTATTGTTTATGAATCATCCGGGGTAAGATGAATGTCGGCATCTGTTTCTAAAAGAATCATAAATAACTCAATTACAGAAATTCAGGATCAATACCTACACTTATCGCTGTTTTCCTTTGTATATCAATGAATATTTTTTTAGTTTTATAGCGTTTACAAAGAACACCCGATGAACAGTATTCTGATTATTGATCCGGATGAAAATTTTTTAAATGAAGCAACAGATTATCTGAAACAGTCGGGATATAGGGTTATTGCGGTACAAAACGGAGCTACAGGGGTCCAGAGAGCGCTTCAGTACACTCCGGATATTATTCTGTGTGACATACATCCTGAAGACCTTTCGGGACATGAGGTTTTCGATATGGTCCGACAAATCAATTCAACAGCCATTATCCCCTTTATATTTCTCAGTAACAAAAAGTCATACGATGAACTGCGATCGGCCATGAGTCTAGGCATGGACGATTGTCTCGTAAAACCTTTTGATTTTAAAGAGTTAAAAAGGACGATCGAAGTAAGGCTGGAAAGGCAGGAAAAGATCATGCAACAGGTTGATGAAAAATTCAACATTTTGATCGATAATGCCAATGTGGCCATCTATATTTACCAGGATGAAAAGCTGAACTATGTCAACCAAAAATTCTGCGAAATTCTTGGCTACTCCAAAAGGGAACTGGTGGGTATGAACGTGGTCAATATCGTGTATAAAGATGATATCCACCTTGTTATGGAAAAGATCAACAGGGCATTCAAGGCCCTTCAGGACGAATTGGAGGTAAAATTCAGGGCGATACGCCGCAACCAGGAAATTGTTAACCTCAGGCTGGCCGGTAACATTGTTACAATACAGGGAAAGAAAAGTCTGGTGGGTTCGGTTACGAAAGCAAGTGAGACCCAAAAAATCTCCTCAGAGAATGATGACAACATACCTGAAATGACGCCCAGGGAGAAAGAGGTATTGAGCTATATTTGTCATGGTTATTCCAATACAGAAATCGGCAAGATGCTAAAATTAAGCACACGAACTGTTGAAGGCCACAGGAATCGGTTGCTCAAAAAAACAGAATGCAAGAATTCGGTTTGTCTGGCCGTTTATGCGATTAAAAAAGGTTTGATAAATATTGAATCATCACATAATTTATAGGAAAAACACAGCCAGATCCCAATATTCCATAAAATTACGAAATATATTGCTAGTTGTTCGAAAGCTTTTTTTAACATACTTTATGCAAAGGAAGAATATGTCCCACTATGCGGGAAGCATGTCCTGGCAGTAAGATCTAATTTTTTCCTTTATTGTGGAAAAATTCTATGATTCCGCGAGTTAATTTCCTGGTCTTCTCTCACCTCAACGGACGAACGTCCAGACATCCTCTGTCGACATTCCCGGGCTGAACACATAACCTTCCCAGTCAAATCCCCTGATATCCTGCGGATCATCTATGCGGTTTTTCATAATATAACGGGTCATCATTCCCCTGGCCATCTTGGCATAAACTGCAATGGTTTTGTACTGGTTGCCTTTCTGTTCCTTAAATACAGGTGTAATGATTTCGGCCTCCAGTTCTTTTGGTTTAATGGCCTTAAAATATTCATTTGATGCAAGGTTAAGCAGAACCTTCTGCTTATGATCAGATAATGTTTCATTTAGCGCCCTGGTAATCCTGTCTCCCCAGAAGCTATAAAGATCTTTACCACGAGGATTCTCAAGAGAGGTTCCCATTTCAAGCCTGTAAGGCTGAATGAGATCCAGGGGTCTTAACAGTCCATACAAACCTGACAGGATCCTAAGGTGGTCCTGTGCAAAGGCTATATCCCGGTCATTAAATTCTTCTGCCTTCAAACCCTGATAAGCCTGCCCTTTGAAGGTAAATAAAGCATGGGTCGCATTCGCCGGGGTAAAAGGTGTAGACCATCTCAGAAAACGTTCATAATTCAGCTCAGCAATGTTGCGGTTTATATTCATCAGATCCTGAACTTGTTCGGGGGAAAACTTTCTTAACTCCTCAACCAAAATCTCCGAATCATCCAGGAACTGCGGTACCGTATAATTGTCGGGTGAAACCTTTTGCTGTTCATTCAGCTTTTTAGCGGGTGAAAGTATTGTAATCATAATTTTCTATCAGTTATGAATTCAGAATAATTTCGTCCAGTTTTCGCTTAGGCACATGGTGGATTTGCTTGTCATCTCTCCAGTATTTAATATCCCCGCCTTGATCAATTTCATCGATAATCACTGTTTCCTTTGGCTTACCCAATGCAATGACCTGTAAAATTTCATACCGGTCATCAATACTAAAATGATTTCTTAATCGCTCTCTGTTAACGGAAGCAATGATACATCCGCCAAAGCCTTTTTCCACTGCCCCCAGTAGAATACTCTGGGCAGCAATTCCGTGGTCACAGAGAAAATTGTCTGCTATCTGGTGATCGCCAAGCATGATGATGTAAGCTGCCGGCCTTTCTCCAGGCTCAGGACCTTCCCAATCTTTAAGATAACCAGCCCAGGCCAGACATTCAAAGACTTTTTGATTTCCGGGTTCTTCATTGGTAATAATGTATTTCAGTGGCTGTGCATTTCGGGCCGAAGGTGAGAGCCTGGCCAGATTGATAAAATACCTCAGGTTGCCTTCAGCGATGAAATGATCTTCATAGAACCTTCTATAACTTCTGTTTTGCCGGATAAGTTGCTCCATCAACATGACTGATAAAATTTATGGTGATTCATACTATGATTTATTCCGGTTAAAAATAATGGGTTTCAATGAGAATAACAACCGCTTGTCAATACAAAAAGCCGGAAGTATAAAACTCCCGGCTTTCAACCATATGAATGCAACATACAACTATCCTTTAAACCGGCTGGCTACCTCATCCCAGTTCACGATATTCCAGAATGCCTGAATGTAGTCTGCCCGCTTATTCTGGTATTTAAGATAATAAGCGTGTTCCCAAACATCCAGCCCCAGCAGTAATTTTTTTGCATTGCATCCGGCAACATCCATCAAAGGATTATCCTGGTTGGGGGTCGAACAAATGCTTAGTTTGTCGTCATTGCCCAGGCACAGCCATGCCCATCCAGAACCAAAACGGCCGGCAGCCGATTTGGAAAATTCATCTTTAAAGTTTTCAAATGATCCAAAATCCCTTTCAATAGCATCCTTTAGTTCACCCTTGGGTTCTCCTCCACCATTGGGAGACATCACCTTCCAGAACAAACTATGGTTATAAAATCCACCCCCGTGGTTTCGAACAGCTACGGGATGTTTGGAAACATTTTTAAAGATCTCCTCCACTTCCATATTCTCCAGTGAAGTTCCTTCTATCGCCGCATTGAATTTGTTGGTATATCCTGCATGATGCTTATCATGATGTAACTCCATGGTTTTTTTGTCGATATAGGGTTCCAATGCGTCATATGCGTATGGTAAATCCGGTAATTGAAAAGCCATAACAATATTATTTTTAAGGTTCGACATTATTTTTATTTTGTCTAAATAAAACAACTTCATATGAAAATTGTTTGACTTTTCCCTTATTTAAACCGGATTATTTACAAATAACCCTGACTTCTGCAGATATTATCATTATTTTTGTCCGGATTTATCATAAAAAAACTTCAGTCATGAAGATTACAAAGGATATCACCATAGAAGACCTGGTTGAAGGCGTACCACAGTCGGTAAAATACCTAATGAATAAAGGGATCAAATGTATTGCATGTGGCGAGCCCATTTGGGGTACGCTTGAAGATGCCGCAAAAGAGAAAGGCTTTTCTGATAAGGATATCGAAAAATTTGTGGAAGAATTACAGGAATTCGCAGACAATCCTTCAAAGAAGGTTGAGGAACCGGAATCCAGGGTAAATGTGAAAGATTTGAACGAGGTCAGGAAGAACAACCAGCGCTAAAATACTTTCATTGGCAGAGTTTTAACCCGAATTATTATTAACACAGCTTAGCTGCAAACAAATTTTTCATAACCTTGTGATTAGTAGCATTCCTAAGATTAAGTAGTTTAGGTTATTCTTTTCTGAATAGTGCAGGTAAACATCAAAGGACTTCATCTGTACTTTCCATGCATCAGAAAATTGGTTACATAGTCGTGTATACCCTCTTCCAGGGAATGAAAAGACTGATCATACCCTGCTGAACGGAGTTTGTCCATCTCTGCCTCAGTAAAGTATTGATATGTATCGCGAATATCTTCAGGCGTATCGATATAGACAATATGCTCCTCCTTTTCCATGGCATTAAAAACACTTCTCACCAAGTCATTAAAGGTTCTGGCCATCCCGGTGCCAAGATTATAAATTCCTCGGGGCACATCCTCCTTCATGAAGAATAACAATACATCCACAACATCCTTTACATAGATAAAATCCCGCAACTGCTCCCCGTCCATATAATCCTGGCGATGAGACCGAAATAGTTTCATTCGGCCTGTCTCGCTTACCTGGTTGAATGCATGATAGATCACGGAAGCCATCCTTCCCTTATGATATTCATTGGGACCATACACATTGAAAAATTTGATGCCTGCCCAGAATCGGGGTGTTGAACCTTGTTCCAAAACCCATTTATCGAACTCATTCTTCGATTCGCCATAGGGATTCAATGGCTTTAAGGAATATACCAGGTCATGATTGTCTTTATAACCTTGCTCTCCCCCACCATAGGTAGCCGCAGATGATGCATAAATCAGAGGTATATTGAATCGCGTACAAAGTTCCCATACCGTTTTGGAATAATTGAGGTTCAGGCGGTCGAAGATACGCCTGTCCATTTCCGCAGTGTCTGTACGTGCGCCCAGGTGATAAACGGCATTCAATTCCTCTCCGTTCTTTTCCAGCCAATCGGAAAACTCATTCCGGTGGATCTGATGGGTAAAAACTTTGCCTTCAAGGTTCCTGTTTTTATCCGGCCTGGAAAATTCATCTACCACAATAATATCGGTAAAACCTGCTTCATTTAGCTTCGCCACCATATTGCTTCCGATAAATCCGGCTGCACCTGTAACCGCAATCATTTCAATTGTTTTTATAGTTAGAAGGGTCGAAGATAATAAAAGGATAGTCAAAATGAGCTGAAGCCATTAAAAAATATTACTATGGCTTGTGAAAGCCTTAAAACCCCGACCGCAATATTGCATAATTATTCATAATTCCTTAATTTTATGAACCAATAACTTCTAAAAACATTAAATCATGGAAAAGAAAGACCTTGAGCAAGAAATTGCTTCCCTCAGGAAAAAAATTAAATCGCTGAAAAGATCAAACTATGTATTAACAGCCTATCTGATTTTAAGCCTGATTATTATGATCTATAACAATTACCTTGCATAAGGCATTTTACAGATAATCCGGTTGTTTGGACAAATTCATTTTTCTCCTGGAAAAACAAAAGCCCTACTTATGGGTATTAAATCGTGAAAAGTGTTTTTTTGAATGACTATATTGCTAACTTTACAAAATTTGAACCAGCATGGAAGCCTTAGTTACCCGACGTGAAAGATTTAGCGCGGCACATCGTCTTTTTCGAAAGGAATGGGATGATGAAACCAATAAAGAAGTGTTCGGGCTCTGTTCCAATCCAAACTGGCACGGGCACAATTATGAACTTTTTGTAACGGTCAAGGGAGAGATTAATCCCGAAACGGGATTTGTGGTCAATATCAAAGAACTAAGCAAAATCATAAGAAAACATATCATTGATAAAATCGATCACAAAAACATGAATACAGAAGTGGATTTCATGGAAGGCAGGATGGCCTCAACTGAAAATCTGGCAGTGGCGATATGGGAAGAGCTGGAACAGCCCGTCAGTATGTTGGGTAAAAAGCTCCATTCTGTAAAGATTAAGGAAACAGAAAATAATTTTGTTGAATATTACGGAAAATAAATACTAAATAATATGGAAATTGTAAACAATGGTTTTGGATCCACCAACAACAGTGGATATTCCCGGGTTGAGATCTGGGATGACGAGAAAACCCAGAAGTTAGCCGAACACTACAAAGAAATTTTGAAGCTCCTTGGGGAAAACCCCGACCGAGAAGGATTGATGGACACTCCCATGCGTGTTGCCAAAGCAATGCAATTCCTCAACAAGGGTCAAAATATAGATCCGCATGAGATCATACGCTCTGCGAAATTCCAGGAAGATTACCAGGAAATGGTCATTGTTAAGGACATTGAACTATATTCCATGTGCGAGCACCATATGATCCCGTTTTATGGGAAGGCCCATGTGGCTTATATTCCCAATAAGCACATTACCGGACTGAGCAAGATCGCACACGTGGTAGAGGCCTTTTCAAGAAGATTGCAGGTACAGGAAAGGCTGACAATGCAAATCAGGGACTGCATTCAGGAAACACTGATGCCACAAGGTGTAGCAGTGGTGATCGAAGCACACCACATGTGTATGCAAATGCGTGGCATACAAAAACAAAATTCAGTTACAACAACATCAGCATTTACGGGTATATTTCTAAAAGACACCAAAACACGGGAAGAGTTTACCCATCTCATTGGCTCTAAGCTTCATTAAAACCAGCCAATTGACCGGGATTTGAAACGAAATATAAAATTGATTATTTTCGGCTCCATAATTATGTGAAAACAATAAAAACCGATTTTATATGAAAGCATATGTATTTCCGGGTCAGGGAGCCCAATATTCAGGAATGGGTAAAGATCTCTATGAAAATTCCGTTACAGCCAGGGAACTGTTTGATAAGGCCAATGATATCCTGGGATTCAGGATTACCGATGTTATGTTTGAGGGCACAGATGAGGATCTCAAGCAAACCCGTGTAACCCAGCCGGCAATCTTCCTTCATTCGGTGATTCTGGCCAGGACACTTCAAGATTTCCGGCCCGATATGGTGGCCGGCCATTCACTTGGCGAATTTTCCGCACTGGTTGCCAATGATGCACTCTCTTTTGAAGATGGGTTGCGACTGGTATCAAAAAGGGCATCTGCCATGCAGAAAGCCTGTGAGGCACAGCCTTCCACCATGGCAGCCATCATGGGACTTAAAGATGAAACGGTAGAGGAGGTCTGCAATGAGATTGAAGAGGTGCTGGTACCGGCCAATTACAACAGCCCCGGCCAGGTAGTAATTTCAGGATCCATCGAAGGGATAGACAAGGCCGTGGAAAAATTAAAGGAAAAAGGTGCCAAAAAAGCCATAAAGCTCAAAGTTGGTGGAGCCTTTCATTCGCCTTTAATGGACCCGGCCAAACAGGAACTGGAAGCAGCTATTAATGAAACGCATTTCAGCAAACCGGTTTGCCCCGTTTACCAGAATGCGACAGCTTCTCCTTCAGAAGATCCGGATACCATCAAGGAAAACCTTGTCAAACAGCTCACTTCGCCGGTAAAATGGACCCAAACGGTTGAAAAGATGCTGGAAGACGGAGCCGAAAAATTCATTGAAGTGGGCCCGGGCAAGGTACTCCAGGGACTTATCAAGAAAGTTGACCGGAAAGTCCCCACGGAAAGTGCGTAAATTAGCCATTACATTATCAAGAAAACAACCTTAACGGGCATTAAGCAATATTACAAATCCCAAACCCTGCAACAAAGGTTTGGGATTTGAATTTTCATTCCCTGGTGCTTATTTGTAATTTGAGATTTGTTATCTGGAATTTTTTTAACCTATAAATTACTGAAATCAAAGGCTCTCAATATCTTCTATTCTTTAAACTTCAGTTGCACATTTTGTTTAATCTCCGGATGCAGGCTTCTTGGTACCGGACTGGCATGCACCAGCTCTCGAAGCAGGTCTTTTTGTTCATCAGTAAAATCCTGGCCCGTAAAATCATATTCTATCCGGATCTCCTTAATTCTGCGGGGATCATTTCGCATAACCTTGGTGGTTGTGGCTGTGGCGCCATCGATGCTAAAGCCATTTTCTCCGGCCTTGATTCCCATAATCGTAAATATACAACTGCACAAAGCGGATGATACCATGTCCGTCGGAGAAAAATATTCTCCCTTCCCCTTATTATCAACAGGTGCATCGGTGGTAATTTCTTCACCATTCCGGCCATGAACAACTTTTGTTCTTAATTCTCCAATATAGGTGGTTTCATAGGTTTCCATAACACAACAATTTTAATATTTAACGCAATTTTATTTGCTGTAAAAAAAGTACAATCATTTGCCCTTTATCGTCATCTGGTACCTTTTATTCTTTAATACCGTTTCTTTTCTGAATAGTTCACGGTTATATTCCCTGTTTATATAAGTGGGGGTCTGGTCGCAATAATGCTGGCTTGAAGGAATTCCCGAAGTACCTGTTGGAATCACGGTCCTGGAATTATCCCAGGCTGCCAGGGAATAGACATGCCGATGGGAGGCCCCATGATTGACATTGAAAACATTTGTAAAAGGATAGCTGTAAGGGCACACAGTATGATAACTTCCCCCTGTCTCAAAAGGACCACGATTCATATCAAACAGGAAATCCAGCATGGGCACTTCCCCACCTATTGGATGATTCAATGTGAGCTGATGGAGTTTACCCCATTCCCACTCGCGGGGATTATTCCCCATCTTTTCAGAAAGAATTTCTACTGATTCCTTAAAGCTCCGCTGCACGATCGCCTCAAACGATTCTTTCTCATCTGTCGTGTTGACATCATCGCACCACTCTGAATCCTGGTTTTTCCATATGTTTTTCACCAGGTTCCTCACAAGAATCTTGCTTCCCAAATACTGCTGGTAAAGATCCTCTCCCATTTCATCATGGATGAGATTTTTTACAAAGGTTATGTAGAACTGCTCAAACAGTGCTGCGGCAGCACTATTTCGTGAATAATGACCTTCCCAGTCGTCCAGAATTTCAATGGCATCCTGCAACCGGCCGGATTTATCCCCGATATTCCGGGCATATTGGACAATCTCAGGTTTATAAAGATCTACCATTAAAGAGTTATGATCCGTTTGAAGTTTAGTAAAATCCTGTACCGAAAATTTCCTGTCCTGTTTGAGCACCTGTTTTATCCTGCTTATGCGGGGGGCAAGATCAAACCAATGACTAAAATGATGGGGATATTCCCGTCTCACGGTTTTATTGTTGGCAGAGGCTACAAAGCCCCTTTCCGGGTTGAAGGCGTGGGGAAGTTCATCGAAAGGTACGAGTCCTTTCCAGTCGTATTTATCTGTCTCCCCCGGATAGATTCCCGGTCCTGAACCTTCCCTGATGGGTACACCCGCACAGCAATAGATACCTATGTTACCCTTCACATCTGCATATGCGATATTTTGGTGGATGGTAGAAAAAGTTCGAAGTGCATCCTTAAATTCAGACCAATTGGAGGCCCTGTTCAGATGATATACCGAGCGCACCTCGTTGCTGTATTCATTTCCCACCCATCTCATAGAAAGGGCTTCATTTTCCAATTCCTTTAACCCGGAGATGACCGGCCCCCTATGGGTATACCGGATGGCTTTCTTCACCGGCTCTGCCCCCTTAACCTGGATGGTTTCCTCAACTACTTCCATCTGCCTCCATTCCCCGTTGAATTTATATTCGTTGGAATCCCGGGGATTTAAGGTTTCCCGGTAAAAATCCATATCATCAAGCATCACGTTGGTCAATCCCCAGGCAATGGAGTCGTTGTGGCCCGAAATTACCATTGGCTGACCGGGAAGTACCACACCAGAAACATTCATCTTTCCTTCAACCACCTGATGCATCTGATACCAGATGCCGGGGGCAAAAAGGCTCAAGTGCATATCATTTGCCAGTAAAGGCTTTCCGGTTTCACTCTTCTCAGGTGAAACAGCCCAGTTGTTGCTTCCGGTAAATACTTTAAGACCCATTTTTTCAAGATCTCCAGACAAATCAATAATCCTGCTCAATCCTTCATAAGCCTCATTTGATGCCTGGTATTCAGGAAAAACTAGTTCCTCCTGTTCCTCTGTTTTGGGTATTAATAAGCGGTACTTGCTTTCCGAAACTTTTTGTGATATCTTGTGCAGTATAACTTCTGACTCCCAAACCGGTGTCAAATCCCAGGCCATATAGCCAATAAGGTTTACCGTATGCACCGGTTGCCATTTTTCTGGTTTATATCCAAGGATGGCAAATTCCGGGGGAAGCTTATTTGAATGGGTGTCAATATATTCATTCACTCCACAGGCAAAGGCCTCTAAGGCACTGACAATTTTTTCATCTGAGCGGGCCAATACTTTTTTCGATTTTTGTTGAATACGAAGTGAACGCATTAAATGGTCGTTCTCCACCATTTGTTCCCCGAAAATTTCAGAAAGTCTTCCCTGGGTAACACGGCGTAACAGGTCCATCTGCCACAGCCGGTCCTGGGCCATCAAATAACCTACCGCAATATAAAGGTCTTCTTCCGTTTGTGCATAAACATGGGGTATGCCCAGGCTGTCCCGGTAAACTTCAACCTCATTTTCTATTCCTTTTATGGTTACATCTTCGTTGTAATCGGGAAGTGCCCTGTGGGCAACATGATGAATGTATACGCCTCCGGCAATAATTGCAATTACCAGTATCAAGGCAAGGATAAATAAAACCCGGCGGAATTTTCGCATGGCTGAATGAGTTAACGTTAAAGAAATTTTGAACTAATATAGCTGAAATGGGAGTAATATGCAAAAACTAAGAGATAAAATGCAGGTTTATGCGGTAAAAAATCTTCCAGTTGGTAGTATCAAAGAGGAATATTAAATTGGTTAAGCCGGGAATTTAAATTCCCGGCTTAACCTGCGAATCAATTATTCGAATTATAATTTTCCAGTCCCTGGTCCAGCCAGGTGATGAATTCCTGGGGTTTTGTTGTATATCCAAACGATTCACCAACAGGATTTCCATCCGGGGTCAGCACCCTGTAGTAAGGCTGAGTGTTTACCCCAAATTTGTCGATCTCAATAGCCCTGTTTTTGGCGCCAAGTGTTTTTTTCACCTTCCCGTCAAAATCTGATTTCATCCAGTCTGATTCAGGCAGTTTCTTCCTGTCGTCTATATAAAGGGCAATCAAAACATACTCCTGGTTGAGTCTTTTCTGAACTGCCGGATCTGACCAGACCTCAGCCTGCATTTTTTTACAATTGCTGCAAGAATGTCCGGTGAAGTATATCAAAACCGGTTTATTAAGCTCTTTAGCGCATTCCAGACCCTGTTCATACTTGAAATAACCCTGGACGTTATGGGGCAGATGTAGAAAATCCGCGTATTTGGGGTCTTCACACATCGTAGCGCTGGCATCTACCGTGTTGCCACCGGATGTAGAAACCGAAGTAATATCAAACTTCTGTGCCGATGGTGGAGGAAGCAAGCCTGAAATGGAACTCAGATTGGCTCCAAATAAGCCGGGAACCAGATATATTGAAAAAGAGAAAGCCGCAATGGCCAGTAAAAGACGGGGAACAGAAATATTCTTTAAATTACTGTCATTGGGCAGCTTGATCTTGCCAAGCAGGTAAAAGCCCATCAAAGCAAATATGGCGATCCATATGGAAAGGTAGAGGTCTCTGCTTAATATACCCAGGTGGTAATTCTGATCAATGTTGGATAAGAATTTAAATGCAAAGGCCAGAATGATAAATGCCAGCACAACTTTCACCGAATTCATCCAACCACCCGACTTGGGTAAATTCTTAAGCCAGCCGGGAAATATGGCCAGTACCGTAAAAGGCAATCCAAAGCCTAATGCAAACCCGAACATACCAACGGTTGGTTCAATAACGCTTCCTCCGACAGCTTTAACCAGGAGGGCTCCAACTATGGGGCCGGTGCAGGAGAATGAAACAATAACCAGGGTTAAAGCCATAAAAAAGGAGGCAAGAAAGCCGCCTTTATCTACCTGTTTATCGGCTTTGTTAGCCAATCCGGAGGGCAGAACAATTTCAAAAAGACCAAAGAAAGACGCCGCGAATGTCAGGAAAAGCAGGAAAAATATTAAGTTAGGCAGCCAGTGAGTACCGAGAACGGTGGTAAAACCAGCGCCTGCACTGGTGAGCGAAACGATTATTCCAACACTGGTGTAAAGTACAATAACTGATAACCCAAATATAAGGGCTTTAATCACACTTTTAAGCCTGGTTTTTGACTCCTGCATAAAGAAAGAAACCGTCATAGGGATCATGGGAAAAACACACGGAGTAAGAATCCCTGCCAGGCCAAACACGAGTGAAAGTAAGAAGAATCCCACCAATGACTGGTCATCGGACAAACTCCCGGAACTTACCTGGCTTTCC
>Ga0207797_1000121_pt1 | contig 54977 bp, 50 predicted proteins | sample PRCRCaboRojoPR_6_FD_187275 | JGI IMG/M metagenome (GOLD analysis project Ga0207797, IMG submission 187275) | Marine sediment microbial community from Cabo Rojo, Puerto Rico - PR CR 10% Liquid 1 (SPAdes) | ecosystem: Environmental > Aquatic > Marine > Coastal > Sediment | place: Cabo Rojo, Puerto...
GTTGCCTACCTCGGACACGGACAACGTGTATACGTACAACTACAGCCTGACCCCCGGTATCCACCGGTACGCGCAGACTTACTCGACCCGCGTGGGTTCATTAACCTTGTACTCGCCCCCCTTTGAAATCGTCACGGATTGAGCGAAGAGATGCCGTCTTGCCTGGTCGCGCTCCACACTACGCGACCGTTGCGCCGATCGTATCGGAGTACGGGGTTAGCTTTTCCAGTTCCCGGGCTAGATGGTAAAATTGAGTCTTGGAGTCAGAAGGTCCGGTGAATGCGGGGCATTCCAGGTGGGTGCGCGCACAAGGGGCCTGGTGGTCCGTGACGCTGACACCGATATATTCCTACCTATGCTCTATCTTGAAACAGAGCGGCTTATCCTGGTCCAGACACCGCTGGCGGTGCTTCAGAAGCGGCTGCAGCAGGATACCTTCACTGCCGAGGTGACGCTTCCGGAGGACACGGTGCGGGTGACGTTCCCCGCCGAGTGGCCGGGGGAGGCCCTCAAGCTCTTCCCGAAGATGATCGAGGCGTATGGTCGTGCGCCAGAGGACGTCCCCTGGGGTGGGACGGTCATCGACCGCCGGGAGCGGGTGGCCGTGGGGCAGATGGGGTTCAGGGACCGGCCTGTAGATGGGGTCGTGGAGGTGGGGTACGGAATCAACCCCAGCTATCAGAAGCGGGGCTATGCGACGGAGATGGTGCGGGCGCTGACGGATTGGGCGTTGGCGCAGCCGACCGTCAGCCGCGTCGTCGCGGAATGCCGTCCGGACAATGTGGGATCGATCCGGGTCCTAGAGAAGAGCGGGTTTGAGCAGGTCGGAGGGCGGTTTGACGAGGAAGACGGTGCGTTGATTGTGTGGAAACGAAGCGAGCGCGGCGAATAATGCCGGGTCGGGAGACCGACCAGGATCTGGTCAGGCACAACGAGGCTCCTGCGCGCAGCGGAGAGGGCGCAACGGCGAGTCTCCTCACGTCCAGGGACGTTGCGCCGGGTTCCCAGCTTGCGTGTAATCGGAACCGGAGGTGAGCCGTGACCGATCATTCCTCCCATGACGTTGTCATCAGTGCGGAGAACCTGAGTCGAACCTTCGGCGATCCAACACGCGGCGACGGCGTCGTCGCCGTCGACCGACTGACGCTGGAGGTGGGGCGGGGCGAGGTCTTCGGCTTCCTGGGACACAACGGCGCGGGGAAGACGACGACCGTGCGTCTGCTGAACGGCGTGCTCACGCCGACCGGAGGACGCCTGCACGTCCTCGGCTACGATCCCTTGGAGGACGGCGCCACCCTGCGCCGCTACACCGGGGTGCTGACCGAGACGCCCTCGCTGGACGAGAAGCTCAGCGCGTGGGAGAATCTTACCATCTACGCCCGGCTCTACCGGGTTCCCGAGACGGACATAGAAGCCCGCGTGGAGGCGCTGCTCGAGGCATTCGAGCTCGACACACGCGCCTCGGAGATGGTCGGCGGGTACAGCCGGGGCATGAAGCAGCGGTTGGCCCTGGCGCGGACATTGCTGCACGACCCGCCACTGATCTTCCTGGACGAGCCGACGGCGGGGCTCGACCCGGTGGCCGCCCGAAGCGTGCAGGACTTGATCATGCGGCTGAGCGAGCGCGGAGATCATACGATCTTCCTCTGCACCCACAACCTGACCGAGGCGCAGAGACTGTGTCATCGGGTCGGGGTGATGGAGCGCGGACGCCTGGTGGCCATCGGCACGCCGGAGGAGCTGGCGCACGAGCTATGGCAGGGGGTGCGCCTGGAGGTGGAACTGGATGGTTGCGACCCCGACGCGCTGTCGCTGCCGTCCGAGGTGCACGACGTGAGCTGGGATGGGGTGGAGCATTCCCTTTCGCTCTGGATACCCCGGCGCGAGGCGATCCCCGATCTGGTCACGTCGCTGGTCAATGCCGGTTGCCGCGTCTACCGGGTGGCGCCGCAGGAACCGACGTTGGAGGATGTCTACTTCGCGCTCCACGGTGAGGCGGATCGGAGCGACGGACCCGTGGCGGAGGTGACCTCGTGAATCAAGCTGTGCGACCCGAGAAGGAGCATACGATCAGGTGGCGGACGCTGCGCGCGCTGGCGCTGCGCGACCTGAAGGTCGTGACACGCAGCAAGGCGATGATGCTGCCGATGATCATCGTGCCGTTGATCTTCATCGTGGCGCTCCCGGCTGGCGTGGGGTTCTTCGCACCGCAGATGGCGGCTGCCGGGGAGGTGGAGGACTTGGGCAATTTCCTCGATATGATGCCCGCCCCCCTGCAGCAGACGTTCGCCGGCTACGACGATGCCCAGATCATCGTCGTGGCCATGCTGGAGCACTTCTTCGCGCCGATGTTCCTCATTATCCCTCTGATGGTCGCCAGCACGATCGCCGCCGGGAGCTTCGTGGGCGAGAAGGAGCGGAAGACGCTGGAGGCGCTGCTCTACACGCCCACGACTGACACAGAGCTCTTCCTGGGGAAACTGCTGGCCTCTTGGATTCCGGCGTTTGTGGTGGGGATGGGCGCTTTCGTCCTCTACGCCCTGGTGGTCAACCTCAGCGCCTGGCGCGTGATGGGCGGCATCTTCTTCCCCAATGCGATGTGGGTGGCGCTGGTCGTCTGGCTGGCGCCGGCGGCCGCGGGTTTGGGTCTGGGTGCGATCATCCTGGTCTCATCCAGGGTCAGCACCTTCCAGGACGCCTATCAGTTGGGCGGGCTGGTGGTGATCCCGGTCCTGCTGCTCGTCTTCGGGCAGCTCGCGGGCGTGCTCTACCTGAACGTGGTGGCCGTGGTGTTGATGGGGTTTTTCCTGTGGCTCGTCGATGCGGCCATCCTCTGGGTCGGGATCCGGACGTTCAAGCGGAGCGAGATTATCGCCCGCATGTGACGGCTGTATTGCCCATGGGATGGTTGAGTCGGTAGCGAGTGGAGATTCCTCGACTTCACGTCGTTGCGCTCGGAATGACGGGGACGGAGGTTTCCTGCAATCTTGGTGGTGCGCACCGTGGACGCTAAAAGCCAAGCGCGGTAGGGCAACTCGAAAGGTGCCAACGCGCCGGGTTCACGCCAACTGGGCCAGCGAGTAGCGCTACTGGAGGGCGTTGGATGCCAATGGGGCGCGGGGGTTCCAGACTGGGGGCTGACATTGCCCCGGCACGTCGATCTGGTGGCGCTCGCCGCTCTCTAACTCGACAACCTCGACGTTGCTCCCCTTGTCTGAGAATCGAGTCACCGCCAGGTACTCTCCATCGGGCGACCACGTGGTGAGACCATCTCTTTCCTCCAGGACGAGAGCCCCATCGCGTCCGATGACCACGCTTGCGAACCAATCCTCGCCGACGACAAGCGCTCGCAGCCAGCGTCCGTGGGACGCCCACGCAATGTCGTAGATGAGGCCGGCCTCCCTTCTCAGGACGCGGTGCTCGCCGTCCTTCGCCAGGAGGATCGCGCCCTCCTGTGGTGCTTCGTCGCCGGCGCTGTGGGCTCCCACAGCGATCAACTCGCCGTCCGGCGACCAGGCCAGATTGACGGGCCGTCCCATGTACCTTCGGGAGAGAGTGGGGGCGAACCCGAGTGCCTCCTGGAGTGCATCCGATGCCAGCAGCGTCGTCCTGCGTTCAGAGGCGATGTCGTAGACCCGCAGAGCCGATTCGGTGCTGATGGTGGCGATCTGATCGCCGTCTGGGGACCAGGCGGCGGCGTGCCCATCCGCGATCCAGCGGTCCCCGGTGCCATCTTCCTGCGCCACGAAGAAGCCCCACGCCGTGTTGCCATCGGACGCCGAATCTGACCACGGCGTCTCAACTCTGGATGCCCTGGCGTAGAGCAGCCCCGTCCCCAGGGGTGACCAGGCGACGAAATCGCCGTTGAGGGCAACGTCCTCACCCGTCCCCAGATGCCTGACCCGCGACTCCGAGACCGGGGGTTCTGGGGATGTCCGGTGAAGGCGGTAGGCGAGATGGCTGCCGGCGGCTGACCACCCGGACGGGCCAATTCCGTATTGATTGGCCGCCCGCGCCCCGTTGGGAAGGTGCAGCTCCTCTGCCTCGGAGCTTCCCGCACGGAGCACGGATAGGCCTTTTCCATATCCCGGCTGCTGTCCTATCAACAGTTCTACCCCGGTAGGTGCCCAGGATATCGGGGTGAAGCCCTCGTCCACCGACCGAGCGGAAAGCAGGGCATCTTCCGGGCGATCGGGCCGCCAGCCCCAGAGGGTCTGTAGTTGTCCCTGCTCGTCGTACTCCTCACAGCCGACGAGGAGGTCATAGGTGGCGAAGGCAGCCAGATCGTCGGTTGACGGGGCCGCCTGTTCGCGGAGATAGATCAGATAGCGATCTCCGATCGTAGAGCCGCGCAGCCCGCCGATACTGCCCAGGACGTCCGAGAGATGGTCGGCGCCGCGCAGGGCGTGAACGAGCCCGGCGACCGCGGGAGCTCCGTAATCCTCCTCGATGGAGGTGAGCAGCAAGTCGATCTGGGCTGCGGCAAGAGATCTGTCCGGGTCATCCGGCGGCACGCGCCAGAGAGCCCAAGTTGGGACCAGACCCCCGTGCTCGAGGGCCCCGCGGACCAGCTCCAGGTCGGGGACGACAGGTTCGCCGATGCCGATCTCCGCTTTCAGCCAGGCGCGGAGACGCTCCTCAAAGAGCGCGCCATGGTGATCGTCCTCGGATCCGGGGCGCGTCTCACGGGCTACGAGCTGGTCGACGAGGAACTGCCCCAGGCTGGCCTCCCAGGCCGCCCGGGCGGCCTCGTTCTCCGGCGCGCCGACGAGGAAGGGGGCCGGCAGGGTTGCGTCGTCCGGCTCGGCGGCGTCCTCCAGGTTGGCAGCCAGGTTCAGCTCCAAGGAGAGGGACCGCCGGCACGAGGCGAGGCGGCAGAAGCGGTAGGCACCGGCCACCACGTTGGTCGTCAGCGGGTCGATCCACTCGGCATCTCTCTCGAAAGCCGTGATCTCGATGTCGTCGAGCACGAAGGTCCTGATGATCCCTCCGACGTCGGGGTCGACGCTGGTGTGGAGCCAGCGCCCATCATCCCTCAAGTGGTAGAAGCGGAGGGCGCGGAAGGATGCCTCCTCGCCGGACGGGAGGGTCGCGGTGTGGAAGATCTCGACCTGAGCCCGGTCGCCGACGATGCGGGCGCTCTCGACCGAGGTCGTGACCGATGTACTCGCACCGTGGAGAGGCAGCGGGAGGCCGCCGGTATCGAAGTAGGCTTCTTGGGCCCGCTTCCAGGAGCGGTCGTAGTAGTCCTGCAAGCCGAGGTAGAGCTCCCTGTCGCCTTCGGCCAGGGCGCGGAGCTCGAGCTCGGCGACTTGCCGCACTTGAGCCTCGGCTTGCGTGAGGTTGCGCTGACGTCCACGCCACCAGGCATAGGTGCCTCCTGCAATAACAACGAGCGCCAGAAGCCAGGGCAGCCAGCGGCGCCAGATGGGCTGGTTCGTTTGATCTTCTTCGGTATCCTCCTCGGGGAACTCGTCCCCGAAGTGCCATTCGAAATCTGAGGACATAGCGTCTGATCCCTTCTTCTAGTAATGGGTGCAGAGAAGGTCTTCGATGGGTTTTGGCGAGATTCTACCCGGTTTGCTGTCCAGAGTAAAGTTGATGGCTTGGCGGGCCAGGGGGGCTGCACCCACCGTAGATCTCCGAGATCTCAGTAGTGTACACGCCCCAAGCGTGCATCCTGCTGTCGCCCGGGGCCCTCGATAGCGAGTTGGCTGGCAGACCTCGGAGATCTTCGCGGTTACAGATCATGTAGACGCGATCGCCCTCAACATCGAATCTGGTTATCCTGAAGGCGCTATGTCTCCCGTCTCCGGATCCAGCCACCAGGTCTCGCCGTTCCCGTCGTCCAACAACACGCGCTTGGGCTCCGGCCAGGCCTCAGTGATGAACAGGCGGTCGCTCTCGAGGACGACGGATGTCTGAGACAGCGTTCCCGTGTCGACCCAGACGATGGTGTGGGTCCGGTCCTCATGGGGACCACAGGCGTTCATGGCGACGGTGAGCATCAGTGCCTCGCCGTCGGGGGACCAGACGACGTGGCCCAGGTGGGCGTCTTCCGCTTCTTCGGCGGCCTCGATCGGTGTCTGGCGCTCGTCTCCGGTCGACAGATCTCGCAAGACGAGGCCTCTGTCCCCGTAGCCGACGTAGGCCAGCGTCGTCTCGTCGGGCGAAAGGGAGAGCCAAAGGCCGACGGAGGGCACGACCTCCGTCACGCTGCCGTCAGATAGATCGACCCGCTGCAGGTCCGATCCGTTAACGAACACGGCGCAGCCGTCGGGTACAGGGCGATTCGTGTAGTAGAAATGGCGTCCATCGGATGACCAGCGCAAGGGCTGGGGCGTGGTATAGCCCAAGGCCAGCTCGGACCAGGCGTCGACGACGGTCCATTCTTGGGTGCCGTCGTTCCGCTCGATGGTCAGTCGGGTATGGTACCGGTTGCCCTCTCCGCTTTCTGGAAAGGCGGCCAGCCCCCGGGCGCTCCATGCTCCATCCGGGGAAGTGGTGTTCCACTCCTCTCGGACGTCCATCTCTGTGAGGTCGGGTGGGGGCGCCGTCGTCAGCGTTACGGCCACAGTGGCCCTGGCAACGATCGAACCGTCTCTCACGCTTATCTCGGCGACCTCGACCTGGCCCGGGCCGGCGCTCTCGACCTGGAACGGGACGTCTCCGACAAAGGTGCCCGGACCACCGAGCTCACCTTCGACGTCGGACTGGGCCTGGATGGGCTCCTCGCCGATGACTTGGCCCTGGGCGTCGTAGACGCGACCGCGAAGGGTCCCCTCGAAGGGCATGACGCTGACCCGGCCGTGTACCTCGACGGGGCTGGCGACGCTGGCGCCGGGCTCGGGCGCGGTCAGCAGGATCTCGCGAGGCGGGATTGTGGGCGCCATGGGCGGCGTCTCGGTGGCGAGCGGGGAGGCGGTGGGTGTCGGAGGGCCCGTCATGGTCGGTGACGCTGTCGGTAGCGGGGGCGTTGGTGACGGCGTCGCCGGGGGACTGCAGGCAGCGACGAGCAACAGCGTGGCAAGCGCGACAAGGGATGGTTTCTCCATACGCATGATATCCTCCCGATTCTCTGGTGTGTCAGTGGAAGCCATTACCTTTCGCTGTTCTGTGTGATCGATCAGCTCCCGGACGTCAGCGGAGCTGGAAGAGACGGATGTCCTCGTCAGCGATGGCCGAGCGACGGATCATGAGCCGAGAAAGGTCAATTTGCTGGGACCGCAGGGTCTCGGTCCGCGATGAGGGGCGGCGGTGTCAGACAATGATGATTCTAATCCGTTCGCCTGCGTGTGTCAATGCCTCTCTAAAGCAGGTGACGGTCTCATCATTCTTGGATGGACGAAGGTGCCCGGCACTTGCCGCAGGCGTTGTTAGAGTGCCGGGCACCTTGGGTGTCAGAATGACAAAGCCTGGGAGCGGGCATACGGGCTTCTGTTGAGTGACAGGGGACTTGGTAGGGTTGATCACTCTGTCTGTGATGGCGAAGACAGGGCAGGGACAACGAGAGCACTCGGCTGACGGCGCGTCAGGAGCGAGAGCAGGAGCGGCCCGCACGCGGCGGGCCGCTCCTGCTGCAGGTACTGGACTCAGGGCCGGTAAACGACGAGGAGGGTGGGATCGGTCCACTCGGTCATACAGGCGTACGAACTGCCGGCGTCGTCGCCGTCGTAGTACATCCGGATCTGGACGTGCCCTGCGCCCTCGCTCTCCACGAAGTCCTGGAGGAAGCCCGTTATGTCAATGGGCGAGCTAATCCCCACCGCCGCGCTGGCGGTGGCGAAGGTGGGAGAACCGGCACCTTCGTAGTCGGCCGGGTAGTCGAGCTGATCCCCGTAGGTCACCTGCTGGATTCGAAGCGGGTTGAGGAACTCGAAGCAGTCGCCCTCGAAGTTGGATACGTCGAGCCGGGCGCTGCTCACCTGAGATTCCTGCGTGAGGTCGTCCAACTGGGCCAGATCGAAGTCCACGTAGGCGCGGATGCCGTTGCCCGCCGGTGCGATACCGGCCTGGATGGTCTGGTTCCGTCCGGCCGAACTCAGGGAGCCGCTGCGCGAGGGGACCGGCTGCAGCGTCTCTGACGTCTCGGGGTTAGAGCGGACGGAGATCGATAGTTGGCGGGTGTTGTTTTCCTCGTCGCTCTCCGCGATCTCCTCTCGCGAATCCACCCAGGCCTCTGTGGTGTAGTTGGCGAATCCACTGAAGGTGTACTCCATCTCGGCCGTCACCTCTTCCCCTGCTTCCAGCGTGTAGGTGTCCGGAGCCTCGGTGAACTCACATCCCTCGTGAACGCAGACGCGCCAGGCCCAGTGGACGTCCTCCGCCAGGGCGTCACCGCCATTGCGCAGCGTGGCGACGACGGTCAACGGAATGCCCTGCCGGGGATCATCGGTGTCAACCTCTAACCCGGCGATGGTCAGGTCGGGATCTCCCTCAGGCTCCCCGGTTGGCGTCTCCGTCGGTTCCTCGGTAGGCTCCTCGGTGGGCTCGCCGGGCACCACGATCTGGACGTAGAAGACGGATCCGAACAGCGTGCCGTCGAGCGTCCGCAACTGCCAGTTGCCCCGGTAGGTGCCTGGTTCGGAAGCAGCCTGCATCTCGACGCTGATGTCAGTTTCGGAGCCGGGGGCGACGGCGCCTACGGCGACCGAATCCGGGGCCCCGAGCTGATCGCCAGAGAGGAATACCACCTCGGTCCCGGCCTCCCAATCGCAGGTGCCGTTGTTCCGGATGCGCCACGTCTTGACGAAGGCTTCGTTGGGCTCGAACTCGGTGTCGTCGGGGACGGTAACGTCGGCAACCCAGCCGGCATCCATCGTGCACGCATCGTCCCCGGGTTCCGTTGCCGGGGCCTCTTCCGTGACCATTGGGGAGGGCGACGCCACGGCGGTCTCGGTCTGGCCCGGCACGAGAGGGGTGGGACTGGATTCCCCTTGCGGAGTCGAGGTGGGCTGGAACCTGTTCGCGGCGTTGCATGCCAGAGCCATCAGCACCAGAAGGACGAGGGGCACATAGCGTATCTCCCGTGAGCGCATAGATTTCTCCTTTCAGGTTGACGTCGATCCACGTTCTGGATGTACAGAGGCGACGATTAATCCTCTCGTAGGGAGGGGCCGAGGAGCGATACGATCGGCGATCTGGTCATCGCACGCTGCTAGCATAGCTTACGTCGCCGGGCGATTTTGTCAAGAGCGGTCAGGTCGGCGACAGAGTCTTATCGCTCTTACCTTGAACGGGATTAGGAAGCGAAGAAGGCTGCTGGTGTTGTTTTTCGCGCTCCGGGAAACGGTGATACAATGGACTTGCGACCAGCGGCAGCGGACGGCGGGCAGCCCACGCGACAGCTCAGGGGGGCCTGGGGTCACATTCGTATCGTGAATCAGTCGCGCCAGAGAATGGAGGGTGATATGGGAGGGACGGAAGACGAACTGGCAGAGTACAAAGAGAAACGGGACTTCCGGAAGACTACGGAACCAGGTGAAGGCAAGGTCGAGTTCGACTGGGCCGAACAGCGGCCGATTTTCGTCATGCAGAAGCACGATGCCTCGAACCTCCACTATGACTTCCGCATCGAGGTGGACGGGGTCCTGAAATCGTGGGCCGTCCCCAAGGGGCCCTCGACGGATCCCAGCGTCAAGCGGCTGGCCATCCCCACCGAGGACCACCCGCTAGCGTACGCGGACTTCGAGGGCGTCATCCCCGAGGACGAATACGGCGGGGGCACGGTGCTGGTCTGGGATCGGGGGAGCTACCGCAACCTGAAGGAGGCGGATGGGGACGATGAGGAGCCGAAGCCCGTCTCTCAGCAGCTCGAGGAGGGCCACGCGACCATCTGGCTGAAGGGGGAGAAGCTCTCCGGCGGGTATGCCCTTATCCGGACCGGAAGAGGGGACGACGCCCGGTGGCTCCTTATCAAGATGGACGATGAGGAGGCCGACGCGCGACGAAACCCGACCTCCACTGAGCCGCAGTCGGTCAAGACCCGCCGGACGCTGGATGAGATCCGGGAGGAAGCGGGGGCGAAAGCGGACAATGGGACGTGAGGGACACGTTCCGGTAAGGAGACGACCTGATGTGGCGCAATGGAGCCGCGGCCTTGACCGGATTTAGGAAAGGGTCCCCTCGGCCGCTGGCCCGATGGCTGATCAGAGAGTCTCGGCGACGGCGTGTCTGCGTTTTCTTGAGACCCAAGGGGTTGAGTTGATATGAGCGAGGACCTGGCCAAACGCATCGTAGACGCTGTCGCTCAAGATCTGTCAGAGCTCCAGTTTGGCGAGCGGCACGACGACGTCACCGACAGCGTCGCGGGGGTGGTCAAGAAGCAGTGGAACCCGTGGCGCCGTGTCTTTGGCGGGCACGGAATCGCGGCCGTGGCCGTCGTCCCGGAGTCGATCGGCGACTGCGCAGAGCTGAAGACGTTCGTTGGGATGGTGCGCCGGGAGATAAATGACCGGTACGTGGGCTTCGCCGCCTACAAGAGCTCCCACAGCTTCATCGTGCTGGTTTGCCCGCACCGCCTGTTCGAGGCGTGTGACGACATCGCCTCGCGGCTCAAAGACAGGACCGGTCTCCATACGAACATCATCCAGGGGGTCATCCTGGCCGATGGGGAGACCGGGGCGGTGACCGGGGATTACACCCGCCCGGCGCAGCACAAGCGAGAGTACGACGCGGTGCTGTCGGCGACGCTGAGAGCCGCGACGTAGAGCACACGGAGACGGAGATGGAAGGGAAGATCGTCGTCATTACCGGAGCGAACAATGGCATCGGGTTGGGTCTCTTCAGAGCCCTGGAGGAGAGGGACTGGCGGGCGGTGGGGCTCGATCTTAGCGTTGAGAATCTACCTGCTGAGCGCTCATTCGTCTGCGACGTGACCGATCCTGATCGGGTCGAGAGGGTCATCGGGCAGATCATCGAGACATGGGATCGAATCGACGTCCTGGTCAACAACGCGTGTCTGGCCGTCTTCTCACCGTTCGAGAAGAAGGGCCTGGCCGATACCCGGCGGGAGTTTGAGGTCAATTACTTCGGTGCTATCAACCTGATCGAGGCTGTCCTTCCCACGATGAAGTCCCAGGGGGGTGGCGTCATTCACAACGTCAGCTCCACCGTGGGCATCTCCGGATTCGGCGGCATCTATGGATACGCGTCGACGAAGGGTGCCATCGATGCGCTGACCCGGACGCTGGCGCTGGAGCTGGAGCCGTATGGGATCACGGTGAATCTTGTCTATCCGCCTCTCACGCGCACGAAGTCGTCCTCCCCGTTGGGAATACCGGAGAGCTTCATGGCCGACCCGGACGTGGTCGGCAGGAAGCTGGCAGAGAGGATCGGCTCTCGGCGGTCGGTGGTGACCCCGGGCTTCGTGGAATCGATCGGGGTCCTTATGACGAGGATGATGCCGCAGTTGATGGGACGCTTTCTGAGTGGCAGGGCGGCTGCCGCCAGGGAGGAGTCTGCGGCGAAATAGATGGCGGCTCGAAAGTTCTGTGCGCAGGGGCCGCAGGTGGATACAATGGATAGGATAACGGTCAGACCATCTGGAGTATCGGTCCATCGGAATAGCCTGACGCAATCCCAGCTTTCTGAACGATGACCACGATGCGGAGGCGGTAGATCCCTTTGGGGAGGCTGGTCTTCGGCAGGCGAACCTGATAGAGTGACTCATCCGCGGCGTGAGCACAGAACTGCGCGTCTCCCAGATGGATCGAGCTTCCTGGCGGCAGAGAGCGAGCAGAGAATCGAGCGCGACAAGTCGGTTGTCTTTCTGCAACCTCGCGAGCCCCCGAGCCCCTCAGAGTGAAGGAAGCCTCGAGGGCAAAAGGCTCACTGGCGTGAACGACACCCGGGAAGAGGTCGCCGCGTGTGCCGACCGCAATCGGCGTCTCCGTCTCGCGTGGTTGAAAGAGCCGGAGCTTCGTGATCTCTGGCTGGACAGACAACTCTGGAGTTGGTGGACGTTTTGCAGGCTCCTCTTCGACAGCAGGCTCCTTTGGGACAGCGGGTTCCTCCTGAGGCGCTTCCCGAGGCTGCGGCTTCTCGCCCAGCTGATCGATTATCCACCGCCAGGGTTTGTCACCTTCGACTTCGTTGAAGAACTCGGGCCCATCGCCCTGCCGGTGAGCGATCTGGACCCGTCTTTCTTCCTCCTGTCCCGGGGCCTGCCGGGACTGGAATGCAACCGAGAAAGAAGCGATCGAACGCCATTGGCCTTTCTTGGCGTCGATCTCGGGCTCTGTACCTTCTTCATCCTGCGGAAGGGACAGCCGTTCCCGAGCGTCTGCACGCCAGTCTTTAATCATCTGGGGGGAAACGTACTTGATCTCCGCCGCTACGGTCTCTGCCTGGGCATCAGATACTTCGGCAAGTTTCTCCAAGCTGTCGATGCCAGAGGCTCTGAACCTGGACGCCCTGTCCGGGCTGATGCCGTGTATCACTGTCAAATCATCGCCCTTCACCTGGCATGAGCTGCTCGATTCTCTGTCCGTTGGTGAGGCGGTCATGATCAATCACTCCTCTGCTTTCAGACTAATTGCTTCAGACCGCTGGACCGGCGCGAAGAGGCTCGAGGAGATGGTCTTGCCCCTTCGCTACCAGGCTGTCACGATTCGGATTCCCGTCAAGGGCCACCGTGCCTCCAGCGGTGCAACGGGTTAGATGAAGCGTCACTGGCGTCAGTCTCACCAGGAGCCTGCTTGCTCGCGACTTCCTCTGACGCCAGCGACGGGCTCTGGTCGATGCCGAGCGTTCCCGATGATGCTGGGTCCGTCCCAATCCGCGCTCGATTCCAGAAACGTAACGGTGATGCTTTGGCCGCGACCGGACTCGACTCACTCCTCGTGAGGATTGACCTGGAGCACACAGTCTTCGTTATAGCCGAGCCATCCTATCCACGGATTCGCTGCAGCGTCGTCCCAGATGGTCACGACGACTCCACATCTGTAGATGCCCTCCTCGGCGACGCTGACCGGGTCACTCTCGATCCAGAAATCGTCAGCCGAGATATCCAGGAAGACATCTGCACCGAACGTATGGTCGGGGACTCCAGGCCCCATGCCTTCCGCATAGAACTGCGCTTTCACGACGTGATCCGTGGTCTTCAGATTGTTCCATACTGACCCACTACCTTCGATCCGGGCCCTGAGCTGGAAGTCCTCGCCCTCATCCACCATGTTGTTCGGGGTCGTGGTTCCTAGTTCTACGATCTCCAGCTCGGAGACGTCGAAACTCTCTGCTGCCGGATTGCCTGCCTGACCTCCCATCTCTTGCCTCCTATCCGAGTTGGGTGTTGCCAACTCAATACTGATACTGTATCTATCCTGTACGGATCGCAGACTACTCTGCGACCTAGAGAGGGACGCTCGGTCGGCCTCTGAGAATCAGCATAACCCAAGGCGCTTAGTCTGACATTAGATTTCTCTTAGTCGGGGGACTACTCTCGACTAAGAGCAGGGGGTTGGCTACATATCGCGGATCCGCTCGTATAGGGCTACTGTGCTCGGCGCGGGAGACATGTCTAATTCCTCCTTGAGTCTTTCCACACAGAAGTGATACTGTCGTAGAGCTAGGTACGGCTGGCCCTGCCGCCTGTAGCAGCGCATCAGGCGTCGATGGGCCTCCTCAAGGCATGGGTCTATGGAGAGCATCTTGTGACAGAGCGCGATACAAGCGGCATGGTGCTCCCGATCGTATGAGTAGCGGACGAGACGATTTAGCAGATCGAGATAGCGGGCTTCGAGCCGACGCCGGCGAGGGATCATCCAGTCCTCGTAGCGATCATCCTCCATGTACTCACCCTGATACAGTGCTTCGGCGGCGCGATACTCGCCCATCGCCTCGGGGAACTTGCTCTGCTCTTCCAAGGTCTGGCCGGCTGCGCGATGCATCTCGAAAGCCTCCGAGTCCACCCAGACTCGGAGCTCGGGGTTGATTAGGTAGCAGTCGTCCTGGTACAAGACGTGAGAGAAGGTAGGGCGACCTGCACGCAAGGCTTGCCGCAGGCCGTATATGGCTACGTTGAGATTGTTGCGCGCGGCATCGGGATCCATCTCAGGCCAGAAAAGCTCCATTAAGATCTCTTTCACAACGGGGCGCTGGCGGTGCGCTATCAGGTACTTGAATATCGCCTTCCCCTTCGCGCTGGGCCATTCCGTTACGGGTTGATCGTCCTGGAAGACTCGAAATGGCCCCAGACAGTAGACAACGAGCGAAGGGGCGTCTGGCACATCATGCTTCAGAAAAGGCGCAGCGCCAGGCGGGCCAGGTCCCCCGGTCGGTTCGGCCGAGTCAATCTGCTCGGCTACGGAGAGGACGGGTCGCACGGGTCCGGTTTCTTCAGGGGAATCGACTCCTGCGACTGGTGCGGGAACGTCTCGGGGTTCGTCCGGAGTGGACAGATCAGTCGTTGGTCTCCGTCCCTGGAACGAGGTACTCCGGAGACGAAAAGCGTGATCCAGAAACGCACGGACACGTTGCCAGAAGCCTGGACGGCCTGGCGGTGTGGGAGGGCTGACTCGGAGATGCTCCGGTTTCTCCGCGAGGACTGAGGAGCGTGCCTCGTCGGACTCGGGAGTCTGTATCTCTCCGAGCAGGTCGAGGGTCGCACGGAGTCTGCGCTGCAGATCTCTTTCCTGCCGATCCGAGTCGCTCTGGGCCCGTCGGTACCATTCTATCTCAGCGCGGCACTGGCTGCCTGCCAGACAGAGACGGCGGGCCATCGACAGGATTTGAGCCGTGGTCTGATCGTCCCTCTGCTCGGCGGCGACCCTTGCCCGCTCCAGGATCTCGGCTACTTGTGCGTACTGTCTGGCCTGGAGCAAGTCGCGAGCTGCGCGGTAACTGACGGAGTCGCCATCAGCCTGAGCAGCGTTCTTTCGCCCCATTTCAGACCTTGTTTCACGGCACCGGTCCCTGTCTCGAAGCGAGCGACGAGCGTTGGCATCGGGCAGGACGTGTAGCTATGTCTGTCGGGTTTGCACAACCCTGGTGGACCCAGCGCCTCCCGTTTCCCAATTACCCGTAGGGATGCCGAAGTCGTCTACGAGAGTGCGAATGAACGCTCAAGGCGTCGCCAGTTCTATTCCGCGGGTGATCTTCATGGCACAACAATCGAGTTCGATGTGTATTTGACGTTGCACCTGCGGTCTGTCAAGACTATGTAAACCGACTCATATTCTCCTTCCGCGGCAGCAAACCAGAGCTCTGAGCTCATTTCGGACCAGGCACAGTATCCGTATATGCGAGAGTCGTCGGTGGCGTCATGGACTTGTACCCACGTTCTCGAAGCATTTTGATTGCTACCACACGGAGGCAGGTCTGGTGCGGAGGCGAATAGCTCGTCTGGATAGTCGGCCCAGTTTGAAATCCCTATCCAGTGTCGGTCTCTGGCGCTGCCTTCAATGCTCTCCTTTCTCGAGTAGAGTATTTGGGGCGAAGGAAGATTTGGAAAACAGTCGTCGGTCGCAGGGGATGGCGTAAGTGTTGCCGTGGGCGGTTCTGACGTGTCGGTCGGCGGCACAGGTATGCCCGTCGGCGGGGTGGTCGGCGGCGGTGTGGTCGGCGGCACAGGTGTGTCCGTCAGCGGGGTGGCTGGCGCTGGCGTGGTCGACGGCGCTGTGGTCGGCACCAACGTTGCTGGGGGTGGCTGAAATGCTCCCATGTACACTGCAAATCCTGTGCCCAAAAGGATCACCCCGATCACCCCTGACGCAACCCGTCCGTGTCTATCGGGCTCAACCTTACCGCTGATTTTGCCCATAACGGCGATTCCCACGAAGAACAGCCCAGCGACAGTAAGCAGGGTCGCCATAGGTGCACTCAAAACGGCCGCAATAAGCTCGGACATACGACTCCCCTCCTTGATCTTGGCCTTACTATCGTCTCTCGATATCCCTACGGTGCAGCTTCCCGGGCAAATAACCCTCTAAGCGGTTGAGCAGACGACAGCTTTCAGCACACACCCGACGTGTTTCGCTTCTCATGTCCCGCAACGTCGCGCAGCTCGAGGAGCTGGCTCGACGCGGAGGATACCTCTTCTGCAAACACCACGCCGCTGTCATCGGGGAGCTTATGCATCAGGGATACCTGGAGCCGGATCACGAGTTCTCGCGCCCCATGCTCAACGACCTGGTGGATCTGGTCGAGGATCGCCGACCGGGGAAGGCCTGGGCGCCGCGTCTGGTCGTGAGATTGAGGAGATGCTGGCGAATCTGTGCCAGGTTCCTGGCTTGCCGTAGATCGCGAGCTGTGCGGTGGCTGAGTGAGACGTCGTCCGCCTCAGCAGCATTCTTCTGCCCCATTTCAGACCTTGTTTCACGGCACCGGTTCCCGTCTGGAAGGGGGCGATGCACGATGGCAACGGACGGGATATGTAGCTACGTCTTTTTGGGAACGACGAGCGACCTCCCCATGAGAGTCCGCTCTTCTGAGGGTCACGGGCAATAACAAAGCGTTGCCACGTGACACGGTGTGGTCAGCAGCGCAAAGATCTGTGGCGGAAAGGAACAGAGATGGGAAGTCAAGAAGGCGGATGATTACATTATACTATGCTACAGACTGCTTTGTCAAGAGTTTTTTAAGGTTTTTCCAAAAGGCTCCGGTGGGTTAGGATCAGGATATCCCAGTCAGTCGCCCGCGGGCGCTGGATCACGTTGGGAGTTCGGTTGAATGGGTTAGGATTGTTGTACAGGGGTGCGAAACGTGACCCGTAATCGCCGTTCTTGTGGTATACTCGAGATTGAGGGATAGACGTATCCCGATTCTGATCGGTGATTGGTTGATAATCCTGGTGTTTCGGACACGTGTGCTCCGAGCTGACACTTTCCCTCCCCTGCGTCTCTGGTCTGATAGGGTGCGGGAGGTCACTGAGAGGGTATGAATCTAAGAAAGAGAAGGAAGAGACTATGAAGCTAGAGAGCATGGTCAGGAGAGCGGAATCGTACATCGAGACTCTGTGCAGCGTGGTCCCAAATCGGCGCACGGGCTCGGCCGGCAATCGGGAGGCGACGGACTTTTTTGAGGAGACGATAGAATCCTACGGATACGACGTGGATGCAATCCCGTTTGAGTGTCTGGATCACGTCAAGGGCCGGTCGTCGCTGGTTCACGGTGGAGAAGCCTTCGAGGTCCACATCAGCCCCTACTCCCTCGGCTGCGACGCGGAGGCGACACTCGTCGTCGTCTCGACGGTGGCGGAGCTGGAGGCGGCCGACTTCGAGGGACAGATCCTGCTGATGAGGGGACCCCTGTGCGCGGAGCAGCTGATGCCGAAGAACTTCGTCTTCTACAATCCGGAGCGGCATCAGCAGATTATCGCCCTTCTGGAGAACGGCCAGCCGGCCGCCATCGTCACGGCGACCGGGAAGAACCCGGAACAGGTTGGGGCGCTGGACCCCTTTCCTCTGATCGTCGACGGGGATTTCGACGTCCCCAGTGTCTTCTGCCAGGAGTCGGTTGGAGAGAGGCTGGCAGGGATGGCCGGTGCCCGGTTTCGGCTGCGGATTGACGCGCAGCGCCTTCCTTCGCAGGCCACCAACGTGATCGCGCGGCGGAATATGGAGGCAGCGCAGAAGGTGTTCGTCACAGCACACATCGACGCGTATGAAGATAGCCCGGGTGCCTCGGACAATGCCTCGGGCATCGCGGTCCTGCTGCTACTGGCCGAGATGCTCGCCGATTACGGAGGAGACTGCGGCATCGAGATCGCTGCACTGAACGGAGAGGACCATTACAGCGCGGCGGGTCAGATGGACTACCTGAATCGGTACAGCGGTGACCTGGACCGGGTTCTCCTGGCGATCAACGTCGACGGCGTGGGCTACGAGAGCGGTGGATCCGCCTACTCGTTTTACGGATGCTCGCCCGAGGTCGAGGCGGGGGGGCGGCAGGTGTTCGACGCGTTCGACGGACTCGTTGAGGGAGAGCAGTGGTTCAGCGGTGATCACATGGTTTTCGTGCAGGCCGGTGTGCCCTCTATCGCCTTTACGTCCGAGCTGAGCGCGGAGTTGATGAGGACCGTGACCCACACGGCGCTGGATCGACCTGAGATCGTCGACGACCGGAAGCTCGTCGAGGTAGCACGCGCTCTGGAGCAGCTAGTTCGTGTTGCCCTGAGGCCGGAGATCTGACCAGCGGTCTGTCGAACTGACGTTGCGCTCCACGATCTGCTGATGTATAGTATCTGCACATTCGGTCGTGCTTTCTCTTCTGGCTTGCTGATTCTACCTCCTTTTCTGCGGGTGACTTGTGCAGACCTGTGCAAGCCTGTGCAGGCGTGTGCAAACGTGACCCAGGGGGCATATTCTGTCGCAGGTGCTCGGAGAGAGTGACCGGCACTATCTTCATGGACGCTGTTGCTTCATTGTGGTGATCTCTCGGACAATGGGAGGTGCAGAATGGATCGAGAAGAGCTCAAGGAAAGGTTGACGTGGATCCTGGTTGTGACCAACCTCATTGCGGGTATCGCGTTTGCTATTACCGCCTTCGGCGTGGTGACGGGTGAGAGGAGAATCAATGTTCTCTACCTCACCATCGGCGTGACGTGTCTCGTCGCCAGCGGGGCTTGGTTGTTGAATATGGGGTCGTCGTAAAGCGATCGCACAGCTTCTAAAGGCGCGCGACTGCCGCCTGTGCGTGTCCCGGGGTGCCGGATGACGAGAAGGAATGTCGAAGCACACCGCCGAACGTGCGTCCGATGGTGGTGGTTGTGTAACGCACTAACAGGGGGGATTGAAGAGCATGCAGGAGTGGGAGTATAGAAACGTGCAGGTGAAGACAGTACCGACCCTTGGCATCTGGAGTAGGGTCTCGCGACGTGATCTCGACAGGCTGGAGGAACTGCAGCGCGATGGATGGCAGGTCTTCGAGGTGGTCAACATTCGAGGGTCGCTGGGTTTCACCTCTCACGTGCTGTTCATGCTGAGACGGGAGCTTCATCCATAGGGTCACCATCAACTCGTTGGGCAGGAACTCGGCCAGCTCCCCGTCCGTTTTCCTGAGAGTGATGGGTGAGTGGTGGCGTGACCTCGATGCCGCTCGACGGGGTGACGACATTTCCAGTGGGCGCGCGTTAAGGGCCCGCGCTCCTGGTCCAAAGGGAGGAGATTGTGCGGGGCAAGAAGAGGACATTGGCGATCTCACGCGTCGTGCTCCGACCAGCTTTCACGGTCTGCTTGTTTCTGTCGCAGTTCACCAGCAATCGTGACTCCTTCTTTACGACCAACCGGTATATGGTGGGGGGCGGGGTTGCTTTCGTTGCAGCCGCCATCTGGCTGTGGACCGCTGCCTCGATTCGCCTTCGAGAGGCACAGCAAGCGGACGAGGTGGCGATGAGCGGTCCTTTCCAGGCCATCAGGCATCCCATATACGCGAGCATCTATATCCTCTCCATCGGGCTGGGGCTGATGTTTTTCGCCTGGGCCTGGTTTCTGGTCCTGGTGGTGTTTCTTCCCCTCTGGTACTGGGAGTGCAGGATCGAGGAGGAGGAGATGGAGGCGCGGTATGGCGAGGCATATGCCGCCTATCGAGAGCGGACGAAGATGTTTATTCCCGGCATCGTGTAGAGCGGCGTCATGACCATCCACTTCATCAACTGCTTCACGTGTCACGCCCGGGTGCCTTCAAGCTGGCACACCGGCGCGCTGTGCTTGTTGGTCGAGACCGACCGCGGGCTTCTTCTCGTCGATACGGGGCTGGGGCGGGAGGACTATGTCCATCCCCCGGCCGTCCTGCGGGCCTTCAAAGTCGTGACGAGGGTGCCGATGGAGCCTGAGGAGGCGGCCGTCCGCCAGGTCGTGGATCTCGGCTTCAGGCCGGAGGACGTGCGTCACATTGTGCTTACCCACATGCATTTCGACCACGCCGGTGGCCTGCCGGATTTCCCCCACGCCAGGGTCCATGTCCATCGCCGGGAGCACGCTGCGTTCATGGGTCCGCCACGCCATTGGTTGGACGTGGGCTACGTGCGGCGTCACGTCGCCCATGGGCCGGATCTCGAGCTCTACGACGACAGCGGCGAGCGGTGGTTCGACTTCCCGGCGATTCGGCTGCCGTTCGAGCCGGAGATGTGGCTGGTGCCTCTGTTCGGGCATACGCGGGGTCACTGCGGGGTGGTCGTGCGGACGGATTCCGGCTGGCTGTTCCACGTGGGCGCGGCAGCGCCCTTCGGCTTCACGGAGGAGGTTCCCGAGGCGGTTGCGCGCTTCGTCACGGGACCCCACGCATCCCGTCTCCGGGCGTTCCGAGCGGCTCATCCCGAGGTCCGGATGACGACCGGCCACATGTGGCTTGATTTCTTCGATACCGGGTAGAATGGCGCAAGATGCGCAATCTTCAATGCGAGCTTTCTCCCCATTAAGCCACGGAGGATAGACCAGCAGTGGACTACCAAACGCTTCTTCCGCGGTATCTGTCGTTCCTGGAGAAGCTACTCACGCCATCGAGGCTTCGCCACTCTCAAGGCGTTATGGGGTTGATGGCGGATCTGGCGGCAATCTACTCGCTTGACCGGGGACGAGCGATGACGGCCGGCCTGCTGCACGATTCTGCCCGGGATCTGGAGCTTGAGGCGCAACTGGCCCTCGTCCAGGAGGCGGGAGTTCACCTCCTCTATCCCTGTGAGCGGCATCCGGTCTATCTCCACGCGCTGGCGGGCGCTTATCTTGTTTTCCGGGAGCTGGATGTCACAGACGAACCGATCCTCGATGCCATCGCAGCACATTCGTACGCCGGGCGCGGGGAACGATCTAACGGGCTTCTCTCTCGGTGCCTCCGGTCTGCCGATCTGGTTGCATCGAGGCTCGAATGGAATGGAAGGGAACGGCTGAAGCGCGTGGTCTACGGAGGATGCATCGAAGAGGCGGCTCTGCTCCAATGCGGTTGGCTCATCGAGTACCTCCAGGGGCAGGGGGTGCCGGTCCACCCTAACCTGGCGAACCGGTTTGAGGCTCTGTCGGCGGAGCTGGGTGCGACCGAGTCTTTCTTTGCTCGATGGTAGCGCTCAGGGGGCCGCTCAACGGTTGCTGGAGCCGGCCCGGGACGTGGAGATGGGTATTAGACGCATGGCGAGAGGCCGTTGATCCCTCTCCCCGGCACGCGAGGAGCGAGTTATGGAGACCATCGGAGAGCTGGAATCCTCAGTCCACGAGCTCCATAGGGGGTTGGGAATCTTGCAGAAGAAGGTCTTAATTCTCGTCCTGTCTTTGTTGGTTTCTGCCTGCGGAGCTGGTTCCGCGGTGGGAAGTGACGTCGCGTGGGACACGGATCCGTCTGCCCTGATCGTCCGATTCTACTCGCCGTACACGACCGCCGGGCTGGCAGGTGCCTTCGATGACAGATACTACGTCCCCGAGGTGCAGATCTGGGGAGACGGACGGATCATATGGGTGACGGAGGAGGGGAGCGGCCGTCAGATCTGGGAGGGGCAGCTGTCGACGGAGGAGATGGAGGCTCTTCTGCGGCGGGTCGTCGAGGCGGGGTTCTTTAGCTGGGAGGACGAGTACTACACGCCGGGTGGCCATTCGATGCCCCCGATGCACCTGATGGTGAACCTGACGGGCCGGTCGAAGGAGATGAGCGAGCACGGCGGAGCGCCGGACGCGTACTACGAGTTGGAGGCGCTGCTGCGGAGCGGGGCCGGCGTCGAAGGACACCCGTACGTGCCGTCCCGCGGGTATCTGACGGTGGAGCCTTTGTCCCTCGATCTGGGAGGTCCGGAGTGGCCTGTTGGTGCCGAGATAACACCGGATGACGTGGGAGAAGGGATGTACATAGAGAGTGAGACGCTGGTGTGTGCCTGGGAGCTCGTAAACCGGAATCCCACGGCGCCCATTTATGTCTCTTACAGGGGGGATGCCTACAGGATCATGGTGCAGGTGTCGAGCGTGTCATATTTCGAGCCGCCGCGGCGGTAGAGCGGAGGAACAGATGATCGATCCAGGGTTGGAAGGTAAGGTTGCGATCGTAACCGGGGCGAACCACGGCATTGGGGCGGCGACGGCCCGGGCGCTGGCATCCCAGGGGGCGCGGGTGTTCGTTACCTACTATCGGCCGGAGACGAGCTTCACGCCGTCCAAGCTCGAGGAGGCGCGGGAGAAGGAAGTGGGCGGGGAGGCTCTCTATGCCGCCATGCAGCAGCAGCCTGGCGAGGCTGTCGTTGAATCGATCGTGCGCTCAGGCGGGGTCGCCGTCGAGCACGAGCTGGACCTGGGCCACGTCGAGAACATTGGACGACTCTTCACTCTCTGCGAAGAAAAACTCGGGCCGGTCGATATCCTGATCAACAACCACACGCATTTTCGAGCGGATACGTTCGATCCAGCTGCGGTGTCCGAAGGGTTTCCGGACGTGTCCTTGACTGATGCGGAGGTGATCGATCGACACTTTGCGGTGAACGTCCGCGCATGTGCGCTGCTTATGCGGGAATACCTGCGGAGGCACATCGAACGCGGGGCAGAGTGGGGGCGCATTGTGAACCTGACGACGGTGCTGGGCCACCCGAGCGCCGTGAGCTACGCTGCTTCCAAGAGGGCGCTCGTTTCCTATAGCATGTCTGCCGCGGAGGAGATGGGGAAGTACGGCGTTGCGGTGAACGTCGTCTGTCCAGGGGCCACCCAGACCGGCTACATCACACCGGAGGACGAGCCGGCGCTCGTGGAGCGAACGCCGCTGGGGCGACTGGGTCTCCCGGAGGATGTCGCGGACGTGATCCTGTTTCTCGTGTCCGAGCAGGGGCACTGGCTGACGGGTCAGCTGATCTACGCGAGCGGTGGGTTCCTGACGTACCTGAGCGAACGGTAATGCACATCACGTTCCTCGGAACGGGCGCTGCGAATGCCTACCCCGAGGCCTTCTGTCGCTGTCCCAACTGCGAGCGGGCGCGAGCACTCGGTGGTCCGAGCTTGCGGAAGCGATCCGCGCTGCTGGTGAACGATGATCTGTTGGTCGATCTCGGGCTGGATATCATGACTGCATCCAATCTGTATCGGTGTCCCTCTACCGAGATGCATTACTGCCTGCAGACCCACCCACACGCCGATCATCTCGACACGTCGCGTCTGCTGTCGCGCGGTCCCGGTATGGAGTAGTTGGTGCACCTCGTCTCCACTTCTACGGGTCTGCTGGTACGCTGCACGTGGCCGCGGAGCGCCTGCGGCGCGACTGTGCTCCCCACTCTGTTCGATCCCGAGATCAGGGAGCGCCTGAACCTGGAGATTCACCAGGTTGAGGTACTGCCAACAGTTCAGATCGGTGAATATCAGGTCACGGCGATCCCGGCGAATCACGATCCGTTCGTAGAGCTGCTTCTTGACGCAGTTTCGGGACGGCGATGGAGCATCTTCTACGGCGTAGACACGGCGAGCCTGCCGGAAGCGACCTGGCAGGCGCTTCGGCGCAACAAAGGGGTGTTCGACTTGGTGATTTTGGACCACACCTACGGGCTTGACGAGAGAGTTGGCGAGCTTCGCAGCGCAGCACGGCTACGAGGTGGCGTATGACGGACTCGTGGTGAAGTTGCGGTCCCCAAGCTGGAGAGCGGAGCCCAAATGACGTTGCTCGCGGGTATCCTGGCGAGCGGCACTGAGTCGATGTCCTGGTTGATCTCGGCGGTCCCACTTGGCAGTGAGCAAGTACGAGTTGCGTCAAGTAGTACAGCCGAGTATAATTAGGTGTACAATTGTACAACTAGCACTTAAGGAGATCAGCCATGGACGTGACCGTGGATACCTCTGTCATCATCGCAGTGATTGCTAACGAGCCGGAAAGGGGGAGACTGATCAGGATGACGGAAGGCGCCGATTTGATCGCTCCTCATTCGGTACATTGGGAGATAGGCAATGCTTTCTCGGCGATGTTGAAACGCGGAAGAATAGAGATGGAACAAGCAGCGAGAGCCATCGAGGTGTACCGCCAGATTTCAATAAGGTTCGTCGATGTTGAGCTGCGCAAGACGCTGGATATAGCTGATGAGCTGGGAATCTTTGCTTATGACGCCTATCTGGTGAGATGTGCGGTGAAGTACGGGGCTGCGTTGATTTCCTTGGATCGAGGGCTGGTGGAGGCGGCGAGACAAATGGGAGTTGACGTTATGGAGGCGCGAAGATGAGGGTCTATACATATTCTGAGGCGCGACGGAAGCTAGCTTCGCTCCTAGATCGGGCGGTTGAAGAGGGAGAAGTGAAGATCAAGCGGAGGGATGGGCAAAGCTTCGTGATTCGCCCGGAGCCGAAGGAAGGATCTCCTTTGGACGTGGAGGGAGTGGACTTGGGTATCACGACGGATGAGATTCTGGACTTCATCCAGGAAGGCAGGAGAACAGAATACGATTTCCCGCCATCGCATGAGCGAAGTGAAGACTGACCCCCGCGAGGTCGTGATTGGGGGCACAACAGTGGAGGCGGTCAAGAGTTTTCCCCATTGGCTATGCCGGAGAAAGGATACATATGGCGTTTAATGAGCATGAGTTGCGGGAGCACCAGGCGACGCTGGATGCGTTTCTGGAGAAGAGGCGTCCGCCCGAGCAGGTGCGGGATCAAGTCGACGTCGACTGTCGCGTTGAAGGGCAGAGCATCGTGATATTTGAGCGGCGCTCCCTGTGGACTGAACCAGGGCGAACCATCGAGGTTCCTGTTGCGAAAACAACGTACGTGCGCACGCAGGAGACGTGGAAGGTGTACTGGCAGCGGAGAGACCAGAAGTGGCACAGTTATGAGCCCCGGCCGGAGGTCGATTCCCTGGCGGATTTCCTGGATGTCGTCGATGCCGACAGGCACGGCTGCTTCTGGGGCTGACGCGAACCCGTGTGGCGCGGCCCCAATCGGGGGAGCCGGCGGCCGGCGAGAGAAACAGGTTGTTAGTCCGATACTGACGCGGTGCGGATAACGCTGTGATCTATGCCTGGCGTTCAGGCCGAACGTTGCCGTTCATCCTGAGAACACGGAGGTGTTGCGCGATGGATGGTACCGCTGCTACGGGGTTCGAATCCGACCCCCTGAGATCTGCTGCGACGGTTGTATGGCGATCGATCCGACGTTGATCGACCAGAACTGCCCCGTCAGGCCGTATGAGAACGAGAGACGAGTTTCTGCTCTGAGGCGCTCCGAGTCAGCGGCATAATCAGTTGCGTGGTCTTGAATTGCCTTCCATCTGAGCCTACCGCTATCCGACGTCGCGTTGAGGAGTCCACAGGCCGCTGTGAAGCTGGTTGAGGCCTCCGCGATGCTTGGGCTCACTTCCTCTCCGATCGCTTGCGATTGAGCGTCCTCGTTGTACACTAGGGCTGGGTGGCCTATGGAATGGGCCGGTGTGACGCGCGCCCGGCATTCGTGGCTCCTCTGACCGACGTCCATCTAACAGGGAGTGATTGATGACATCCAGAATTGTCTCCGTATATGCCCTCGCTGTCGGGCTGACCCTGCTTCTCACGCTCGGCCTGACCCTCAGCGTGCGCGGGATAGAGGTGGAACCCGCCGATCGGGCTCTCCTGCCAGGGAAGGACACGATCGATTGTTCGCGTAGTGCTGGGCTTGGGGCGGATCTGAGTCGCACGTCGGAGGTCACGTTCACCCCGGTCGCAACGCTCTACTTTCCGCTCGTGTTCAACCAGTGGGATCGCTGCGGTGTCAGTCCAACGCTGATTTCACCTATCGGCAGTCTCTACACCATCGCTCCCGTGTTCAGGTGGGACGGGGGAGACAATCCTTATGCCACCCAGCTCCGTCTGCGGATCTCAGAGGACCCCGAGTTCGATGATTGGGTGAAGGGCCTGATAGATCCGTCACCTCAGGGGGAGCATTCATTCCGCTTTCTCGACAACTTGGAGCCCAACACGATGTACTATTGGCGAGGCTGGCTCGTCTGCGGTGAGCTGAAGGGCCCGTATTCGGAAGTGTTTTCCTTCCGGACTGGCGCCGAGGGTGTCCTGCCCCTGACGCCCACATTGACGGCTCCTGAAAACGGGATGACGACGTCGAGCTTGTCGGTGAGGGTGAACTGGGAGCCGGTCAGCGGTGCTCGAGAGTATCTGGTGCGCTACCAGGAGGTGGACGCCGGCGCTTACTCCTGGGACTGGACATCCGACACGGAGATTACGCGCACTTTTAGCAGCGGCACGACCTACGAATGGCGGGTCGCGGCGCGGAACGACTATGGCATCGGCCCGGACTCGGAAACCTGGCGATTCACGACCCCCGTCGGGTCTTCCGTCGCTATGCAGGATGCGAAGAACGGGCTCCCAGGCGAAGACGAAGAGGGGATCGTCATCGAGACCCCGTAGGGTGGAAACTGAGCCCGAGCTCTCGGTGGTCGCGTAGACGACGGGGCATCGGATCAGACCTGTCCGGGGTCCCGCATCCTGGTGTAGTAGTCGCGAGCGATCTCTTCGGGTTCGGCGTTCAAGGCGAGATAGCGAACGACGAGTCGCACGTCGAGCCAGAGCTGGCGCAGGGGCCCGCGCTCCAGGAAGCGGCGGCTTGAGGAGGTGACGCGGAGAGGGATGCGCACCAGCCGGCCTTGTCGATGGAGGCGACGCATCATCTCCAGGTCCTCCATGATCGGGATCTCGGGAAATCCGCCGACCTGTCGGAACGTCTTGCGGGCCATGAATTGGGCTTGGTCGCCGTACATCAGCCGCCAGTCGGCCGGGTAGCGGAGCAGGTTAAGCAGGCGGAGGACGCCCCGGGCAGGCTCTAAACGAATGCCGAACGAGCCTCCGCTCACACCGGGGCAACCCAGGGCTTCGATCACGGGCTGCCGCCAGCCCGGCGGCAGGCGGGAGTCCGCATGGCAGAAAACGAACACCTCGCCACGGGCGACGGCGCCCCCCCGATTCATCTGCACGCCGCGTCCGGCCGGGGCATGGATTAGGTAAGCGTCGCTCCGGACGAGGTCGGGCGTCCCGTCGCTGCTGCCCCCATCGACAACGATGATCTCCACCTCGTCGGCGGTGTAGCCCCGCCGGGCGGCGGCGATTGATCTTCCGATGTTCTCGGCCTCATTCAGGGCCGGAATGACCACGGAAACTAGCAGTGGTTTCCTCCTCGCCAGATACCAGTCGAAGCGCTACGGTCGTTCAGGTCACGAAAATTATACCGTAACACCTGCTGTTGATCCACCCGGAGCGCTTTTTGGGCGCAAATCCTGGGCCTGGCAGGGAAATCGCGGGCGGCAGGGGCCTCCTACGTCCCTCTCCTCGCAGGCGGGATACCCCTGGAGCGGAGACGGAGCGCCTTCGGAGTAATCCTTTTTGCGTATGACAAATCCTCATTTCCTCTGACGACAACGGAATATGCTTCTGGTAGACTGATTAAGTGCACCAGGGCTATTGCCTTAGGGCGTCGTCGCCTGTGTCCAGCGTGACGCGCCGGTTGAACGCAGCTCTCATAAGCGATGTATATATAGCGATGAGGTGGTAGCGGCTCCAGGTCACGGCTGTGAGAGCACCGCCGGACAGAGGATTGCCTCGGTGCTGTCTGCGGGCCCCCGAAGAGCCTGCAAGTGGCGCCGCGGAACCAGGGAGGAAGACGTTTTGCGACGACACGCTGGATGGGTCTTGATGAGTTGCCTGGTGGCCTCGGTGGTGGGCCTGATGCCTGGGGGCGGCGAACTGACATCCTACCCTTCAGCGTGGCGCCCTGGCCTCTCCTGTTTCTCCGCGAAACCGAGCGTAGCCCAGCCTCAGCAAGATGCACGGAAAGGCTTGCTGTCACGCCGCCCGAGCGGAGCCGCTAGTCGTGACGCCCAGAACGGCTTCCCGGACGGGATCGACCAAGTCGCGTTCGAACACATCTCGGTTGAGCACGGCCTCTCACACAGCTCGGTGAATGCCGTCTTGCAGGATAGCCGAGGGTTCATGTGGTTCGGCACCGATGATGGACTGAATCGATACGACGGGTACGACTTCGTCGTCTACCAGGCCGGCGGGGACGGCGACAGTGGCTTGAGCCACGAGACCATCACCTCCCTGGTTGAAGACGGATCAGGAAGACTATGGATTGGGACCCACGGAGGGCTTGACCGGCTTGACCTCAAAACGGCGCTTTTCAGGCACTACCGACACGATGAGGAGGACCCGCACAGTCTGATTGACGACCAGGTGCACGTTCTCTATCAAGACAGGGCCAGCCGGCTCTGGGTCGGCACCTCCGGGGGCCTCGACCGGTTGGATCCGGATGCCGAGCAGTTCGTTCATTTTCGCGCCGAGCCTCGTGATCCCCGTAGCCTCCCTGACAATCGAATCACGTCGATCTATGAGGATGGCTCGGGAATCCTGTGGATCGGCACCTGGCGCGGCCTTGCCCGCTGGCACCCGGAAGAGAACCGTTTTACGCGTCATCGGCTAGCTCCAGAGGAGAGGACGGAGTTGGGACATAACGCCGTACAGGCGATCGTCGAGGATCGTCGCGGCACCTTGTGGGTTGGCACGGAAGGCAGTGGATTCTACCGCTTTGACCGTGAGACGGAGCAGTTCAGCCAGCTCCTGATCGACCCTCGGGACGTGGGAGGGCTTGTCCACAACGACGTCAACTCGATGTGGGAGGATCAGGCCGGGGCGCTGTGGCTCGGTACGGATGGAGGCGGGCTCTATCGGTTTGATGACGATGGGAATCAGCTGATTCCGTATCAGAAGGATCCCCAGGACTCGAGGAGCCTGAGCAGCAACTACGTGAACGCGATCTACGAGAGCCGGCGGGGCATCCTGTGGATCGGCACGTCGGGGGGTGGTGTCAGCAAGCTTGACCGGGACAAGCGGAAGTTCGCCCTCTATCAGGCCGATCCCTCTGTACCGAGCAGTCTAAGCCACAACCGGGTCATGGCACTCGCCGAGGATGTGAATGGCACCCTGTGGGTGGGAACGGACGGCGGGGGGCTTGACAGGTTCGACCGGGCGAGGGGGACCTTCACCCATCACACCCGCGACCCGGACGATCCCTATACATTGAGCAGCAACCGCGTCACGGCGGTCCATCCGGGCCAGGATGGGGATCTGTGGATCGGTACCTGGGGCGGCGGCATTGCGAAGTTCGATCGCCGGAGGAGGCGGTTCGTACATTACCAGGCCGACCCGTTCGACCCGCATAGCTTGAGCAGCAACATGGTCTATGCGATCTATCAGGATCACGAGGGGCTCGTGTGGGTCGGGACGGATGGCGGCCTGGAGCGGTTTGACCCGGCGGTGGGTCGGTTCTCCAACACCATCGGTGCAGGCGAAGGGGTGCGGGCGATCTATGAAGATCCGGAGCACGACCTCTGGTTCGGCACCGATGACGGCTTGGGTCAGTTCGACCGGGAGCGTGGACGCGTGACTCGGTATCGTGCCGACTCGGGACCGTACACAACCCATAGTCGATACGAGGTGAACGCCATCTATCAGGATGGCGCTGGCACCCTGTGGATTGGGACGCCCCATGGACTTTCGCAGTTCGACCCCGACGCGGAGGTCTTCAGCCACTACGGCGAACAGGACGGTCTGGCTGATGACGCGGTTCAGGCCATTTTGGAGGATGAGCAAGGGTATCTGTGGATCAGCACGACCGGCGGTCTGTCGCGCTTCGACCCGGTTTCTGGCGTATTCAGGAACTATGACGTGAGCGATGGTCTGCAGGGTTACGAGTTCACACGGGCGCGATGGAGGAGCAGCGATGGGACGATGTATTTCGGCGGTATCAATGGCCTCAACGCCTTTACCCCCGACCGCGTCAAGGACAATCCCTATCCACCGCCGGTCGTTCTCACGTCCTTAACCCAGGGGGGGAGGGAGGTGACCGCCGGGCAGGCGGTCGAGAACGTCACCGATGTCCGGTTGACGTGGCCCAACAACTTCTTTGAGTTCGGCTTCGTAGCTCTGAACTACCATCAGTCGGAGAAGAACCAGTATGCCTACAGGCTGGAGGGATTCGACAAGGATTGGAACGCGGTCGGGACGCGGCCCTTCGGCCGCTACACAAATCTTCCCGGGGGCACGTACGATCTGAGGATGAAGGCCTCGAATAACGATGGGGTCTGGAACGAGGATGGCCTCTTGTTGACGGTCACCGTCGTGCCGCCATTCTGGGCGACCTGGTGGTTCAGAGGCGGCGTTCTGCTCGTGCTCGTGGTTGGGGCAGCTGCAGGGTATCGACTCCGTGTGAGAGGGGTAGAGGCAAGAAGTCGTGAGCTTGAGGAGTTGGCTGCGAATAGGACAGTGGCTCTGTCGAGAGCCAATGAGCGACTGAGGCAGGAGATCGCCGAGCGCGAGTGGGCGGAGGAGGCACTGGCCCAGCGAGCTGCGGAGGCCGCGGTGACCGCCGAGCGAAGCCGCCTGGCACGGGATCTACACGACGCTGTGACGCAACTCCTCTTCTCCGCCAGCCTGATTGCCGAGGCACTCCCGGAGATCTGGGAGAATGACCAGGATGAGGGAAGGGATCTCCTGGCGGAGATGCGACGGTTGAGCCGCGGTGCACTGGCGGAGATGCGCACCCTCCTTCTGGAGCTGCGGCCGGGGGCTTTGACGGAGACCTCCCTCGGCGAGCTGCTCCGTCAACTGGCTGAGGCTGCCGCCGGACGAACGGATGTCACGATCACAGTCCGAGAGGACGGGGAGCCCACGCTACCGGACGATGTCCACGTGGCGCTGTACCGCATTGCGCAGGAGGCGCTGAATAACATTATCAAGCACGCTCGGGCCAGCGAGGCGACGATCAGCATCTGCTGCGTGTCATCTAAAGATCCAGCGGATGACCACCAGGAGGTCACCCTGTCGGTGGGCGACGACGGGTGCGGCTTCGACCCGGGATGCGTCTTGCCGGACCACATGGGGCTGGGCATCATCCACGAGCGGACCGAGCGCATCGGGGCGGAGCTGGGAATTGAGAGTGAGCTGGGATCAGGAACGGAGGTGACGGTCATATGGAGAGGGGCACGTCCACAATCGACCGACAATCCATTCGTGTGATGATCGTTGACGACCACACGATGGTGCGCAAGGGACTGGCGGCTATGCTCAAGGTCAGGCCAGGTCTGGAGCTAGTTGGTGAAGCCAGGAACGGCCATGAAGCCCTGCGCGTGTGCAAGGCGGTTGAGCCGGACGTTATCCTGATGGATTTGGTGATGCCGCGGATGGATGGGCCGACCGCGATCCGGGCGGTGCGTACGCGGTGGCCTGGCGTACGGGTGATCGCGCTGACCAGTTTCCAGGAGAAGGATCTCGTCCAGCAGGCACTCCAGGCCGGGGCTATCAGCTACCTATTGAAGAACGTCTCCATCGACGATCTGGCTCACGCGATTCAGGCGGCCTGCGTGGGGCAGTCGACGCTGGCTCCCGAGGCCACGCAGGCGTTGGTTCAGGCCGCTGGTAAGGGACCACCACCGGGGGATGATCTGACCCCGCGCGAGCGCGAGGTTCTGGCGTTGATGGTCGAGGGATTGACCAATCCGGAGATTGCCAAGCGTCTGATGGTCAGCGTCTCGACGGCCAGGGCGCACGTTAGCAACATTTTCTCCAAGCTTGGCGTCTCCAATCGCGCCGAGGCAGTGGCCCGGGCTTTTCGTCTCAAGCTGGTCACCTGAGCGATTCGGCCATTGGACAGATGTCCAGTACCAAGATCGGATAGCTGTCCAGTGGCAAAACCCTACGAATGCCTGATGCGCCGGCGGCGATTCTGATGTACAGTTAGATCATCCAACCAATAACCGAAGGCGACAGCTCGGGGAGCCTGAAGGCGGTTGGTGGACCACTTCTTGCTGACAGGGGCAGTCCAATTGTGTTGGATTGCCCCTGTTTTGCTTTCTGGTAGCCCGCCGTGCGGGATAGACAGAAGAAGGCCGGGCGAAGGCCCGGCCTCCAGGATCAGGTAGAACGCACAACTGAACGGCTGTGGCCGCAGCTCGTTCAGCCAGCATTGGCTTCGCTACCTTGTTGCTCTCTGTTGAGAGGTTTGATGCGCCCTGTGCTGTGCGCGTCCGACCTGATGGATTATATCATCGCTGCACAGGGCAGGTCAAGGGGCGCGGAGCTGTCGAACACGGGCATATCATTCTCGGAGGGACGAAGGTGACCGGCACTTGCCGCAGGCGTCGTTGAAGTGCCGGTCACCTTGAGTATGAGAACGGGTAGGCCCGGGCTTCCCGTTGCGCGACGGGAAGCACTTGGCAGGAGACGGTCGCCCGGCCAGGCGGTGGTGTCAGCGAGGGCCGATCTGAGATGTTAGGGGAAGAATAGGTGGGCACGGAGCGCGACATAGAGAGGGATACGCTCGCTCGGTCGATCAGCTTCGCCCTGACCGGTGTTTATGGGGCCAAGGAGCCCCCGGCGCGAGCATGGGAGCGGATCACCGGTCGCGCCGTCAGGTCGGGTAGAAGGACAGATCGCGGACGATACCGGAGGATTGAGCCTTGCGATTCCATGGTGGGGCTCGAGCCCCAGATGGGACTGCCCCGAGTACGATCAACGAGGAGGTGAAACGCTGCGATAGGATAGGGACGCGCGTTCAAGCGGCCTCGTCCACCTGTGCCCCCACTATGTAGGCATCCGTTGGGTCCTTGAGGAAAGGTCTCCGACGCCCGCGCAGGCCCGGATGCGGCCCGCCGCTAACCGAAGATCTCACATGTTTTCAATCGTAAATCACCCTTAGGAGGAGATCATGACGCGTAGGAGATGGTCGATAGCGCTAGCCGCGCTGACGATAGGCAGTGTGTTGTTGGGCGCCTGTGCGGCGCCGACGCCGGAGACGGTGGAGGTCACCCGGGTCGTAGAGAAGGAAGGCGAGACGGTGGTGGAGCAGGTGGTCGTCACTGCGACGCCGGAGCCGGAGCCCACCGAGGCGCCGCTCCAGGCGATCTCGCCTGACTTCAAGAATCCCGATACGTACGTGGTCATCACCGGGGCGGGTTGGCCCGAGACAATGGACCCCGCCTGGGCGTACGACACCGCCAGCTCTGGCGTGCAGAACAACATCTACGAGGGGATGATCTGGTTCAACCGGGAACGGACCGATGAGTTTGTGCCCGTCCTGGCCACGGACTGGGAGGTCAACGAGGCCGGGGACGTGTGGACCTTCCAAATCCGCGACGGTGTCACGTTCCACGAGGGCGGCACGCTGGAGCCCCACGACGTGGCCTACTCCGTGCACCGCGCTCTGCTCCAGGATCGCATCGATGGCCCACATTGGATGACGCTGGAAGCCTTCTTCGGACTGTACACCATCGAGGGCATGGCGACTGAGATCGCCGGTGTGGAGAACTTCGAGGACGTTCCCGAGGCGGCACTGATCGAGACCTGCGAGATGGTGAAGCAGGCCGTCGTGGCCGACGACGAGGCTGGCACGGTCACCTACAATCTCCATACGCCGACCCCCTGGTTCCTCGCCATGATGGCCAACGCCTTCCTGGGGGCCACCGTGGACCAGGAGTGGATGGCGGAGAACGGCGCCTGGGACGGATCCTGCGAGACCTGGGTGGACTACCACGACCCGGCGGTGCAGGACACGATCCTGTTCGATCAGGCCAACGGCACCGGCCCCTACAAGCTGGACCACTGGACCGCCGGGGAGGAGATTGTGCTGGTCGCCAACGAGGACTACTGGCGCAGCGAGCCGATGTGGGAGGGTGGCCCCAGCGGCCCGCCCAGCATCAAGCGCGTGGTGGTTCAGAACATCGAGGAATGGGGCACGCGGCGGGCTATGTTCGAGGCCGGTGACGCGGACTTCATCTACGTCCCGGAGCAGTATCGCCCGCAGCTGGAGCCCTACTGCAGCACGATCTGCTACCCCGACGAGAACTGCGAGGAGGGCAATCCGGAGGGATTCATCCGGGTCTATCGGGACATGCCCACCCCGCAAATGACGCCGGCCCAGTTCAACTGGCAGATCAACGTCGAGGGTGGCAACCCCTTCGTGGGGAGCGGGGAGTTGGATGGGAACGGCATCCCGCCCAACTTCTTTGGCGACATCCACGTGCGGCGGGCCTTCAACTACTGCTTCGACTTCCAGGCCATGATCGACGAGGCCCTGGCTGGCGAGGGGATCCAGGCCCAGGGGCCCATCATTCAGGGGATGATGGGATACCGGGAGGGCGAGGAGCCGCTGTTCAGCTACGATCCGGACAAGTGCGTCGAGGAGTTCAAGCAAGCCTGGGACGGCCAGGTGTGGGAGAACGGCTTTTACGTGCAGCTCGCGTACAATGAGGGGAACGACACCCGTCGGCTGGCCTCGGAGATCCTCAAGGCCGGCGTCGAAGCGGTCAATCCCAAGTTCACCCTTTCCCTGGTGAATATGCCGTGGCCGGTGCTGCTCAACAGCCGCCGCCAGGGCGTGCTGCCGATCTACGTGGGCGGGTGGCTGGAGGACTTCCACGACCCGCACAACTGGGTACACCCTTTCCTCCACTCTGAGGGCGGCTACGGACGGGTGATCAACCTGCCGGAGGACATGGCCGCGGAGTTCGACGCGATGATTGAGGAGGCCGCCAGCTACACGGCGGTGGAGGACCGTCGCCCCATTTACGAGGAGATCCAGCTCAAGGCGCAAGAGGAGGCGGTTGTCATCTGGATGTACCAGCCCGTGGGCCGATACCATCTACAGGAGTCGATCAAGGGCTTCTACTTCAACCCCGCCTACTCCGGAAAGACCTACTCTTACGTCTACGCCCTGTCGAAGGAGGCGCCGTAGGGGTGCGACGTCACTAACCCAAGGGGAGCGAGGCACGCTTAGCGTGTGTCGCTCCTCTACTGTAGGACGCCTGTCGTCCGGGTGAGGCACGCTCGGGAAGGAGACCGTCTATGACTACGTACATCATCCGCCGCCTGTTGATTCTACCGGTCATCGTCGTTGGCGTGACCATGTTGATCTTCGCCCTGCTCTCTATGCTGACGCCCTACGAGCGCGCGTCCCTCTACGTGTCAGACGTGCCCAAACGTCAGGGATCGATCGAGGGGATCATCGAGAAGTACGGGCTGAACGACCCGGTCTACGTCCAGTACTGGCACTGGATGGTGGGGCGGAAGGACCCCGACACGGGAGAAATCCGAGGGGGCATCCTGCGCGGCGAGCTGGGGTTCTCGCAGACCCTGGGAGGGCCGGTGCTCGAGGTGTTGCGCCGCCGTCTACCAGCCACAGCGGAGCTGGCTGTGTGGGCCGCCGTCCCGATGATCGGTATGGGGATTCTCCTCGGGGTGCTCTCAGCGGTCCACCACAACCGGCTCGTCGACCAGATCTTGCGGGTGTTCAGCATCGTCGGATGGTCGATTCCGACCTTCGTCTTCGGGCTGATCGTGCTGATGGTGTTCTACGCCAAGCTGGGCTGGTTCCCTCCCGGTCGACTCTCGAACTGGGCATCGCAGGTGGTCCAGGCCGATGGATTCCGCCAGTACACTCACCTGCACACCCTCGACGCGCTGCTCAACGTACGCTTCGACGTATTCCTGGATGCGCTGAGGCATCTGGTGCTGCCGATCACCACGCTGGCCTACCTCAACTGGGCCTACCTGCTCCGCGTGACGCGCTCATCGATGCTCGACGTGTTGCGGCAGGAGTATCTGGTGACCGCCCGCTCCAAAGGGCTGCTTGAGAGGATCGTGATCATGCGGCACGCCTTGCCGAACGCGCTGATCCCGATTATCACCGTTGGAGGCCTGATTCTGGTCGGCCTGATGAACGGGGTGGTCATCACCGAGACCATCTTCAACTACCCCGGCATGGGCTCGTTCCTGGCCCAGGCGGCCCTGAGTCTGGATGCGATCTCGGTCCTCGGCGTCACGCTCTTCAGCAGTCTGATTCTGGTGCTCGGCAACCTGGTCGTGGACGTCTTCTACGGCTTTGTCGACCCGCGGATACGGCTGGAATGAGGCGCCGCCTGGGAGCGGGAGGGTACGAAGGAGAACCAGTGGACGAGCGAGGGATTGAACCCCGACGCAATGGCTTTCGGGAGGAAGGACGATGAAGAAGACGATGAAGAGGCTGCTGACCAACACCACGTCGCTGACGGGCATTCTGCTATTGTTGGCCTTCACGGTCATTGCGATCGCTGCCCCATGGTTGGCGCCGCCCCCGGAGAATGCCCGAGATCCGTACATGATCCCTCGCGACGGTTTCCGCACGGAGCCAGCCAGCCCCAGCGCGGAGCATCCCCTGGGCACCACGGAGGGTCAGTACGACATCCTCTATGGGGTCGTGTGGGGCACGCGCACCGCCTTTCGCATCGGCGTGGTGATCACCGCCTGCACAGCCATCATCGGTCTCACGATTGGCTCCGTCGGTGCCTACTACGGCGGCTGGATCGACGACGTCCTGATGCGCATCACCGAGATCTTCCAGGCGTTTCCCTTTCTTCTGGCGGCCATCACCCTGACCTCCGTGCTGCAGACGATCTACGGGCGAGGAGAGGCCGGCCCGCTGATGTTCCTGGCGAGGCTGCTGGCTATGGTAACCTTCGGTAGCAACCCGATGAAGGATGTCGATCCGGTGCAACTCCAGATCCTGACCGGCATGCTGGCCATCATCGCCTTCGGCTGGATGACCTACGCCCGGGTGATCCGCGGTAACATCATGGTCGTGCGAGAGGAGGAGTACGCCCTGGCGGCGCGGGCCATCGGTGTGGGCGACTTCCGCATCCTCACCCGCCACCTGCTGCCCAATGCGGTCTTCCCGGTCTTGGTCATCGCTTCCATGAACACCGGAGCCTACGTGCTGACCTTCGCCGCCCTGAGCTTCCTGGGGCTCGGGGCTCAGCGTGGCTACGCCGACTGGGGCCAGATGATCAACTTTGCGCGCAACTGGATTCCCTCCCTGGCCCAGCACTGGCACATCGTCACCTATCCCGGCTTGGCCATCGTGCTCTTCGTCCTGGCCTGGAACCTGGTGGGAGACGCCTTACGCGACATCCTCGACCCCCGCATGCGCGGGAACGGCAACGGGTTCTGAGTTCCGATGGTGACCGACGTTGGCGGTGCATCGACCTTGAACGCGGCCCGGCCGCATGAAGCGTCTGGCTGGCCTGCTGCTGGCGGCGGCCGGGCTGGTGGTAGGACGGCGTCCTCTTGATACCCTATGATGGTAGGAACGAGCGCGTACGGCACACGAACGACCTGGGAGCCCACGATGCGAATTCTGCTCGCCGACGATCAACCGAAGGTGCGCTTCGCCCTGCGCGTGCTGCTGGAGCGGGAGCCCGGACTGACCATCGTCGGCGAGGCGAGCGACGGAGCTGACCTGCTGGAGCACGTGGCCACGACGCTTCCCGACGTTGTCCTCCTGGGCTGGGAGCTACCAGGATTGAGGGCCACCGACTCGCTTGCCCTCCTGCGCCGTATCCGTCCGGGCGTCCTCGTCATCGCTCTGAGCGGTCGGGCTGAGGCGCGCCTCGACGCCCTGTCCGCGGGTGCGGACGCGTTCGTGAGTAAGGGGGATCCACCGGAGCGTCTCCTTGCTACCATCAGGACGGAAGTGGATGCACCCGGCTGAATTGGAAACCCATGCCGACGAAGGCTTGCGTGATCGGAAGTCTGACCGGTTCCTTTGCGAAAGCCTAATTCTCATTCGGCGGTGTGGCTGAACTAGACGCTAGTGGCAAGTGCCGGCCCCTTGGAGATCGGGTAGCGTTTGCCGTCCCCGGAAGGTGTTGTATACTTCGCCGAATGGATTTCCGTGGTTATCTAGGCGCGCGACGGACCAGCAACGGATTGGACGTACTCCGGGGGACGTTTGAGCGCGGAGCCTGCCACGCTGTCCAAATCTGACAGCGGGCGGGCTTTCTTGCTTCTCAGGCTTGTTTCCGACTTGCGGAGATCCGCGGGCAACGCTCCCGGAAGCGGACGCAACGTCCGTGGGCTGCGTTGGAGAGATCTGGTTGGGTGGAAGATGGGCGGGTTCAACCACGAGGGGCGCTATGCGCCCGGAAGAGAGCATGACGTGAGGAAGAAGGTCGCAACTAGCTTGGTCGCCGTGGGAACGGCAACGCTGGGGCTATCCCTGCTGCTCACCCTGATGGTCAGCGCTGGGCCTGGGGTTTCGAGTACGAGGGGGGCAGACCGGGCGCTGGTCGTCACACCTACCGTCACCGCGGTCGATCCTGACTCCGCACCGAATGACATCGAGACCGCCATAGTCCTGAGCGGCAGCGGATTCACTGCCACAATGTCTGGAACGTCGATCATCACGGCTCCCACGGTCACCCTGGGCGACACAGAGCTGGACGACGTGGTCTGGGGCAGCACCACAACTCTGAGCACCACCGTGCCGTGGGGGCTGGATCCCGGCGTGTATACGCTTACCGTGGTCAACCCCGACGGGGGCACAGGGAGCTTGCCGAATGGGTTCACTGTGACCCAGGGCATCGGGGTGTGGACGACCGGCGGGCCCTACGGCGGGCGCGTCAACTTCGTCACGCTCCATCCCGACGATCCGACGATGGTCTACGCTGGTACTCAGTGGGCCGGGCTGTTTGTCAGCGGGAACGCGGGGAAGAGTTGGCGGGCGATCCTGCCTGGTGATTTCTCAAATCGTCTCGCTTTCGACGCCATCTCGTCGGACGTGATGTACTTCAGCGGCGACAGTGCGCAGTTCTACCGCACAGAGGACGGGGGCCAGACCTGGGAACCGATCCCAGCTCTCTTCCGTCCGGAGAACGGATGTTATACGGTCCGCGCCGCGGCGCATCCCACCGCCACGGGCGTGATCTACGCCGGCACGGGCGGCTGTGGTGACATCCCGGTGCTCCCGGGCGAAGGAGGTATCTTCTACTCAGAGGACTACGGTGTCAACTGGGTTACTCGAACGCAAGGCCTGACCGATACCGACGTCGTGGATATCGCCTTCCACCCGACCGATCCGCTGACGATGGCGTTGGCGACCCGTAGCGGGAATGTCTTCAGCACCACTAACGGCGGGAAGAACTGGGCCTTGGCGTCCAAAATCGACCACGATCTCCGACGTATCTACATAAGCCCCAACGCCACCAACGCAGTCTGGGCGGTACCGGAGATTCCCTACAATCCGGCGGTCCCCGCGTATCTGTATAGGAGCTCCGATCTGACGGCGTGGGAGGTCATTACGCTGACTGGCGATCCACTGCCCTTCGGCGGGATCTGGGGCCTGACCTTTGCCCCCGGGGAGATATGGGCTGCCGGGGATTGGGGCTACTTCAGCGAAGACGGTGGTGAGACGTGGTCTCCAGTGGTCGACGAGTCGCACGAGCTCATGGGGATCCGATCCTTCGCCATTGATCCGACGGACCCCTCCGTGATGTACGCCGCCGGTTCTGCCCGGGGCGTGTTGAGGAGCCTGGATGGTGGGGCGACGTGGGCGGAGACGAACGAAGGGCTGGCCGCGCTGACGACCCGAGACGTTGCCGCCACGCCTGGTCAGCCGGACCTGGTGTACGTCGAGACCTTCGAGTACGGCCTCCTGCGGAGCGACAACGGTGGGTATGCCTGGCAGGGCCTCGACGTGACCAAGTTCGGTGCGCCCAAAGGGGAGTTGGTGGCCGTCGATCCCTACAGCACGACTCGCGTCTACTATCCCCAGAGTTGCTCCGATGATAACCCCTGCAGCTGGTACAGCGCGGATAGAGGGAGCTCCTGGCACGAGGTGCAAATAGGACTTCCGGTGACTTACACGGGCTGGACGGGGGAACTCACCGCGATCGCGACCCATCCTCTGGTCAGCGGCACGCTGTTTGCCGGCGTGGGCTTCTACGAGGACCGGTCCGATTTCGACGGCGGCACCGAGCCCTGTGGTGTGTACCGGAGCCTGGATCATGGCGAGAGCTGGGCGTTTATGGGACCGACGCCCGCCATCAGCGAGGTGCACGACTTTGCTTTCGATGCGGTCGATCCCGACCTGATTTACGCCGCAACCGCCGGCGATGGACTTTGGCGGACCGAGGACGGGGGCATGAGTTGGGCTAACGTCCCTATCTCTGACACCCAATCTCCGGTCTACGTCCCGGCCATGGCGACGCATCCGGACGTACCGGGTAAGATCTACGTGCGCACCTACAGCTACGCCGAGTCCCCTAATCCCGAGCCGGAGCTATGGGTCTCCGAGGATGCGGGCGAAACCTGGGAGCTGCTCGGGTACGTCTTCCTGGGCGTCGATCTGATCATCTCCCCGCCGGTGCCGGATCAGGTGGCATACAGCCTCTACACGGGCTGCGAGCCCGGTTTGTGCCGCAGCGACGACGACGGGAAGAGCTGGGAGCCGGTTGAGGGCGCACCGCGCCCCGAGTTCCTGGCTGCGGCGTCGGACGGCGAGCGCTCCGTGATCTATCTGGGCAGCTTCGGCGGCCTCGTCAGCTCGGTGGAGGCGCAAGGGATCGGTATCCTGGAAGCGGTCCCGGAGGATGCCAGGGTGTTGGGCGGCGGCGTATACCGGCTCACTACGCGCCTGTTCGGCCACTCGGTTTATCTGCCGCTGGTGTTGAGGGACGACGGGTCCTAGACCGGGCATGAGAAGGGTGGGGGCGCACTGCCTGTCTCTCTGGTGGAAGGCAGGGAACTGTAGCACGAGCTGCGGGCAGCGCCGATACAGGCGCTGCCCGCAGCCCTGTCGACGTGTGTTCTGACTGTCGCCGCTGCTGGTTGGCGGCCTATGGTCTCTGCCGCTGAGCCAGCGGGCTCAGCCCAGATTGACAGCCGAGTCGATCCCGGGCGGCGCAGCATTCGCCACAGCGGAGGGAATGCGTTTGTCAGCCAGCGTGTCCGTCACCTGACGGGCGATCACGACTGTTCTGGTAGCTCAATCAAGGTGATCCCTATCTCCGTCGCTCTCCTTGCCCTACGATACTGGAGACTCCATTGTTCGTCTCGCCAGACCGACGACGTACTGAATCAGCGTGACGACCACCACGAAACCCGCCGCGAGATACCCCACCGTGGGACTGAGACTGAGAGGCCAGATTACGCACCCGGCGTAAACGAGCCCCGCTCAGACCACCATCCCCACCAGCGTGCCCAACGCCCTCAAGATCTCTCTCGTCATCTTAGCCACCTCATTTTATTATGTTCTCCGTCTCTTCTTTGTCGCAGATGCGTCCTCATTTTACTACGGATAGTGACTCCGAAGGTTGCGGCCTAGCGACTATCCGGGTTCGTTCCCCCGTCGTATTGTATCATCCTGCGGCCGCTGGCGCATCGGTCAAACGTACTAGCCGGGCTGGATCGCCAAGCTATGGGACGCCCGGTTCGCCCCGCATTCGTCCCTACGTGATGACTGGGTCTACCGAAGAAAGCGCCGAAAATAGTCGTTCAGCCGGTAGCTACCCGTGGGACAGGAGCTTCGAGCGCTTCTTTCAGTGAGGCTATGGTTGTCTCCTACCACACCCGGGCGCGGAGCTGGCGCCAGGTCCCTTTCCGTAGGGCCTGGACGTGCCAGCCCGCATTCCCCATCGCGCGATAGACCCATGCGGGAGCGAGGGGTTCGGCAGTCAAATCGACGGCGTCCTGAGGGATCGATTGGCCTCCCGCCAGCGCCTCGGCGGTCAGGTCGAGGGCTGTGATCACGTTGCGCGCCATCCCCCCGGATTCGTCCAGTGGCTTCCCCTTAACCATCTCCCCTCCACCCATAGCCAAGCCGCCGCCCCAGATAAATCCGCTCTGGCGGGCGAAGCAGCGGTAGATCCGCAGGGCGATCTCGTTCTGCTCGGCCTCGGGAAAGCCGCAATTGGAGATAGCGACGAGGCGCTGCTCCGCCGGTCGCTGGTGCTCGTCGAGACGGCGGTGGAGGATCTCGAGTACCTCGGTGACCGCCGCGGGCAGCGCATCCACGTATAGCGGGGCGGAGAATATCACCAGATCGGCCGCCGCTGCAGCGCTGACCAACGCGTCCAACCTCTCCTCGGAGCGGAGCGCTGGGTAGATGTACAGTTTGTCCGTCTCCGCGCCCTGAGCCTCCAGACCACGTAGCAGGTAGGCGCCCAGCGTCTCCGATGCACTCTTCCCCTTCCGGGGGCTGCCAATTAACAAAAGCGCCTTCATCATGCTACCTCCACCTGCGTGAGCAGGGTCTTGATCGTTTCGCGAGCTGCCTCGGATTCCGGTTCTCCAACCATGACCCCGCTTGCCCAGCGAGGTGCCGACATGTTGATGGCGTTCCGCTCCGCGAGGGTGGTGAAGATTGTTTCACCCTCGCTGTCGGGTTGGTCCATCGTGCCGATCACCAGCAGATTGGGCCGTTTCCTGTAGCGCGGCACGTGATGGGTCTCCCCGTCGACGGTCTTGAAGAAAGGGAGGATGAGGAAGATGAGGTGATCGAGAACCTTCTTGAGCTGCGATGAGTATCCACCGAATGTGACCGGCGACAAGTAGATCGTGAGATTGCTCCGGGCCACGGAGGCTGCCACTGCGTCCGTGTCGTGGCGCACGCACTGGCCGGGCGTCTGCAACCAGCAGCCGAAGCAACCGGCGCAGGGTCTGACGTCGAGGCTGTGGAGAATGAACGGCTCCACGGTCCAAGTTCTTTCCTCCAGAGCGTCGACCAGCGTCTTCTGGATGGACGCGATGGACCTGTCACCCGGCTCCATTCCGTTAAGAATGACTGCATTCACTGTTACCTTCTCCTTCCTGTGAGAGGGCGCGAAATGCCCACTTCTTCTCGAACCTTATGAATCGTCTTCAACGGCTTTGTGCGTCTTCTACCGCTGTGTTGTGCGTACGAGTCCCCAGGTTGTGCCCGGTCTCCGGGCCAAGCCCTGGTGGCAGGTCGGGAGATCAGCCACCGCGGAGCCAGGAGGACAGCCACAGCGGAGGTCGGGTCCTATTCTTATATGGACTCGGTCGGACCTCGTTCCTCTGTACGTTGAACGGAGATCAGGACGATACCGAGGTCACGGATCTTGGCCAGCACCCCGTGGAGGGCGCTCTGGTCGGCGAGCTGTCCGGAAAGCACTGTGTTCCCGTCTCCGGTGGTGGCAACGTTCATCCCGTCGAACCAGGTGCTCCAGCGGCTGCGGTCCAGGTGTGCCTCGAGCGTGATTTCGTAGCGTGTCGAGGTCATCGCTTCTCACTTCCCACCGCTGAAGGTGTAGCGGATCACGTCCCTGGGACAAGTGTCGACGCAGGTCCCGCAGAGGATACACTCAGCGTTCTCCATCGCCGGGCTGTGGACCATCCCGTTAACGTCGAGGCTCATCGGGCAGGCGCGGGTGCATCGCTTGCAGTCGGTACACGCTTTCGCGTCCGCTCTCAGCCGCAGTGAGGGCCAGCGGACCGAATTGCGCATTTGCCGCCCTAGAATCATAAACGGCGCCATCCAGCAGATGGTGTGGCAGCCGGCGCGGCGTCCGAAGGCGACGGCCAGACCCAGGAAGAGGGCGATGACGATCGTGTAGACGATGAACCAGGGAGGATTGTTCTGCAGGAGCGTGAGCCCTCCATCGAGCTGGAAGAAGGGGGCGACGGTCCCAAATCCACCCGCCCGAATGGCCATGACGGCGATGAGGGCAATCCAGGGAACCCAGATCAACCATTTGATCCAGTCGAGTCTCCTGCCGGACACCCGTCGATCGTTGATGGGGGCGCCCAACTCCTGAAGCGCACCGGCTGGGCAGGCCCACCCGCACCATAGCCGTCCCACAAACAGCGCCGAGAGGAACATCAGCCCGAAGACGATGAGACTTCCGTTGACGATGCCCTCGGAAGCACCCTGAATGATGAGGGCCGGCGAGAAGTAGTAGAGGGTGATAGGGAAGAGGAGGAAGGACAGGAGCAGCAGCGCTTTCCGGATGCGCTGCCGGATGACCAGTTGTTCGACGTTCATCAATATGATCTCCCCACGATTATCAGTGTCCATCAGTGGACACGGTGGTCATTATACGTGCCGGACGGTTGGATTGTCATCCATCGAAAGTTGGATTCGAGGTTGTAGTAATGAGTAAGCGCGCCGTGGCCAATCGCCTTGAAATCGGCTAAGAACCACCTTGGAAGGAGTCGGAGTTCTAACGTCCTTCGGCGGCTTAGAAAAAGGCCAAAGTGCTGACAATGCTACCCTGTCGTCTGAAGGAGATGTCAAGCCGCTTTGTCCTCCTTGAGGGGGCATGATATAATCCCGCATCTTTTTTACGCTGCAAGGACAGGGTAGGTTTGATCCTAGCGCACCATTGACCCAAGGAGGACATGCTATGGAGCCGTTGTCTCTGTCTGGTCTTTATCAACGTTACACGCACCTCAAGGCACAACTCGATTCGGGGACACTCTCCTATCAGCAGTTTGCGGACCGGGTCCATCAGCTTCAGGCACAGGATGCAGCGGGTAGATGGTGGACGATCGACCCCCGGACGGGCCGCTACCTCACCTACTCCGCGGACGGTTGGGTTGAGGCGACTCCTCCCGCCAGCCACCCTGATGTCGAACCCGCCTCAAGCGAACACCGGGTGGTGCAGCAGTCCGAGCGTCCCAGTCATCAGCAAGCTGCGGACGAGCCTCAGCAATCCGGCTGTCAGTGGGGCTGCTTGAGTTCGCCCCTCGCCACGGGCTTGATGTCCTTCGGGGCGGCCGGTTTGTGGTTCTTCTGGACCTCGATTCGGGCCGTGGGTGGTGGAGAGCGGCTCGATATCGTGACCCCGTTGCTCATCGGTGGTCTGCCCTTTCTCCTCCGTTTGCTCCAGAAGCGCCTGGACAAGTTGCTTGGCCCCCTTTACGCAGCGGTGGGGAGCGTGCCCCGCTCTTTCCGCGTCGGTGCTGCTCTTGCATTGCCCGTGGTGATGGGACTGATGGCCAGCGGCGGCGGGGTGGGGGCGGTGCAGCGGGCGACGTTCATCTCTGTGATCTCTGGCTACGTTCTCACGCGACGTCCGGGAGGAGGCCTATGAAGACCCTGTTACGCCGTTTGTCGCCCGCTCAGAAGGCTGTCCTCGTGCTCTACGGCCTGTTCGCCGTGCTGACGTTCCTGGCGCCGCCTGAGTCCAGGGCGGACGAGTGCTACTCGGATCTGCCAGGCCTGGGAGCGCACGACTGCTTTGACGATCCGCTCAACGCGCAGGACTGCATGCGCACGCCAGGACCCAGTAAGGTTATCACCATCATCTTCTCCGGGCTACCCGCTGTCAGCGTCATTGCGCCCAATCTCACGGGTGGCACGAGCGGTGCCGAGCCTCACCTCAGTGATGATGTCCCGTCGGAGCAGCCGGATGAAGAGCCGCCCACGCGCTACGTGGTCCAGGTGAGCAGTCAGAAGGTCACCGTGAAGCCCGAGGAGGAGGCCAGCCTGGCCTTCAAGGCGTGGAAGACCGTGGGAGGAGCGCCGTGGGCGCCTGCGCCCGAGGTGCAGATCAGGCTTGCTTTCAGCTCTCCGGACCCAAGCGTCAGGGTCAGCCCGCAGGAGGGGAGTGGCGAGATGCGGGCCACCATCTCCGTTGACGAGGATGCGCTGGCCGGCTTCCGGACGCTGACCGTCATCGGGATCGCGCCGGAGGCTCACACGTCGGCTGAGGTGCAGGTGGACGTGCAGACCGAGCCCTACCGGCTGAAGACGAGTGCGGACCGGTTCGAGATCACCGTTGGCGAGACCGTCGAGCTGGACGTCCGTGCCCAGACGCGGCGTGACGACGGCGTGTGGGAGGACGAGCCTGACGCCCGTATCCGCCCCTGGCTGCCGACGGAGCGGGACTACTTCGAGTGGTCGCCGCCTCCGCCCTACTCGAAGGGGAACAACGAGCTTTATGGGCACGTGGTCATGCGGATCACAGCCGTCGATGCTGAGAAATCGAGTGAGCTCTGCTTCCTGGATTTCACGGCCATCTTCCCGGACGACACGGAAGTCGACAAGCGCGTGGAGATCGTGCTGAAGGACGCCGAGTACGAGGTTGAGTTCCTCTAAGCCCGGCCGATGACGATGAGAGGTGATTGATGGCAAAGAAGACCTACACCATCCCCTACGATCCCCGGTCCGAAACGTGGGAGCCCCTGACGATCACGGCCCAGGTGCGCGACCACAAAGACCAGAAGGTTCAGAAGCTGACCCCCGAAGTGCTGGTTGAGGACGGCCCCGAAGGAGAGTACCCTGCGTTCGATAATAGCGTCTTGTTGCTGGACGACGTCCAGGTGGAGCAGAGGATCGAGGCCGGGGATGTGGCCAAGATCCGGGTGCGGTTGAACGACGGTGACGCCCGGCTCCTCGACGTGCTGAAGCAGCATAGTGAGTTCGAGGTCAAGGTCACGCTCCGCCCCGAGCTCCGCGAGGGAGGGTCGGAGGCGTCGAAGCCAGGCCCGCCGGTGGAGGGCATCACGTCGGTCTACGCTCAGCTTCCCCAGACGTGGGATCTGACATTCCGCAAGACCCTGTGGGAGGACGCCGGCGTGATCGACCTCACGACGCTAGAGGAAGTGCCGCAAGATCAACTGCGGGAGCTAGGAGACTGGGGCGGCAAGCTGATCCTGCGGCCGCAGGGATGTTTCGTCGACGAAGAAACGGGCGAGGAAATTCTCTCGACGGAGACGGTGGCCCACGCTCGGGAGTGCTTGTTGGACCGCGGGGATGAAGAGCAACTCTCGAGCCCTTGGGATCCGGAGAAAGAGGGATACGTCTTCGAAATCGAGCCGAGTCGGAGCCGTGAGGGTCCGGAGGCGCCCGCAACTCGAGAGCTGATCATCCAACCTCACGTAGCGCCGCACCAGGGATGGCAGCGGCAGCTCAGCGAGTTGCTGGCAGGTGCCAGGGCGGTCGGAGACTTGGCGCCCGACGTGCCCCAGGCGGCCAGGGACTACGTGCAGGACAGTCTCGATCATCTGAGCACCAAGACGGACGAGGAGATCGCCGATCGCCGCAGGCAGCTGAACATCTGGATTCTCAACACTTCTCACTTCCTCGAGTTCATGGGCGATGCCACGGAGATGTTCAATAAGGCCCTGGGGCTCCTTGAGACAGCTCACAAGCGCTTCGTGGACAACATGGTCAACCTGTTCATACAGATTACCTTCTCCGTGTTCGACCTGGTGAAGTACGCTGTGCGGGGGACGAAGGATAGCGTCAAGACGGCCATCAAGGCCTCTTCCAAGGAGATGGTGGAGGAACTCTCGGAGCGCACGGCACGGGAGTTGGCACAACAGCGTGACGTGCTCGAGCAGGGGGTGAAGCAAGTCCGTGAAGGCATTCGTTCGATAGACGACCGGCTCGCGGCGGTCTTGGCGAGGAAACCGACGGATCTGTCGAACCCCACCCCAGCGCTCCTGCGGCAATTGGACGAGGTCATCGAGGAGAGCACCCGTCTGACGCGGCAGCGCGACGAGTTGCTTGAGCAGCTGATGAGGCAGAACAAAGAGTTGGTGGACCTGGAGGCGAACCTGGTCATCACTCGGAAACTCAAGGAGAACGCGAAAAAGGCGACAGAGAAGGAGTTTCTGGAGAGGCTCAAGAAGGAGGCTATGGAGCTTCCTGAGAGCCCTGAGATCCGCAGAATCGTCGCCGATGTGGAGGATATCGGCCGTCGCGACGTGGGCCGGATTATGCAATGGCATGATGAGATTCAGCAGACGCTGAATAATTTGCCGCCCGACGCATCAGAGCAGGCCCGCGGTAACTTGGAGCGGCTGTCGAGGGTGTTCTCTCAGCATGTGGAGAGGATCCGGACCGAAACCCTGATCGACTTCAGTACGGGCCCCTTCAGCGGCAAGCTGGAGAAGACTCCGCTGGCCGACCGCCTGAAAGAGGTCCAGAAGCGCGCCCAGCAGGCCAAGCAGGAAGCTGAGGGCATCCCCTATCAGAATGCGGCGTGGGACGACTACGAGGGCTTCTTCTCTCCGGTTTGGTGGTTCATGGACTGGTCGCTGGCCCAGATTTCCTGGCTGCACGGCCTGGCGCGCGAGTGGATCCCGTGGCTGGCGATGGCCGAGGACGGCCTGGTCCTCGTCGTTGATACCGTGCTTTACTATGTGATGGCGTTTCTCAACGCCCTGATTGACTACATGAACAGCAACAATTGGCGGCGTTCCTGCATCAACGCGGAGTTGCGAGGACGGGGCAGGGCCACGGCGATGGCAAACGGGATTCACGGTGGATTCTTCGATTTTCCACGTACCACGAAACAGCTCCCGGAGATGGTCACGCCCCGACGGGTCGTCTCCACAGCACAGAACGGCTCGGCAAGCCAAATGCGGTCGGTCAAACAGCAGGTTCTTAGCAGCGCGTTTGGCGGATACAAGCGGGAGGCCAGTGCTCAGCGCGGACAGGCGCGGCAAGCTTTTGCCAATCTATGCCGGAGCGTACTGGATGCTGGGCGACTGGAACAAGAGGCGCCCGATCATGTGTCGAGTGGCTCCATGCGGGGTGTCTGGCCGCGGTTGGCCGGGCCTATGGTCAAGTACGAGAAGGCTTTTGCGGCCGCCAGTGCTCAGGGTACGGACTACCTCTGGTCCGGTGGGCATTTTGCGCAGGCCGGTGTGAAGGATGGCGTGTTTTCGTGGACCACATTCTACGAGAACTCGACGTTCCAGGACTGGGATGGGGCTATAGAATGGCTGGGCTGGGCAGTGGCCTGGGGACTGCGGCTGGGCAGCGTCCTGGCGGTTTTCACAGGCGTCGGTGCCGCCGCGGTACCTGTGGCGTTTTCCGCTGCGGAGGCCGCCGACTGGATTACCGGTCTGCTCCGACCGGCCGTCAGCTGGCTCGGGACGATGCCCGACGTCATCGCTTTCCAGCGGGACGTCGTGCTGGCCGCGGCCCTGGCCTACGAGGCAGCCACGGTGGGGAACGTGGACCTGAATGCATTGGTCGTCCCCAGCGAGTATGTGGAATGGAGTGAGGCATGAGCGAGCGGAGTATCGAGGAGTTTCTAACTGATCTGGAGGCGCGGGGCGCTGAACAGGATGAGCGCGAACGGATGCTACTGGGGTCGCTCGATGAGGGAATCTCGGCAGTCCGTTCGGCCGCCTCAGTTGTTTCCAGGCTGAAATCTGCGTCAGAGTCGCCGTCTGCAAGGAAGCAGCGGCCCCGGTTCTGCGGCCACTGCGGCGCCCCCTTGGCAGCCGAGCACAGCTTCTGTACCCAGTGTGGTCAGCCGGTCGAGATATAACGAATGCAAGATTCAGTGGAAGGAGAGACGCGATGACCACGTGCCCCAATTGTGGGACGGCGGCGGATGTTGATCAGCTCTTCTGTGGTAACTGTGGACAGCGATTGCCGAGGCACGATCAGGGGGACTTGGCGGGCGAGGGGCCCGCTCAGGGGTCCTCTTCGATCCCGCCGATGCCCGGGCCGCCCCCGCCTCCTACAGAAGCCGCCACCCAGCGGCCTGCGAGTCCAGCAACGTATCGACAACCGGCGCCGCCGGAGGAAGAGCGGCCCACCAGCCCCCCACCCCGGCCCGCGCAGCCCACTGGTACGCCGCCTCCGGTGCGAGCAGGGGAAACTGACAGCTCCTCCAAACCACCGAATAGGAGGAGGCGAAGCTGCCTGATTGGTCTTGCCGCGGTTGGTGCGTTGATGCTGTGCGGTCTCAGCATCGGCTTGGTCCTTGCCCTGCTTGCCGAGATCGATCCCGACGTAGACCCGACGGCGATACCGTATTCTCCGTCATCGAATACCGAGAGTCCGCTCGTCGTCACGAATAACTCGAATGCCTCCATCTGTAACCTGTACATCAGCCCATCGGACAGTCCCGACTGGGGCCCGGACTGGCTGTCGGAGTTGGGCGCCATCGACCCAGGTTTCTCGGCGACTTTCTATCTGACCGTCGGCGAGACGGTAGACATGCAGATCGAGGATTGCCAGGGCTACGTGGTGGGACGTGAGTTCGACGTCACCGTGCCCGGGGAGGGGCTGACGTACACGGTGGAGTCATGATGTTCGCCGGCAAAGGTTTGAGCATACCGCTCGAGACTTCCGCCGTTCAGAGTCTGGAACGCGATTGCCTCAAGTCTGCACACAAATCCGCTCACGGATGGATGTGATTGCCTGCCTAATGCTGTCTCTTGAGACTTCCGACTCTGTGGGTCACCTGGACGGCGCGTGACTTGCCCCTACAGCTTGTTGCCCCAACGCTCAGGTTAATGGATAACCCCGTGTACCTGAAGCAGCTTACAGGAGAACAAAAGATGACCTTCGCAGGAGGATAGCTTATGAGGCGTTTGTGTGTCGGACGACGGGCGGCGACGGTCCTCGTTGTGCTGCTCGTTCTAAACACTGCTCTGACCGCTTGTCGCGCTACGAAGGAGCAGGTGGTCATTTACACCTCGGTGGATCAGGTCTTCTCCGAGCCTATTCTCGAACGCTTTGAGGACCAGACGGGTATCGAGGTGCTGGCGGTCTACGACGTGGAGGCGGCCAAGACGACCGGATTGGTAAACCGGCTGATCGCGGAGAAGTCGAACCCCCAGGCTGACGTCTTCTGGAATGGAGAGGTGGCCCAAACCCTCATCTTGAAGGAAGAGGGTGTGTTGGAGTCGTATACTTCTCCGAACGCCGCTGGCATTCTCGCTGCCCATCGCGACCCGGAGGATCACTGGGTGGGCTTCGCCGGCCGTGCTCGTGTCCTGCTGGCAAACACGGATCTCGTCGCCCCGGGGTCGATGCCCGACTCGATACAGGATATGCTTGATCCGGCGTGGCCGGGCGATCAGCTGGGGATTGCCTATCCTCTCTTCGGCACCACGGCCACCCACGCGGCGGCACTGTACGCGCACTGGGGGCCGGAGGAAGGGCGGACGTATTTCGAGGCACTGGCAGCGCGGGGCGTTCGGGTCGTGGACGGAAACTCCGTTGTGCGCGATATGGTCGCTGATGGGCGACTGGCTTACGGCCTGACCGATACTGACGATGCTTGCACGGCCGTCGAGAAGGGGGCTCCGGTGCGGATCATCATCCCGGACCAGGGTCCCGGCCAGCTGGGCACGTTGATTATCCCTAACACAGTCGCCCTGATCGCTGGCGGGCCGAATCCGCGGAACGGTCGCGCGCTGATTGACTATCTGCTGAGCGACGCGGTGGCCGAGGCCATGATTGACTCGGGGTGGAGCCACGTGGCGTTATCGGACAACGCCGCGAACACCGCCGACTGCCTGCCGACTGCGTCGATACAGGGTATGGACGTGGCGCTGACGCGGGTCTATGAGTTCATGGAACCGGCCAAGAGCGACATGTTGTCCATCTTCGTGCGCTGAGGACTTCCTCTTGATCGGTCGGGATCGCGCGCGATCGAGCGTCGTAGCCCCGCTTCTTGCGGGGCTCTACCTGTTGGTCGTCATCGGACCGCTGCTCGCCCTGGTGGTCAGTCTGGGCGCCGTCCCATTGGCCGATTGGTCCGGTCTGTTGCTGCCGGGGGGGCGCCGTTTCTTGCTGTGGCTACGGAGCGTCGGGCTGGCAATCGGCGTCTCGTTGGGAGGGATGGGTCTCGGTCTGGCCATCGCCCTCATCTTGCGACGTCGACGCCGTGGCCCGCTGGCCCAACTGCGATGGGTCTTTGTCCTGCTGGCGCCACTCCCGTCCACGACGCACGCCTTCGCCTGGTCGTGGGTTACAACCCTCCTCAACCGCGTGTTGGGGCAGGTTGGGTTGCGCCCCCTCTCTCTAAGGGGCTGGGTCGCTGCCTGGTGGATAGAGGTCCTCTGGCTCATGCCCATAGCTGTTGGTCTGGCCTCAATCGCTCTGGAGTCGGTGGATCGGCGGCTGATTGAATCCGCACGTCTCCTCCAGCCGGACACCCGGGCACTGGCGAGGGTCGTGCTTCCCCTGGCTGCGCCTCTGTTGCTGGTCGGCGCCGGACTCATCTTCTTGCTGAGCCTGGTCGACTATGCGATTCCCTCCCTGTGCCAGGTCAACGTCTCCGCCCTCGATATCTTCGCGGATTTCTCCGTCCACAACCGGCCGGGCCGCGCGCTGTTGGTCTCGATGCCGCTGCTGGTCACGACCACGGCGACAGTGATCCTCTTTCAAGCGAGACTCCGGTCGGTCGCCCTCGACCCCAATTGGCATCGCGCGACGCTTGACGTTCCCTTTCGCTGGCCTGTCAGCGTCCGGGTCGTCCTCTACGGGGCTTTGGCCGTGATGCTGCTCGCGGCTGGTATTCCTGTCTTTGCCCTCGTTTCTCAGATAGACGGTATCCAGGAACTGGCACTGACCCTCTCCGAGGCCCGTCAGGAAATTGCCTTCTCGTTGATCGTTGCCATCCTGGCAGCGCTCGTCAATCTTCCCATTGCCTACGTCGCGGCCCGCGGGGTCTTCTCCGGCGGTCCCCCCGGCCACGGATGGTGGCTCGCCATTACCATTCCTATGGCCTTGCCCGGCCCGTTGATCGGCATTGGCCTGATCACGCTTTGGAACGGGCCGGGCTGGGCGAACCTGGGTATCTACGGCAGCCGATGGATGCCGGTGCTGGCTGCCCTCGCCCGGTATGCGCCGCTCGGGGCTCTCGTCCTTGTCGCAGCGATGCGTCGCGTCAATCCCCGGCAGCTCGAGGCAGCGCAGCTTCTCCAGACGAGTCGCCTTCGGTCCTGGCTGCTCGTCCGCCTGCCCCTGCTGGCGCCGGGGTTGCTCGCCTCTGCCGGTCTCGTCTTCTGTCTTACCCTCAGTGAGCTGAGCGCTACCCTACTCGTGGCGCCGCCCGGGCAATCGACATTGACGATTCGCATCTACAACTACCTCCACTATGGGGCTTCCGGGACCGTGGCCGGGCTGACCCTGGTCCTGACCGCACTGGTCCTGATCTTCGGGTTGATCGCGACGGTCTTTCTGCTCCTCTGGACCCGGCTGACGTCCGGGCCCGGGACAGGGAGGGATGGGCGATGATCGAGCTGCTGGGGGTCTCCAAGCACTATGGTCCGGTCTGCGCCCTCGATTCGGTGTCCCTGACCTTGCCCCGGGGAACCACGACAGTGATCAACGGTCCTTCTGGCAGCGGAAAGACGACTCTGTTGCGCTTGATAGCGGGTCTGGAGCGCCCCAGCTCAGGGGAGATCCATATCGACGGAGAGTTGGTCAGCACACCGGCGTGGGTCCGTCCACCTCAGGAGCGCAATGTGGGCCTCGTCTTCCAGGATGCAGCCCTCTGGCCACACCTTACCGTTGCCCAGAATGTTGGGTTCGGCCTGCTCGGGCGGCCCCGGCAGGACATCGCCCGCCGGGTCGATAAGATGCTTTCGGCGATGGACCTGACCGGTTTCGAAAAGCGGTATCCGAACCAGCTTTCGGGTGGGGAAGCCCGTCGCGTCGCCATTGCTCGTACGTTGATCGTCAATCCTCGCTATCTCCTTCTGGATGAACCGCTCATCCATCTTCAGTCGGCGCTCAAGTTGCGGCTTCTGGAGGGCATTCGCGAGCAGGCTTCAGCCCGGGACGTCACGCTCCTCTACGTCAGTCACGATCTGGAGGAGGGGCGTCGACTAGGCGGCCGGCTGCTAGAGATGACCAGCGGACGCATCATCTCAGATACCGGAGCGGAGCATCCATCCCATGACAGCGGCTGAGTTGCGACCCCGTTGGGTCCAGATGCTGTTTTTCGTCGGCGGCATCGGCCTCGTCGCTTTGATTGGCTGGCTTGTCGTCCATATCTGGCCCGAGCAAGATCTCCCGGAAGGGTGGCTGCGCCTCACGCCGACGGAGGACGTGATGGCCCTCATCGAGGCCGACGGCGAGATGTGGGCCGGGGGGCGGGACGGCGTGCTGAGTCTGGACCTTCACGACGGGTCGGTGATTCGCAACGTCGAAGCCGACGTGCCCCTCGATTATGTCACGGACTTCCTTCGCTCGGAGCGGGATGGCAGTTTGTGGGTCAGCCATATGCGGGGCGTGAGTCGCTTCGACGGTCATCGCTGGGTCACGATGACGGAGGAGGACGGCTTGACAGCAGGCCGGGCGATGGCATTGTTGGAGAGCGGCGATGGGGCCCTGTGGGTGGGCACAGAGCGGGGCGTCACGCGTTGCGAGGGGGTGGCGTGTCGACGCTTCACTGCCGAGGACGGTCTGATGACGGAGGGGTGTGCTCTGCTCTTTGAGGACAGCGACGGGTGGATCTGGTGCGGAAACGGAGACGCGCCGGAGGCCGGCGTCTCTGTCTGGAACGGTGAGCGCTGGCGGGCGATGGAGCACCGCGATCGTCTGGTCCATCCGATGCTTAACGCCATGCTGGAGGACCACCAGGGAGCTCTCTGGTTCGGGACCGGTTTCAGCGCCGAGGGCGGGGTCTCCGTACGCGACGGCCAGACGTGGCGTACACTGACCCGGGAGAATGGGCTGGCCGGGGGCAAGGTGCGGTACCTGTTTCAGGATGGAGCGGGCGTGATCTGGGTCGGCTCTGAGTACAACGGCATCGCGCGGCTGGGCCCGGAAGCCGTGCAGATCTTCACGCCGAATGAGGGCCTGGCGGGGTGGGAGGTCATGGCCATGTTACACGACAGCCAGGGCGCCCTCTGGCTGGGCACCGAGCTGGGACTCACCCGCGTCAGTCGCGAGGCGTGGTTGGCGCTCGATTGAGTCCTTCCTCGGACAGTCTTCTCTTAACTTTCACCTCTGACTTCCCTCGGTAGCCGCCAACGCTTCGGCGAAGAACCCGTCGCCAGCAGCACGTGTTCTGGCCTCCAGGATTCTCGGTTGATACCCTGCAGCAAGCCAGGCTGTGTCAGTTGAAGACATCTGGGTAACTGATGCACACCGCACAAGTCCAAGGTTCCTTGGCTCTGACTCTCTTTCTGCTGACCCATCGATCTGATGCTTGACATCAGACCCGCTATCTGATAGTATTGGCTGGTTGACAATCGTCTGACTAATCTCATACCTTGAAGGCGGATTGTTATGTCGACATTGGTCGAGCGCCGGGTGCCGCTGGCGGAACAGGTTCTTAGAATCCTTCGCGGGCGCATCGACAGCGGCGTCTACGAGTCTGGCTCGCAGATTCCTCCCGAGACCGAGCTGGCGGCCGAGTTCGAGGTCAGTCGGGCAACCGTGCGGAGCGCCCTAAACACGTTGGAAGCCCAGGGCCGGGTCGTGCGGCGCCAGGGGGCGGGGACGTTCGTATCCCAGCTTCCGCAAATCACGAATCCTCTCGATCGAGCCATCGACTTTCAGGAATTGATCGCTGAGTTCGGG
>Ga0207797_1000122_pt1 | contig 54799 bp, 40 predicted proteins | sample PRCRCaboRojoPR_6_FD_187275 | JGI IMG/M metagenome (GOLD analysis project Ga0207797, IMG submission 187275) | Marine sediment microbial community from Cabo Rojo, Puerto Rico - PR CR 10% Liquid 1 (SPAdes) | ecosystem: Environmental > Aquatic > Marine > Coastal > Sediment | place: Cabo Rojo, Puerto...
CATGGAGTCCTCCTTGCAGAGACAAAAATGATCAGTGAAAGGCCTTCCCGGAGGGGTTTGGGACCCCCGGGGAGGGCTGCCTACCCCCAATATAGAACAAATGTTCTATATTGTCAAGGAGGGATTTCTGCGGATATAAAAGAATACATGTCTTTATCAGAGGACATCCACCGAACTGAAAAGACCTCTGGTAGAATCAGCCTGGAACTATCCATTATGATCGCGATAAGGAAGTCAAAATGGGCAGAACTCCCTACTCTACCTGGGTTGAAGTTGACCTGGAGTGCATCCAGGGAAACGTTAACTATATCCGGAAAACCACGGGTTCCGAAGTCATGGCGGTGGTCAAAGCCAACGCTTACGGACATGGGGCGGTGCCCGTCGCTAAAGCTGCCCTTGCAGGGGGAGCGACCTGGTGTGCAGTCGCCCGATCGAGTGAAGTCGTAGAGCTTCGGGAAGCAGGGTTGGAATGTCCTATTTTAATTCTTGGATACATTCCAAAAGAACAGGTTGCGGAAATGCTCCAGCTCAAGGTGTCGCTGACGGTCTGGACCTTGGATGACATAAAAAAAATTGGGGAAGAGGCCCGCAGGCTCCATGTCCAAGCCCCTGTTCATCTAAAAATTGAAACCGGGATGGGGCGTTTGGGGAGTTTTCCAAAACAGGCTTTAACTGTAGCTATAGCTGCCAAGCGACATGATCATATCCATCTTCAAGGTGTATTCTCACACCTGGCGCGGGCGGATGAAAAAGATCCAGAACCCACTGAAAAACAGGAGGATAAGTTCGAATATGCTTTATCGCTTCTGAAGGATAAAGGGATTCATCCCCCGTATATCCATTTGGCAAATTCCGCTGCCAGCCTCAAACGTCCCAGCGCGCATTACAACCTGGTCCGACCAGGGATCTCGATCTATGGACTGCCCCCTTCCCCGGCTGTTCCCCTCCCGGATGACTTTCAAAGAGCCTTGTCCTGGAAGACGGTTTTGGCGAACATCAAATCCCTCCCTCCCGGCCATGGTGTCAGCTACGGGCATGAATATGTAACCCGAGAGCAGGAAACCATTGGCGCCCTTCCCCTGGGATATGCGGACGGCTACCGCAGGACTGACGGCAATCAAGTCCTCATTCACGGTCAGAAAACACCCGTCATCGGACGGGTGTGCATGGACCAATGCATGATCAAACTCGATCACATTCATAACCCAAAAATTGAGGACGAGGTGGTCCTGATTGGCAAACAAGGCGAGAATGAAATCACAGCGGACGAAGTGGGACGCATTTGGGGGACGATCAATTACGAAGTGACCTGTGCTATCGGACCCCGCGTGCCCAGGCTTTACCCCCCCAACCCATCGGAAGCAGACTCCACACATTAGAGTCCAGAGAAGTCATATCCGCCGCAGATAGGATCCAAATCCCCCTTAGAGCGTTATCTCCCGGGAGGTTCCCGGGATATCAATCGACAACCTTTGTGGGATGAGATTGCTGACGCAAGGGAAGCACGACGTGAAACTCGCTGCCCGGGAGTTCACTTTCTCCCTGTTTAGGTGATTCGACCCAAACGCGTCCGCGGTGAGCTTCAACTATACTGCGAACCACAGACAACCGTTCCGTGACCTCTTCTTTTCCGATAGATACCCCCTCATCAAAAGAGAGCTCGACAAACTCGGGTTGGGCAAGATCCTGGAATATCTTTTGCTGCAGATCAGCGTCCACACCGATGCCCGTATCCCGGACGACGATCTCCGCGCCTTCCCACTTTAACAATTCCGATCTGAGCGGGATATGCCGCCCGGTAATGGTGATCTTTCCCCCGCTGGGCGTATGGGTCATGGCATGCGTGATGAGATACATGAAAACTTTCTTCAGCGCGGTCCGATCCGCGTACACCTTCGGGATTTTCCCCAAACCATCGTGGGAAAGGGTGATTTTCCGGGCCTGGACATTTTTCTGTAGATCACGACAAACCTGATCGATCACGTTGTACAAAGAAATGGGTTCTGTGTCGATCTTCAAGGAACGAGGTTGGACTTGCGCAGTGTAAAGCATGTTATCTATGATCTCCTGCAGCCTTTCTAACCCGCTTAAAAGACCTTGAATCAGTTTTTGATAATACTCATCCTCCATCAAGGTGGGATCGTTGGATAATAAACGCGTGTACCCACTCATCACCGTGAGTGGTGAACGCAGTTCATGGGCTTTGATGCTGATAAAATCCGATGCTGAGCGTTTTATGCGCTCAATCTTCTCCAAGGCATCATTCTCAGCAGCTTTGCTCCGGCGCAATTCGTTGTCAATATTTGTCAGATTCCGAACCAAACGGGCATTTTGTAACGCCACGGAGGTTTGATCCGCGACAGTAGTCAGGAACTCCAGGTCCTCATCCGTAAAAGACCCCCCGGACCTTTTCATCGACAAAGCAAACAGCCCGATCCATTCATCCTGGGTATGAATGGGCACATAAGCTTCCGCTTCGATCGAATTTAACCAGGCAAATAAATTCTTGGGGATAGTTTGATATTTCGGGATGACTTCAAGTTCGGACTGCGTCAGGACCCGCTTCTCCTCCACAAACACCCGCGTGATGGGGTTATTTGCAGGCAGTAATTCCAAATCCGGCACTGTGTCTGTAACCCCTTTTACAGCCCTGAGGCACCAATCAGGTGGATCTTTCTCAGAATCCAATTTATCCGCTAAAAACAAGGTCCCATCCTCAACGCCAAGCTCATCACAGATCAGATCGACGGTAACCCGAGCCAGCAACTCCAGGTCCAGAATGCTGCTGACCCGTTTGCTGTACTTCCTGAGCGCACGCCTGCGGTTAAAGTCATCCCCAAGTAAATATTGGAAGATCCGCTGCACAAAGCGGTTAATTTGGGGGTGGATAAATAACAAAAATAACGCCATCAGCCCGGCGTTATACACCGGATGATACCAATTATCTTCCTGAAAAAGCCTGTCAAAGATCAAAAATCCCAGAGCAAATATCAGCAAAGATAATATTCCTGATAAAGTGCTGCTGCTTAATTGGTAGGTGAGGGTCCTCAAATCAGGAAGCCGGTAGGTAAGCACTAAATAATCCAGAATAACCGCTGCTGCAAACAATAAGACGGATCCCAGGATGAGATGAGAAGAGAACAGCAACACGGAACCACCAATGAAGAGTATCAATCCCCCTATCCAGTAATAAGATCGATTTTTTACCACTGTTTTATCAGTGAAAGCCAGCGCCTGGCGAAGATAAAGGAAAGAAAAGCCAGTGAAACCTGCCCAAGCAGCCAACAAGATAAAAGACGAACTCTCCAGACGGGTGATTTCGATCCCCGACCCACTCCACAGCACATCGGGAAGTGAGAAAAGATTGGCGTCCAACACAAATGCCGTTCCAATCAAGAACAGGACAAGAAATATCCGCGCCCAGCCCGGGTTCTGCTCCTGGAAAACCGCGTGAGTTAGATTATGCAAAATCCCACCGAGCAAAATTAACCCATACCAGGGCAACCTCCGGGAAACCCCTTCCACAAACACACGCAGCCAACCCAATTCCTGAGAAAATAAAAGCATACTGATCAAGAAAGAAACGAACAAGAAGAACACTAATAAATAATCAGCGATCTTATAAATACGCAGCTTCCGCAAGGCGTCAAGCATGGTCACAAAATAAAAAAGGGCGATAAGAAGGTAAAACAAAGCTGGGAGTGTCATAGATGTGTTCATGCCGCCTCACCTCATTAGAATAGGGTCACAAAGACCTTTTCACCAGCGCTCATCCCACTTGCTTCTGAGGGGATCTTCACCAAACCATCCGCGCGTACCAGCAGAAATATCAAATTACTTTTTCCAAAAACAGGGTCCGCCCGGTAGCCGTCCTCCTGTTGAGTTAATTTTACAGGAACATAATGCTCCCGACCTGTTTCCGAGGAAAGGTTGATGGAAAGTCTAGCCTGAACGGTCTGTAAGGGTTTTTCTTCACGGAGGCCCAATAAAGCCTCAATCGTAGGTTTCACGAAGTGCTCTGCGATAACCAACGCGCTGACAGGGTTTCCAGGCAAGCCCACAAAAGCTGTTTGATCAGCGACGCCAAAGATCGTGGGCTTTCCAGGTTTGACATTCACGCCGTGGATGAGCACACCTGGCTCACCCTGAGCATCAATTACATCCGCAGTGAGGTCCCTCCTGCTCGCTGATGAACCCGCGGTGATGATGACGAGGTCATTCTCCTCTTTGGCCTCCCTCACCCTGGCCAGCATGGTTTCCCAATGGTCCGGGGCGATCTGATACGATTTAACATCTCCGCCGATATCCTCCACAAGGGCACGCAAAGTATAGGTATTGATATCTCTGACTTGTCCCGGTTGGGGGTTCAGATGGGGAGGAATGACCTCATCGCCGCTGGATAGGATGCCAACGGCCGGTTTTCTGGCCACCGGTATTTCCGTCATTCCCAGGGCCAACAAACCTCCAATATCCGCGGCCCGAAGACGCCTCCCCTTGGGAATGATTACCTCCCCCTGGGAAATATCCTCTCCCACCTCGATCACGTTTTCCTTTTCAGCCACGGAACGCAGAATCTCGATTTGGCGGGACCCTGTCTGCTGCGTAAATTCTAGCATCACAACCGCATTCGCTCCCGGAGGCAGCATGCCCCCTGTATGGATTAAGGCGCACTCTGTGTCCGCTATCCCAAAACCCGGGACCTCTCCCATGGGCAGCTCACCTTTCAGAGTTAAATAAACAGGCAAAGAATCACTTGCGGCAAATGTATCCTCTGCCTTCACCGCATATCCGTCCACGGTCGATTTTCGAAACTCAGGCAGTGGGTGAGGTGCGGTCATATCCTCCGCCGTCACCCTGCCAAAGGCTTGAGATGTTTTTATACTCTCCTTGATAACATTCACGGGGAGGTGATTCAGAAACCTGTTTAAAGCCTCTTCGGGGGGAGCTAATTGTAAGAATTCCGGCATAGATCAACCTCTTTCTAACGGGTCCAATATGTGTAGGCAAACAAATAAGCAGGCAGAAAAAATAAGGTAATGGAAACAAACAACATCCGCTTCCACCGCGTGGGCGCTCCCTGGGATAAGCTGTAAACATACCAGACCTGGAAAGCGCCTAAAGGCAGTGTAAAGAGAACCGGAACCACAAAATGAGACGGGAATCCGAAAAACAATGAGAAACCCAGGATTAAATAAGCCAGCAAGATCAGGAGATTGTGAAAAAAGATCCCATTCTTCCAACCCATTTTCGTTAACATAGAAACTCTCTCATGGGCGATATCTGAAGCATATGAAGGGAATTGAAACGCCAACAGCAGCGCCAAATGCAGGGTGAAAAGGGGAAACATCGTCAAGGCTAACAAGCGGTGGGACTCCCCAGCATGGAGCATGAACCCCAAAGCAGGAACAATGACAACGATCTGTAATGTGGTGAGAAAATCTCCGTATCCTGCATCCAAGAGGCTGAAATCAGGGACAAGGCGTACTATGTAGGCGGTGAAAAAGGCCGCCATAAGGAATAAGGAAGAAACGTTCAAGACCCCTTGCTGAAACAGGATCACAGTAAACGCGGCCCACAACGCGAGTAAAAGCGCGGATAATGGCAAGATCACTTCGGGTTGGAGCAGCTCCTGATCCTCATTTTTTTGGGAGCCAAATGGCGGTCGATCCATTACACCCAAGTCCAGCGGAACCCTGAGGTAATCAGCCAGATAATACACACCCATCTGGAGGGACAAGACCCATGCTTGTCCCAGGATATAAGTCTGGATGTTGATGCCATACCCCAAATAATCGCTGATGCCCACACCCAAGGCATAGAGCAGGAGGCTTGAAAGGACATGCAGAGGGCGGATTCTTTTGGCGACTGCCTTGATCATCTCTCCATCCATATAACAGCATTATAACTGCTGTTTTGGGAGAAGATAATCCTTTCACTTGCCAACATTCCATTCCCCCGTAAGGATTCAGACCTCTTTAATGTCCCCATATGAATCCCAATCAAATCATCCCCGCAGCAGGTTGGAAAGAAAAAACCAGAGATTCGCTGGGCGTTCCGCGAGACGCCGGACAAAATAAGGATACCATTCCGTTCCATAAGGGACATAAACGCGGACAGGATAACCTTCATCCACGAGGTTTACCTGGATGTCTCCCCGGATGCCATACAGCATTTGAAACTCCAACCCGTTTTTTGGCAAACCGATTGCTTCTGCATATTCTTTTGCGAATTCGATTCGCTCCTCGTCGTGTGTGGCGATCGCAGGGATGGGTGGTATTCTGCCATCCTCACTCAATTGGGAATCGTTTTTCAATGAGCAATCGATCAACAACTGGCTGCAGTTATCGAAGTTTTGATCCACATCTGATTTTTTGGGAAAAGCCACATCAGCGGGTTCTTTATACGCTCCTTTGCAAAGACGCACCTTGCCCCCATGCTTCAAAATCTCCTCCAAATCCCGCTCACTCCGGTACAAGTAGGATTGAAGGACAACCCCGACGACGTCCCCAAATCCCTTATCAACCATTTGGTGATAAGCGTCAAGAGTCGCATCTGTGTACTGGGATCCTTCCATATCGATGCGGATAAAGTTTCTCTGTTCTTTGGCTTTTGCCAATATTTCTTCTAAATGGGAAAGACATACATTCTGATCGAGACCCAATCCTATTTGGGTCAGTTTTATGGACACCCCTGAGCGGATTTCCTCCTTCTCGATCCGGTCGAGAAGGCGAAGGATCTCATCTTTGGCCTTCTCCGCTCCTTCCTGGGTGGAAACATGCTCACCAAGGTGATCCAAGGTGACGTTGATACCCTTGCGGTTGAGCTGCTTCACGGCATCAAACGCGCTCTGGATGTCCTCCCCGGCGACAAACCTGGATGCCATTTCTCTTGCAAAACCCCAACGGCGAACGATATTCTGAGCCCAATCAGCTTGAGACAAATAGATCAGCAAAGCACGCAGCATAATTTCTTTCCCTTTGATGCCTACCCTTATCTGAACATCTTGACGAACGTAATCTGCCCACCCACAGCCAGGTGGATGCTGGAGTATTAAATATAAATCAATTTTGAATCCTTAGTCAGTGAAGAAAATAACCTCCCTGCTCTTACGAAGAAAATATTTTACTAATCTATATTTAACTTGCTCTTAACCCTTTCCATTTTTCAACCCTCCAGCCGAGATAAAAATATGATAAAATATCCATCAGCTGAGGACAAAAGTCATATAAATCGCTGGAGATTTCTAAGCTTATGCTAAAAAAACGATACATAAAAACCCGCGACGTGTATAAAGTGACCTTCCGCTTAGGAAAAAACGAACAACCCGATTACGAAGTGGAAACTGCTCATCTGGTAGGAGACTTCAACGATTGGAGCAGGACAGACACGCCTATGAAAAAGTTAAAAAATGGCGATTTCAAAGTTAGCCTGGACTTAGAACCGGGAAAAAAATATGAATTCCGCTACTTGCTAAACGGTAAAAAATGGTACAACGAATGGGAAGCGGATGAATATATCCCAGGAGAATTTGGTAAGGATAACTGTGTCGTAGAGATCCCAGAAGCCCCTACCCCCTGATCTCGTATCGTGATCTTCTCCTGCTCTCCAAAACACCAGCTTGTGTCAACCATCAACCTGGTGTTTTAATTTAATAGCTGGGAGAGGATGTATTCATTCAGGCTCGAAGATCAAATTCTGACATCCTCCCTATACTTCTTCCTTGAAAAAATTATTATTAAAATATCACGATAAAATTCATATGAAGGAGTATCTCCCCAAAAAGCGCGATTAAATCCCCCCTTTCCGGGGGATCCAGGTATGAAAGGGCCGATTTGGCAAGAACACGAACCTGTGTTAGACTTACCCCTGTGAAATTGTTAAGCTACAAGGAGTTATTTTGCGAAGAAGGTCTTTCTCTGCGTTAAGATGGATTGCGGTGTTTCTGCTCATAGCTGCTGTTGTCCTGACCACATTTCAAATAGTGCGATTCAGCCGACTGAGGACCCAATACCCCTCAGGAATGGAAGTCGCCAACGTACCAGTGGCTGGACTCACCCGCCAGGAAGCAGCCCAACGGCTCCTGGAGGCGTATTCTCAGCCTGTAGAAATGCGGTATGATGAGGCGATCATTCACCTCGCACCTTCCACTGTGGGGTTTGAGTTAGACCTGGAAAGCATGTTAGCTGCTGCCGATTTGGAACGGACCAATCAACCCTTCTGGTCAGGTTTTTGGGATTACCTCTGGGGGCGGGAAAGGAGGGAGGATGCCATCCCTTTACGGGCGGACTACTCAGAAGAAAGGTTGAGGACATATTTGAACGACGAGATCTCCGCCCGCTATGATAAACCTCCCACCGCAGCGAAACCACAAACCGGGACAGTCAAGTTCATTTCCGGTCAAGAAGGCACAGAACTGGACATAGATCAAGCGGTTACCGCGATTGAAAACGCTTTGTTTTCCGTGAATAACCGCAGGGTCAACCTCCCCAAAAACCGCACCAACCCACCGCGTCCCTCTCTGAAAAATCTGGAAACACTTCTGAAACAAACCATTGATATCAATGGTTTTGACGGTATCGTCGGGTTATATATGTTCCACCTGGACGCTACGGAAGAGATCCATTTCGCCTATCAAAACGGACAAGAGATACCCACCAATCCGGATGTGGCATTCACCGCCGGCAGCATCGCAAAAATACCGATCATGGTCTCCGTATTCAGACGGATTGAGATTGACGAAGACACGGAAGCCTTGAATCTCTTACAGAAAATGATCATCCAATCCGGCAACGCGGATGCGGATTGGGTTATGGAGCGGGTCATTGATCCCAATTTAGCCCCCTTAGAGATCACGGAAGACATGCGCAAATTAGGCCTCGAAAACACCTTTTTAGCCGGGGAATTTGGCCTGGGGTCTCCTCTCTTACAACGCTTTCAGACACCGGCCAATCAAAGGGATGATGTCAACACGGACCCCGACCCCTATAACCAGACAACGCCATCCGATATGGGTATGCTCCTGGAAGATATCTATCAATGTTCCGAAACGGGGGGAGGTGCGCTCAAAGCAATTTTCTCAGATCAAGTTACCCAGGAAGAATGCCAGACGATGATCGATTACCTCTCCCAGAACAAGATCGCCTACTTAATTGACGGCGGTGTCCCTGACACAACGGAGATCGCCCATAAACACAGTTGGACGACATTCAACGGGATCATGTACACGCTGGGGGATGCAGGGATCGTATACTCACCTGGCGGTGAATACATCCTGGTCATCTTCATGAATCATCCTGTGCAGATTATTTGGGACAACGCCTCCCTCCTGGTGGGGAAATTGTCCGAAGCGATCTATAACTTTTATAATCTCCCTGCGCAATAAAATTCGCAAGCCCTCTAACCTATCTGTCAAAAGCTGTGATGATTTAAGGCAGGAACCTCCGTTAAATAAATAATGCCCACTTCAACACGCAAAGTGGGCGGCTTCACGAATATCTGTTTCCCTCAGACATCCCGCTCCACCACAAATTGGGCCAATTTTTTCAGGGCTTCCTTTTCTTTCCCCGCGGGGAAGACTTGCAGGGCTTCTACAGCCCGTTCTGCGGAACCGCGAGCGTCATCCAGGGCGGGTTCTATGCTCCCGCTGGATTTTATTTTCTCGACAACCTCAACTACAAGCTGATTATCCCTTTTCCCATCCAGGAGTTCTCTTAGATCCTCGTCACCCGGGTTCTGTTCCATGTAATACAAGGTGGGCAGCGTGAGCACCCCATGATACAGGTCCCGTCCAATCGGTTTCCCCAATCGTTCCTCATCCCCCACAAAGTCCAGAACATCATCCACGATCTGAAATGCTTTCCCCAGCTCATCACCATACTTTTTCGCCGCTTCCACCTGGCTATCATCCGCAGAGCTGATTAATGCAGCTGCGTGAGCCGCCAGTACAAAAAGCGATCCCGTTTTTTCATAGATCCTGCGGAAATACTCTTCCCGACTGGTCACTTGTTGTTCGCTGAACAACTGTCTGACTTCGCCATTGACGATGACTGACAACGTCTTCGCAAACAATGACATGATCTCAGTGGATCCAATCTCGGAAGTGATTTCCGCTGCCTGGGCGAAAATGAAATCTCCGGTGAGGACTGTGGCTTCAGGTGACCAATTTGAATTCAGCGTGGGGATCCCCCGCCTGAGCAAAGAGCCATCGATTAAATCGTCATGAACGAGGGTTGCGGTGTGTAATAACTCAATCGAAGCCCCCAATGAGATCAACGGACCCTCATCTGCCCCCAGCATCGTCCCAGTGAGAATCACAACTGCGGGTCGGATCCTCTTCCCCCCCGATGTCAACAAATGTTCCAGGGCCGCTCCCAAATCCGGGTTATATCCTTCAGAACGGGAAAGCATCCGCTGGTCAATCTTCGCTATTTGATGATCAATAAAATCTAAAAATGCTACCGTTTCCAAATCGTTATCTCCATTGAAACAGACGGTCCGCGTTCTGTGTTGAAACCTCGCCAACTTCTCGTGCAGAACATGCTCTCAATTGGGCGATTTTCTCGGCTATATATTTCACATAAGCAGGTTCATTCCTCTTCCCACGGTGAGGCTGAGGGGTCAGAAAGGGACCATCCGTTTCGATTAATATAGACGTCAACGGAGAGAAAGCCGCTACGTCCTGCATGGTTTTCGCTTTCTCAAATGTTACCGGCCCGGTGATGCCCACAAGATAACCAAGAGCAATCACCTGACGGGCTTCTTCAACGTTCCCGGAAAAAGAGTGCACTACACCACACCCTCCCTCCGCGGGGGGTTCCTCCCCCGTTGCCTGAGACCGCTTTTTAAGTTCCTCCAATAAATCTATTATACAAGATCGATCCCCCTCAGCGGTATTTCTGACATGCAACACCACGGGTAAATTGCACTTCCTCGCCAAAGCCAGCTGCCGGGAAAAGACTTTGATTTGTACCTCACGCGGAGCCCGGTCATGATAATAATCCAAACCGATCTCCCCGATGGCTTTTACTTTTGGATGCCGGGCCAGTTCAATCAGCGTCTCCGCTGTCCCCGGTTCCCATGTTTCCGCACTGTTTGGGTGAACACCCACCGCGGCAAACAAGCGGGGATCCCCCTCTGCCAGATCCACCACCTCTTCACTTGACCTCAAGTCCAGCGCCGGGATGAGTACGCGCTCCAAGCCCACTTCCCAGGCGCGATTTAAGACCTGGTCCAAGTCATCCTCATAAGCTTCAAAATTTAAGTGACAGTGGGTATCTACCAGTTTCACAACGCGTCCACATCCAATCCCGCAATCCGCAACCCGTCTTTCAAGATCTCATCCACCCGGTCCTGATGGGTCGTTTCACAATATACGCGGATGATCGGTTCGGTCCCGGAAAATCGTATCAACAACCACCCCCCATCTTCAAGGGCGAATTTATATCCGTCAATGGTGATCAAATCTGTGACTTTCAACCCACCGATCATATCAGGATCAGCGGATTCTATGCGTTTCCTTTTCTGTTCACGATCCCCCTCAAACGGGGTATCGATCCGATCGTAATAATGCGCTCCAACGCACTCAAAAAGAACCTCAATTAGTTCAGAGGGTTTCTTATCCAACTTGACCATCATATCCAAGATATATAATCCTGCTAAAATGCCATCCCGCTCCGGGACATGGCCGCGGAAGGCATACCCACCTGATTCCTCCCCACCCACCAGCGCGTCCGTTTCCAACATTTTTGGAGCGACATACTTAAACCCAACCCCTGTGTTGTAAACCGGGACATCATAAATATTTCCTAATTTCTCGAGCATGGTGGTGGTGGAGATCGTCTTCACAATCGGACCGCGTTCCCCCCTCACTTCCAAGAGGTAATATGCCAATAAACCGTAAACGCGAAGCTGATCAATAAAGTTTCCTTTCTCATCTCCAATCCCCACCCGGTCCCCATCCCCATCATTGATCACTAAAACATCCGCTCCCTTCTCCAGGGTGGCATTTAACCCCGAGTTGATGTTCGGGGGGATGGGTTCGGGCCGTGTCATATCAGGAAAGAGTGGGTTTCTGGTTTTGTGAATCTCCATCACCCGGGTGGAACCTCCCTCTAACAAACGAGGGAACCATCCTGCGCTGTTGCCCCACATTGGATCCACCAGAATTTTCAAACCAGCCTCCCGGATGGGATCGAGATCAATCAATTCTTCGATATGTGATATATAATCCGGGGCGGGATCAAATTTTACGATCAAGCCTTGATCCACAGCTTCAGAATAGGGAGTGCGTTTGACTTCAGCCTCTGAGGGCGGGATGTTCTCTTCAATTTCCCGCAAACCTTCAGGCGCTACAGCTCCACCGTTTTCATCCCGCACCTTGAAACCATTATCCGTGAAGGGGTTATGGGAAGCGGTGACATTGACCGCAGCAGCCGCCTCTTTGGCCACGACTGAATAAGAGATAACGGGGGTAGGTGTCGGACCGTCCGTTAAGTAGACATGGAACCCATTTCCAGCCAATACCTCAGCGACTGCAGAAGCGAAATTCTCGCCTTGATAGCGTCGATCATGACCCACGACGACCCATTCCCCTTCCAATCCCTGGCCCTTTAAGTAAGATGCATAACCTTGAGAACAACGTCTGACATTTGCAAAGGTATAATCCTCCGCCACATGGCCACGCCACCCATCGGTTCCAAACTTGATATCCGATACCATGAATCCTCCCTTACCATTTATTTAATCAACGACCGTATTATAACAAAGAGGTTTCAAAAAGGGGTTAAAAGCACGTTTTTCCACCCCGAGGGGAAGTCTGAGCTTCGCTCCTCAGCCTTCCTTTAGCTAGTCGTTAAAAAGAAACTTACCCTTCTCCTGCATGCTATAATCGCTGTGGAAGGAGAAATCATGTCTGATGTGTATTTAGATCACGCTGCCACCACACCGGTAGATGAAAAAGTACTGAAAGCTATGCAGCCCTATTTTGGGGACATATTTGGGAACCCCTCCTCCGTTCACACGTTCGGACAACGGGCAGATGCGGCTCTTCAGAAGGCCCGCAGGTCGATGGCAGAAGCCATTGGTTGTCAACCCAAAGAGGTTATCTTCACATCCTGTGGATCGGAAAGTGACAACCTGGCCCTCCGCGGAGCAGCGCTTGCTGCCAGAGAACAGGGAAAGGGGACCCACATCTTGATTTCCGAAGTTGAACATCATGCAGTCACCCACACGGCCCAGCAATTGGAGCGCTCGTTTGGCTTTGAACTGGATTACATTCCCGTGGATAAACACGGGGAGGTGGATCCCGAATCCGTGGCAGAACGAATCCGCCCTGATACAATCCTCGTTTCCATCATACACGCCAACAATGAAATTGGCACCCTGAACCCCATTTCTAAAATCAGCACATTATGCAGGGAGAGGGATGTACTTATCCACACAGATGCTGTGCAAGGGGCTGCTCACTTCCCTTTGAAAATGGATGATTTGAAAGTGGATATGTTATCCATCGGAGCGCATAAATTTTATGGGCCCAAAGGTGTGGGAGCGTTATATGTCCGCGAAGGCACGCCCCTGATCCCGGTTCAAACCGGAGGCTCCCAAGAATTTGGGAAACGAGCGGCGACAGAAAACCTTCCTTTCATTGTAGGCATGGCAGAAGCACTCCAGATGGCATACGAGGAGGCCGACCAGCGCCTGAAACACACGCAGAAGCTTCGCGACCGGGTGATTTCAAACGTGCTGGGTGCTATCCCGGACAGCACACTCACCGGTCATCCTGAACGCAGACTTCCTAACCACGCCAGTTTCGCGTTCCAGGGGCTGGACGGCAACCTGCTGGTATCTGCGCTCGACGTCGAGGGTTTCGCCTGCAGTTCCGGTTCTGCGTGCAAAACAGGAAACCCTGAACCTTCTTCTGTGCTGTTGAGCATGGGATATGACCGCGGGTGGGCGAAGGGTTCCTTACGAGTCACGGTGGGTAAGGACACCCATCAAAACGAGGTAGATGCCTTCTTAGATGTTTTACCTCTGGTTGTCAAACGGTTGAGAGAACTGCCTTGATAAATAAAACGGAGTCTCCACGGGTGGTCGTCGGTATGAGCGGCGGCGTTGATAGTTCTGTAACCGCAGCCCTTCTCAAAGAACAAGGCTACCAGGTGATTGGCATGACCCTGCGGTTGTGGAGCGAGGAACATCTGGGATTGGACAACCGCTGCTGCACGACTGACGCCGTAGGAGATGCACGAACCATCGCCGGCCAGCTGCAGATCCCCCATTACACGGTGGATGCGAAACAGATCTTCCATGACACCGTCGTCTCTGCTTTTATCGAGGGATATCAAAAAGGGATCACGCCGAACCCCTGCTTGACATGCAACCGCCATATCCGCTGGGGTTTCATGTACCAGCGAGCGCGCGCCCTGGGAGCAGATTACATGGCTACCGGTCATTATGCCCGCCTTCATGAAAACCAAAACGGCAAAGTTCAGTTATTAAAGGGTGTGGACCCGGATAAAGACCAATCCTACGTGCTTTACATGCTGTCTCAGGATGATTTGCGGCACACTCTCCTCCCCCTCGGTGGCTATACGAAAAAAGAGGTGCGGAGGATGGCCGAAGAGTTCCAGCTCCCTGCCGCCCAACGACCGGACAGCCAGGACCTGTGCTTCCTGGGTGGAGACGATTATCGCGACTTTCTCCTCCGAAATCAGCCCGCAGTGCATCATCCCGGTCCGATCCTGGACACAGAGGGTCAAAAACTGGGAGAACATCCGGGGCTCGCTTTTTTCACTATCGGGCAGCGTAAAGGGCTGGGCATCTCCCCACCCCGCCCCCATTACGTGCTTGGTAAGGACCCGGAACGTAACGCACTCCTCGTCGGCACCCGCGATGAATTGGGGGAAACATCCCTGCAGGCCAGGGATGTCCATTGGGTTTCCGGGTCTGCTCCGGATGCCCCATTCCAGGCTGAGATAAAAATTCGGTATACAGCTCCCGCGCGGGAAGGGGTGGTTACCCCTCAGCCGGACCAGAAGGCGGAAGTTCAATTTCCCGAACCCCTCCGGGACATCACCCCCGGCCAAGCCGCTGTCTTTTACCAGGAGGAAGTCTGTCTGGGTGGCGGCATCATCCAAGGGACCTCACCATGACAACCCCAGCACTTTTCTTCAGTTTTTTGCTCGCCTCCCTGTACGGTTCCATCTTCCACTTTTGGAAAAGCGGCGGGGGAGGAAAGTTTTTCTTGTACCTCTTCCTATCCTGGACAGGTTTCGCGTTGGGACACTTGTTCGCTGCTTATTTCGACTACTCATTCCTCAGGATCGGTCCCATCCGGGCAGGTTTCAGCAGCCTCAGCAGCATCCTAATGCTCTTTACCGGACATTGGATCAGCCGGCAACTAGAAGGAAAATGACCACCTCCTTGACACCCGCAGAGATCCGGGATCGATTGCATGCCCGGAAGTCAAACTCGCTCCCCTCTCTTGAACCCTCGCTGACAGCCGGCAACCGGGAATTGAAGCTTTCTCAGGCTGCAGTCCTTCTCCCACTCTTTCAAAACCAGCATGAATGGCACTTGATTTTTATCAAGCGCACTGAACATGATCAAGACGACCACAGCGGACAAATCGCCTTACCAGGGGGAAGCGTTGAAAAAAAAGATCCTACGCTGATCGCAACCGCCCTCCGGGAAGCCGAGGAAGAAATCGGCCTCAAACCAGCAGATGTGAATGTCCTTGGCTCCTTTCACGAGATCGTGACGGTCACCCATTACCAAATCACCCCCATTGTGGGCATCCTGCCCTGGCCGTATCCCCTCCAGCCTTCACCGTCAGAAGTGAAAAGGATACTCACCATCCCCCTGGCATGGTTGAGCGATCCCGAGAACCACAAAGTCAAAACCTGGAGTCCTAACCGAGAAGGATATGAACCCTATCCGGTGGTGTTTTTTTCACCCTATGACGGTGAACTACTGTGGGGTGCCACGGCAAATATTGTCCTGGATTTTATTGATCTTTTATCCAGTTCTCCTTGATCACTCCCCCGTTCGACCTATCAATTGGACGGCATCAATTTCATTCCAACCCAACCCCAGTTGAGATTGATCCACCGTTATCCGCACCCCATCGACTAACTCCCCGAACTCGGGCACCGGCACCGTCAAGGAGTAAGGACAGGGCCTGTCCACCTGAGTCGGTTCACTCTCGTAGACGACCTGAAAATCCCCCTCCAGGGTTTGCACTTCGACTTTGACGACCTGGTCCGGATTGAAACTCTCGACGATCGTGATCTCTGTGGGGTAGACTGCGGTTTCATACTGCAGGGACAAGGTCGCGATGGCATCACTGGCTGCGGACGCCCAGGCAAATTGGTAATCACCGCATCCCGGCGAGTCAGGTGGACCAGCGGCCTGTGCTGCCCCCCATTCCTCCGTTGTATACTCGGAGCTGGCTTCCGCTTCGGAGGCCCACTGCCTCAACAAATTCCCCTGGCCTCCTATTTCAGCCGCGGCTTCTGGCGTGGAAGGCTGGACCGCCCCGGGTGTCTGTGTCCCCTGGGAACCCTGAGGCATCATTGCCCGGCAGCCGCTTATCCCGAGGATCAAAGCAGCGCTTAGAATGCTCAGGATTCCATCCTTACCTAAGGCCATCTCCCTCCAAATCCCCTGCGTTCCTTTAAATACACCATCCCCTGATAATTTTCACGCTCAGGGGATGGCAGATTCCTTATCCTCTCATGTAATCGGGTGGAGCTTCTTCTTCCTCTTCTCCTGCCTCTTCTTCGAGTTCGGCCAATTCCTCTTCGGACAATTCCTCGAGGATTTCCGGCTCCTCCAACTCTTCGAAGAGTTCCGCTTCCTCTTCCTCTTCAATCTCGATCTCCAGCGTTGTGGGCGCAGCGATAACAACTACGATATCATCGAGATCGTTCATGATTTTCACATCTTCAGAAACAGCTAAATCTCGAACTAAAATGTTGTCGCCAATTTCTTCCAATCCCGAGACGTCAACGGATATCCTATCAGGCAGGTGTTTCGCCAGAGCTTCCACTTCCAACTCTTCTAATTCAATCACCTGTAAGGCGTTGAACTCACTGACAGCAGGCGCTTCTCCCACCACTGATACGGGAACGGTGGTTGATATCTCTTCATCCAGAGAAACAGCTTGAAAATCAACATGGAGCAGGTTTCTGCGGATGATTTCCCGCTGGGTCTCGCGAACCAAAGCAAGGTGTTCATCTCCATCCAATTGAATGGTAATCAATGTGTTGGCACCAATTTCAGCCAGCGTTTGACGGGCTTCTTTGTAATCTAAGATAATTGGCGTTGAGTTGATCTTCTTGCCGTAAATAACAGCAGGTAGTTTACCTTCACGTCGGAGCGCTTTGACTTTCTTTCCTGTGACATCACGCTTGGACGCGTTTAAGACGATTCGTTCCATTTTTTCCTTCCCCGGAGCGCCTCTCACTAATCTGATAAGACAGTTACCCTCGCTCCTCTAAATGACCTCCAGCATCCTGGAGTTTGACTTCTCTTAAATTAAGACTCTTTGCGCTTTCCTCCAAATAAAAGCCGGCTTGCGGTGAGGATCAACCCAGCAACGACGCCGGTCAGAATCCCAAATATGACTGCCTCCTGGGTATCGATTCCAGCCTCCACGGGGCCTTCCACGTTTCTGGCAAGCAATATCCCGGTTTTGATCTGATTCGCATCGACTTTCCGGGAAGCCAGCAGGCTCACTTCGAGGTCATCGGACACCGCAGCATTGGCAGCCATGACTGCCAGCTTTGACTGGGAAATTTGAGCTTGTTCTGTTCGAGCAACCAAAGCCGCGCTGTCATTCAGGATCAGGGAGTTTGATGTCACGCTTCCCAGGGCGCTTTGGGTGCAGGTAACGCTGTCCGCGTTGACCGTCCCGGCTGCGCTGTTGGTCACATGCACCTCCCCTCCTTCCACAATCTGAGCCATGGTGTTTTTCAAGGAGATACTTTCACCCTCTACCTTTTCAACATTGGATTCTTCCACTTCAAGGACTTCAGGTGTTTCTTCCTGTGATTCTTCGACCATATGCACCTCTCTCAAAAAAAGACCGCCACTTCCCAGTGACGAAGGCGAAAACGCATCCAAAATTGTACCGAGGAGAAGGTATTTCGTCAATAGCAAGCGAAAAGACACCTGCCCCCTGGCGATATCCAACCGTCTCATCCGGGGTATTTCTTTTCCCCTGCCATCACTGACCCCGGATCTGGGATCCAGCCCCACCCTTCTCCCGTCAGCGGCATGCATCTTGCACATAAAACAAGAAACGAGAAAAGGAGTTCCACCATGACGGTCTTCCAAATTGCCCAACTTTTATCTGCGATGGCTGCAGGATTGTTCCTTATCGGCCTGGTCACCTTTGCCACCGGGGTCGCTGTCCTCGTCTCACGTTCCATCGGACAGGATACAAGAACGATCAGCAAACAAGTATCTCTGCTGGCAAAAAAAGGGATCGCTGAAGACATCTCGGGGCTCGTCGGAAACGCTTCCTCACTGCTTTCAGCGACCAGCGACCTGATCCGGACCACGAAAGGGATCGGCGTCTTTTTGATCATAAGCGGATCACTCTCCATGCTACTCGGCATTGGATTAACCTTATACCTCGGCCTCAGCTAACGGGATTAACATGACAAAACAGGACTTAACTCTGATCAGTTCATTGAAAGATATTTTCCCTGAGGACACCTGGACCTGGGCGATTCCAGCCCTAAAAAGAGAACCCTTAATATGGAACGCGCTGCAGGGAAAACACTTTCGCGATAAAGCGAAAAAAGATATCGGCAGCCAAGTGGAGAAATGGACCCCGGCCCGTCTGGGGGTGATCTCGTTGAACATCGAACTCCCCTTTACCCTGGATTGGCCGCTGCCCGATTTTAACGATCTTTCCCCAGACCTCCGCCAGCGAATATACGAAAGGTACCAGGCTTTTAGCGAAGAGTCCCCATCCGTGCCCAATCTTACCCAGGCCCTTCTCCTGGCTTTAGCTTTGAAACAGGAAAATGAGGCAGGTAAGACCTGGGATGAACTCCATGAAGAATCCATTCCTCCTGCCCATTGGAAAGGGCCATATATCTGTCTCTATGAGCTGCTTGAGTCCCCCACAGCCCTCCTGAAGAGTCTTCCTGGAGCGCTTGGAATTCACATCCTGCTTTCCAGGCCATCCTCTCCAACCACGGTCAGAGAACGATTCAAGAGGCATCTATCATTATTCCCCCGCCAAAAACAACTCCATTGGTTAGAGATCTTAGGGGAAGAACAACCTGGGACAGCCTCCAAGATCGCCAAAACCCTTTCCTCTTCCCTGACAGGCCGTTCTGCGACCCTTGAAAATCTGGTCAGAGATTCCCAACTCCTCCGGGCGGCGGGAGATTTCCGCCGAGCGCTGCAATTGCTCGAGCGCGCTTCCTCCCTGCATCAGGAAATGAAAGGGGCGTTGTCCGCTCAGATCAACACTAACTGCGCCCAGGTTGAGGCCCCTCAGCTGACGTCAAAAGCCTGGGAGGATCTGATCACCACCGTCAAGAACCCCCAGGAATTGGAAAAGCACGCTGATTCGATCAGCGTTTTATTGAAGACATTAACCAAGAAAAAATTCTACGCGGCAGCTGAAAACCTCATTGAAGGGATAGAAGAACCATATCCCGGTCATCCCGGTTTATTGACTGCCTTAGCATCCTTCGCGTTGAACAGGGAGGAACCGGAAAAAGCGCGACAAATCGCTTTGCGCGCTTCCGGATTGATCTCCGAAGACCGCCCCGCACCTGTTTCCTTATCCGAGATCCTTTACGAGATCGGCTGCTTCGAGGAATCCATTCGAGCTGCCCAATCCACCCTTGGAGCCTATCCCAACCATCAAAAAGCCTTAGTCACATTAGCCAAGTCGTATGATCAGGTGGGAGATCACCCACAAGCCATCCAAAATGCCCAGTTAGCTGTCCTCAAACGACCCGATGATATTGATCTGCGACGGAAATTTGCCTCTTACCTGGAACACAACCAGGAATGGGAATCTGCGCTCAAAGAACGATCCCGGGTCCTGGCAAAGTTACAGGGAGCCGTTGACGCTAAATCAAACTTCACACCCTATTTACCTCATGAGGACCTGCACGCCCTCGCCGCCTGCGCCTACCATGCCCAACAGCCAAACAGGGCCCAGAAAGCTTGCCAAAACATTCTCAAGCAAAACCCCGATGACGGCCTGGCTCACGCCACACTGGGGAAATCATTGATCGCCCTCGAAAAGACACAGGAAGGATTTGACCACCTTCAAAAGGCTATGGATTTAGCCCCAGAATTACCTGATCCCTGGCTTGCCATGGCCCAGGGCCAATTGGAGAACGGCGAAGAAGAACAGGCTATTCAAACATTGAAGATGGGGACCAACGCTGCAGACAAGCGCGCCAAAATTCACCTTGCGTTAGGGAAAATACACGACGAACGCCACGCTCAATCCAAAGCTTTAGAGGCATTCAAATCAGCTGCCCAGTGCTCCCGCAAAGAAGAACTCGATCGGCCCACCGAGCAGGAAATTGGCTACCAGCTCGGAAAATCCTACTATCAGCTGGGGCACCTGAATGAAGCCCGGGACACTCTTCGCGATCTCAAGGAACGTTTCCCCGGGAATCAGAAAACACATTACATTTACGGACGGGTCCTGCTGGATATGGACGAACCCCGCGGTGCCCTGCCCTACCTCGCTCAAGTTGTCGATACCCAGCCCTCCGACGTGAATCCATACCTGGATTACGCGGATGCTCACCTTCGTATTGGAGCTAATCCCAAGATCGCCATCAAATCCCTCCATCAGGCGCTGGAGATGGAACCTGAAAATGGGAAAGGCCAAGCTTTGCTTGCTGAGGCTTATGCGGCGAATGAAGAGTTTGAGCGCGCTTTATCCCATTTCCAAAAGGTCATGGATTCCGAGCTCAGCAAAGACCCGAGCTGGGGGCCGCGGATTACCACCGGCTTCGGAAATACAGCCTTAAACCTTGGCCAAACGGAGACCGCATTGGCCACATTAAAAGAGGGATTCCACAAAAATCCCAGGAGTCTCACGCTCGCTCAAACTTTAGCGAAAGCCTTTGCGAAAGCTGAATTGAAGAACAACGCTCTGGAGACCGCGGAGGACGCCTTAGATATCGCCCCCGATGATTTGGACAACCTGAGCTGGGTTGCGGATTTCGCCCTCGAATTAGGATCACCCTCACAAGCCATCCCCGCTTTGGAGGAAATCATCAATTTAGATCCCGACAGGACCCAAACCTACATCAAGCTGGGGAAAGCTCACCGGTTGAATAAGCAACCTGGAAAGGCCAAAGAAGTTTTTTCCCGGATCAGTTCCCTGGACCACGCTTCCGCGGACGGTTTATATCAGGCTGGAGATGAACTCCTCCAACTGGGAGATATGGAAGCAGGCATGAATTGCCTGGAGAAAGCTGCCCATGTCTGCCAGGCAAATCCTGAAGCTAACAAACTCCTGCCCAAGATTTGGGCTCGTTGGGCCGATGGGCATGCCATGAACGGAGCGCCAGATCGAGCACTGGACTTATTGGATAAAGCGATCTCCGAGGATCTCAACCAACCCGCCTGGAGGGTCAAAAAGGCTGATTTCCTGGTTGAAGAAGAGCGCTTCCAGGCTGCGTTGGCCAGCTTGAAAAACGCCCTGGATCTCAACTCCCAAGATCCCACCCTGCATTACAAAACCTCCCTGGTCTACCGCCAGATTGGGGACTACACATCAGCGCTCAAGCATGCGAAGCAAGCGGTCAAAGGGTACTCAGAGGATACGGGCTCAGAACAAGAAAACCTGCATGCTGCCCAAGCATTGGCAGCTGATTTAGCATCAGCTTCCATTCAACCGGAACTGGCCCTGGAGATCCTGGAGCCCGAACGAGAGCGTCTGCTCTCCCATAACCCCCTTGAGAAAGAAGATCTTTTTGATGCCGTTTGTCTGCTTGGTGAATTGACACTGGAGATGGGGGAAGAGATCAAAGCCGCCCAGCTTGTGAACGAAGTTTATGAAGATCAGCCTGCTTCCCCCCGCCTAGCGGCTCTACAAGCCCGTATCCTGGCACGGCAGGGGAAGATTACACAAGCCAGATCCATTCTCGAAGAAGCGGTTGAGGACAGCCAAGAAAATCAATATCCTTCCCGATTATTCAGGACTGCTCACCTCCTGGGCTTCGCGCACGCATTCCAGGATTTGGAAGAATGGGACCAAGCTCTGGCTTATTATCAAGAAGCTTCCCAGGAATACCCCCATGATCTCAGAGCACAACTTGAATATGTCCGGGCTCTGGTACGCAGAGCGGAAATCCAGCGTTTTGCTAGATCGCTGAAAGTCATCAAGCATGCCCCCGGCCCCGCGTCCCTCTCCAATGAAACCAAAACCGCGTTTCAAAAGGGACTCGCTGCTCTTAAGAAGGTGACAGAAGATACCTCCCTGACCCGGAAATGGGAGCTGAGGGGGCTGGCTGCCTTCCAACCCACCCCGCAGACATCAAAGGACCTTGAGGAATTTGCCCAGGAACCGGAAGACCTGGCTGCTTTGCTGGCTTCCCTGCGCGGCCATCACCACATGGATCAAGCGGCAAAACGCGCCATCGGCAATCTAGAAAAATTGGGAAGCTGCAAGGAGTTTGACGCCCAGGTCGCGATGTCCATAAGCAGCATCAACCCCCAGAAAGCGCTGGAAGCCGCGAATTCCGCGCTGGAGCTTCTCAAAGGCACATTTGACCTCAAGGAACCCAGTTACATCGTTTTGAAAGCGATAACCGCTGCTAACAATCAAGCCCTGGAAACCAGCCATGAATGTATGAAAAACGCGCTTCAAATTTGGCAGGATGAGCCCCGCTGGCACGCTCTCTCCGCAGCGTATTGTCCTGACCCTCAAGAAGCCATAAAACACCTTGAAAGAGCCATTGAACTTGAACCCTCCTACGCAGGACACTATCTGTCATTGGGAAAACACCTCCTCGACTACAACCAGCCGGAGACCGCAATCGAAATTTTGGAAGAAGCGGTGAACCTCGCGCCGGAACAAGTAGAGGCGTGGACCACCCTTTCCCGATGCCACCGGGCGATAGGGGATCTGGATCCAGCTTATACCTGCGCTCAACGAGCTGTGGAGCGCTCCCCCGGACACAGAGATGCCCGGTTGCTGCTGGCTGAGATTTGCCTGGAAAGAGGTGAGTATCAAGCAGCGGAATCCCAGCTGCAGTTCCTGACGGAGCGGGATGCAGGAGATCCCGAGGTGTTGGCTCTCCTCTCAGAGACATTAGCAGCACAAAATCGACCCCAACAGGCCCTGGATGTCATCGAAAAAGCGATTTCACTTGATGGAGCATCCCTGAATCTCAAGCTTCAGGAAGCGGAGTTAATTAAAGAAGTCGATGGAATCACCGCTGCGATCGATGCATTACGCGTGATCGGCAGCCACTATCCTGATCAATACCGGGTGGTCACAGCTCTGGTCAAAGCCCTGGCAGAGGGTGGGGAAACGAATCAAGCCATTAAAACAGCGAAAACCATCCTCTCCAAAGATGATGTGGGACATACGCCAGCCCAGAAAGCCCAGCTGCACCTTCTTGCAGGCCGCTTACTCCGGAAAGAAGGCCAACTTGATCAAGCGGTTCACTACCTGAATGAAGCTAAGAAACTGGATCCACAATCCCATGAATCCTTCCTCGAACTCGGACGTACGTTCCTGGACCGGCGTGAATATGATCGGGCTTTGGAACGTTTGAATAAAAGCATCGAACTCGCACCAGATGAGGCCATGGGTTATTTCTACGCCGGGAAAGTCTTGAAAGAACTCAAGGAATACGAACGCGCTGAACGTATGCTGCGCCAGGCTTCAAAACTGGCCCCCAACAACCTTCGCATTCACCGCCAATTAGGGGTGTTGGTTACCTTGAACCTGGTCCATGGAACTCGAGAAAAGAAAAAAGCCTTCACATAAGTATTCTCAGACATGATTTGGAAACCCTAACCTAACTCACCAACCGGATTCCTATGAATAAAAAATCCCTCTCCCCATTATCCCCAGAAACACCTTGGCCGCGTGACTACCTCATCAAACTGTCAAAGATCGCCTTTGCGGTTGATGAAACCACCTTTATCCGGAGGGCAGCGCTAGCCTGGTTGGCCGTCTACCCGGGTGACCTTTCCCTCCAGCTATTACATGCTCAGGCGCTCTGGAAAGAAGGACGGTACGAGCAAGCCTACAGCCTCACAGATGAGCTATGCAAATCGGATCCCGCTTTTGTCGAAGCTCAAACACTGCGGGTGCTTCTCGCCAATCAAATCAGCCATCCCGAAGAGGAACGCTGCTGGGGGGAGCTGCACGCCATAGACCCCCAAGCCCGCCCTTTTCAAAGCCCCCAAATGGACGAGATCATTCCTGATTGGAGCCGGGATATCGCCCTGGTGCGCGGCCACCTGAAAGATGACGACCTGGAGTCTGCCCAGCACGGGTTACAAGATGTCCTGGGAGCGGATCCCGATTCTCCCCTGCTGGCCGTGACGCACCTGGAAATCATGCTCGCGGATCCCGAAACCCCAACCAGCGCCATTCAGGATCTCGCGGAACATTACCAAACAAAATACCCTTCCTGCCTGGCCTGCACTTTGATCCTGGGTGCCACATCCATAAAATCCGGCCAATCAGAGAAAGGGGTCAGCATGCTCCACAAGGCCGCATCCCAGGATATAGCTGGACAAGTCGCAAAACGGCTCTGGGGAGGGAATCACCCCTACCGCAATTTGTGGCCAGAAAAGTTAGCTGCCCACATGGATGTTCGCGTCCCCGCAAAGGTAGGCGCGTCCCTGGGATGGAATCAACTCCCGGAAGGAGAACATGCTGTTCAGAAATCCTCCCCTCCGGAAAGAGAGGAAGGATACCAGTCCGGTCAAGACACCAGCACCAAACAAGGGCCGGACGAGGCGGAAACCCCTCCCGAAACCTTGAAATCCATTCAGGATGAGCTCACAAAGGTAGCCCAAAAGCTGGGTAAAGAAGCAGTACTGCGCTCCGATGGTCGTTTCCCGATGTACGTGGTCTTCTCAACCCACAACGGTTTGGTGGAAAAGTACGGACCGCAGACAGCCTCCATCATCAAAGAGGAGATGAAAAAAGTTTCTCGATCCGTGCGGTTGAAACCCGGTTGGGGTTCGATCACTCTCTTTGCGGACGACCCGTCCAGTATGGCCAACTTTGGATTAAAACCCACCCTGGCGGATGACGCCTGGGCCTTGAAATTGGCCCTGACTGATCTGGACCGCGCCCTGGCCAAGAAAGGATTGATGATTGGCGCTCTTTTAATCGTCGGGGGCCCAGAGGTTGTCCCCTACCATCACCTGCCAAACCCGGTGGAAGATGTGGATAAAGACGTCCCTTCCGACAACCCCTATGCCACGCAAGACGAAAATTATTTCATCCCTGAATGGCCGGTTGGCCGGATTCCCGGGGGGAAAGGAAATGACCCCGGCATCCTCCTGGATACCCTGCGTCAAATCGCCGGCCATCATATGGGGAAAGGTGAGCCCGAATTGACCTGGTGGCAGTCCTTCTGGCAGCAGCTGGTGAAGTATTTTACAAACTCCCGGAAACCCAACCAGAGCTTCGGATACGCAGCAGAAGCATGGAAAAAAGCCTCCGACATCGTCTTCAACCCCATTCATGAAAAGGTGGATGTCGTCACCTCCCCACCTTATGGAAAACAAAGCGAGATACCGGTCCCTGTGACAAGATTGGGATATTTCAACCTGCATGGGGTGGAAAATGACACCTCCTGGTACGGGCAAAAAGACCTCACAAACCACGGTAAAGGGCCGGACTATCCCGTAGCCCTTTCTCCTGAGGACATCAATGCCTATGAAGATGCTCCCCTCTTCGTGTTTTCCGAAGCGTGTTACGGCATACACCTGGATGGACGAACGGTCGATGAATCTATCGCCCTCTCTTATTTATCCAAAGGCAGCTTCAGTGTGGTGGGCTCCACAGTGACCTCGTATGGATCCATCGGCGCTCCCCTCATCGCCGCAGATTTACTGGCAGAGAGTTACTGGAAATCTATTACGGAAGGATACACCAGCGGCGAAGCGCTCCAGAGAGCCAAAGTCCGCATGGCAAAGATCATGCATAACCGGCAAGGCTATCTGGATGGGGAGGATCAAAAAACCCTGATTTCCTTCAACCTTTTTGGTGACCCACTGGCCAGCCCTACGGAGGCAAAAAGAAAACAGGCGAAAATGGTCTGGCGTCCAAAGAGAACACCCACCATTGTAAAAACGGTCTGCGATCGTTCTTCCCTCTCCACGGACATCCCAACGGAGACATTAAATCACGTCAAAAAAGTCGTCAAGAACTATCTCCCCGGCATGGAGGACGCTGAGATGGTCATCAGTACAGAGGAAAACCTTTGCGAGGGAAAGGGGCACCGTTGTCCCACGTCGGATCTGGGGAAAAAAACACACGCCAAAACGATTTCCAAAAGGAAAGTGGTCACCCTGAGCAAAAGCTTTTCTTTCCCTGGAAAGGATGGGGAGCGAACCCACCGCCATTATGCGCGAGTCACCTTCAATGAAGAGGGAGACATGGTCAAATTGGCTGTTTCCCGGTAACCCGCAGCCCCTCTTAAAATAAAAACCCTGCAGAATCCATTCATCTGCAGGGTTTCTCAATTTCCCGTAGTTCTTATAATTGATTCTGGAAGGCTTCCAACTCTTCCCACGCTCCCCGGACCGCCAATCTGGCCTGTTCTTTCCAGGTGCTGGGGTCCACGATCCTGGCATTCGCCGCCTCAAGGATGCTTTCTAACTTCCCTTCCTGTACCACAGCTAATTCTTGGAAGGATCGAATTCCTGCTGAACGGAGGGCCTGGTCCATTTTGGGCCCAATGCCTTTAATCTTGGTCAGATCGTCTTCCGGGATGGTTTTATACTCCGTTCGGACCCGGGGGGTTTCAATCTCAATGGAAGAAATCCGCTCATAATTCGGAAGCAGCATCCATTTAATAAACCAGCGCAATAGAAAGTAAAGGGGGATAGTGAGCAAGAATAACCACAACCAGCCCAAAGATTTTTCTTTGTCTTCAGCAGCTTTTCCGGTCATCGTAGATTCCCCTCCACATCCGTAAATCACAATCCATTTCCTGCCTAAATTATACCATTGAAAAACCCGGCTTCAGGACCCGAAAACCATGCATCCTTCAGGAACCAATCGAAAAAGCATCCCCTGCTGCAGCGATCTGCCACCCCTTAACTAATTTCCGCCACCAGTTCCCCCATCTTGGAGACATCATAACCAGGCCGGGCCTTGACCGTGTCCCGAAATACAGGGTCATTCAACAAACGGAAAACCGGCTCTATCAAATCGCTTTCTGCAAATTCAAGCGGGATGATCAAATCGTAGCGTTCATGATCTAAAGGAATAAAATCCAGATCAAGCGCTTCAGAGGCAGCTTTTATTCCTAAGGCGCAGTCCACTCTTCCCGAGGCCACCGCGGCTGCAGCTGTCAGATGAGTGAATTCTTCCTGATTGAATCCCCGCACATCTTGTGGGTCAATTTGTTCTTCCTTGAGGTGGTATTCCAATAACAGGCGGGTTCCCGACCCCCGCTGGCGGTTAATGAAGGTGACCTCCTCCCTCACCAGATCCCGGATACTTTGGATGCTTTTCGGGTTCCCTGACCTGACAAAGAGGCCCTGGGTGCGCCCCACCAAAGTGATCACCCGCAGGGCTCGATCCGGGAGGTGCTCTCGGATATAGGGTAGATTGTACTCACCGCTCTCCGGGTCAAGGAGATGCGCTCCGGCTAGATGCGCTTCACGGCGTTTGAGTGCCATCAGACCGCCCAGGCTGCCGACGTTTGCAGATGCCAAACGCCGGTCATACCTGGTTAAGAACTGGGCCAGGATATCCAAGGTGATATCGTGAGACCCGACGGCAAAGATTGTTTTTTCAATCTCGTCCGGAGAACGATACAAACGGACTTTCACTTTTTCACCTGAAGGATACCCCTGTGACCCACTGGGTACCACCACGATTCCATCCGCCCTAACCAGGGAAGTGATCACCCCGGACCCCCGCGCCAAGGGAGCAGCCAGGGTACGATTCCCGACCCTACCTACCGCAACGCGCACATAATCATCATCTCCCGCAGGGGAAGTCATTTTTCTTGTCAGTGTAGCTTCGATCTCTTGAGGTTCCCGGGGGGACCGACCCAACCACTTGGCCAGCAGTGGTTCTACGAAAATTTCTCCTGTCAAAGCAGTCGATACCGGATAGCCGGGAACGCCAATCAGGGGCACCTCCCCCTTTTCCGCAGGGATGAATCCGATGACCACGGGATGTCCAGGCCGGACAGCTACTCCATGAACCAGCAGCCTTCCCAGGTCTTCCACTACCTGTGCTGTGTAATCTTCGGAACCAGCTGAGGAACCTGCGTTGACCAGGATCAAATCGTGTTCCCGCGCCGCTTTAAGCACCTGATCCTTAATGGTTTGATATCTATCCGGGATAATCGAAAACCTGTCTGCTTCTCCTCCCCAGGCCTGGATCTGGGCAGCCATGACGATGGAGTTATATTCGATGATCTCCCCCTCCTCAACCGGCTCCCCCACAGGGACGAGTTCTGTACCCGTAGGCAAAATAGCCACTCGCGGTTTGCGGGAGACGCTTACCCTGTGATGTCCACAGCCCGCGATGGCCCCCAAATCCACGGGCCTGAGGACCTGCCCGGCCGGGATGACGAGCTGCGTGGCGACCATATCCTCCCCCATGGGCCGCACGTTGGACCAGGGTGAAACCGCGCTTCGGATCCGGATCGCTGAGGGCTTTCTCACAACCTCTGCCATCTCGCCTTCTTCGTCCACAGGTTCCACATTTTCAATGGGGATCACCGAATTTGCCCATTCAGGAATCGGATCCCCCGTATCCACATACACTGCCTGATCTTGATAGACAAGCGTTTTCGGAGCGGTCTCCAGTGCCCCAATTGTGTCTTGAGACCGCACCGCGAAACCGTCCATCGCTGATGCGTGATAATGGGGAGAAGATATTTCTGCCCAGACCGGTTCAGCAAGCACTCTCCCCAAAGCACCTTCATCCAAAGGTATCTCTTCCACCCCTAAAACACCATCCAATCCAGCTTCCTTCAGCTCTGTATCAAAACGGTCTCTGGCATCCTGAAGCGGGATATCATGCAAATATACATCCATAAATATCCATCTTCCTTCTTACCTAACCCCTGACTTGCCCTCAGTCAAGCCTGGATACATTCTGTTCAAATTCTAGAGCTTCCTGGAGGTTCCCCTGGGATCGTGCGTATTGCCCTGCTTTCTGATAATATTCTCGCGCTTGATCCATCATACCTGCCAGCTCATAATGATTGGCAACACTCACACTGCGTTCTGGACCTGCTTTTTCAGCCAACCAATCAGCAACGACTTTATGGCACTTCCCGCGGTGTTTTTTCGGGATCAAACGGTAGGCGACGTCTCTGAGCATGGAGTGCTTAAAAATATATTCTCGCTCCCCAGAAAACGCGCTCCCCACACGCGGAAACGCCAACTCCGCCCGCATCAATTCCTTCAAAGAGTTTTCCACATTCATATTCAGATCTTTGCTGCTGATGTTAAAGACTTTCGTCACCCCTGAGATCCCCAGGATCAAAGACATCACGGCTCCTCTCCAGAACACGCGACCTATCACGGATGCGAAGAGAGCGGTTGCCCGTGCTGGTGTAGAAAGGGCATCTAACCGGGCCTGGAGCAGCATTTGCAAAGAGGGCGGCATCTCACTTGATATTTCGGTCTCGGAAACCCCATCATATCCCGTCTGAAACAACCTCTTGACCAGCTCTTCCAGGTAATATGGGTTACCTTCCGCACGCTGTGCTAATTCCTCTAAGACCATCTCCGGTGCGGAATCCAAGGCAGGGTATGCCTGCCTGACAATTTCACTGGAGGCAGGAAGGGGATCCAAAGCGATGACCTCTGCTTGCTGACTCAAGTCAGAGTGCTCATCAAAAATTTCCGGTCGGGTCGCTCCCAGAATAAGGATGGGTAACTTTTTCGGACACTCCTCCAAAAGGTAATTTAGCAGTTCAAGGCTGGCATGATCTACCCACTGCAGATCATCCAGCATCAGGATCAGGGGCCCCTTCATCAAAGATCGGAACAGGATTTCCCCATGCAGTTCATAAGAACGCTGTTTTCGTTTCTCTGCATTGTTTTGATAGGGTTTCAGGTAAGGGCTTTCCGGCCATTCCACGCCAATTTGATCCCCTAAAAAGTGGGCAGTTTCCAGAGCAGAAATCTCCCCCAGCTGCTTTCCCCATAAAGTGCGCACACCGTGAATGATCTTCTCCCGGGCGCTTTCCTCCTCATCATCTTCATTGAGGTCAAAACGGTTGGACCATAACTCTTTCCATAAAAAGAAGGGAACCTGCTTCGTTTGCTGGAGAGCACGGCTGGACATCACCGTTAGGTGCGGGTTCTCTACCTCTCGCTGGCTGACAAATTCCATCAACAGACGGGATTTACCTATGCCAGCCTCTCCTGTGACCAAGACCAGCGTAGGCTTCTCCTGTTTTTTTGCCTGGTGAAAAAGTTTTCCCAAGTAAATGATCTCTTTCTGCCGGCCAACAAGAAGGGTTTCCAGCCCTCCCACACTGCGATACCGGAGCTTACTGGGCTGCTCCAGGCGTTCGATCACCTCATAAACCTGGATTAAATCCTCTATGCCCTTTAATTGAACGGGATTCAGATTTCGGATGCGATATCCCCCACGGACGAAATGATAGGTCGACTCACTGATGTACAATGAGCCTGGATCCGCTTGCTCCTCGAGTCGTTTAGCGATATTCACGGTATTCCCGATCACCGTGTACTCTCCCCCCAGCCCAACATACCCCGTTAATGCCAATCCGGAATGGATCCCAACCCGGAGGCGCAGCTTTTTGGCAGCTGGGTGATCCACTTCCATTTTGTACTCATCCAAAGCGGATAATATTTCCAGTCCAGCTGATACAGCCCTTTCGGCGTCATCTTCCTGCGTCCGAGGCGCTCCCCAGATGACCATGAAGGCATCGCCCATATGTTTGTCGATATAGCCCCCGTATTTTTCGATCACCTGATCTAATTTCAACCACAAACCCCGGATCAGGTCACCCACGATTTCAAAATCCAACTGGTCAGCCAGCTGGGTGAAACCCAAGACATCAGCAAACAGCACGGAAACTAATCTCCGTTCTTCGGGATGCTTCTTCTCAACCGGTTCACTCATCAAACACCACCATTCCAGATTCCAGGCAGGATCTATTCACGTAATCCTATCCGAATTTTACCAGGAACTGTATTGTTCTGATAGTTATGGAAACCGCCCTTATCGACCTTTAAGAATAATTGCTCTTGGATTCATAATCCCTGGCAACGATCCACAACAGGGGCCAGGTGTTCCCATTCAAAATCGAGGGGAAAGGCATTGGCGTAAGTTCATTTACCCTTTCTCCAGAGGCTGGAATCCCCTTTGTTTCTGAAAACAAGATATGAAATCCACAAAGCTTTATGATACATTATTAACAGACGCAGTCGCTGATCAAAACAGTTGAGAGAACTCCCCGGATGTACCGCCAGCCAGGTATTGGTTTGTGGGGTCACCCATCTAAAACAAACAGAAACATTCATCAAAGATATGAAAAGGTTATCTCTAACGATCATACTCATCATCCTCCTCGGGATCACTTCCTGCAGTCATTCCACACCCACACCGGAGGAACAGACCTTCTCGGTGGTCCCGGTGTATGAAGACATGCTTTCCTATATCAACGCTGCCCGTGAAGCTGAAGATCCGGATCTGGAAGCGCTCCTGGAAACGCATGTCTTAGAACCCAATTGGGAAACCTGCGCCGGGAATGAATACCGACCCCCGCCGGGTTCTATCTTCGACGAACCCATCCAGGACCTGGACGCCCTGGAAGAGATCATACACCAATTACAGAAATCGGATGTCGAGAGGGTGGTCAGAGCGGCTCTACAGAAATCCGCTCAAAAACTGGAAGGTCCAGATACCACTGTGTGCATCATCGCCGCTGACCCCAGCAACTGGTTCATCCAGGAGAAGATGCACGGAGTCAATGGGTGGACCTTTGGCGCAGGGAAAATCATCCTGCAGGTCAATCCCGCCCCAGGTTGGAAAAATTGGGTCCCGTATATCATCGCCCACGAGTACCACCACAGCGCGTGGACGGACCGTTATTATCAATTGGATGATCAGGAAACTTTGATTGAAAACCTGGTTTTTGAAGGCAGGGCAGATTCTTTCGCCCACATCATTTACCCACACATAGAAGTCCCCTGGGTCAACGCGCTTTCCGCGGAGGAAGAACAGGTCCAATGGGAAAAAATCCTCAACGAGGGCGAGACGACGAATACCCTCGTGAAAACGCGTTTTTTGGTTGGTGGAGACCAGAACACACCTACCTGGACCGGTTACACCATCGGTTACCATATTGTGCAATCTTATCTGGACGCTCATCCACAAGCGGACATTGAAACCTGGACTACGCTTCCTCCCCAGGAATTACTTGAACTAAGTGGGTATCAAGGAGGATATTAAATTCTCGCTGTCTTAAACGTCCCCTTGTTCCCCATTTCATTTCTGATATAATAATTCGGCAAAGGAAAATCCATCAAATACGCGGGTGTAGCCAAGTGGTAAGGCACTGGCTTCCCAAGCCAGCATTCACGGGTTCGAATCCCGTCACCCGCTCTTTTTTTTTAAACGATACTCCCCGCCACTTTAAAGTGCCGGGGACCTGATACTGTTTCAGGAAAGCAGCGATTTCATCTGATTGAAAATTAAATGCGCTGCTCGCTTCGGTGCCAGCCTGTAAAAGAAATCCATCGTCCTGGCATCCGATCCAATCAGCACGCGGAAGCGGTCCTGCTCAATCCCGTCCAGAATTTTCCGTGCTGCCTCATCCGCGGGAAGGGGATCGCTCCCTACATCTTCCCCCCCGGCCTCCAGATCCATATCGCCCGCGACGCCGGAATTGACCGCGATGTCAGTGCCTATCGCTCCCGGGAAAATTACCGTCACCCTGACATCCGTGTCCATTAATTCAGTGTACAGCCCCTCGGTGAAGAGCTTCACTGCGGCTTTTGAAGCTCCGTACATGGACTGCCCAGGCACGGGCAGAAATCCACCCATGCTGGAAACGTTGGCGATATGAGCTTCAGGTCGTTCCAGTAAATGGGGCAGAAACGCTTTGGTCAGATAAACCACACCATAGAAATTGATGTCCATGACCCGGTTGATGGCATCATACTCCAAATCGTTTATCTTGAGGAAAGGCTGAATGATCCCGGCATTATTAATCAAGCCATCCACCGTGCCGTGTTCAGCGACCACCTTGCCCGGGAGATCTTTCACCGCTTCCCGATTGGTGATATTGAGAACATGTAGGGATAAGCGATCCCCGTGTTCACCAGCCTGCTCTCTGGTCTTTTCCAGTCCCTTTTCGTCGATATCCACCGCTGCCACACGGGCGCCTCTCAGCAGTATCTGCAGCGTCAGCTCGCGCCCTATACCGTTTCCCGCACCAGTGACCACCCACACTCTATCCTTAAATTTCATCTTTCACCTCACGTCATTTTAACCACAGTAAAATTTTTCTCTTTCCAGAGCTGATCATTATCCAATCAATAAAAAATCTTGTGTCGTATTTATATGACGTGATGGATTGTTTGAATCTTACCCAGAAGATGATTCATCACAGAGTAAAGCGGAGGACTACATTTTCATTATCCAATGGAATGAAAAGCCCATCAGTGATCATGAACGATCCCCGTTTCAACCCCATCAACCAGGGTCCCACATAAAATCAAAGATGCGGACCCACCTAAGATATCCTGCTGCCAGGATAAAAAAAAACCTTCCTCCAATTGAGGAAGGTTTTTTCTGATTACGAGGATCTGGGTTTAAATTTTCGGGTCCAGGACATACCCCGTGCCCCGCACGTTCTGGATCCATTCATCCACCCCGGGGAATGTGGCTAATTTTTTTCGCAAACGGCTGATCATGGGTCGCAAGACTTCCGGCGCTTCCCATTCCGAAGTTTCATATCCCTGGACGAGGAAAACGATCTCTTTGTGGGTCATGACCCGGCCCTTGTTCTCCAGGAAAACGCTCAATAATTTCCCCTCCGTAGGTGTGAGGTGGGCCCGCTCCCCTCCCCGCCACATCTCTCGCCTCTCGAGGTCGACCATGATCCCTTCCGGGAGCGTGATCACCCGTCGGGCAGGAATCTCCGGTGTGGTTATGCCTTCCATGTCTTTTAATTGATCCAAAGAGGATTCCAGCTGCTCAATGAGCATCTTTTTACGTTTTTTCGCAGCAGGTTCGGACAGCGCGCGTCCAATGCTGGCCACGATCTCCCCGGGATCATAAGGCTTGATGATGTAGTCACTCACCCCACTCCGCAAGGCTTCTATCGCTGTTTCCAGCGAGCCATGACCAGTGAGGATAATCACTTTGGTGTCTGGTGTTTGGCGTCTGGCTTGGCGCATGACCTCCATGCCGTTGATTCCAGACATTTTCAGATCCAGGACTGCCAGGTCAAATTGCTTTTCGTTAAACGCATCCAAAGCCTGCTCACCCGATGACGCCGTTTCCACCCTGTATTCTTCCAATTTCAAGGTATCTTCTAAGGTTTCCCGGATCGCTTTATCATCGTCAACAATCAATATGCTCGCAACCATGCCCAATCTCCTCCACATGAAAGGGTAACCCACTGCCCTTCCTTGTCTATTTGCCATACATTGAATGTACCTGATTGATTCATAAAAATAATATCACGATCATAAATTATTGAATGGATTGGATGTTCGAATTTGTGTGTTTTCAGGGAAGGAATTCTTTCGTTTCTGTTTGAAAGCCGATCTTGAGTTCCCCTTCTCTATACTCATCATACACACAAGCTGGTCAATTTGCAATTGGTTCTCAGATATTTAAGCCTAACCCAACCTCCCCTCACCGTGCTGGAAAGGAAAAACATACCTTTCATGAACAGCAGTCTTACCCGCAAATTTCCTCCAGAAGAAGATGGGAAATTTCTCAAAAACATCTCGTGATATACTACCTCTGATGACCCAGCTTCTAGTGCCTATGGAGGAGTTTTCCATGACAGATTTTTTAACCATTCCTGATTATTCCAGCCAGGAACTGCAGACGATCCTGGACCTTGCCCTGCATTTAAAAGAAGAGTGGAAAAAAAACGGAAACACACCCCGTTTGCAGGATAAAGTTTTAGCCATGATCTTTCAAAAACCCAGCCTGCGGACGCGGGTTTCCTTTGATATGGCCATGCGCCATTTAGGGGGTGATGCCCTGTATTTATCCCCCGCTGAGATCGGTTTGGGGGAGCGAGAATCAATCGCGGATGTGGCTCGCGTGATCTCCGGGTACGTGGACGCGGTCATGGCCCGCGTTTTCGAACATAGACACGTAGAAGAACTCGCCCGGTGGGCAAGTATCCCGGTGATCAACGGGCTGAGTGATTATAACCACCCCTGCCAAGCGCTTTCGGACGCTTTGACCATCCTGGAAAAGAAAGGCACATTAAAAGGGGTTAATGTCAGCTTCATTGGAGATGGAAACAACGTCGCGGTCTCCTTGATGCAGATCTGCGCCAAGATGGGCGCTCATTTTACGATCGCCAATCCCCCGGGTTATGACATGCCCGCCCCAGCCATCCAGGAAGGCCAAAAAATAGCGGAAGAAAATGGAGCATCCATCCGCCTGCTTCATGATCCCCAGAAAGCGGCAGACAATGCAGACGTTTTGTATACTGACACCTGGATCAGTATGGGACAGAGTGAAGAAGCTCAAAAACGGCGTAAAGTATTCCCGCCTTACCAGGTCAATCAAAAGCTGGTTTCCCTGGCAAAAGAGGATGCTATCGTCATGCACTGCCTCCCTGCTCACCGGGGTGAAGAGATCACGGATGAAGTCGCAGACGGCCCTCACTCCGCGCTTTTCCCCCAAGCACACAACCGGTTACACGCCCAAAAGGGATTACTTGTTCATTTACTGACGTGAGCATCTGTTAAATGACGGAGATACCTCTATGAATATATGCATCCCAAAAGAACGCCGTGACTCGGAATATCGGGTGGGTTTGACCCCCGCGGGCGTGCAATTGCTCTCTGAGCAAGGTCATACCCTTTTCGTGGAACACGAAGCTGGCATGGGAAGCGGGTTCAGTGATCACCATTATCAAGAAGCCGGAGGAAGGATCGTTTACAGCGGAGACGAGGTTTACGGTCGAGCGGATTTAGTGATTAAAGTAGTTCCGCCCACCCAGAAAGAATTTGCTTGGATGCGGGAAGAACAAACGGTGATGGGATTCCTGCACCTCACAGCAGGTCAACCCAGCAAGATCAAGACCCTTTTAGAGAAAAAGATCACCGCTATCGGCTATGAAATTATCCAGGAAGATGACGGCAAACTGCCCGTTCTGGTCCCTATCAGCCAGCTGGCGGGACGGATGGTGCCCCAGATCGCCGCGACCCTGGCTCAAAATAACTACGGTGGAAAAGGGTTTGCATTGGGAGGTGTGCCCGGCGTCCCTCCCGCTGACGTGGCCATCCTCGGAGGAGGAATTGTGGGCCAAAACGCCGCCCGCACATTTCTGGGCCTGGGAGCGAATGTGTACTTGCTCGACAACTCCCTCGCCACCCTGCAGTCCATTGATCGAGAATTTAAAGGATGCGTGCACACCCTGGTTTCCTACCCTTTCAACATTGAAAAAGTCTGCTCCTACGCCGACATTCTAATCGGGGCCATCCTGGTCCCCGGCGCTCCCACGCCGGTGATCGTCACCCGGGACATGGTCAAAAAACTACACTCGCGTTCGATCATCATCGATCTCTCCATCGACCAGGGGGGATGCTTCGAGACCAGCCGGCCTACCAGCCACAGCAACCCCACCTATGTGGAAGAAGATGTCATTCATTACTGCGTGCCCAACATGACCGGGGTATTAGGCAGGACCGCCACCCATGCTTTGAACAACGCCGCCTGGCCCCTGATCAAGCAAATTGCCAAACAGGGGATAGATTCAGCCCTCAAAGAGAACAAAGCCCTGCAGCGCGGCGTCTACACGCATCAAGGCAAAATCGTCAAAGATTTGCTCGATCAGGCCTTGAAGGGAAGATAGGAATATGAGTTGGACGGAACAATACAGCGAAAAAGTTGTCTCCGCGAGTGAAGCGGTACAGGCCATCAAATCCGGCGACCGGATTTTCCTCACGGGCAACTGCTCTGTACCCCGGATGATCCTGGGAGCCCTGGTCGACCGGGGCCAAGAATTGGAAGACGTAGAGATCAACCAGGCGCTCACCGTCGGTTCCGCGGATTATGTCAGTCCCAAGATGGAAGGCCACCTGCGTGTGAACACCATGTTCATCAGCCACAACACACGGGAAGCGGTCCAAAACGGGAGAGCGGATTTCACCCCGGTCCTGCTCTCAGAGTTTCCGCTGCTCTTCAAGGAAAAACACCTTCCCCTCAACGCGGCCTTCGTCCACCTTTCACCACCCGACGAACACGGATTTTGCAGCTTTGGGGTCGAGGTTGGCTTAAGCAAGAGCCCCGCTGAATCCGCGGAGATCATCATCGCTGAGGTGAACGAAAAGATGCCCCGCACCCTGGGGGACTCCTTCATCCACGTCAATCAGCTCGATTACATCGTCCCCGTGGATTACCCGCTCCCCGAACTCAACATGGGAGGAGGGGAACCCTCTGAAAAGGTGGACAAGATCGCCACCTTCATCGCCAGCTTAATCCCGGATGGGGCCACCATGCAGCTGGGGATCGGCGCCATTCCGGATGCGGTCCTGAACCATCTGATGGACAAGAAAGAGCTGGGCATCCATACCGAACTCTTCTCGGATGGGGTGATCGATCTGGTCGAAGCCGGGGTACTGACCAACACCCAAAAAACCCTCCATCCCGGGAAGATCATCGCCGGATTCATCCTGGGCACGGAGCGGCTGTATAAGTGGGTGCATAATAACCCCTTGATTGAGTTTCACCGCACGGAATATGTCAATGACCCCTTCGTCATCTCTCAAAATGACCGCATGGTGGCCATCAACTCCGCGATTGAGGTTGATCTCACCGGTCAGGTTTGTGCGGACAGCATCGGAACCAGACTTTACAGCGGCGTGGGCGGTCAGCTTGATTTCATCTACGGCGCCTCCCGGTCCGACGGCGGTGTGCCAATCATCGCCCTTCCCAGCACCGCAAAAGACCACAGCCGGATCGTGAGCACCTTGAAAAAAGGCGCGGGGGTGGTCACCACCCGGAACCATGTTCACTACATCGTCACTGAGTACGGGATCGCGGACCTGTACGGGAAGACGATCCGGGAGAGGGCCCGGGCACTGATCAACGTCGCCCACCCCAGATTCCGGGACCAGCTCAGGCGAGAAGCGAAAGAACACCATTATATTTAATTCCATATTTTCAGGGAAACCGGAACGAATTCCCATTCGTATTCTCTGAGAGGGTAAAAGGGTTGAATCCATGAAACGCCGTGCAAAAATTATCGCCACCATCGGACCTGTCAGCAACGATCAGCAAACCATCCGCCAACTGATGGAAGCCGGGATGGATGTCGTCCGCTTGAATTTCTCACACGGGGACCACCCCACGTACCACCGGACCATTCAATACCTGAGAAATTCCGCCCGGGAACTCAACCGCTCTTTGGCCATCATCCAAGACCTTTCCGGACCCAAGATCCGCACCGGAGAAATGGAGAACGACCAGGTGGAACTCATCGAAGGGGAAACCCTGGCCATCACCACCCAGGAGATCACGGGTACAGAAGAGGAGATCCACGTACCTTATCAAGATCTCTCCAGCAGCGTAGAAATCGGCGGACGCATTCTGCTGGATGACGGGCAGCTCGAGCTGGTGGTCAAAGAGATCGAACCGGACCGGGTGATCACCGAGGTCGTGCTGGGAGGAACGCTCCGACCCCATAAAGGGGTTAACCTCCCCGGGGCAGACCTTAAACTGGAACCGCTGACGGAAAAAGACATCGAAGACCTAAAATTTGGATTGAAGCACGATGTGGATGCCATCGCCCTCTCTTTTGTTCACAGCGCATCGGATATCGAACGTTTGCGTCAGGAGATCGCCAAGATCGACTCCACCCAGGTAGACAAACCCATCATCGCCAAAATTGAACATCCCGACGCCCTCCAGAATCTCCATGAAATCGTCCACGCTTCCGATGGGGTGATGGTCGCCAGAGGAGATCTGGGGATCGAAATGCCTGCGGAAACGATTCCCATTGAACAAAAAAAGATCACTGCCCTGGCCAACAGCCATCTGAGTTATGTGATCATCGCCACCCAGATGCTGGATTCCATGGTTGAAAGCCCCCGCCCTACCCGTGCGGAAGCCACAGATGTAGCCAACGCGATCCTGGATGGGAGCGACGCGGTGATGCTTTCCGGGGAAACTGCCATCGGAAATTTCCCTGTCAAAACCGTGGAGATGATGGCCTCGATCATTTCCCAGTCCGAAGAGCACATAAAAGATTGGGGTAAAACCGATTTCGACCTCACAGATGACTGCAAACACGATGAGGCGGTCAGCATCACCCGGGCTGCGCGGGAACTGGCGCATGACCAGGATGTGGAAGCCATCGCCGTGTTCACACAAAGCGGACGGACCGCCCGATTGATGTCGAAAGCCCGCCCGGCCGTCCCCATCCTGGCCTTCACACCCCTAGAAAAGACCTACCGTTATATATCCATGCTCTGGGGTACAACACCTTACCTCATCCCCCACGCGGATACCCTGGAGGACATGCTGGTCCATGTCAACGAAGCTGTGATTGAAGGCACCCCCGTTCAACCCGGCCAGGAAGTGCTCCTGATCGCCGGTTTTCCGATCAACAAGATGCTCCCACCGAATTTCGCCCTCCTGCACACCGTGGAACATCACTGAGGGGAATCATGACTCACATTTTGGATCTCCATCCCTAATTGTGAGATAGAATAAGCACAAGGATTGAAGCAAACCTAATGCGCAGGGGACAAACATGGACAGCATCCCCTTTATCCCCGGACAAACCCCGAATCAGCCTTCTCCGCTGGAAGAATATTTACCCCATGTGTCCCCTGCCACCCTCACTCTCTGGCTGGAAAGGGCCTACCCCCACCCCAACCTGATCCTGGACCCCTTTGGAAGCTCTCCCCAATCTCTGCTGACAGCGGCCAGGGGAGGCTACCGTGTGCTGGCTGCCATCAACAACCCCATCACCCGCTTCCTGGTTACCTATGCTGCCCGGGCTCCCTCCTCTTCAGATTTAACCTCCGCCCTGGCCACTCTGGCCTCCACGTTCAAAGGGGAGGAACGCCTGGAACCCCACATATTATCCCTATACGAAACTGATTGCCCCCACTGCGGGCGGAAGATCAGCGCTCAGGCCTTCCTCTGGAAAGCAAAAGGGACAGCCCCGGATCAAAAGGTGTGCCACTGCTCCCATTGCAATAACCAGGGTGTGTACCCGACCTCCAAAGAGGATGTGGACAAAGCCCGGGAACACAAACAAAACAGCCTTTATTACGCCCGGGCTTTGACCCGGATTGCGCCCCCCGATGACCCCATCCGCTCCCACGCTGAAAAAGCCCTCCAGCTCTATAAACCCAGGGCGGTATACGCCCTGTTTACCCTGATCAATAAGTTCTCCGGCCTATCCCTCTCAGCGGAGGAAAGCAGCCACATCAGCGCTCTTCTCCTGCACGCTTTTTACAAGGCAAATAACCTCTGGCCCCACCCCCCGGAGAAAAAAGCCGCCCTGAAGCTTTCTTCGCTTGCCACCCACCGGGAAAACAACGTCTGGCGCGCCCTGGAAGAAGCTGTGGTTGTCTGGGACCGTGAAGAAGAACCCGTAAAGGTCACCCGCTGGCCGGATCTGCCGTCCGTAGAAGGCGGGATCTCCGTGTACCCGGGTCGATTCAGAGACCTTGCGGAGGAAATCAAGGAGACATTTGGCGCCGCGGTCATGGTGGTCCCCCAACCCAGTCCCGCTTTCTGGTCTCTTTCAGCGTTGTGGGCCGGGTGGTTGTGGGGACAGGAAACAGCAGCTCCCCTCCGGAACATCCTCAGCCTGCAAAAAACGGACTGGGGCTGGCACACGCGGGCGCTGCAAAACACGTTCGCTAACCTCCACTCCTTCCTGACCTACGGGACATCCTGCTTTGCGGTTCTGCCTGATGTCAGCCCTGAATTTTTGACCTCAACGATCACCGCCAGCCATGCTTCCCGGTTCCAGATTCAGAGCATATCTCTCGAAAACTTCCGCAGAGAAGCCCAAATCGTCTGGTCCCGCAGGGAGGAATCGGAACGATTTCCCCCGGAAAGCCTGAAAGCAGTCCTGCGAAACGCGGGTTACAGACACCTTTCCGAACGGGGTGAACCCAGCTACACCCTGCCGCTGTACGCAGCGGGATTAAGGGCCGTGGACCAGGAGGGGGCTTTTTACACCCCCGGTGAGGTGGAGATCTCCCAGATCTACGCTGAACTGCGCGAAGAAATTGAGGAAACATTCGCCTACCGGCAGGGATTTTTACATTATCCCGATTCCGATACCTGGTGGCATCAAGAAAGTTCCCTCGATGTAACCCCGCTCTCGGATGAGGTGGAAAAAAAGCTCGTCAACCGCCTGGTGAATGCAGACGGGCCCCTGCAGCGCCTTACCCTGGAAAATGACATCTACACCCATTACCCGGGCCTGCTGACACCCCATGCGGAACTGATCGAGGCCTGCCTCAAGTCCTACGCAGAAAAGGTCGAAGAGGGACCGGACCGCTGGCAGTTAAAGGCAAACGAAACCCCATCCACCCGGCTGGAGGACATCCGGGAGATGGAGGGCTTACTGACCTCCCTGGGGGAGGGACTGGGTTTCTCGATTAACAGGAAATCTTCCCGGGGCCATGTCAGCGTCTTCACCTGGGACGACGACCAGGGTCCTGCCCACACCTTCTTCATCTCCGCTTCCGGGATTTTAGGGAAACTCATCTTGCTGGATCCCGACCCCCCTCCTGACCCCTGGATTGTGCTCCCCGGCAGCCGGGCCCACCTGGTGGTATACAAGCTCAGCCAGAACATCCCCCTCCGGGAACGCGTGGAAGAAAGCTGGGGCTTTTTGAAATACCGCCACCTCCGCCGCCTGGTGGATGATGAAAGCGTGACCCGGGAGAACCTGGGAGAACGCCTGTCCCTGGACCCCCTGCAGTACGACGCCCCCCAGCTGCCCTTGATTTAATAGAAAACCTCTGCTCCAGCCTTAATTTGTTCAGGGAGTAGGAGAAGGAGTAGGAGAGGGAGTAGTAGGAGTCGGCGTAAATGTGGGCGTCGGCGTATCGGTGGCTGTGGGCGTCGGCGTGGGCGTGGCGGTAGGTGTCGGCGTGAGGGTCGGCGTAGGAGTCGGCGTCGGGGTGGGCGTGGGCGTCGGCGTGGGGGTCGGCACCTGCATGTTAAGATGGATCCGCTTTTCCGCGTATCCCCCCTCCGTGCTCTTCATATACACGCGCAGGGTCACCCAGCCGGAGGAGAGCTCGCTCACATCCCAGGAGTAGATTTCAGCGGTCTCAGAGACCGGGTTGTTGCGATTCGTCAACGTATCCCACTGGACGGGGTCCTTGCCCAACCCGTACTGCAGCTTGAATTCCTTAAACCACCCGGTGGCGTCCACCTTGGCGAAGATCTGCAACTCGGTGGAGGAAATCACATCATCGTGGCGGGGGGAAGCGAACTCGATGATCGGCCGGGGGTCGTTCTGGGAACAGACTTTGTCTCGCACGATGTAGGGATCCTTGCTGAATCCCATACTTTTCGCCCATTGCTCACCTTTGGACGTGTTCTTGACCCACTTCACTGCCCAGGGATCATCTACATTCAACCCCACTTCTTCCTTCTTGTACCGGGAGCATGCCGTGGACGCTAATTCCCTCGTCCAGGTATCGATTTCGACTTCCTTCCATAAATCCTCTTCGGCAGGTTCGGGCAGCTGGTCGCCGGCGAAATATTCACTCCGCTGCCGGGGGCAGTATTTGGAGGGGAACGTGCCGGAGATGGCGCAGATCACCCGCTCTACCACCCCCGCGGGTTTCACAAAAGGCGTGGGGTTCCCGCCGGTGACTTCCTGTATGGCCCGATTCATGAACGCTGCCCAGATGGGAGCTGCGCCGGTCAAACCGCTTGTGTCCTGCATGGGCGTGTAATCCGCGTTCCCTACCCAGACTCCAACCGCCAGGTCCGGTGTGTACCCCATGGTCCAGTTATCTCGGAAATCATTCGTCGTCCCTGTCTTTGCAGCCGCCTGGAAGGGCAGGTTCAAAACGGAATTGGGCCCGAATGCAGGCGTGCGGGCTTCGTTGTCGGAGAGGATAGAGGAGATCAGGAAAGCATGCTCAGGGCGGATAACCTGCTCCCCGCTCGGGGTTTGATGCTCATAAACCACATTCCCCTGATAATCCTCGATTTTCGTGATCACCACCGGGGGGATCTGCCTCCCGCCGTTGGCCATCGTGGCATAGGCGGCGGTCAATTCTCTGAGCGTGACCTCTCCCCCTCCTAATGTCAGGGACAGACCGTAATCATCCCGAATAAACGTACTGATCCCCATCCGGCGCGCGAAGGGCACCAGCCCTTCCACTTCCGGAGTCGAGGGATCATCATAAATGCCCACAAAATCCAGGGCCTTCACGGCGGGCACATTGTACGAATTGGCGAGCGCGTCCCGCACGGTGACCGGACCGTGAAAGCGTTCGTCATAGTTCACCGGTTTGTAAGGCGGGCGGGGGTCGTTGGGATCGCCCGAGGGGGGGAATTCCGAGGGCACATCCCAGATCAAGGTGGCGGGAGTCCAACCCTCTTCAAAGGACGCCAGATACGTGAGGGGTTTAATCGCTGACCCCGGTTGGCGGGGTCTGAGAGCCATGTTGATCTCTCCCTCAATCTCCTCATTATGGAAATCCGCGGAGCCCACCATGGCCAGGATCTCCCCGGAGGAGGGTTTCATGGCCACCAAAGCCCCGTTCGATACCCGGTGCCTGTCATCCAGGTTGTCAATCTTTTCCCGGACAACTTCCTGGGCCATGTCCTGCAGGGTGGGATCAAGTGTGGTGTGCACTGTGAACCCGGAACGGTAAATCGTCTGGGCCTCATAGCGGTCTTCCAGGAGAGAGCGGACGTAATTCACCCAGTGCGGGTACCGCATCTCACCCTGAGGCGCTTTGAACTCATATTCTTTGATTTTCTCGGCAGCGCTGGCAGCATCCCCCGCGCTGATGCATATCCCCTGCTGGTTGTTGCTGACATAAATGCATCCCTGTTCCTGGCTGGCCTGATACATGGAAACCAGGACCTGCTCGTGGCGGTTCAACGTCAATTCCCGGTTCGTGTAAATATCATATATGGAGGGAAGTTGGGGGATCCCGGCTAAAAAGGAGGCCTGCGCCAAATCAAGTTTCTTTGCAGAGGTTCTGAAATACGTCTCCGCAGCCGCCTCCACGCCATAGGACAGATTCCCGTAATAGATTTCATTTAAATAAAGTTCGAGGATTTCATCTTTGGAGTACCGCCGGGTGATTTCCGCGGCCAGGATCGCTTCCCGGAGCTTACGGGTATAGGTCTGGCGCGTGCGCTCTTCCGGGGAAAAAAGCAGGATCCGGGTCAGCTGCTGGGTGATCGTGGAAGCGCCCGAGACGATCTCATCGCTGACCAGATTTGACCAAAATGCCCGGGCGATGGCAAAGATATCATATCCCGGGTGGCTGTAAAAGTGGGAATCCTCTGTGGCAATCGTCGCTGCCACCAGGTAAGGCGAGATCTCCTCCAAAGGAACATAGGTCCTGCGCCCCGCATTCGGGTCCAGGATCTCATATAACTCCCCCCCCTCTCTGTCCAGGATGCGGGTGGTCTCAAATTGGGCGGCCTGCTCCCGCAGGTTATCCACGTCAGGCAAGCTGCTGGCAACCCGGTTGTAATGGTACATGCCAAAGGAACCCAGGACAATGGCCAAAATGACGAAAACAAAGGCACCGATCACTGCCATCCGCAGGAAACAACCCAGGCCCTGGCTCCAGTTCCAGCTTCCTGGACCTGAAGAGGTCCACCAGCGCTTGAAACCTTTCCAAATTTGGGCCACCGGGGAAACCTCCCCGGGGTCCGCAGGCAGCGCCTGCGAGGCAGTCTCCTTTCCTTTCTGCTGGGGCTCATCCATGCGCCTGGGGAGGGGCATCCCCCGCGTGTCCAGGGCAGGTGGAGGTGTGTGGGGCGTTTCACCCAGGGGCGGGGGCGGTGTCTCTTCCAGTCTGGGTGGAGGTTCAGGTTCGTCTATGACCTCCGTCTCACCGGGTTCAGGGAACTCATCCCCGGCCCCATTGGGGCTCCCCTGCTCCCTTACTCCGGGGGGTTCCACCCAGGAAGGTGGTTTCGAGGGTGTTTCCTCAAAATAGATCGTCTTCCGGAGAGAAGGATCCTCCTCTTCCACTATCCCCTCACTTCCCTGGTCCGGAGCGGGATCGCCTGCTTCCTGGTTAAATGAGCTTTCCTCTCCCGGAGGAATATCCTCCTCTGCCAAGCCCTCATCTTCGCCCTTTGCGGACGGGATCTCTTCTTGGATTCCGGGCTCCGGTTCTTCATCTTCCTGCATTCGATCCACTGTGTCCAGATCGGCAGCAGGATGATTTCCCCGCACCCTTTCAGATGGCGCTTCCCCTCGGGCAGGGTGCTCTCCAGGCCGGGAAAGGGATTCTTCAGGCGGCGAGGAAGGGGTTGTGTCCATATCCTCATGCCCTGCTTCCTGATCTCCCGTCCGGGTCTCGCCACCCCCTGCCTCAACATCTTCCATCATTTGAGCAAGTTTTTGCGCCTCTTCCTCTGATTTTTCAACTTTATCAAGAAGCTCTTTGAAGCGCTTCCGGGGATCCTGAGGGGATTCTTGATTTTTCTCTGTCATAAGTAGCTGCCGTGCCTATATTTAGGCCAAGTAGTCGTTGACAATTATGAGCTAATTCTAGCACACAATCCCCCCTGGTCCGGTCATTATCTGAACTGGAAGGGATTTTATAAAGGTGCAATTTTAACGCCAAATGTCCCCCCGGAAAAGGGCATCTCATCCATTCTGCTCTTACCAAGATGATTGCAATTGACCGAACCGGATGCAGCCCTTACAATGCAGATCATGAGAGACTGGCACATAGCACTCAACGCTCTGGGGGGTATTCCCCTCAGCGCTGACCCCCGTTTAAATCGCCGCTCCTTCCCGGAAGACCATATCTGGTGCTTGACCTCACAGAATGTCCAACCACCTGCCTTGACCTTTCTGACTCGATTTGGTTTGCAATCTCATGCCTACCAGATTTTTCCCATCTTCCAAACGGAAGAAAACGAAGTCCAGAATCCAGAAAAATTTTTTTCCCCTCCCCTCATTCATTCCTTCACCACGAATCTTTTAAAAATCTCTTTTGCACCCTGGAAAGGCCTCCAGACCAGCGCTTCCTACTGGGTTCCGGAACGTCAGGTATCAGCGGGTGCATTCACGATGACCAACACCCGCCCGGAAAATCAGCGTTTCCAATTCCACCTGGCTGCTGTCCTTCACCCGCTGGGAGGAGGACAGTCTATGATGGCGAACAGGGTGGAAGGGCGAACCGTTTTGTCCGGGAAATCCGGAATTTTGCACCCCCTCCTTTTCCTCACCGGTGGGCCCCGGGAAGGAACGGGGGTTTTTCCAAATCTCTCTTTAAAGATCGATCTCCCTCCCCACGGGGCCCAGACATTTCGCTGGGTTTCATCCACCCTGACCAACCTGGAGGATTCTTTTCAACTCACCCAATCCATGATGGAGAGAAACTGGGAAGCAGCCTTCGCCCGCACAGAAAACCTCTGGGAGGGACAGCTGCAGATCTACACCGGAGAACCCATGTGGGACCTGGCCTGCGCACTGTCACAAAAAATTGGCTTTGGATCGGTTGCCAACACAGATGAAAAGGGATCCTATACCTTTCAAGATAGGCGCCTTGATATCGACCGCGTGCCTGAGGGGGACCCCGGAAAAAACCTATCATTTGAAGAGCCCGGCCTCACGGCCAGCGAATCCGTTTTTCTCGCGGATCTGATCAGCCCAGGTTCTCCTGCCCTCCTGGAATCCCTCTTGAACCCTTTCTTACAAAGCCACAAGGAACATGGGGTTGTGCCCTTCCGTAGTCCTCCCGGTAGAGAAGACATTGACTTATTGGCATCCCCATGCTTGCTGCGTTTAGCCTGGAAGGTGTTCAAAGAAAACCAAGACCCCGCATACCTGGAAAGCGTTTACCCGGCTTTGGCCGGTTACCTGGACTTATGGTTCAGCAAAGAACAGGATCGGGACGCTGATGGAGCTCCTGAATGGTCCCGCGTTCGCCAGGTGGAATGCAGCGCACATCCCGCTAACCCCGGGCGTGACGGCTGGTTTCACTTCCCCCATATCCCTTATGCGGAATCCCCGGCATTGTGCGCTCTGCTCATCGCTGAAATTGATATTCTTCTTGAGATATGCGACCGGATTCAAGAAAAAGAAACTGCCCAGGTCCTGCAGAACCGGAAACAGGCTTTAACGGACTTCATCCATAAATCCTGGAGCGCTGAACAGGCCCGGTACCAACGCTGGGACCGTTCCTCACACCGTTTTCCAGCAGGCGAGGAGTTACAAAAAGGGCAAGGGTCGGGTTTAATGATCCTCAAGAAAAAACTTGCTCACCCATCCCGGTTGGTTCTTCATTTCCAGAGCTCCCACCCGCTGTCTCCCAAGACCAAGATCTTTCTCCACGGAGAGGGGGAAGACCACAAACACTGGGTGGAAAACATTCCCAGCCATCAAATTTACTGGAATCAAAATCGGGGAAAAGCGACGAGCAAACACCTTTACACATACCTGGAATATGTGGTCGCTTACCACCTCGCTGATGATGTAATGATCAGCGTCGAGACGGCGGATTTTCAATCAGATGACATCCTGCTCTTGCTTCCCCTGTGGTCAAAAACTGCCCTCCCGGAACATGCCCGAACGCTCATCCAAAACAAGATCGGGGCAGAGGAGGCTTTTTGGGGGTCCTTTGGACTCCGATCCGGCATCAAGCCAAAAAACCCGACCATCATCCCCTCCTGGAACAGCATGATTGGGGAAGGGCTCCTGGCTTACGGGACCCGGACATTAGCGGCAGAGCTTTTCCAGAATGTCATGAAGGTGATCATCAAAAACCTGTCCAATATTAAATCATTTTTCGGCGCGTACGACTCGGAATCGGGAAAAGGGATAGGTCAACCTTACCAGATCACGGGAGCTGTGCCGATCGGGTTCTTCCTCAGGGTGTTAGGGGTAGAAATCCGAAACAATCACGAAGTTTTGATTAAAGGGGGAAACCCCTTTCCCTGGCCGGTAAAACTAAAGTACCGCGGGTTGACAGTGATCCACGAAAAGGAAAAAACGACCCTTACATTTCCCAACGGGCAGAAGAAGGTGATCCAAGATCAAAAACAAAAACTGGTTCACCTAGTGTAAATCTTTCTCGCTGCATTTTATGACCCGGTAGGTTTTCACATCCAGCTTTTTTTCCCGCCATAGATCCGGTTTGACCCCCATTTTGTAACACAAACGGCTTAGAAACGTCTCCACGTCCGGCAGTTTCTCCCAGACCTGAGGTAAAAAGGTGGCCTTGTGGTAGCCGTCGCTGAGGACAACGCCGTCCAGGCCCGGTTCCAGTTCATGGACTAAATCCACCGGAGAGTTGTAATCCAGCGTGCGTGGTTTCGTAAGCACGGAAACCTCGATCGTGATCTCCCCGATCTCTTCCGGGCTCACGGGTGGGAACCGAAAATCGTGGAAGGCAGCTGCCAGAGCTCGAACCTGGACATCCTTCACCAAAGGCTGTTCAATTTCCAATGTCCCGATACATCCCCTCAGATCTCCCCGTTTTGTCAGGGTCACAAAACTGGCTCTCTTTTTCCTCAAGGGAGGGGCAAATGAATCCACCTCCAGGACAGGAATCTTCTCGTCTCGAGCTTTTTTTTGGATCGCTTCCCGGGCGATCTTTAAAAGCGTCTTTTTATCTTCCCAAGACAGTTCAATGGTCATATTCTTGCACATATTACATATACCTGAGGCGATCCAAGGAAACCGGGTTCATGAGGATGCACCGCTCCTCTAAAAAGGGATCCGGATGAAATGGATTTAAAAAAACGGATCTCTTCATCCTAACGAATTTATTAATATCCTATGAGAGTAAGCAGCTGAAGACAAGTGATAAAATTAACTCTTGAGGTACTTTGAGGTAAAATAGGGAAGATAAACGAGTATTAGGACGACAAATCCTGACAAAATAATCATGAAAACACAAGCCGACCCGAACACAAAACCATCCACAGAGAACGTTTTCCTCTCCACAATCAAGGGCATATTTGCGGTTTCTTTGGTAGCGGTCTTCACAGCGACCCTGTTTACGACCTGGCCCTCAACAGGGATCAGCCTTCCTTTTCAACCGGAAAGTGAACAGGCGCGATTTCCCGCTGTTTCCCCTACCCCGGATTCAGCCTTTCAAGTGGGGATTGTGGTTGGTCACTGGGGGCATGATTCAGGCGCAATCTGTCCGGATAGTCTGGGCGGCCACCGGGAAGTGGACATTAATTACAATGTCGCAGAACTAACCCGACAACTCCTTCAGGCTGAGGGTGTAGAAGTGGATTTGCTGAAGGAATATGACGATCAGTTGAATGAATATTTGGCAAATGCCCTGATATCCATTCACGCGGACACATGCCAATATATTCCCAACGAAGCTTCAGGATTTAAGATCGCTGAAACCGTCGAAAACAAACGCCCCGAGCAAGCTGCCCGGCTCACCGCCTGCATGCAAAACAGGTATGCAAATGCCACCGGTTTATCCTTCATCGATCAAACGACCGTGGACATGACCAGTTATCATGCCTTCAAAGAAGTTCATCCGAACACACCGGCTGTGATCATCGAGACAGGATTTATGAACCAGGACCGGATATTATTGACAAAAGAGCCTGACAAAGTAGCCCAAGGCATCGCAGAAGGCATATTATGTTTCTTGAACCGTGAGGAAATTTCACCAGGTCAATAAACCATGAGAACTCCCTTACCTGAGCCTGCTTTGGAGGCCCTTCAAGAGGCGAGAGAGGCATTGAAAAGAGGTGATAAACAATCTGCCCGCAGAAAAGCGTGGGAGGCAGCCAAGCACGCCCCCGAACACGAAGAACCGTGGCTGTACCTGGCCTCGCTTTCTTCACCCTATGCCAGTGCTGCTTATCTGAAAAAGGTTTTGCAAATCAACCCATCCAGTAAACGCGCCCGAAAGGGAATGCACTGGGCAGTAAAGCGCCTGCGATCCGACCCCCGATCTCAGCGATCAGGAAACACGCGTTTCTCCCTGGCAATTTCCAAAGACGCCCTGATTAAAAATCGACCTCATTTCCTTCCCTGGTCAATCAGCATCTTGATCCTGGTGATCGGGGTCCTGGTATGGCTGTGGACTCCAGAATTCTCATCCGCGCTGCAGGCTCCCTTACACACGCCGCATCCATCCACTCGGGAAAGCCAGGCCCCTTTACAAAAAGCGTCTTATACCCCTACGCCCACAGCGACGTTCACGCCGACTCCCACCCCGACCCCGACCAATACCCCCACCATCACACCCAAGCCAACGAAAACGAAAATACCTACGCCAGCGAACAGGAACTCCATCTTACCTGCGGGTGTGTATTCAAATGAGCGCTGGTTTGATTTAGACCTTTCCCAACAGCGGCTGCGCGCATACCAGGGAACGAGACTCGTGAAAACATTTGTCGTCTCCACGGGGACCTGGCTGACTCCCACCCTACCGGGGCGATATCGGATTTATGTTAAACTCCGTTACGACCACATGGCAGGACCGGGTTACTTCCTGCCAAACGTGCCTTACACCATGTACTATTACAGAGGGTACGCCATCCACGGGACCTATTGGCATAATAACTTCGGCACCCCGATGAGCCACGGCTGCGTCAATCTCCGCACCCCTGATGCCCGATGGGCATTCCAGTGGGCTTCCGTGGGGACTGTGGTAAATATTCATTACTGAGCCCTTATGACTCATAAAGAGACTTTCAGTCGAAAAGATTTTTTCAATGTCAGTGGAGCGGGACTCCTGGGGCTGATGGGCACCCAATTGAAATCATTCAAAAGCCTTTCCCCTCAACTTCAAGGCAGAGTCATATACGACCGGATCACGCTCTTCGACAAACCGAGTCTGGACAGTCAGGAAAGGCAGTTGAAATGGAAAGACGATGTCCTCCCCATCTCCCAGGTGACGATCGGCGATCGGGAGCCCAGCCACAACCGCATCTGGTACAAAATCGGAAACCAGGGGTACGCCCATTCGGGAGGCGTTCAGCCTGTTCAAACTTCCGTAAACCCGGTAGTTGAAGACCTGCCCGATTACGGGGCTCTGGCTGAGGTATCCGTTCCTTTTACTGACGCGCTCTGGGAACCTGGCGCCACCTACCGCGTTGCCTACCGTTTATATTATGAAACCACCCACTGGGTCAAAGACGTCACCTATGCTGATGACGGGACCGCGTATTATAAAATCATAGAAGACAAATGGGACTGGGAGTATTTTGTCCCTGCCCGGCACCTCCGGATCATCCCCCATAGGGAACTGACCATGATCTCTCCCCATGTGCCCAGCTATGCGAAACGAATTGAAGTTTATACCGAAAAACAAATGGTCGTGGCCTTCGAATGGGAAAAACCGGTTTACATGGTAAAAGCTTCCACCGGCTCGAAATTCAGCACAGGTGTTTATTCCACACCCGCGGGCCGTCACGTCACAAACTATAAACGCCCGTCCCGGCATATGGCCAGGGGAAATTTAGCCCATAATGGGTACGATCTGCCTGGTGTGCCCTGGGTGATTAACATCACCGATGACGGTATCGCCCTTCACGGCACATACTGGCATAATGACTTCGGACAGCCACGCAGCCACGGCTGCATCAACCTTCCCTCCAAAGCAGCCAAATGGTTTTACCGCTGGACGCTTCCGTATGTCCCCCCCCATGAAAAAATGATGTACGACAACGCCGGAACAAGTGTCGATGTCATCAGCGGGACATAAATGCCCAAATTCTTTTTCACAATCCTTTCAACCTGGGAGATAACATGCACGAAGCTTTTCAATACCCGAAATATGTTTTGAAAAGAAAATTCTTTTCCTTTGCGAATAAATTCTACGTTTACAATCCAAAGGATGAAGTGGTCTTCTTCAGCCATCAGAAAATGTTCAAACTTAAAGAGGACATCCGCGTCTACAGCGACGAGGAGAAATCTCAAGAGCTTCTTCTCATTCAAGCTCGACAGGTCATCGATTTCGCCGCTTCCTATGATGTCATAGATGCCACCACTCAGGTGCATGTGGGAATCATCAGGCGGAAAGGTTTTCGCTCCATGGTCCGGGACAAATGGCACTTACTCACCCCTTCCGAAGAGGAACTGGGCACCATTGAAGAGGACAGCCTCGGCAGCGCACTACTGCGGAGATTTATCCTCGGCTCCCTCCTCCCTCAAACATACCATGTTCAGGTGCTGGGTGATCCAGTTGCCACCTTCCGCCAGCGCTTTCATCTTCTGCGGTACGTCCTGGAAATCGACCTGTCAGAGAACAGCAGAGAAAAACTTGATCCCCGGATGGGGATCGCAGCCGGGATCCTATTGGGTGCCATTGAAGGCAGGCAAAATTAATCATAGAATAGGGTCAGATCGAAGGACCACGGATTTCGGCATGAAAAGGAGCCCCAATGCCAAGATTAACCATAGAAGAGCATGGCACATTCGAAGTGAAAGCCGGGACACGATTGGTGAGGGCAATTGAAGACGCAGGCATCAACATCCTCCACCGCTGCGGCGGGTATGCGAAATGCACCACATGTCGGGTGGAATTTCTGTCCGGAGAGCCGGCCCAGATGACGAAAGCAGAAAAAGAAAAATGGAAAGAGAAGGACACTTCAGGCGTGCGTCTCTCCTGCCAGATGACGATTGAGGATGAGATGAGGATCAAAGTCATCAATACGGTGGAGAGCACGGGGCTAGAGGATCCAGGGGACACCCCGAAAGAGGATATTACGCCTGAGCCGGAGTGGGTCCCCACTAACACATAGCATGTCGCGCGAACCTTTATTTGCAGGCTTGGTGGTCGATGAGCAGGATCAACCCGTTTCCACCACCTACGTGGGAGGGGATCCGTGTTATGTCGTGGATGACGAAGGTTTTAAGCGCCACATCCCCGCTGAAAAAGTGGACCGGCAGGTGCTCAGGAGAATGCGCGAGCTCATCCAGGGGCATGAGGACATTTTGAGTGAACAAGCAGCCAAAATGCTGGGCCAGGATGACATCTTTTCTCAGGCCATGCTCAAGGAACAATTGAAGAACATAGATCAACAATTCGAAGAAGTCTTAAAAACGGGGATTCCGGAAGAAGCACGAGCTTACCTGGGGATGACCGGGTTTCAAATATCCATCAATCACCACGGAGATGTTTTAGAGGTGCGTCAACCGGGAACTCACCCGTCCGCCTAATTATGAATGAAATGCCTTCCCCCCACATTGTGAACGTTGATGAATCAAATTTTGACTACCAGGTTTTGGCGTACTCGCAAAAAAAGCCTGTGATTGTCGATTTCTGGGCAGAATGGTGCGACCCCTGCCGGAGGATAACGCCCGTCCTGGAACGTTTAACCCAGGAGAGCCAAGGGAAATACCGCCTGGCGAAAGTGAATGTGGATGAAAACACAAAACTGGCAAGACGCTATCAGGTCCACAAGCTCCCCGCCATAAAAGCCTTTCAAAATGGCCAGGTGATCGGCGAGTTGAGGGGCGTCCAAAGCAGCGAACAGATCCGGTCTTTCGTGCGCCAAATCGTACCGGGGCCGGAAAGTTTGTTGATGGAGAAAGGGCAAAGCCTGTTCCACAGCGCTGATTACCCTGAAGCCGAACGGGTATGCAGGGAAATCCTGGAAGAACAACCCAACCATCCCGGGGCGACTTTACTGCTCGCGAAGAGTCTGTTAGCCCAAGGTGAGGGAGATGAGGCTCAATTCATCCTGGAGCGTTTCCCCCCCAGCCCGGAATACAAATCCGCGGAGACTCTGATTCCCTTGGCCCAGGCCATGCAATTGAGCAGTGAAGGATCCCCTTCATCCAGAGCGGAAATCGATGCGGTCTACCAGCGCGCTGTCCGCTTGATCGCCATGGGTAATTTTCCCGCCGCTTTAGACGGACTCCTGGACGTACTCCGCAGGGACAAACGCTACCGGGATGGGGAAGCCAAAGAGATCGTGTTGGGAATCTTTGAGCTTTTAGGAGACCAGCATCCCTTGAGCAAAGAATACCGTCCAAAATTGGCGAATATCCTTTTCTAGCTGAGAAAACAGAGTTCATACCTTGACCCATGAAACGGACTGTGTACAATTAATGATGCTTTAAATCAGGGGCGGTGGCGGAATTGGCAGACGCAGGGGACTTAAAATCCCCCGGTATATCCGTGTGGGTTCGACTCCCACCCGCCCTACTAATCATCGTCTGGGGGATCAGGATCGCTACATCCCCCTGTTGGATAACGGTCTGCATCC